>Ga0179591_1279169_pt1 | contig 10994 bp, 11 predicted proteins | sample CZOMad2_1_08_16f_FD_182891 | JGI IMG/M metagenome (GOLD analysis project Ga0179591, IMG submission 182891) | Vadose zone soil fungal communities from Angelo Coast Range Reserve, California, USA - CZOMad2_1_08_16fungal (PacBio error correction) | ecosystem: Environmental > Terrestrial > Soil >... | reverse complement strand
TCTCCTCTTTTCTTTTCCGGCCCTACTCCTGACAGCTTTTCCGTAAAGTCTGTTGCTCTTATTACACGGATATTAAAAAACTTCTTTTCCCGCCTTCGGGCGGGTTGGGTACTCCTCTTATTCGTCCCCCTCGTTTCAGAAATCGCATTTTAACCAACGCTACCCCTTGATAACTTCTCCATAGACCAACGATCAGACCTGTGCTGGGAGTTCCTCATCTAGCAGTGGTCCTGCGCTTCCCCAGGGGGTCCAATTTTCCAAGAGCCTACGCTTTTCTCCCGCCTGATCTCAGGGTCGGTTTGCGCCTCCCATGTGTTCTCCCCTTTTTCCGATTTCCCCCCCTCTTGTCAGAAATAACAGTTTTTCCGGTATCTCTTCCCGCAGTTTAGGGCTGCGATCTGGCGCGTGCCCATCCGGAGTTATTCTTCCCCCTAGAAGATATATGAGAATTCCCCCCCCTCCTTCCATGTTTTTGTTATTGCGATTCGCCCCCTAATTACCCACCAAAATTTCAACCTTTTTTCCTTTCTCTTTTCCCTTAGACCCTTCTCTTACTATTGCTCCAGTTCCCCCCTCCCAAGTATGAGGTCCAAGATTCTATTCACAGCTTTTAAGGTTAATCCTTTTCCCAGCCCGTTTCTCCATGAGGTTGTCGTCTTACCTTTATTTTTTTTTTCCACGCCTGCTTCCCTTCCTTTCTTTTTTCGACCTTCCTCCTGAGCGAGAACATTTTTCTCCCTCTTTTGGTTTGGTTCCCCTTTTCGCCTTACCCCCTCCTCCCTTCTTGACCTTTCCCATATACCTTTTTATTGCTTCTAATAGGACTCTTTTTTCTCAATTTCTTCTTCATATCCTACGTCGACTTCTCCTTTTTTCGAAGAGTCCAATGGCCTTTATCCTTTATGAGCATGATTTTGTGGCGAATTTTCAATGTCGCTGGAGAACCGAACGAGGTCATGTCTGGCTTCTCTAATCGAGGAGCTTTCGCACTCTTCTAATCTTTCTACCTACTTTAAATCCCTCCACCTAAAATCGGATTGTCTATCTTTTCTACTCTGGCCTTGCTTCCTTTTCCAACTGGGTGGTAATCAAGGTCTCGGCGGTCCCCTTCCGACCCCCCTCTAACCCTATTAGGGGTGAAAGTTTTTTTTCCTGGGCCATTTTGTAGGGCCTAAGGTTAAGATTCTTGATTCGATTTGTCCCATTCATCTCTTCCGCTGCCCATCTCTTGTCTTCTTTCGTACAAAGTTCCTTACGAAATACCCCTCCTGCTCTTTTCTCCTGGTTGATAGGGTTCCTGGCAGTACGCAACCAAGTTATTCGTGGCTCCCCTTCCCTGATTCTTTTTTCTTATGCATTATACTATAACCTGATCTCTGGATTTGCATCTTGATATCCTAGCCCTCTTGATCGCTATTTTTTTTAATTTCGAGGGAACGTTTCTGACCGTATTCCTTCTTTTGCTCCTTACTTAGGCGATCTCCCCCGAAGCTGACGCTCCTTTCGTTGGAAGAAGTTATCTGTTCCACTCCTCTTGGTGGTAAATTATTTAGACCTAGAGGATATGTAGCATTTATTCTCCTCTCGCCTTCATTCTTCCACCGACAGAATCTTCCCATCCCTCCTCCCTCCCATTACAATCCTCTTTCCCACTTTTGGAGTAGGAACTAGTACTGAGCATTCCAGATTCCCTCCATTTTCAGTTTATCCTTGAGGTCAATCCACTCTGACCCTCTTTTCATAAATTGAGATAAGGCCCTCTCCCCCTCCCCTGAACCCCTTCCCGATAATTCCCTTATCGGAGTAACTTACAACCGTATAATTTCTCTTATATCCTACTAAAAAAACCGTTGATTGAACCCTTTTTCCCCCATTCTATCACCCCACTCTTTATAGAAGCCATACTTATTAACCCATTTCTTCCCATCCCTTTCTTCTTCTACCCCCTCCAAACAACCAGTTCCCCCCCCCCCCCCCCCCCCCCGAATGTCATATAGTTGTATTTTTTTTGTTTGATTTCTTCTCTTTGTCCTTCTTTCTGTGAATAAAATGCACCTGTTTCTCAAAAAATCCAACTATCTTCCCATGTTGCTCCCCGTATCTTCTCTCCGTGCTGATCCCCAGCCCCCAATCAGAGATCGGATTCACAACAACTCGTTATTCGACAGCTTCTCAATCGACCCTTAGTCAGAGCTCTAGTCCTTCCCCCCCTTCCCTTTACCTTCCTGCGAATCTCCCTTCTCCCCTAACAGTGTACTTCTGCGTAAATTCCTTTCGTTCACTTAGTCTAATTACTAAACACTACTATAATCGTTCACTTTCGATTAGGGTCAGACACTCCCCCCCCTTTCTGAGAAATAATGTTTTTCTTCTCCCGTTGCCTTCGACTGGAAGCCTGTTCAAACGAATCCCTCGGTTTGTGCCTCAGAGGTCCTACCTCAGCCTCTAAGGTGGATAAAAAACACGGTAACTCAATCTTTTGTTCTTAGATCTTTTCGCTCTCTTTATTTTTTTTCCCCCCCCCCCCCCTCATTGGACTTTAGCATGGAGTTTAGAACAAGTCTCGTTCCTCTTCTTAAATGGTTTTTCCTTAAGAATTGCCATCGATTGTTATCTTTTTTTTTTCCACCACAGGAATCTTCCTCTCTTTCTTAGTGGTGTTTTTTTGGGTGGGGGGTGGGGTGGTGGTGGTTTTGTGTTATCTTTGCTTGCTCCCCCAGTTTGCTTTTGTGAGCTTTCCCAGATCAGCAGCCCTCCTTCCGGCCCCCCTCCCCCCAGTTACACTGTCCCATATTGGATTACCTAGTTTTTCCTCCCTCCTCAAGATCTTCTCAGCCTACGTAGCGCAGTCGAGGCTCCTTGCAGGACCTCGGGTCTTTGCCCTCCTTCAATACTCTTCTTCGAGGAAACTAGATTTCTTCGCCCTTTGTTTCTCCTTCTTGTTTTTATGATTTACGTGTTGTCCTTTTTTTGCGATTTTCCTTTTCCTCGGTAACTAAATCGTGAATTGAATCATCTCTTCCTTTCTTTTTCCCGAGACTTTCATAATCCATAAAAAACCCCCACGCTCAACCTCTGCTGGCATTCTTCCCCCCAGAATCTTCGCCTCTTCCCTGAGAAGTTTTTTTTTGTTTTGAGAGATTTTTCCAAGATTTTCCTTCCGCTTAGCATCTTTTAAAGTAACGTTTGATGATAGTTTACCCTTTACTATTCTCTCTTTTCCCCTCACTCTATTCGTAAAGTATTTGTTCCTTCATATGAGGTAATGCAATCCCCGAACTTGTAACAACGTCGCACCATCCCCTCATTGCTTCCCCCAACTCAGCCGCAAATGCTGTCCTCCCCAATATTCCTCTCTAACTCTAGTTTTACGTTTAGGAAATTTGGATGGCAATACCCATTTACCTTTAAGGTCATCGTCTTCTCCTTCGGGTCGTATTCTCACTGCGCTTCTCTCAGAACCAGTCCACGAGTCAATCCTTGGTAACCCTCCCCAGCTTGTTTGTTTATTGATTCATTTATTTTCTGCGAGGACCTTTCCCTTACCTTCCCACACTTAGTTCCCTATCCAATAGCAGATATTCTGAGTCCATTTTTTACCCCCCTCTAACCCCACTTTTCGTTAGGAAGACCCCCCGTTTTTTTTTCCCACCAATCCCCTTCTATTCCTCGATGGTTTCTTACATCTCCATGTCTTCCATTTCTCCATTCAACTTCCCGTTGCTCGCGACAAAATCCTTTCTCCCCCGATGTTTACTGTCCCAACCTTTCTTTGCTTCACCTTTTCTTCTGAGGTTTAGTGACCCTCTATATTTTCAGTCCGTCTTTCTCTAATTCTCTTAACGCGAGCTCTGCCTTAATTATTTTTCCTCTTTTTTGGCGTTTTTGATATTCTGCGCTACCTAACGAAGCACCCTTCCTGTTATCTTATTCTTAATCTCTTTTTTTACGAAATTATTGTCGCTGAATCCGCCTCCTAACACTTTCTTCGACTTTGAGCTCTTTAGGAGCGAATATTCTTCCCTCCTGGAAGTTACTTTTCTATCGCTATCTAGTTCGTCCCTTGTTTTGCCCGCCGTCGAACGACGATTTCTTTTGATGTTATAATTCCCTCTTCAACTGTCGCTTTCTTCTTTTTCTCCTCCCAAGTACCCTGTTCCTTCTTATGGATTTGATTTTCTCGTGTGTCTCATTTTAGTCAAGCGCCTTCTCAAGTCTATGGATGGAAATTAGGCACCCTATTACCCCCTAATTAGTATTTCCTTTTTTTTTCGTTATAAGGGTAAGGAATATTTTCGCGCTTTTAGGAGTTTATCTTTTTCGGTTGCACTATGGCTCAAATTAACTTTATCTATGTCTTTCCAAACTTATTACTTCCTAACATACCGATCATAGGAAGTCTATCGTTGTTGACTTTGGCTTTCATGTAACGCCACCCAATTTTCGTTTCCTCCCTTATATGATCTTTCTTCTTTTCTTGTCCTTGCCTAAAAGACTTGCTATTGGATTTTTTCTTTTTATACTTCCTTGGCAATCGCAGAAGCTGATCTTTTTTTTTCAATCCCCTTCTGAGTTCGGTAACCTCTCGTTTCTGGGGTCTCTAGCGCGATATATCCCGCCCTCCTTCGATCTTTTATGGAAGCTTCTCTCCTCTCCCCTTTGCTCCTCTCTGTTTGTTGCTTTCTAAATCTTCCAGTCTCTTTTATCGTCTTTTATTATTTTTTCGGACCCTCAATATACTCGAGTTACTCACTCCCTCCCTTCCCGATTAATCCCTTGTTTTCTCTTATATAGCTCCTCTGACGTATTGCATAATCCAGAGGTCCTTCTAGATCGTCTCCTTTCCTTCCCCTCTTATAAGCGTATTACCCCCTTCGACTCCTTCCAAAGGTTGTCGTGTCTGATATGCCATCTCCCCACAAATCGAGAATCTAGAGCTTTCGGTTCTTAGTCCAAGTCCTTCCTCTATTTATTACCCCTCCCCACGCCCCCCCTCTATGTCTTTCCAGTCACCGAATGCGCTAACTAACTCAACCTTTCTCGTCCAGCCCTTCTCCCGAAAAAAGCCCTCCCCACCAGTTCCCAACCCCCACGATGTTGTTCTTCGCGTTTTCCTCCGGATACTTTCTTTTCTTTGACCTAAAATTTCCAAGGCTCTTTCTAGAGTTACCCCACTCATCCGTTCCCCCCTGTTTTAGGGTCTGCTCCCACAACCATTTTTCTCGCCATTTTTTCGGTAGTCCATCCCTGCACAACCTTCCCTCACCCCAACGTCTTGTCGCCCCCCCATGCATCGTTCTCCCTTCTTGTCTTTCGGATAGCCCGCTCTATTTCTCCATTCTTTCCTCCCCCTTCTTGAGAAATCCATGCTCCTGACCCACTCAATCTCTTTATTCGTTCCTTCCCTTTTAGAAAGATCTAATCAGACCAACCCCTCAACCTTCAAAATCGCTGTTTTCCTGATTACTTTCCCCCTCCCCCTTTTCTGAAAATACCTTGCAGTCTTCTTCTCGCGTTTCCTTATATTAGAATTCTAGGAGCACTAACTAAGAGCAGCGTTTCCTATAAGCGTTTCCTACCCTATACCCCTTTCCAAAGGATTTCCCATACTTAACCTTTCTCTCCTCTTTTGATAGAACTTTCTTCTCCCGATGCTGTCCCCTTTTCTGAGCATATACTGTTGTAGGAGTGCTCCAAATAGGAATCTTGACACATTTTGGTTTGGACCTTTTCTTTTCTTCCTATCACTAAACTTCCCCAATCCGGTTGCTCTTCCCTTTTTAGCAAACCCAAGTACTCTCAGATCTTTCGTGTAATGCTCCCGGTTTCAGAGGTCCTCTCGCATGAAATCCCGTCCTCCCCACTAAAGAAAAACTGTACTGTTATGCCACTAGGTCCCTCGGTGTCCTCCACGAACTGTCGGGCTAACCTCGCGCATCCCATGTCATTCCCATATTGAGCCCTTTTACTAGCGTACCCCCCTCCCTGCATATGGAGTACACGTTTATTTAGTCCCCGGCCCTTCGGATTTTTTATTATTGAGTGATCGTGTAGTAACTTCTTAAGAGGACTCTTTCCCCCAGCCTTCCCCCGGAAATGACTTCTTTTTTTTTTCTCCTAGCTAGTCAGTGGGACTAATCATCACACACTACTCGAAACCTGATCGGGAGAACCTTTAAACCATTTTCAAATTTAGGCCCTTTTCATTCTCCTTCCCTATTTTCTAGTATCTTTTTCTACGATTTACTTCCCCCTCTCAGGACTTTTCGAACTCAGTCTGTTTGTTTATGAGTTTACATCCCTATCTCTTTTACAACTTAAGATCTTACGGATATTGCCCTTTGCTTTACTCATCTAACTTGCCCCTCATCACAGCGAAGGCATAATCCACCTTCTAAAGCTCAGAGAAACCACCCTGAATCCTACGATCCCGAATCGTCCCCTTATTTATAAGTTCTGTTCTTTTATTTTTCCTGTTTGGCATACGCAGTTGACTTCAAGGACTTTAATAAGAGGGAGTTCCGAGGTTTCTTGCTCCTCCCCTTTCGACTAATTTGTGGTTTGTTGTGCTTAAACCACCCTAAAAAAAAAAAAAACTGGGTGGTTTTTTTTTCCTTTCACGTAACCAATTTCCCCTGGTCTCCAGTGCCTTCCCCTTAATTGATCTGGTATTATGAAAGGGCTTTGGTCTTCGCTTCCTTCCCCGCGGACCCCCTCCTTCTGTTGACCACCTCTACACTACGTCAGATCCTGAGAGTACTTGTTCTTACCCCTAAACCCTTCCCTTATGTTTCAGTTAGGCTCGGAATAACCCTTTCTGGAACCCACCCCCCGGTTTTGCAAACACCTCTCCTTTCCTATTGTTCTACCCCCACTCCTATCCCAACTCGGTCAACCCGTCACGCTTGCCCCCTCTTTATCACCTCAGGTCCCAGATAAACTGAGACCTTCCTTAGTTCTTCGTCTTTTAGTGCCCCTTAATATGGCCTGCTCTCTTTCATTTTCTCGGATTTCTAATTATACTCACCTCTGGACCATCCCCCGCCGAAGTCTTTCCTTTTTTTTTTTGGGTCCTCTTTACTAAGCGAATCAGAACTTCCCCCACTCCTTATAATGACCTTTTTTCTCTTGAGTCAGTCTTATCCGACCTTATTATTTCGCCCTCATCCACTGTGCGGAATTTTCCCCTCCGAAGTGAGGGACGTTCATTTAGCCTTTTCTTCTCCCTATTTACTCTTTCGACATGTCAAATGTTTAATTTGCTTCCGACTGCTTTAATGAAGGTGCCTCTTTTTTCTTTCTATTCCTTCTCATGCACGCTCCTGCTACCTGCTCTCATTGTTTAGACCGACCCATAAACATGGACGGTCCATCTGATTTTTATATCTTTGTTTTATCATGTTCGCAAAGCTCAAGCATCCCGGCTTCTGGATTAAAGCATAGTCCCTCTTTCTTTTTCACACTAGGTTGTTTGGACCTTTTTTTTCAAGGGTTTTACTCAAGGGTAAGACCATGAATATCTTCTTCTTCTGAGTTATTATCTGCCATCGTTTTGTCTGGACCCCATTCATAGAGTAATGTTTTCGCTTCTTGTAATAAACTCTCCTCCCCTTTAATACCTATACCTTTTTTCGATTTTTCCCGGGATGACTTTCAGAGCACTTCAATTATGGTTATACGCTATGATAATCCTCTTATGGTTTTCCCTTTCCATCTCCCTTTTCCCACGTGCAGCTATTGGCTATGGCACTTCGTTATCCTCTGTCTACTTTTCTACTCGAAGACCTTTCTCTCCCCGCTTATTTTCATGATGGAGATTTTTTTCGTTATAGATCCTCGTGTGACTTAGCTCAAGAAATATTTTCAATATCCTTCTCTTTTTGTTGAAGCAGTTCCTTTCTCGTTCGGGTGGTTTCGCTTCTCCCTTAAATGCAAGAGGTCTCTCCTCCCTCCGGTTCTGTAAGATATGAGTCAAGTCGCATCCTTACCTCACTCGCTTAAGACAAAGTCGCCATTCATTTCCACCATTTTCTATACTTCTTTCGAGTAGAATTTGCTTCCGTCGAATCAACTATCCACAGAGTCCCTGTTTCTAAGGGGCAATTCCAATCCACGATCGATCCTTCTCTCTTACTTAAATGAAAGGTTGCACGGCCCCCCCCTTCTCCTCCAATCTCAAGCCGCTACGTATGCGGTAGAGAGCGGACTTCATCTACTTTTTATTAACCCCATTCCCCCCTCTTCTCGATGAATGCTTTGCCACTAATTCTCATATACCCCAGAACCACCCCTTCTCGAGCGCGTAACCCCTCTTCCCTACCACACGGTTCCCCACAGGTCACACTCCTGTTTGGAAATTTCTTTTCCCTTCGCCCCGCTTGACCATTTCCCCCTTTTTTGACCGAAATGTCACTTTTTTATCCTAGGCACTCATCGCTCCGATTCGTCTGTTTTAGGTGTCCGATACCACGTATATTTTCCCCCCCACAGGAGCTCTTGATTCGAGTCTCGAACACATGCCCATTCCGTCATACCTCCCCCTCTTCTTCTCACTTAACTTCCTCTTGATTTGACCAAGATATATCTTCCCATTGCGAAATGCACCAGCATCCCCTTTTTCCGCCCTTTGCAGCCCTCTTTGCACAGTCTTTATTTCCTCCATTCGTTCCAAGAGCAGCCCCCCCTATTTTAGAACCAGAATCCAATTTCAATCATGTTTCTTCTTTCCTTTCCCTCCAATTGATTAATACCTTTTTTCTCTCCTGTAAGATGAGTTCCCTTGCAGTTTCCGAGATGAGCAGCGGTTTAATAGGTAACTCCCTCATTCTTCAAAGATCCCCTTGCTTCCCAAATCCATGTTTAATATCCTTTTTTCTCTAGGATATTTGCGCGACTTTCCTTTTTTCCCTCTTTTGAGCCCCCCCTCCTTGTCATGAGCATTTTCCCAATATTTTTTTAGGCGAGTATAACTTGACAAATTTGGTGGTGTTTGACCGGGTCCCGCTCGGTCTGGACCCTCCGAAAGGTTGATTTTCTGGTGTTCTCAACAACACAGCTTTCCCTCCTCTAACTCTAATGTTTTTTCCGTTTGTTGCTTGAGACTTGAATTCTGCGACCCTTCATCCTACTAACCAATGTTGTAGTTTTCCCATATGACACTCGTTTCCTTTCGCGAAACCGCATGTCTGAGGAATCTAACCCCACCCCCCGAGATTCCCTGACCCCCGGGTAATAAGCGGTATTGCCAGCTCTCCCTCGCCGTACCATTTTTCCACTTCCCTACATATTGCTAAAGTCCTTTCTGATTCTTTCTTCTTCGATAGGTCAGTGTTTTAGGCTGTGTTCTTCCGATTTTTTTTTTTCCTCTTACCAATTATTCCACCCCCCACAATTAAGTTATTTTCCTTTTTTTAAATCGCAAGTTTTTCCCTCCTGACTTTTACTTCTCCCCCTTTTTTTCCTTTTTAGATCCTTGAGTGTTCCATTAACAAAGAGAATCTCCTCTTTTCCTTCCTCTTCTTGATATCCTCCCTTTTTCTTTTCCAGGAAATCTCCTAAGTTCATCAAATTTTTTCCTGGATTGTGGAGTCCTTTTCCCCAAGGAACTTTCTATGTAACTTTTCCTCTTCGTTACCTTTAATTGCTGTTGGTAACCTTTCGTTTACCAACATTCTGCCTTTACAACGATCACCCCCTGACCATATATATAAAACCCAGAAGTTCTCCCCTGCCGCCCCATATAGTTGACTTAGTTACTCATCTAGGGTTCCGCGTCCTTGTCCCCAAAAAGGGCAAAGTTCCCCTTGCCTCGCGACTGCGCGGGTGATCTGCTGCTTCCTCCCCCATGCTTAGTTCGGCGTCAAGTCAATCGGTTTTACAATGAAGCTCCCCACCAAGTTTTTTCTTTTCTGAAGTGGCACCTGGAGGTTTCTGGCCCCTCGCGCTCCTCACTTCTATGAAACCTTCCCCGTCTCGCGGTCCTTGTTTATAACCAAATCATAAACACAATGTCGGATTGTTCCTTTCGAGTTTCCTTTCGGCCCAACCCCCCCCCCTTTTTTGCCTTTCCTTCTCATTGTTTCCTCTGTTCTCCCGTCACTTTCCCTTCCTATTCCTCCACCCTCGTGGCCCAACAAACCCCTTTGATCTGCTAAAAGATCCCGCTGACTTTTTTCATTTGAAAGCCTGTCGCGTCTTTGTTCTCGGGTATGACAAACGCCAGGGCTATATTTCATTGTCCTCTTCCCTTTCCTCAGTCACGCGAGCCAAATCCTCATTTGGTTCCCGCGCTACAATACAATGAGATCCTTAGATTCCTTCTTGTTTTCTAATTCTCTCTCTTTTTTCCTCTTTTCGAGAATAAGCTACAACTGTGTCCGTGTTCCTTTCTCTTGTAGTCCTTCCTTCACGCCTTGGCTAGTCTTTTTTTTTTTTTTGATATTTCGCGTTGTCGCCTCACTCTATCTGGAACGAACGATTTTACTTTTTGCTTTTTTCTGAAGTCTTTATTCTTGATCGACTCTATTTTAACTTGTGTCCCTTTCAATGAATATAATTTTAGCAGACACTACAACGCCCCTATTTCTTTGTCTCTTTTTTCTTCTAACGTGGGTTTATCGACCGCTGAATTTCTGGATTGGAAACATCTGAGAGCACATCCTATTAGTTTTTTACGTCAGGATTTTTTCCCCAGGGTAAGGTCCCTGATTCGAGATTTTTATTTTTTAATTTATCGCTAACTCTTGCAGTCATAGAGTGGATTACGTCGGATGGTCCGAATAGGACCTCTCCCTTACTAAATCACCGAATCTTCTTTCGATGTGCCTGCTTTCCTGGCAGTCCTTCCAACCCCTGTCATTATTTAATACTGTCTATTTTGATTGACGAACTAAGTCTCTTAAATGCATCCTCTTTTATAGGGTGCTTTCCCCCCTTCAGGGAGGGCCCCCTCTCCCTCCCTCCCAGACCCCGCTCTCCTCCCCCTCTGACCCCCG
>Ga0179591_1279020_pt1 | contig 10994 bp, 14 predicted proteins | sample CZOMad2_1_08_16f_FD_182891 | JGI IMG/M metagenome (GOLD analysis project Ga0179591, IMG submission 182891) | Vadose zone soil fungal communities from Angelo Coast Range Reserve, California, USA - CZOMad2_1_08_16fungal (PacBio error correction) | ecosystem: Environmental > Terrestrial > Soil >... | reverse complement strand
TTGCGGCCCAGTACTCCGTCTCGCTGGTTCCTGTGATACCAAATACCCTCTTTTTTTGTTGGTGCCCACCCCTTAAGGCCTGGACAGTCCTTGGTTGTCTCCCCCCTGTCCCGGTAGTTGTAGATAGGGCCGCTGAAGACCGCCCACAACACATTTTTAGGTCCTTATCCTTCTGAGGCCGGTTCAGTCTACACCTTGCAACGATTTCAGTCTAATTTTCCTCGACCCCCCTTCGTCCGGTCTCTTCTAGACACCGTGATTCCCCTTGAGGATTTTGCTGATTTGACTAAATGTTCTATGGAATCCACCTCTTCGCCGCTTCCATCTTCTAGCGGTAACTTCCCACTAGATTTACGCTTTCTCGTAGATCATTTCCAATCCTGGGGGACTCCTCTGCTCAGTTCTTGCACATCCTTCTTTCCCACATGATCTCTCTAAGTTTCTCCTTTTCATATTCTTCCCTTAGTCTTTCAGTTTTTATTCTCCCACTAATCGGAATATCCTTTTTTTGCAAACGAAGAAGCTTTTTCCCAACGAGCGCAATGTAGAGGAAGAGACTCCCCCCTTTTGGGTTCAACTGGGGAACACCTTACATAAATTCGGCCTTCGATGCTGATGGGCGGATGCCCCTTTCGGCCTGATCCCACTAGATTCTCACCATAACCTTCCAATTTTTTTTTATTTCTTTCTTCCATTTGCAGCTTTGTGTCTTATCAGGACTCGTTCGTGATCGTCTTCCTTCCCATGTCTCCCCTCTTTTTTTTGGGAGATCCCTTTTTGACGCGCGAGACACGCTGCTCGAGTCTTTCCCATAAGAATTGAGCACGAAGACATCCCCTTCTGATTTCAAGTTATTTGCCCCATCCTTGCATCGCGCACCTTGCTAATTTCAAGGCCCCCAGCGCAAGGACGACCTCCCTCCAAGGCTGCACTTACTAGCTTGAGGCATTTTCCACCAGTTGCCCTGCGAAGATTACCAACCCCTTTTCCATATGCAGACGCTTGTTTTTGTTTATGACGAGTTTTTTTCCTTTGCTTAATAACGTTTATTGTCATTCCTAGGCCAGCGTCTGAGTCCCTTCGTGCTGTGAAGACCTTTCTGTTTAATGCTGAAAGCCATCCTGTTCCGACCTGAGGCCTCATTTTTTTCGGCGTTTCAAACCCCTTCCGAGTACGCGCTCTTCTATGTTTCTGCCCGGCGCACTGCCCTTGAAATCCGAAGCTTTTGCCAGCTATTGGTCTGCCGATTTCCCTGTCTGCGATCAAGTTTTGCGCTTATCCCCCCCAGCGAATGGAGGTTTCCCGAGGTTTCCCCCCTACTTTTCTTTTTCAGAGCCCTTAGACAGTTTTCAGGAGCCCTACATCTCTTGCTATCCCTCCCCTCTTTTTGTTGAGATTCCTTTCTTTTTTTGAGAACTCCATGAGAACTCTCCTGCTCTGCCTGTCCTTCTTCCACGCACTTAGAACCACCAACTTGTTGATTAATATCCCCCCCGGTTCCGTACATCGCAAGCAGTCTCTTTGACAATCCTTTCACAAAGACTTCCCATGTCTCCGTAGGCATTTCGATCCTTTTCCACGCCCGGATTCTCCTCCTCCGGATCTTTGCCTTGATGTTCCCCTGAGACGGTTCTCTCACCCCACCCCTTATGTAAGTCCATTCTTGAAAAAATTTTGCCTGACACTTGTGTGTAATGTTTTCCCCCCTTTTATTCTCGACTCCTCCACCCTCTTCCATCAACAAAAGAAATGGACTCTCTCTGAATAGCTCCTCTTCCTTCGTTGTAACCGCTTCCGTTTTCCCGGGACCTTTCATTATAGATTTTTCGACGTCTTTCCCCAGACTTGGGTCAGTATGAGCCATGAGGCTTGACGGTTTGATACGTCCTGTCTCGTGTTCTCTTTTAAAGACTGCACCTTTATTGCATTCTCTGTTCTTGCTCTGAACATTCATGAACCCCCTTTCGTGTCGCGCGCCTTCGGTGAAAAAAAAACCCTTTAGGGGAAGGTGAGGAATCACCTTAAACCTTAAAGCACAGTAAGAACGGATGAAACGCTTCCCATGTTCAATATAGACAAAGGTCTCCCTTCTCTAGGGTCTTTTAGTGGTTCCCCGCTTGCATCCAACAAAACCGCTCTGCGGTGGCCGTCCATGGAAGGGCATTTGAAAAGTGTTCCCCCAACTTTTCGTGATTCCGTGCTCCCCCCCCCCCTCCATTGCCCGCCTTTTGTCAGTGCCGTGTGTCTTTTTCTTCCTTTTTTTTCCCGAGCTACGTTTACAAAGCCCTCTTTTATGGCTATAGAAGCCCTTTCGGACCTGTTTTGCGTAGGCAGCTCTTTCGCTCTTCCCCTCCAGTGCTCCAAACTACGCCCCGCGACACCGGCCCTTAGGGGCTATCTCGCTGCCTACCCCCTTTCCCCTCTGGCCTCGGTCCTTTACTACCAAACTAATCTGGCGCCCGAGGGGTACAGGTCCCCCTAGCCAGCCGCCCCAAATCCCTCCAAAAGTTCTAATCCCCCGGTCTTCACTCCCGTCCTGCGGTCGGATTCAGGCTAATAAATATTGCTTGTTTCTAATTTCCTTCCCCCTAGCCCCGCCTGTAGGCTGCCCGCCGGATGTTTGTTTTTGGCGGATCGTCACGCTAGCGTGTCCCACGCAAGACCCAAGGCGTCTCCCCTCCCAGTCCTTCTGGGTTCGTCCCCCCCCCCCCCAAAAGCCCTTCATTTGATGTGGTCTCTTCCCAATCCAGCACGTTGCCTCTCTGTCCTCAAAACATCTTTATCTTTCTATCAATCGTCTTAGAGACTATGTCTGTACACCGTTCCTCCACTATTTTCCCTCAATCCGGGCGGTTTCCCAACAACTGACTATCTTTTTCTTTACCATCCCCCTTGTTTGTGGAGCTTTTTCCTTCTTTTCTTTCCCCTCGGTAAGGTCCCCCCTAACCAATCCTAGTCAGGCTTCTTCAAGCTCTCTCCCCGTCCCCTTCCTCAACACAACCGGCAAATTTTCTGTTCACTCATGTCGGCCTTATACTCAGAGTAGGTCTAATGGTCTAATTTCTTCCTGCTTTTGGGTAGACATGTCTATGAATTTGCCCGGATCCAACCCCGTCCCAGATCCATCTATTTTACCGGGGTTTCCCTTTACAAAAGTTTTCTCGATCCTAGATGCTAAGGTGGTAGAGCCCTCTCGTGGTTCCCTCTAGCGAACCCATGATACTCGAATTTTTCTCCCGAACCTATATAAGTTCGCCCTCCCAGGTGAATAGATAGGAGGAATAACCCTCCCGGCGACTGACGCTGCAACCAGTGCGGAGAGCCCTGTTCTCTCTTTTCCAGCTTGGCGGTAACTTGAACCATTTTGGGAACGAAATAACGCTTGAATTTTTCGTTTCTGACCTCCCCCTTTGATAGATCCCACGAGATCCCCCTCCTTTTCCAACCCCCCCCCCTGTCGCCAAGCAATGGTTTATCCAAACCATTTTCTTCTGGGGTCATTTTTGATGATTTTTCTTTTATTTTTTCGGTGATCGCTTGAAACCCCTGAACCTCATTTTTTTTTTTTGGCTGACCCTGTCCGCGCGTCATTGTGGGCTGGTTCTCCCATCGCACCCATCCACAGTTCCCAGGTTAGGATCTTTTTCCTTTCTTGTCCCACGGTCATCGCGCCAACCCCTCCTCCTTTATAGGACTCAACCGGCGGCTCGGCCATCTCTCACAGACCAACACCCAGTCTCCGTAATACGACGCGTTTAACCTTCGAGCAGCGTTACCCCCTTCCTGACGTCTGCGACTGCCATTTTTTTGTTATGATGGATCGTGTAAGGAAGCCAAGTTTGCACTCCTTTACGCCGGGTTTTTCTCTTAAGAAGCATTGTTCTCAGCCAAGATCTTGCCCTCCCCTCTCTTCTAATTTCCCCCCTTTTCTCACACCTCAGTTCTACGGCTCGATAGTCCTTTTAGAAGGGCGTGGGACTTTGCAGCAATTTTCTCGACGCCTATAAACCCCAGTCGCTTCGGATTGACGTCCTCTGCGATTTAGCGAGCGATTCTCACCCAACTTTTAAGGAGTTTGACTCTTTTGTACCCCCTTTTGTCTTGGAATGCCAAATGCGCAGGAATTACCCCCGACGCCGCGTTCTATATATTTTCTCATAATCTTGTTGTGTTGTCAGTCTCATCTCTTGCGTCGGGTTCCCCAAACATGTCCCCTTTTTCTCCCCGCCGAGTTTCCCCGATTTCGCACCAACTTAACTTTTGATAAAGCTGCTCAACCTCGACGTCGTCCCTTTTTCCTCCCAATATAATGGTTTTCCCACCCAGATGTCGGAAGAAGGGCAACTCAAGTCCCTTCTAGCCTAGGCATGATCGGATTGTTTTCTCCCAGAATGACCAGGCCCCCCCCCGTATAGGTGATTTCAAATCTCTTTTCCTTTCAACCCTTTTTTTTTACCTTATTATCCCGTCCGCGATGTATCATTTCAAATACCCCTTTCTCCGATCCGCATTTTCAATCAGTAATAAACACCCCAAATAAAGGTTTAAGATGTTTCCTCCTTTGTAATCTCCGCTGCAAATTGAATATAGTCTTCAGTCAGTAATCGAATTGGATATTTCTTTTCACTCTTCCTATTGAATTTTGGTCGTCGCCTAGCTTTGCATTCGCCTTGCCCCCTCCGTCCGCCAGTACTTCCTTTTTCTCTATAGATCGGTTTCTTTTTTTCCGCCGGAATTTTCGTGTCTCCTCGCTCCGTCGCGACACCACCCCCTTATGCCGGGGCTTTGGCTGGCCCTTCCCTCCCCCCCCCGAAAGACTATCCACCTCTCCCATGCACCTAGGTAATGTTGCCTGATTCAATATTCTGTAGACTTTTGATCTTTTTTTTGACCCCCCCTTTCCTGCCTTTTCAAAAATGCTCTCCCTTGATGGTTTTCCTCCCTTATGGATTTCATTGACCGCATGGAAAGTTCACCCCAATTTTATTGCTTTTCTCTGATAACTCATTCCTCCTTCCCCCTCCCCGTACGATTTCGTTCTCGCCCTCTGAGATAGTACGTCTGTGAGTTCCTCCTTAGAGATGATGACTAAGATAGGCTGTTTATTGTCGTTAGGACGTTTAGACTTATGTACCCTTGACTTTCAACTCCCGCGTCCCCCCCCCCCAGAGCATAAATGATTGTCCTTTTTCGGGACAATCCGTATGGTTACTACTCCTCTTTTCCCCCCGCGCTCCGACCTCCCTAGTTTCCTGGTAAATTCCATACGACTCTCGAAAAACCTATCACTTCTTCGAATAAAGGTTTCTTGACTGACTTACGATTAAAGGCCTTCGTCTTTTCTATTTGCGGACCCGAGATGTCTTCTTGAGATACGTGGTCTTTTTGGTATTCGTCGCTTTCACCCGTGCCAACTAGGAAGAAACATTAGGATTAAAGACCGCTCTTAGTTCTTTCCCCCCAACACTACATAGCACCTTTTTAAAAAGGAAAGCCGGCTTCTTTATTCCTACTATATATATTAATAATATCGTTGTTGTCTCCTCTTTTTCTTTTTCAATTTCGTTTTTTGGTTGGTGTTGGGGTGTTGTTTTGTTTTTTCGTGTGTTGGGTTTGGTTTGGTTTGGACGGGTTGTTCTGTTTTTTTTTTTTTTGGTTGTTTTTTGGTGTTTTTTTGGGGTCGGCATCATTTTCCTCACCCCAACCTCCGTGCGTGTTGGGGAAATCCATGAAGGAGAGCGTCTGACCTTCCCCCTTTTTCTGTCCCGTTACTTTGATCCCCTGTTTTCCCGCGGAATTTCCCTTCTGCCAACTAACCCCTTTTCAGTCATTATCATCTCGCGTTTCTTCCCCCACCCCGGCAACCTGATGACGCTTATCGACTTTCCCCGAGTAGAGTATAGACAAGTTATCCTCTCTTTTTTATTTTGGGCGGCTGAGAATGGCTATGGACTTGATACCCTTCGAAAAGATCTCTCTTTTTTCCTTCTCCACAAAACACCACATACACCCGCAACTCCAGCATCTTCCCCCCCCCACACTTTCCCCCCTCGCCCCCCATCCTCAGCACATAGAGACCCCCCCCCCCGGGACGCTTTTAACTCCACCCGTAATTCGTCCCCCCCACTTTGCCTACGCTTCTTTTCCCCTGATGTTCTCTAGCCCCCCCCTTCTTCCCCCCAGCACTCGGAATAGCTCTGAGAATCCTCTCCCTGAAGACGCTTGCCTCAATGCGGGAGCCGGATGAAAGAAATAAGTTTTGTTGTTTAACTTGTCAACACATGGGGTTTCCCTTCCTACAGGCCCCAGCCAAGGTCTCGGTTCAAAATGATTTTTACGATCCAAGATACGCCTTCCCCAATCAACCATCAGATCTTGCACATTATCATCTTTCCCTTTGCAGCCCATTTGCTCTTTTTTTCTTTTGTTAGAGGGCTTTTTTCTAATTTTTTTTTAGCCCGGCCGTCTGCGGAGTTGACGCTTTCCCCGGGCAATAGCGAACCCTTTCCCGGTTGCAGAAAGAAGTAGCTTTCCCCATGGACATCGTTTCCCCCGTTCAAGATCCCATGCACGTAAGACGCCTCCGACAGCCCGGAAGCGAAGTCCTAGACTCCTCTTGTTTTTTGTTAAGGTAACGCCGCTCCTCCCTCTTTCCTCTGATCTTTGAAAGACTGCTCGTTTTTTCAGTTGGAGCGCTCCCCCTTGAAGAAAAGGTATGAAAGCTTTCCCTTTCCCCGCGGTACTTTAAAAGCAGGTTCCTTTTCTTCCTTTCCCCGAATATTCCCGAGGCCTTGCTGTCATTGTTCGTCGTTTACTCCACAGAGCCGGAGCTTTCCCGATCCGGGCTTGTTCTCCCCTTTAATTCTATCGTTCTACCCTTTTAAACCGTCGATGGTAAAACCCTTATTGTCTTTTTTCGATATTCCCCTTGCTTTTACCCCCTTTGCCGGATTTCGGTCCCCTTTGACCCTATTGCGTGCAGTCTTCCCTTTCCCCAATTGAGCCTTTAATGTATCAACATGGAAAGAATACCAGATCTCCTCCCCCCTCCCCGTTGTTTCTTTCGCCCTCCGCTTTTGATATTTCATTAGCCCTCCCTTGCTCTGAACCTGTCAACCAGCGCCCCCCACCTCTTTTTTTCTCAGTGTGACGAGACTTAGTCCCTTCTTACCCTGTTTCAAAGACTTATTCTGGCCGCGATGTTTTCGCTCAAGCTACGCGTTTTCTTCTTGTTGACGCCAAAAAACAAAGGACCGGTAGAAACAATATATTTCCCCCTCTACCCCCCTGATCATCCCTGTCTCCAACGGCGCGGGTCACTTTGCCCCTCTGCTTAATTCGGATCCCGCCTTCCTTCCCCACAACAAATCCAGGCTTCAGAGTGCTGGGGTAAAGACGGCGGGGTTCCCCTTTTTCCTTTTATCCTTTATTATTTTTTTTAGTACGTCTCCGTTTGGGACCTATTTTCTTTTGGAACCTCAAGACGATGTGGCAGATGCTTCGAACCCTCAATTTAGTAATTGCTGTCTCGTCACTTTTGGCTTTCTTTTTCTCTTCACCCCAGGAATTCTAGCGAGGAGGCAGGGAGAGACCAAACCCCCCCGATGATTTCGGCCCTCCCTCACGGAAACACAACCCCTGATTCAGAAACATCTGCCCCCTTTCCCCCTAGGCTAATGTTGCACTTTCCTTGTCCGATGGTTATTGATCTGGTATCCGATATGATTCCATTCCCTTCTCCCCCGAGTCCCAATCCAATTTTTTTAAGTCCTACTGACTTGGCTGCAAAGCCCTGGGTTCTTCCCCCCCCAAACGGTCTTTCATTCATAAATTGAAGCCTCTTTAACTAATCGTAGTTCTTCTTGCCATGCGGTCCCCCCCGAGTCTTTCAAGGAATTCGCCTCTGATGACTATGACTTTTTCCCTTCTTTGATGACATTGGAGTTTCTCTTTCCCTTTCGATTGACGAATTTCACCCCACGATCTTTCCTGTCCTCAAACTTCAGTGCGGGCAACATAAGCGATTTCCCTGTCTTTTACGCTATAAACCCCTCGATGATAGGGCGATTTTTTTTATTTCCATTCTTTTCTCCTCCCTCCCCCCCCTTCACCTTCCCATCGTTACTCACTTGTTCTAGATGGAGGCTTTCGAGGCCCCTTTTTTTCCTTTCTGGTTCAATCTGCGTTGTTTTTTTCCGAAACCGCGAGCTACTCTGAGATTCCTCTTTTATGTTTCGTCCTCCCCCTTCCCGGTCACAGTCCGTGACACCCATCCCCCACGGAGTCGTAAAGACCGCTTGATTCTAACTTTTCTTGGAACAGGAACCAAGCCATCTCTTACGTGATGGTGGATCCTCCACCTCCAATAAGTTTGTTGTTATTTGAGATTACCCATCCCTCCGCGGAGGGCTTGTTGTCTGCCTTTCCAATTTTTCTTGTTGTGCCCCCCCCCCCCCCCCTCTAGAGTTTGTCTCGAATCATCCTTCCTTTGCCTGTGAATTTTTGGAGTGACGCCTCTTTTTCAATGTTTTCCCTCCTGCCCCCCCCCCATATACTGCACCCCTGAATAAGCGGATAGCGTTCAGTTCCCCCCCCAAAAGGCGATTTTTCCTTCTTTTTTCCTGAATCCGCCGTTTTCTTCGCCCCCGTCGTTCCTCTGGGTTTTTTTTCGGCGGCATTGAAAATGTTCTTCCATATTTCGCAATAAATCTCTTTTATAGGTAATTCCTATTCCCCGCTCCTTTTCTTTCCTCCTCTATTCCCCATCCTGGGGACCGGCGTTTTAGACGGCGGTAGCACTTCCTTAGTACTGTAAAAACTAATGCATACGCCAGGTCTACCTATCTTAGTAGGTCATCAGAGGCAATCTTCACCCCCTTGATAGCTTCTTGCGAGACCCCTTCCTCCTCTTACGACGGCAATCGGCTTTTTGGTCCAATGTCAGACAGCCCTCCTTGTTTTTACCACTTGGCGGGCAAAGTCAAAAATTACAAAGAAATTTTAGCAGGGGGTGCCATAGATAAATCTCTCCTCTTCTCCATAAACTCAGTTACCGTGGTCCCCCATTAGGCATCTTTTCAACTTTCTGATAGGTTTTTTCTGTTTTAGCATATTGAGGAATTTGGACTCGCCCTTCCCGAATGTGTTGGGGTTTTTTTTTTTTTTTTTTTTTTTGTGGTTTTTGGTTGCTAGCCACTATGTTTTTCTTTCCATGCATCTTTCCCGTCGACGAAGGAATCCTTGCTTCCAGAAGCCCTTTCTCCTCCCCCTTGACCCTACGACAACGTTCCAAGTGTCAGCGTTTGACTTTCCCATCCTGCGACCACTACCGAATCCTTCGGGCAATTCACCGTAGCCGTTCACCTTTTCTCCACTTGATCGTATGTCCCTTTCATTTTTTGATTAACTCTTTTTTTTTAAAGTAGCCCGGGATTTCCCCTCCTCCGGACGAAATAGAGAGATTCCTGTATCTCATGACCCAATCCCTCTTCAGACCGAGCCCTTCCTAATTTTTCTCCCCCCCCCACCTCCGCCCCCTCGATCGATCTTGCTCTGTACGGCTCCCCTGGAATTTTGAATACTCGAACACTTTTCTTTGGAGATTTCATCCCGCTTTCCCCTATGAGGTTTTCTCCTGAGCGCACCCAAGGACTGCTTTGAGGTTTCCTTTGTTTGGCGAGAGGAAATTTCTGCCGTATCACCGAATCCGTTCTTCCTTGATCCCCCTCCGTTTTTGAGCGGATAATATCTTTGGGATACTTTTATTCCCTTTCCCTTCTCTTCCCGTGACCAAGATGGTCCTTTGTTTCCTCCTCCTTCCCACTGTTGACGAAGATAGGCGACTTCGAATAACTGTAAATAGTGCTGCCCCTCCCCTTTACCGCCAGTCCCGTTCCCCGAGAGGCATTCACTTGTGCCCCGTGAAAGGATCCGGTTCCTGATTTGTTTTCGAATCGACCATGTCCCCTTTCCTGTAGTATCTTCTTCCTGCCCCCCCCTTCCCAATGTTCTTCAGACCAAGGACTTCTTTGTTGGTTTTAAAGACCATTTCCCCAGCCCGATCCCTCCCTCAACCTCGTTTCCACCCCAAAAAGCCAGGCGATGACTCTTAAGCTTGACTTCTTTTTAGCTGTCGGGCGTTTGAAATGTTAATATAGTTTCGATAGCTTCTTCTTCCCCTTGGATAGAGCTTCCTCGCCGGTGGAAGTTCTTTCTCCTTCAGATTTTGGAGTTTCTCCAAGCCAATGCTTATTCCTTCCTTCCGGAATTCTCTTTCTTTCTTGATGTGGGCACCGCAAGACCCCAACCGTATAGGCCATGGAAGGGCCCCCCCCCTTTCGGCCCTTTGGCTCTATGGACCGAACCCCTAAATCCCCCCCTGAACCTGAGGACCCTTGGCAAGAGGAGAAACGACGACTTTCTTTAGGGTCATGAGTGAGTTTTCTCACATCATGCCCCCCCGCCACACCCCCCTCAATTTGATTTTCGTCCTTTATTGGTTTTCATTGTACAGAAATGGGTTCAAGTACAAACATGTATTTCCGATACAGAAATGCGCATCCCCGAATTTCTTTTTTTTCGGTTCCTCTCTTTTTTCTTTTTCGATTTTTTCGTGTCCTAATTCCTCGTTATTCTCCTATCAGTGAGGAGTTTTCCTGCGTCTTTTCTTTTTCCCGCGTGATTTTTTTCCTTTCCCATTGAAACCTAAAAGCCTTCCCCCCCCCCCCCCCTTCTTTCATATCTCATGCGGGTCCACCCAATAGAGAGGTCCCATCTTCTTTACCGGTCCCCAAGACGATTGATCTGGGGACACATACTCCCTTTTCCCCCCATTCCCTGCATTTCTCCAAATACCCCCCATAATTAATGGCGACCGGTGGAGACCTCCTCCCTGCTTCTAGTCCCCAGGCTGCCGGCCGTCAATCTTGATTGGTGTTTGGAAGGACTGAACCGCCTCTCTTTGCTGAAAGGTAAGGTAGAAGGTTGTGCGGAGG
>Ga0179591_1255422_pt1 | contig 10994 bp, 7 predicted proteins | sample CZOMad2_1_08_16f_FD_182891 | JGI IMG/M metagenome (GOLD analysis project Ga0179591, IMG submission 182891) | Vadose zone soil fungal communities from Angelo Coast Range Reserve, California, USA - CZOMad2_1_08_16fungal (PacBio error correction) | ecosystem: Environmental > Terrestrial > Soil >... | reverse complement strand
GGTTGCCTACTTTATAGTAAAGCTTGTCCCCTTCCGCTTCCCTTTCTTTAGGCCCATGCAGGTCATTTGGCTTCCCCTGACTTCTTTCTCAGAGAGTCATTCTCTGTCTTCACATCACATAGTTTTACGTTGACGACCAGTCCTACAGCATTTCCTAGTACTACCTCTTCAGTGGAAATTGTTTTTCCTTACCACAACCGGGACTCACTTTCCCCTTCTTCTGCGTCAGGCCAGGAGGTAGATTTTTAACGCCGTCTGGGGTTTGATTATTATTTCGCATAACCGCCTTTCCCTCTCATTTTCCAGTGTAGGCAAAGTCTACGCTCTTCCCTCCCTGCTATTGTCACTATTACCTCCTTTGCAAGTGTAGGAAGCCTCCCAACAGTTTTTCTTCTGGTCGCCGGGACGCCCTTTCTGTCTCCGCGCAGCCCTGGACTCCTTACCTCTCCCTTCCCCTGTTTGAGATGTTGACAGTGATTTTATAGAATATTCCAAGCTGATTCAGTGTTCTTTCCTTCCTTTTTAGTTTTCCAAGGTCTTCCCAGGTTTCATTTTTCTTTTCTCCCCCTCCCTAGTTTGTTCAGGTTACCCTCGAGCTTCTCTCAAGATTATCAGCTCTTCATGGCTCTTATTCCGGTCACGTCCCTTCCTGAGAGACTGTTACACTGTGATCTACGATGGTACCTGAGTCAATTCGCCCTTTTCGCTTTTCGTTTCGTTCCATACGTTTTTCCTCCTCCCTCCCTTTCTAACCAGAAATCGATTTCCTTCCTTCTCCTCCCGTTTTTCAAGGTGTTGATCCTTGCGCCGTTGTAGCGTCTTTTTCCCTTTTTCTTGTCCGTGCCTATAAGATCCCCCCTAGGTATGCCGTCTCACCTAGATACCTAATGAGCTCTGCCTTTTTTTGCGGGCGCACTTCGTCGTTTTTCGTATTGGCGACTGATTGTCCTTTGATTTAACCTCAGAGTATGATTGAACCCCGCGAAGCTGAAAGCCGCTATTGGGTTGCTGTTTCTCTCCCCACCTTTTGCGGCTGTATCTTTTTACCTTACCTCCGGCCACCCTACGCGATTTAACGGTTCCCCCTCCTTCCGCGTTTTTGAATCATCATTTTTTCCCGCCAAGAGGCCTGCGCCATTGGATACCCCCTGTTTTCGATTTTTTTTTTTTTCACTGACCCAACCCCGTTCCGTCTGAGTGGGAGCACGTGATTTTTGTTTTGGGTAGTCCGATACGGGGTATAGATACCGTTTGGTTTTCTAACGTCGTCATTTTAAATCAACCCCGACACAGGCCTTCCTGCCTCCTACTGAACCCAAAGGCCGCCGGGCTTTCTTTTCCGTGGATACATGAGATGGATCTCCCTTTGCTTCGCGTCGAAGTCCCCGCCCTTTATCAGTCTAGAGGGTCGAACCTTCTGACCCTCTTGTATGCTTCCAAATAATGGCCTCGAGTTTGTCCTTGGCAACTAGAGTGGACAATTTTTTTAATTAGCCTTTTTTTTTACGGAGTGGATCCCCCCGTTCCGGTCCCGTCCCCCCCACGACCCCTTTCCACAGTTCCGTGGCAGCTCGCTCACATGGATCATATATCCGAATTCATCTGTTCTTCGGACTTAATAATTAAATCCCCCTCACGAGTTATCATGAAGTACATTTTTTTCTTCGACTCCTCTCATTTTCCACTCCATAAACCTCCCGGATGTGCTCCCTAACCAAGAGGAGTTTCTCCTTGAGCTCCCTTTGCCACGAGCCTGATGTGCGAGGATGTCCCTGACCCTTTTCCCCCTCTCCTCCTTGTCCACGTTCGCGCGTTTCAATTGCGGCACATGCTATTCACGGAACACAAGGACTCCCCTTCCCCCTAACTCCCCCCCTTGAGTCTTTTCCAGAGCTTAACGATGACTGTTGACGTCTTCCTCCCCCTCCGTCTAGGCATGCCGGCAAGTATATCCGCATTGGCACCCCCATTGACGACCAAAATAGAATCCATTCTAACACACTTTCTCCGGCTTTCCTTACAGCACGTTTTCCGGCACTTAATTCAATTTTCAAATTTTATACTAGAGGCAAGCTGATGCTCTCCTTGAACTCCGCCGACGTCAGCCTTGATTTTTCTGGTTTTTTCCTGTGCGAAGAAGTATGCGCCCCCACACGCCTCGAGATCAAGTGCCCTCCCAGGCCACGGGCTGGTACATTAAATAGTTCCCTTTTTCTTGAGTTTGGCTCTCTGATGCTTAGTAATTTCGATTGTTTTACTAAACGACGTCCCTGAGAGCGGTCGATTCTCTCTTCCTGAAGTAGAGCTTACGTCTTTACAGAAAGATCTGTAGATTCTCCCCTTTCCTGTTCTTACGCGCCGCCCGTTCCCGCACCAATAGAGGACTGTTCTTTTTTCCTGCTCTTTACACCCGCTGTCCCTCTTGGATGAATCCTCCTTCTCTGACCTAGAGCTTCATCGCTTCCTTTTAAGCGCGGGATTTACCCTAGTATAAGAGATTCTTGATCTCCACTTTTCCTTTTTCTCTTCCGCTTTTGTTGCCAGGGCCAGTTTCTTCTTCTTCGTTGTTTAATGGTTCCATCCGTTCTCTTTCCTCCCTCCCCCCAAAACCCATTTCTTTTTTTGTGCAGAGGCGCATTCCTTTTTCGTACCCACCGTAACCAAAGTAGTGTTCACCCAGACTTGTTCCGCGAGCGCTCGTATCCTGTCCCCTCCCCTTTTCTCCACATAGTAAACCGCCCTGAGCCCCCAGCCCAAGTGAAGGAATTCCTTCCTCTTTGACTCGCAGCGTTGCTCACTAGTCCCCGCTACACTCGATTTTTTTTTCCTTTTCCCCAAGACTCGAAGTAACCGGTTACCCTGTCATCCGAAAACGGATCTGCCTCGTAATATTTCTTTGGCCCTTTCTCCCCGACTCTTCTCTGTTCCTTTCAAACGGATGCACAATCTGCCTTTGGATCACTCCCCAAGAATTTAGCCCGGAGGGGCTTCACCCCCTCCCCCTTTTTTCCTTACAGCAATCATCTTAGGCCTTTGTATCCTATTCTTCCCGATCATATGGTATAGAAAGGTTACTTCCCCCCCCTTTTTCTCCTCCCCCCATACGGTGTGTTTGAAATTGTGTCTTCCGGTACAACCTTTCTTTCTTTCTCCATGGTTCGCTTTTCGTCTAAGGAACCCCCCTGCATTGATCCTTGATTTTTCAGTCACCGGGTTGCTCTGTAAGCTTCCAGGCCTAAATTTTCCTCCCTTAGTGCTCTTTGCTGGCCTGCAGTTTTTTTTTGCTTTTTTCTTTGTGTCGGAAAGCTTTCCGTAGCTCCCAATATCGCCCGTTCTGCGAGACGTCACTAAGTTCTTCCCCTTCCGGGCCCTCATTCGTCGATTCTGTGTCCTAAAATGCGCGAGTTTCGCCTGTCAAAGTTTGTTTTTAAACTCGTCGAGCCGTTTGCTTTGCCTGTTTTTTTAAGTGTTCTCTTTTTTTGGTGCCTATGTCACACACCCCCTTTCCCCCCTTTGTCGCATTACATCCTCGCCTTCCCACGCCCAGCTTCCATTCCTTTCCGGCTGGGTGCCCACGTTTTTTGGAGTCGTCTTTCTTCCTTTTCCCAGACACCCCCCCACTTTCATGTCCATTAGTAAGACAAGCCGGAACATTGTTTGTGTAGCTCCCAATTAGAGAAACCTGACTCAGGACGACCCACTACGTTTCTTCTACTTAGAAAAAGCAAGAGTCCAAGCAAAAAAAGCCCTTACCATGCTTGAGAGTACTGCTTTTCCCCTCCTGTTCTCCTTAATTACCTTCTCTGATCCGCTCTTCCTAAAGTTATGACCCCCTACTTTGTAAGCGTAGCCTCAGCTACTCTTCCCCTCTATTAGTTTCTTTTTTTGTTTTTACTGGTGGCGCTTCCCTCTCACATGTCGGCCTTAGAGCTGTGCGGGTTTTCCACCGTTCTTTACTTTGATTAGATCGCGCTGACATCCGTTCATTAGGGTCGCGCGCGCTCAGTGACAACCTTTCTCATCGTTGTGCCCCTCCTTCAGGATGGAGGGAGAATTCACGAGTTCTGTGTTGCCAGAGGCCCCCTCTCTAGATTCGCTACCCCCAGCTAGAAAAATCCTAGAGATGAACCTTCCCTCTAGTCGTAAGGTCGTGAGATATCTTCTTCCTCTCGGTCTCCCCCTGTGTAGCCGTCTTAATTCCTCCTTGCGAAAGTTTCACAGGCCTCCTTCGTCCGTTCTTTCCATTGATCGCCGAAGCCGTTTGACGTCTGGTTTTAATGCCTGACCCCTCCTTGTTTGGAATCCTCGTATTTCGCCCTTTTTTTTTGTTAGCTTCCAATCTTTGAAAGCTCTTGAGGCTCATGCTGTCTTGAAGGGCAGTTCCCTTTATCGTGATTAATCTGGCTCTCGAGTGCCCCCTTTTTTCCTCCCCCTGGTGACTTGCTTCTCGACCAAATTTTTGCGACCTCCTCCCTCTCTTCTTAATAATTGACCCACCTAATATTTGTTCTTAGTTCAGGCAGTCCCAGCTCCGGACGCTTTCTCTTCTTGTATATCTTTCTGTACTTTACCTTCTGCGTGTCTCCTTCTCCGGGTGTTCTTTTTGAGCCGAACGCTCATCTGCCGGCGGCTAGGTTACTCTTATCTTTCTTCACGGAACCCCTTTTTAATGTTGTCTTCCCCCGTTACGGTCCCTAAGTGGGTTTTTTTTTTTAGTTGAGCCTTTGTCCAATACCACTTTTCTCTTCTTCCCCTTTTCCCTTGCATGCCCCTTTCGAGTTTGCTGCAGTACGGAGGCGTTTTCTGCGGCCCTTCTTGATGTTTACTGTCCCCTCCATCCTAGAAGTTTGAAAGCTGAGCAGCCTCCCCCTTCATTATTGACCGTGCGTGGCTCGTAGGGACTTTATGTTACTGTATTGATTGTTTTGTTTGGATGATGAAATTACTGCCCCCCCCTTTTTCTCGCATTAGGTAACTCTTCCCCCTTCTCTTCTTTTCCCTCACTGATCCACCCTTCACCTTCTCGTCTATTTTTCGTTCAAATACTCCAAACATTTTTAGGGAAATGTGGTAGAATGACTGCGTTTCCTTTTTCAGGACCGGTTGTCTCTTTCTTCTAACTCTCGTATGAACCACAATCCCCAGAAGAAAAGGCTTTTCGTATACGGCTCAGAGCAGCTTCCTTTTTTCTCTTTGTGAGTTCCTTCCCCTCCCCCACCGAATTTTCCCATGGAACATGTTGTCCGTGAATAAGCAATTTTTGCGCTACTACCCGATACGAGGCCTCGGAGAGGCTTCATTTTGTCTCCCCTTTGCTCCCTTCCAATCCCCGGAATCGCTGGTCTACGTTCCAAGCCAAAGGGCTCAAGCTCCCCAGAAGTTCCTTCCCCTGTTCTCTGACACACATAACGATTCCGCTCGCTAGCTATTATTATTTCAAATTTTCAGATCTTTATTTCGTTTTCTGTTACCCTGAGAGACTCCTGAAAGTCGAATGGAGAATTGCGTAATGGCAAAATCTTTGGCCCCTCTTCCTTCTCTCGCCTGCTGCTTATGTCTGCTTTAGCACCCCCTTTCCCCGTTCCTAATACGCTCCTGCGGATACCTTTATACTTTGATATATTTCTCCGGGACGGTTCCTTCGCTCCTAGGTCCGCACATCAACCGTTTCTCTGTCCTTCCCTCCCAACCTCAGATGAATCAACCTGTGGTAGCTATATAGACTCCCGACCATAATGATGTTGCCCAATCCCGACTGTCACCGAATTCCTTGTTTTTATCTTCGCGGAGCCACAACTAGGTTACGAAGGCCTCCCTATAGCTTTTTCTCTTTCGTAGGGAAGTGCACCAGAAGAATAGTCCTAAATTAAGGAACCAAACGAATCCGAGACCTTCTTTTTGAACAGTCCTTACGTCGGCCCTTATTGAGACCCTGGAATGAATACTTTTCACAAAGGTAATCCGTTTGCGTTTTTCCCTCTAACCCCTCCTTCCTGGCCTAACATTTCCCTGTTGCCTCCCTTTTTTTCCCACAATACAGGGCCGCTTTTCCTTGTTTTGTAGGGACTCCTAGTCTTGATCTTCTTCTTTTCGGGCAACGTCCGTCGTGTTTCTCGCTGTCCTATCTCAGGCCTTCGTGTGTTTGATTTTTAACCTCCTTCCTCTACGACTTTTCCTCAGTTCCTCAATTTTACGCTGGGAAGCTCCCCCTTCCTTTTCGTTTTAGCTCCCCCTTTCCTTCCTCCCTCTCACGTGTTGGTTTCAGAGTATGTTTCCCACCCCCCCGACCATACCGTGAAAGCTTTAGTCCATTTTTTCTCCTCCGGGCGTGGCTCCCCTCCCATCTACGTCTCCCTCTTGGTGATGACACTCACCCCCAGCGCGTTCCCCTCCTTTTCGGCATTTTCTTAAAAGACCGTCTTCTAGTACTCCACACAGCTCTTTTTTTACTTACAATTGTTGATTGTTTCCTTCCCCCCCCTTTCTCCCACCCTGGCCAACTTTCTTTCTCTTTTTGGTCGTTGCCCCTCCCACGTCTATTATTTTTGAACCAGCGTACGCTGTGAAGCCGGTCGCCACTCTCTGCGGTCGGCCCAGTCCGCTTCGGGAGCTTCTTCCTTCGTACGTTTTTCTTCTCTTCTCCTACTATTTGAGCCAAAGTCTTCCGCACGCGCCAACTAGGGTAGTTCAATCGGTGATCTCATAGCCCTCTATAAACCTTTTTTTCCCCCTTACTGACTTCCGGATCGTTCTTCTTTTCCCAGATTCTGGACATGTTCTGATTTGACTCTACCAAGTCTTAGGTTATGGCATACCTACGCAAGGTTTCATTTTTGTCCCCCCTCTATCAGAAAGCCGCTCGAGCCTGTCCCTCCTTCCCAGAGCATCGCAATCATTGTTCTCACAATCTTCTTTTGTTCACGCCCCTAGATCTACTTGCGTCCAGAAGTGTTTTTATGCCCCGTCCCCCGGAGGTAGAGGTTCGAGGGTCCCCAGGGATGTCCACTTACTCCCTGCAGAAGATTACTTCCACAACCTCTACTCCTATCCCCAGATTTTCCTTTAAGGTATGTGAAATCTTTCTTTCGAGTAGTCTGATGTTTTTTTTCTTGTTCTCTTTCGACACCCCGGGCACTATCTATTTAGACACAAATTTGAGCCCCCTATATCAATGAGCCCTCGCTAATGTTTATGCGGGCTCCCGGCGATTGTCGTAGTTGTCCCCCCCCCCTCTCCATGGTCATTTGATTTAATTCAGGTCAGCTTATCCCCTCCAAAACTTCCTCACCTTCCGCCAGGATGCTATTCAGGTGTGCGTCTCTAAACCCTGCGGGAGGATGGGGTGTGCGGAGTTTGCCTTCCCTTACAGAGATTTTGACCATGACGAATTTAATGTCAGTCCATTTCCTTCTGGTCCTCCCTCCTTTTCCCCCGAGTTTGCCCCCCCTTGTCCCCTAACACCCTGTTTTTTCTTCTTTTTCGTTCACTCCCCACCCTAGACGTATGTGCTTCTGATGTTTCCTGCTTCTACAATCCGTGTTCCTTTCCTATTTAATACTTTTTGACGATCATCCCTCCCCCCAGGGAAATAATCCACTCACCGTCGGAATACCATATGCCCCCTCCCACATACCGGCACTCCGCTTGTCTTTTCCCTGTCCCCCTCGTGTAGCCTGATCTCCTTTTTTCGACCTCAGCCAGAAAAACCGACAGTTTCCAGCTACCGTCCCTTCCCCTTCAGACAGGCGTCACTGATTCCCCCCCCTCTAACAAGTTCCCTCTCGATTCTTCTTACCATCAGTTTCCCCCTGTCAGGTTTCCCCCTGTGTGGCTCGCTTTGAAGCCCTCACTTCCTCAAGGACACCTGTATTTCCTTTTCCCCCCCCTCCCATTCCCTTCTAAGCCATCGTCAGATTAAGCGGAACCAGTCACGTCCGCACAATTCCCGGTCTCACGTCATTACCCAACTTTGGTCTAGGATAGACGTATCCATCCTTTCCTCAGTCCATCGGATTTTCCCTAATAGATCCAAAGATTTGTGGTTATTAGAGAGCTGAAATTATCCTGATTCCCCGCATGGTGCCAAATCCCTCCGTTACTTTGACCCCCTTTCCGCGGAAATTCCCCGGTCGTCACTTTCCCCCCTCCGCCCATGAAAAGGCCTCCTACACTTTTTACCACTTCGCCTGTCTCCCGAGTTGTCGAGTCCGGTACTGCCACCTCGATCCTGATCATTGCATTGCTACTTGTAGACTTACTTGCAAAATGCCCCTTGTCCCCCACACAACTTCGGCTACATCCCTTTGACCACTTCCGATGAGTACTTTCCCCTGACTCCTTTTGTCCTGCACGTTACCCCCATCTTCGAGCGGCACGCTTCTGACCCTTCTCCTGGCCCCGCCCAAGCCGACTCTCGCCAGTATTTTTTTCGTGCGTTATTTGAGATTTTCCTTCTCTTCGATTCTAGTTTTCCTCGGACTCCAATTCCAAGCAATAGTGAAGCGGTGATTTCTGGCACCCCTTCCCCTTTTTTTTTTTGTTGTGTTTGTCCCTTTATTTTCCTGTTTACTTCCCTTTCGGACCTCCCTAATGGGTTTCTTGGTGACGAGCGGATTTAGCACTCCACCCTTTTTTTTTATTAGGTCCTGACCCGATCTCGTAGTGCCTCCCACTTCATGATTAACTCCTGAGTCACCACCTTTACACCTCAACCCACGTCTTTCTTTGATCTAGACATCGGTAACCTGTCATTTTACTCTCCCCCTTCTGGAGAACTCCCTCTATCTCTCTCATTTCTCCGTGAGGACAGTACCCCGAGTAGACCTCCAGGAAATATCTTTCTCACTCTGTTTTTCTTCTCGAGTTGGGCCTCCCGCGTAGGCTTCCCGTTCTTCCGGTATTTCCGTGATTCCATTTCTGTGCTCTTTGAATTTCCACCAAGTTTCTCTTTCTTCCCGGCACATTTTGGTCGTACCAATCGTCCGGTTCACCCTCCCTAAGGGCATGAAAGCTGATCGTTCCATCGTTTTTGGACCAATCAACCCCCGGTGTTGGTCCCCCCTTCCCCTCCTGACCTTTTGAAAAATGAGAAAAATTTCAGGGAGGCCCTTCACGAAGGTGATCTCTAGTTATGTCGCACACACTCGATGGTCGGCCTTCACCCCCCTTTATTCCCTCTCGTTTCCCTTTCACTAAGCTTCACGTAATTCGCTTAGATCCCTGCAGATCCCTTCTCATCCCTCCTTTCGGTATCTTGAAACAAGAGTTCCCCCTTCACCTTGCCGTAGCATCAACTTAACACATCAAGAACCCTTTTATCCAATGTTCCGTTTTTTCCCCGGAACCCCACTTCCAAAACCGCACTCCCACTGAGAGTTGCTTCAGCTCCCCTCCTTAATCCTGCTCCTGTCCTCCTACCCGAACCTTTTCCTTCCCCCCACCAACTATATATTGCATACTCATGTGTGTTGTAGGATGGGATGCTATTTGGTGGATTGTTACCCCTTCTTGTTCCGCCCAACGCGGATAGGCAGGATACAACGAAACGAGCAGGATCTTGTTGTCATAACTTGGCTTCTGGTTAAATCCCACTCCATTGGACAATATTGATATGTTTATTTTGCATTTCCAGGGCCTGGGTTTGCAAGATCCCGTCTTGTGACCTCTATAGACCCCTCTTTCCCGGTTTGCGAAATTTCTCCTTCAATGCCGCACGACATTTCCTTCGGGCCTCCCGACCCAGATCGCTTTTCCTTAGCGATTTCCTGTCCCCCCCTATCGATTTTCCGAAATATGTGATCCCTGCCTATGATTTATTCCTTCCATGAAATGTGGTCTAGGCACGGTTTTCGTTCTTGACCCCCACCGTGACAGGTTTTTCCTTCAATCATGCTTTCTTCTTTCTTCCTCTTCCTAATTTTAGGGTTGCTCCCGTCCCTTTGGAGAGACTGGTTTAAGACCCCCCTTTTCGTGTCCCGAGTCGACAAGACAGGCTTCTTCCTTTCACCTCGTTTTCACTTGTATTCTCCTCCCCTCATTATCAAGACAAGGAGTCCCCCCCCGGGCCCCTCGAGACCACGCGTGATACCCCGAAATTGAATGACCCCTCGATAGATGTAAGGGCGTCCGCGGTTTCCGTCCCTCGCCCTTATCTGCTTCCCTTATCGACTGTCCTCCTCAGGAGATTATACCCCAGGGTCCTCGTTCCCCGGCGACATTCCATAGAGATTTGGCGTTTTCTTTTGTCACTTTTTTTTAGCTGCGATGTGCCCTTTCTGCCCGTTGAGGGCCACGTTCTCTCCTTTAGTGAGACCTTGCTGCACTCGTTGACCTGCCCTAGGTGCGCCTTTGTGGGAAGGAACCGTCGCAAAGCTCGTTCTCCTTCCGGCAAGGAGAGTGGTCCCCCACTCTTTCTTTTCTTGATTGAGGAACGAGTCCCCGCTAGCCCAGAGCTCTAATACATCAGTAGGCGATCACCTCGATCTCAATCAAATCCTGACTCGTTTCCTTGCCTTTCAGCATTCTCTATTCCCCATCAGCGGCCCCCTCTGATGCAGGTGTATCCCTTGAATTGAATTGCCTCCCACCGGCTGCAGTTCAGGACAGAAGAGAGCAGTTTCCCTCTTTCCATGTCGCCGTAAGGTGGGTGACTTCAGTTTTGGAATTCTGATCTTACCCTTTTTACATGATTATGATCGATGTTGGTATTCTTACCATGCCAGGTTCAAGCTATTATCAGCCCTTTTCTTTATCCTGGAGGGCCGTTTCTTGATAGTGATGATACCTATTGATTACCTCTACCCTTTCCGCGCTCCCTTTATACAGGATATTAGTTGATCGCCTCTCACCCACTGCTCTCCTATACGTCTTGTCTCTTGCTATGATCCCCACCTCTTTTGGATTTTAGTCGTCCGCATAGGATGGCTAATATCTGATTGTCCAGTCGAGGTATTCGGACGTTTCCTTTTACGTTTGAGTGAAAATTTAGAGATGTT
>Ga0179591_1284847_pt1 | contig 10996 bp, 10 predicted proteins | sample CZOMad2_1_08_16f_FD_182891 | JGI IMG/M metagenome (GOLD analysis project Ga0179591, IMG submission 182891) | Vadose zone soil fungal communities from Angelo Coast Range Reserve, California, USA - CZOMad2_1_08_16fungal (PacBio error correction) | ecosystem: Environmental > Terrestrial > Soil >... | reverse complement strand
TAGTCAAACGAATTCTTGGTGATATCAAGGCCTACCCCCACCGGCGAATTAACTAGGCGGAGCACATGGGCAAGTTGGGGATGACCCCGGCTGAAGCTTACCGATTCCTTGGAGCACGGCCCGTCGGTTCTATCCACCGCACACGACTCATTCAATGGTAAGGGAACAGATGGGAGGAAATGTGGAAGAGAAGATAAGATTGCTACCTCGTGGCCCCCACGGCGGCTCCTTGCACTAGGCATTATACGGGCCGCCCACGGGGCCCCTCGGCATCTACGGCATGATGGCCCTTACTTGATGGCCAGGGGCTACTCGTGGTCGTAGCACAACGATAGTTAAGATGGAAATAGCTGGTGTGACGATGAAGGCCGGTTTAGAGCAAATCGCGACCACCAGAAGCGTTCGCAGCGCGTCCGTGCGCTCTCGGACCAGCCCAATGCCGACTGTCTGGCTGTGGAAAGGTGGCCAGCCTCCACCCCCGCCCGCGCAGGAGGGCACGCCCACGCCAGCCCCAGCGCAACCTGCCGCCGCTCATGCAGGCCAGCTCCAGGCGGGCCTCCTGGTATGTCTAGTCCAACAGCTTCGGCCGGACAATCTAGTGTACCTATTAGTAGCTATACGGGGGCCAGAGCAGCGAACCATCCTGCCCAGGCGGCTACACGGGGCCAGGAGCGTCGTCGTACGCAGGGGCCCCCAGGCAGGACTATACAGCCGCCGTGGAAATCTACGCCCCCCGGGCACGCCCCGCCCGGCGAAAAAATCCGGTCGGCGGAGGCAAGTGCGGCAAGGCCCCGGCGCCGGTACTCCGTCCAAGGATCACTGGGAGGGCGATGCGCTACAGGGAGATTATGCGCGATCCGGGCCAGTGATGGAAGAAAGAAGTATAAAAAGCAGCAGAGTAGAAAGCACGTGATACGGGAATGCTCGTTCGCGGCGAAGAATGACGTTTATTGAGTTAGTCGGCGGCGGGGAAGTCGGAGCTGGGCGGGTAAGTTGAAGTGTGCACGCCAGCGTCTACAAAGGACGGCGATAATGCTAGTCTGTCTCCCCGCAAGCAGCGGAATATCATGGACAAGGCGGCAGGCGCGTCGTGGGGGGGGCACACACCGGCACACGCCGTAGCTCGAGGGAGGAGATGAAAGCGCTGGCAAGAGCTAGTGCCGAGACTACGGGAAGATAGGCGTATCTAGGCTAGTATGGCAGCGATCTAGGACGCCCATCGGCGGAAGGCGGCTTAGCTCGCCGTTTAAAACGTGGGCCCGTTGAGGATGTGGGAGTCCACTACGCGGCTGGAAACTTCGCAACTAACACGGTTCAGTTCTACTGCGGCACGCAAGACGGATGTGCGCGGACCGCATGCCGGACCCACCGTGCCAGTGAAGGGCGGAGGATAGTCGGAGGCCAGCTTCGACGAAGCGCTTGCTCGCAATTCCGCTCAGCGACTACAAAAAAGTAGGATGCGGGGTGCTTGCTCATTCGGGACGAGGATAAGTGCTAGAAAAAAACTAAACTGGTGCACCGGCGCGGTTGCGATTAATCTCCTACCGAACGTGGAGGGGGTTAAGGTTAAACTAGTGGGACGGCCGAACAAAAGATTGAAAGACCTGGCAGATTCGACGCACGAGGAAGCGCTTGGCTCAGACACGCAATGCCTTCTTAGACTGGGTTTCAGACCTCCCCCGCTCACTATGCTAATTGCGGCAGAAGGTTGACGCCCCACACCCGTGCGCAACTGCGCTCGCCCCATCGCAGATCGAAACGACTACTGTCAACGTGAAGGTCAGCAGGCTCCCGTTAGGCGGCGTCACCACGAACTTCGGCTTTTCACCGACCCCTCCACCACATCCGTTCAGATTACTGGGACGGGCAGAATAGCAGCACCGTGCTCCGCAAATTTTCTACCGGGGACCGACGGGGGTCGGAGCGTATTTTAGCGGCCCCATCCCGGGACGGCAGGTCGTCACCGGCTTACCGCCGCCACCACCTACTTCTTCTACCCCTACTTCGACGAAGCCACGGATCGTGTTACTAGTCGTAAGCGAAGCGTATATCGGGTGCGCGGGTCGGCACTCCCTCCCCATCGGCCTACCAGCGGCAACATATCGGCAGTCGGCACAGCAGCAGATACTTAGCGGGGGGGCGGGTGTGCAGCTCGGCCGCCAACTTGGCCAGTAGTTTAAAAAAGGGGATCACGACACCAGCAGCCGGGACCTACCGCCTGCGACGAACGCAGGCAGGTGGGGGCAACGGTGGAGCGGGAGCCGTATTCTATTTAGGGAGCAAGCAACTAGCACAATTGATTAAAACGTTATAACTTAGCTTAGCTATTACTAATATTGCTATTGGTCGTGCTGGCGGGGCAGCAGCGGCAGGATTGTAAGCGCGCGGGTTCTTATACCAGGGGCAGGGATCATCGGGCTCACGCGGCGTGCCGGCTCGCTAATCAAAATGATCGCGAGTATTGCAGCCAGCCCGCCAACACGAACACGCAGCCGTGCTCGCCCCTCATCTCCCCCCCGCTCAGCACGTCCACTATAGCCGGACGACAGGTGGGCCTACTCTAAATCCACTACACAAAGCGACGCCATTCGGCAACTTTTCTTCTTACGGACCGCGCCAGGAAAGTATACGAATCCAGATATACGGGGCCCGCAGGTGGGGGCGCAGGCTTGTGCAGCCAGATACGCTCGTTGGCAGTAAGTGGGCCTGGAGCATTTACTACTTTCACCGTTAGCGGGACACACCGGACCCGTTTAGAGGGAATACTATTCTAACGCACGAGGTGGAATCGGTGGCACGTGCTATATCGACGGGCGGGACGTGGACTTCCATTTACAGAACGCCCATCACCAGTGGAAACGTACTGTGGGAGATTAACGACCGTGGCGTATTCAAACGCTGCGTTGGGGAACCACTGGACCATCAATCGCCAAAGTGAAGAATGCTGCTCGGGGCAGCCAAACGACACGTTCACGAGCATGGGCCACCATCTCGCAGCATACATTATGGACGGCTCTCGGCAAACGCCACGTTTGTGCCAATACACGCCCAAACGACCGAAACGGCGTTACTTTTACCGGGAACCGCAGCCCAACGTGCTCCGGAGGAGGCTTCAAAAATCTTGCGTATCTACGGTCCTGGTCCCAAGGCACGGCTCTACAGGAATGAATTACAACCTGACGCGGGCAACAAGCAACAATTCCCAGCATCATGAGCATTGAAAAATTTCGTGCTGGACGGGCTTTTGGGACGGGGCTGACTTCAAGCCGCTCGGAAGTGAATGGCCTCGGAGGATTCGTCACCTTCAGCATAGTTCGTTCGATTTATACGGCAAACGGCCCAAAACGTCCAATATCCGGCAGGTTGCCGAGCGGGAGCGCTTAGAGTTTATAGATTCCAAACCAATAAACAAATCAACGCTCGGCAGGGAACGAATGGGCGAACTGCTTTAAATTAAAAAAAGACGTGGCATCTTCCGCCATCAACATTCGATTCACGGCGGGCGATCGATTACTGGCAATTGGTTGTCTCAAGCGGATTTGATTCGTCGAGCTCGGCACTGGATGGGGGACTTACCATCGAGAAATTACGAACACGGTTCATGGGAACTGCACATTACGATTCTTCCGTGTTGCAGGTTGGCGCCGTATGCTCGGTTTCCGGTCGGTGGTACTGGCCGTAGTTGGCCCTGAACAGTTGCTGCGCTATTCGCCGGGGAAGCAACTCTGCATTCATCGGTGTTGTAAATGTGAAGGAACGGCTTTCTAAAAAGTGCAGGGGGATGGCCAATTCAAGGGCCAATTCAATGGCTACTACCGGGGCAGGAGGCCAGCGGCGCTCCGATTGCCCCTGCGTGTCCTGGGAAATGGCAGTGAACCTTTGGGCTATGCCCGCAAACTTGGCTTTGGAGGCAGTGCGGGCAAATACACAAGCTTGGTGGGACCGGCGGTTGCCTGACTATTGGGCGGAAAAACGTGAACCGTCCCCAATAATGGCTAGCTCGCGTTTCTTTAATCCAAGCGGCAGGCCATAGTGATTGGCGGGGAATGCCGCAGACATTGGAATCTTAAGGCCCAATGGAAGCAGCGGGACAGGCAAACAACTGGATGGCTGCCATCATGCCGAACTGGCAGTTTTTCGCGGGGCACCTCTCAAGACCTATACGGATTACGACAGTACTGGAGGAAAAGGAAAAATGGTTTGCACCCCCGTGTTGTGTGCCTGACACTGACAACACGCATATCTGACTGATTTATTCATACCCCCCATTTTACACCTCCTGGAGCAACCATGCGGGCTGGGGGGTTCGACACTCACGCTCAGCAACGGGGGAGGAGCCGTGGGTAGGTTAATCTCACCTGCGACTGTCCTATTACACCGTCATTCTTAAACCTGTGGAAACGACTTCGATATGCGGACACAAACAAATCAGACCGACTTATAATTATAAAACGGCGGCCCGGTAGGCTTCTAGCCAGCCGGAACGGCTCACCGTACTTATACATCGCTTACCACTCACCAATTCCACCAGCTACGTATGTTCGGCTCTGAGATCCAACAGGCATATATACAAAAATAATATTATATTATTATAAAAACGGGGATCGGGATGTGATCTACAACTCCGGTTGCTGGAGCGTGACATTCAATGGTCTTTACGGGGCCACAGACTCGATTAGGATATACCTGCGTGGGGAACTAGATGACCGAAAGACGTATCTGGACCACCCAGTAGAATCGCAGCTAGACTATCGTGGCTTTCCCACGTGGCAGTGAAACTACCTCATACGTGATTTCTGGGCAACCTTAGCCAGATGACCTTGAAACGCTCGACATAATGTGGGCCATGGTTTCAATATTCAATCACCGGTTTCACGAGGGGGATGTACAGGGTAAGTAGCCACGGTCGGTGATGAGTTTACAACGGCGGAAACCGGAAAGAAGTGAGCCACAATGGGGGGATTATCTGGTAAACTGCACGGTTACTACCAAACCGAATGTCCGCACTGTTCCCTTGTATACACAGTAGTAAGGCGTGCTGAGACTGCAGCAGGAAATGTTTATTACGAGGACGGTAGCTCGGGAAATGGATAAGGCTTCGTTCAGTAAAGGGTGCTGGGTGCTGGCGGGCGGTGCAGGTGCGATTGAGGCTACATGTTCTGCAGCAACGCGCAGCACAACGTCTAGGTTAGGTTAGTCTTCTTAGTGCGGCTTTTAGATTGTGTGGCTAATAACGTGGACTTTTTTTATATCGAGTCGGCGCGAAACTGTTATGTGCTGATTGCATCGCTCAGTGGACACGTGGCATCGCTATCCTCTATATTTAAGATGAAATCCCCATGGCCATCTGGTTCTCCAGAAGCAGAGAATAAAGCGCGCCATCAGCACAATTCATTCGCGCATTAATGCCCTTGCGGCCTCCGCATAGTCCCCCAGTGGCTCAGGAAGCTAAAAGAGGACATCACCCCCGCCATATTTAGTCATAGAATATCGTTACGGGGCCCGGCTTGCGCCAATTCGCACGCCAAATCGAAACTTACCATTCGCGTCGTGTGCCGGTGCCCCACTAGATAAGGCCGGCGAGTCAGCTTCTTGCTGGAAAGCGAATTGGAGCCATTTTCATCAAATGGCGCGCTCGCGCCTCGTCCGAGCTGCCCCTCCGCCATGCCACAAGCTGGACTTGAAGGGCTTGTCGTTCGCCGAAGTGCACGTCGATGAACTTGCTCCGTTCTTGTGACGGAAATATGGAGGATAGACCGCGATCAGTTAAGCCCGCCATCACCGAATGTTCCTGATCGACGCATACGATCATGGTATCCCACAAACCGTGAATAGCTCCTAAGATTAGATACGGGGGGTGCGCAACGCAGCGGGGCGAATAGTTCACAGAACTGGTAGACCTGCCCCCTGATCGATCTCTCTTTTCCTCGATCTCCTTCACACCCCCCGCCTTTTTTTTAGAGCGAGCGGAAGAACCATAGAGAATCTGTTGAGGAGAGATCAGGGCAGGTCGACCAGTTCTGTGAACTATTCGCACCCGCTTGGCGCCCGTATCTTAGGCTACGTCGGTGGGAACCATGAACGACGTACGATCAAGACATTCGGTGATGCTGGTTATGATCGCGTCTATCCTCCCAGAATTCCGTACAGCAACGGCAAAGCAGTTCATCGAACGTGCACTTCGGCGAACACAAAGGCCCTTCAGGTCAGCTTGTGGCCTGGCGGAGGGGCAGCTTCGGACGGGCGGGGCGCGGCGCATGAAATTTTTGGATGCTCCAGTCCGCTTCATGCAAAGAAAGCTGACTCGCAGGCTTATCTAGGTGGGGCACCTGCACGACGGCGAGGGCGTGAAGTTCGAATTGGCGTGCGATGCGCCAAGCCGGGGCCGTAACGATATTCCTATGGACTAAGATATGCGGGGGTGATGTCCTCAGCTTCCTGAGCCAATGGGGGACGTATGGCGGAGTAGCAGGGCGCTATAGGCGCGAATGATGTGCTGTTGGCGCGCTTGATTCTGGGAACCAGATGGCCGATGGGGGATTTCACTTAAATATAAGGGAGGATAGCGGATGCCACGTGATCCACTAGCGGATGCAATTCAGCACCATACAGTTCGCGACCGATATAGCCACGTTATCACCAATCTAAAACCGCACTAGAAGACTAACCTAGACGTTGTGCTGCAGCTTGCTGCAAGAACAGGTAAGCACAAACGACCTGCACCGCCCGCAAGCACAGGCACCCGTGACTGAAGCAGAAGCCCATCCCGCAGCAACCCCCGTCTCGATAGCTTCTGCTGCAGTAGCCAACAGGCCTACTACTGTGTATACAGGGAAACGTGTGACATTCTTGTACCGTGCAGTACAAGATATTCCCCATTGTGGCTCACTCCGCTTGTACTCATCCCGCGGGCTTATACCCGGTAATCTCGTGACCGTGATTTGAAAACCATGGCCCACATTATGTCGAGCTTCAAGGTCATCTGGCTAAGTTGCCAGATCACGTACTATAGTCCACTGCCCAATGGGAGCCACGATGTAGGCGCGAGCCTACGTGGGGTCCAGATAGTTTCGGTCATCTTAGTTACCCACGCAGGTCTATCTAATCGAGTCTGTGCCCGTACCATTGAATGTCAACGCTCGCACCGGAGTTGTAGATCACATCGATTTATAACCCCGTTTATTCCCCCCTTTTTTTTATGGATCGTCAAGGGCGTTCTGAACATACGTAGCTGGTGGAATTGGTGAATGGTAGCGATGTAACGGTGCGCGTTCCGGCTGCCTAGAGACTACCGGGCCGCCCGTTTATAATTATAAGTCTTGGTCTATTTGTTGTCCGCATATCGAAGTGTCACAGGTTGAAGAATTGACGGTGTAAAGGACAGTTGCAGGTGGGAGATTTAACACGGCTCCTACCGTTGCTGGAGCTTGCAGTGTCGATCCGCCCGGCGGGTTGCTCCAGGAAAAGCTTAACCTCCTATACCCTGGACAAGTTCAAACCAGTTCTTTCCTCCAGACTGTCGTAAATCGTATAGGTCTTGAGCAGTGGGCCGCGAAACTGCCAGTCGCGGCATTTGATTGGCAGCCATCCAGTTGTGGGCTCCCGCTGCTCCATTGGGCCTGAAGATTCCAATGGTCTGCGCATTCCCGCCAAATCATGGCGCCGCCTTGGATACACGATAGCATTATTGGGACGGTTCGCCAAAGGTTTCAGAAACCGCCGGTCCACAAGCTTGTTGTAGGCCCCGCTGCCTCCAAGTTTGCGGATAGGCCTCAAAGTCAAAATCTGCATTTCCAGTAACGCAGGCAAATCGGGAGCGCCGCTGCTCCTGCCGTAGGCATTGAATTGGCCTTCCCTGCACGTTTAGAAAGCCGTCCAGTTACCACCGATGAATGCAGTGAGTTTGACTTCCCGCGAAGAGCGCAAGCAACGTGTTCAGGGCAACTACGCCAGTACAGGGGAACCGAGGACGGCGCACTGCAAAGGAAAGCGGATGTGCATGGTTCCCTAGGGTACAAGTGTTCGTATTCTCATTGTTAAGTCCCATCGCCGAGCCTCACGAATCCGGTGAGACAACCAGATTGAACAGTAAATCGATCGCCCCGCCGATTGAATCGATGTTGGATGGGCGGAAGATGGCCACGTTTAAGCAGTTTAGGCCCAATTCGTTCCTGACAGCGTGTTGTTTATGTTGGAATCTATAAACTCTAAGCGCGTCGCCTCTCCACCTGCCGGGAGATTGCGTTTTGGCCGTTGGCAGTGGCGTAAACTCGACTATGCTTGAAGGTTGACGAATCCGAGGGCATTTCACTCCGGCGGCTTGAAGTCAGCCCCGTGCCAAAGGGCCGTCCTAGCACGAAATTTCATGCTCATGCTGGGAAATTGTGCCCGTCGTAGGTTGTTTATTCATGTAGTAGGACGGCCTGGACCAGGACCGTAGATACGCAGATTTTTGAAGGCCTGCCTCCGGGCACGTTGGGCTTGCCCGTTCCAGGAAAAGTAACCGCCGTTCGGTCGGTTGGGTGTTTATTGCACAAACGTGGCGTTGCCGAGGCCGTCTCAATGTATGGCTGCGAGATGGCCATGGCTTCGTGAAACGTGTTTAGTTGCTGCCCCGAGCAGAATTCTTCACTTGCGATTGATGCGTCAGTGTCCCAACGCGCGTGAATACGCCACGTCGTTAATCTCTCCACACGTTCCACTGGTGATGGCGCTTTCTGTATGGAATGTCCACGTCAACGGCCGTCGATTATAGCAAAGTGCCACCATCACGTGCTTAGAAAGTATTCCCTCTAAACGTCGCTGTCCCGCATAACGGTGAAAGGTAGTAAATGTCCAGGCCCACGTACGCCAACGAGCGTATATGGCTGCAAAAGCTGCCGTCCCCAACCTGCGGCCGTAATTCTGGATCGTATACTTCCCTGGCGTCGGCCGTAGAAGAAAGAAAAGTTGCCGATGGGCGTCGGATTGTTAGTGGATTTAGGCACCTGTAGTCCGGTCTAGTGGGACGTGCTGAGCGAGGTGAGGGGGCGAGGGCAACGGGCTGCGTGTTCGTGTTGCGGGCTGCTGCATACCGCGATATGTTTGATTAGCGAGCCGGGGCACGCCGCGTGAGCCGATGATCTGCCCCTGGTACCGCGCGCTTACATATCCTGCGCTGCGGCCCCGCCAGCTACGACCAATAGTAGTATAGCTAATGCAAGTATTACGTTATTCATTGTGCTAGTTTGCTTCCCTAAAATAGGCTCCGCTCCCGTCCCCCACCGCTGCGTTCGTCGCAATGGCGTAGTCCCGGCTGCTGGTGTCGATGATCCCCGTACTGTTTTGGGGGGGCACAAGTTGGCGGGCCGAGCTTGCACCCGCCCGCGTTAGGATCTGCTGCTGTGCCACTGCGATAGTTGCGCTGGGTAGGCGATGGGAGGAGTGCCGCCCGCGCCCGATACGCTTACGAATATGTACACGTCCCCGTGGCGTCGTCGAAGTAGGGGTAGAAGAAGTAGGTGGTGCGGTCGTGTCCAAAGCCGAGGTGACGAGCTGCGATGACGGGAATGGCCCAGCTACGGCTTCCTACGTCGTCCCGGTAGATTGCGGAGCACGGTGCTGCTATTTCGTGCCGTCCCATATATCTGAACCGGATGTGGTGGAAGGGTGCGGTGATTGGATATGAGAGCCGAAGTTCGTGGTGAGCGGCGGCCCCACCGTACGGGAAGCCGCTGACGTCACGTTGACAGTAGTCGGGGTCGATCTGCGATGGGCGAGCGCAGTTCGCCGGGTTGTGGGCGGCACCTGCTGCCAATTAGCTATTGAGCGGGAGAGGTCTGAAACCCCGTATAAGAAGGCATTGCTGTTCGAGCCAAAGAGACTTCTCGTGCGGTCCGAAGCTGCCATTGGCTTCATCTATTGTCGGCTGTCCCAATAGTTACCTTTCCACGTCGGAGAGATGATATTCGCACCGCGCCGGTGGCACCAGTTAGTTTTCTAGCACGTCCTCGTCCCACGATGAGCAAAGCCACCAGCAATCTACTTTTGTAGTCGGCTGAGCGGATGCGGAGCAGCGCTTCTCGAGCGGGCTCGACTATCTCGCACTTCACTGGCCACGGTGCGCGTCGGCGAGCGGTCGCTGCACATCGTCTGCCCGGCGCCGTATACTGACCGGTAGCTGGAGAAGTTCCAGCGCGTAGTGCACTCCCACTCTCAACGGGGCACGTTAAAAGGCGAGCTAGGGCCCTTCCGCCGACTGGGGTCTAGACGCTTGCATACTAGCCAGATACGCCTGAGTCCGTAGTCTACGGCACTTAGGCTCTTGCAGGAGATTCAGCTCCTTCCTGAGCACGGCACGTGTGCCGGTGTGCATCGACGCGCTGCGCCTTGTCCATGATATTCCTGCGGGGAGACAGGAATAGGGCATTATCGCCGTTTCCTTTGTAGGGACGCGGCGTGCACCCCTTCAACTTACCCGCAGCTCCGACTTCCCGCGCCGACTAACTTCATTCTTCGCCGCGACGAAGCATCGTATCCACGTGGCTTTTCTGATCTGCTTGCTTTATACTTCTCATACTGCGCCGGATTTCGCGCATAATCTCCTTAGCGCATCGCCCTCAGTGATCTTGGACGGAAGTACCGGCGAGGGCTTGCCCGCACTTGCTCCGCGAGCGATCGCCGTGGCGTGGGAGTGCCGGGGGGGCGTAAGATTCCACGGGCGGCTGTATAGTCCTGGCTGGGCCTGCGTACGACGCTCTGGCCCGTGGTAGCCGCCTGCAGGGGGAGGTTGCTGCGTCTGGCCCGTGATAGTACTACTAGGTACATAGATTGTTCCGCCGAACGCTGTGCGGACTAGAGGACATACCAGGAGCGCCCGCTGGGAGCTGGCTGCATTGAGCCGGCGCAGGTTGCGCTGACTGGGATGCGGGGGGCGTGGCCGCGGCGGGCGGGGGGGAGCTGCACAAGTTGCACGAAACCCAGCACCAATACGGACAATGGGCTGGTAAGGAAACGA
>Ga0179591_1148455_pt1 | contig 10996 bp, 12 predicted proteins | sample CZOMad2_1_08_16f_FD_182891 | JGI IMG/M metagenome (GOLD analysis project Ga0179591, IMG submission 182891) | Vadose zone soil fungal communities from Angelo Coast Range Reserve, California, USA - CZOMad2_1_08_16fungal (PacBio error correction) | ecosystem: Environmental > Terrestrial > Soil >... | reverse complement strand
GGCTGTTCGTTCCCTCCACAGTTTTTGCTCTGCTTTTCCCCCTTATGGTCTTCTTCGTCCTCAGGATTTTTAGTGTTCCTCCTTTTCTTCGGGCGACCCCCCTTTATCCTTCTTCTGGTATCACAGCTTCGTTGCTTCTCCATTTCCCAGTTCTTTTCCCAAGACTAGGACCCCTTCCCTCTTACACCTACTTCGGCCCCTGATCAGGCTCCCTGATCTCCAGCTTACTCTCATGCCGCGTAGGCGCCCCGTGGTGATTATCTTCTTACCCGTTTCTTTGAATGAATCCCTTCTTGTTTACCCACTCAGGGGTCCTCAGAGGAATCCAGTCTTCTGGGTTGGACTGATTCGGCGAGGAAGGTTGCCCCCTTTCAGATTTTCATCTTTTTCTCCGACGGGGAAGATTTGTCGACTCTCTTATCCTCTGCTTCCTGAGTTCCTCGCGTCGGCCCCCCCCCTTCCAAAAACGCCTCTGCTGCCCTACACGATCTCGGACGGACGATTCCAAAAGGACTCTTGCCACCCCTCTCTCCTCCCTTCAACCAAAAGTCCTTTCCCCACGGTTGCCGGCTTCATGAAACCATGTCATGAAGTCCCTTTTTGGCCTTCCGCCATTAGGGAGTCCCTCCCTTTCACGTGGATCCGTCATGGACGATTTTCGTTCAAAGCGTCGTTTGCTCAAGGACTGAGTCACCCTGTTATGTGGCTGTTTCCCGTAGATATTCTTCCTGTTTTCTTTGACCGGATGCTGACTCAGCATTTCCAGAAGAACCACCATTGGGGTTTGAACCCAAGCGTTTTGTTCTTTTCTGTTTTTTGCCCCTGCAAGAAATGACCCTTGCTCCGCTTCTCGTCCCCAAACTTTCCCCACCGTGGCACCTCTTTTTTCCTTTCTCTCTTCCGACCTCCTTTTTCTCTGCTTCTCATATACGGCAATGTTGTCGACCAACGAGAACTCTCCTTTCAGACTCTTTCCTTCTGTCCTGCAACTCACCGAGTTTCTTTCCGGTGGAGTACTTTCAGTCCCTTTGGCGAGTATTTCTTGCAGGTGTTTGACTCCCTGCGCCTTTCCCTCCCACTTTCCTCCATTTCTAAGCTTTGCCACCGCTGATTTGCTTACCAACGCCACCCCTCAACCCGACCCGAGGAAGCGCTTTTTTCCCAGTACCTCCCTTTGTCCGCGACTGTTCCCTTTGAATATTTCCCACCTCTGATGTGTCCCCTTTTTTTCTCTGGCCCACAATCTCCATAATCCTTTCTCAGATTTTCGAAGATACGCTTTTCCCTGGTTAACTGAGAGATTCGGTTTTTCTTCCGTACTCTTCCCCTCCCCCCTCCCCAGTTATATGGCTCATTCATCCGAAGCAGTCCCCACCGTGTACGATCGCTGTCCTTTTCACTTCAAACTTCCCCCCGTCCCCCCCTCGTGGGTCCCCCCCCTTGCGAGACTAAGAGCCCCCCATCATTCCGTAATCTCTCCGCTTCAAGCGTAGTCCCCTTTTCCCCACAACTCCTTCGGCCTGGGAAGAGTTTTTCTCCCCCTCCCTTTTCAAATAAGAAACATTCCAGGAGATGGTGGTCGTCAGGCCGTCTACACCTCGCCCGTTGCTTCTTGCCCAAGCTCTTACGGATTGTTTTCCAGAAGGTAGTAAACGACGGGCGACTACTTCCCTATTCCGAATCCCCCAGGTCCCCTACTGACCAGTATATCGTTGTTTCCCCCGAGATTGAATCTTCGACACCTCAGAGATACATTCTGCTTGACGCAGCTCTGGGCTAGTCCCCTTTTTTTACTAAGTCACCCTGCCCTGCCGTTAAGAATTCTGGGTGGTTTTTCAAATCCTTCGGCTGCAACCGGGAAACGTTGCGTAGGCTGACTTCTCGCTTAGGACTCAGGCGTACCTGACACCCTTATCTAATCTGTTTTGAATTCCCGATTTGAGTTTCAATAAAGGCATGCATCTCGGCTTAAGATGCCTTCACACTTATTTTTTTCCCCCACTTTTTTTTTTCTTAACAGGCTGGCAAGACACGCTTGCCTGTTTAAATTTGGAATGCCAAGAGTCCCCGTCATCCAGCCCGTCCATTTGGGCGTATCGAGCCTCCGGGGAACCTGCTCTTTCGACGTTTAAGGTGGTCTTTTAAAGGGGTCGGGGGATTGAGCTCCGATTCTCCTCCCTCCTCCTGTAAAGACATGTCAATACCTCCTTTTCCTTGGCCCGGGCATCGGCGTTAGGTTCTCTCAGAGCCCGACTCGACGCCAAACCTCGCCGACCCCTTTCCTCTTTCCAGGTCCTTTCTCTCAGCATTCTTCCCCTGGGAAGGTGATCTTCGCCTTCTTTTTTCTTTCGCCGACTTTTGATACCCGTGATCAACCCTCCGGATTATTTCCTTTCCCCCTCTCTGTCGAAAACCGACCCGCCCCCCGGTGTCATGTCGCCTTGACCTCTTTACCTTTCCCCCCCCCCCTCCTTGATCCCCCTTTGGTCCAAGAAGAAGACAACCGTCAAATAATATGGAGTAAATACCATATTTACCCTTTCATCTGCTCCTCTCCTTCCGCCTCCTCAGTCCCTTTTTCCGCCTCCCGATGTAGAGGGTTTGAAAGAATCTTTTTTCTCCTCTCCTTCCGAGTCCTCCCAGCGTTTTTTAAAGATTGAGGCTCTCCTTCCTTTGCCAGTGACAAACCCCTTCGTTGTGACCATGACACTAGGTGTAAACACAGCCTTTTTAGTGAGAAGCGGCCCCAATCAATCTTGCTTTCGTTGATCTTTTGACCTCTGCACCTTTTCTTTGCCTCCCTCAGTTCTTGGTTGATCCCTCTCCCCTCCATAATCCGTTGGGTGTTTTTCTGTTTCCTACCACATGCTTCGCCTCACCCTTTTCCTTCCTGAACCTTTTACCAGCAGATGGATTGCTTTCTCTTCCGGACATCTTCCTTTTTTTTCGACACTATTTTAATGGTACAACCTTCTTTTCCCTCTTCTTCCCCCCCCCCGACGTTATCACTAACCTATTTACCGTGCGGGTCTAGTAATTTAGCGATTGGAGATTTTTATGGGACCCACCATCGGACCGCGTTTCTGCGAATACTCAGTATTCTTCTCCTTCAGGAGAGCTTCGGCATGTTTGATGTTCCCCCACTTTACCGTTAGTTGCTTTAGTTTGGCGCCTTCTTAACAAGGAATAGAGTTTGTCCCTTTTTCTTTCGCGTCGCCCCCGAGCCCAGGGTTCCTCGCGTTTCCTCGAGAGGCTACCTTTCCCCTCAGTAGGTAACCTTTCTCACGTGTCTCCCCTTCTGCTTTCCGCCTCTCCTCCCCGCGCCCTCCCCCAAGTGGCCTTTATTCGTCTTTCTTTTAACGACCCTTGTACAGTTTCGGAGGGCTAGCTCGTTTTTTCGTAGCCCGGGCCAGGTTTGTGCTTTTTTTTCCCCCCCCCCTCCGCCAGATTTCCCTCTTCTTTGCACTCTGATGAATTGCGGGAAATCCTTTCTTTCTCTCCCCCTGATGCAGCTCAATCGCCCGATGACAAGCACCCCACGTCAGAACGCCTTTTTCCAATGTAGACCTATCCGACCCCTGCGAGCGCGTCTCATTGTCCCGTCCTCGACTTGTCCAGAATTTTTCCCTTCCTTTCTTTTGCTCCCCGGAAGACTTGTCTTTCCTCCCTGGTTTTGGCCGATAAGCATACTTATTCGCTTAATCTGTTGCACCACTTGCCCCCTTTTCCCCGTTCGTCTTCTTTTTTCCTGAAATTTCTCCCTCACAGTAGAATTCCCCTCTGGTCCAGTATTGCACTTGATGCAGAGCCCTCCCTTCCCCCCCAAACCTCCCTTCCTTGGTTTTTTTTTTTTGAAATTATTTTAGCATTTGTTCCCTTTCTTTCCGTCCCTCGGTTTTGGCGGGTGCCTTAGCGCTGATGTACGGCCTATTAAAGCGAAGGTTCAAAGATACCCCTCATTTTTTTTCCTTTTCCCCTGGGGAATTCAGGAGTAACCACTTATTCCCGGTCCTTGCAAATTTTCGTTGTACCGTCCCTTACCAATCCGTCCCGCAGCTTGTCGAAGCCTTTTTCTCCAATTTGGGTCGTCTCCTTTCTCCCCCCTATTTCATTTCTTATTTGAAATTTTTTTTTGCGCCCCCCCTATTCAAAAGCAAGAAGCGTTTTCAGAGGGTTGGTCAGTCGAAGCTTCTTTCACTAGATTCGCGATTTAACTCCCCTCCCTCCCCTTGGTCCAACAGAGGGGCTTTGGTTGGGGGTTCCAGTTGCCTCAAGCCGTCTGTTCCTTTTGATTGCATGTTATCTGTCTCCCTCTCTCCAGAGCAGTTTTGCGATTACGTGAATACACCGTCTCTATTACCCCTGCCTCCCCGTGGATCTTTTATATTAGCCCCCCTCTTGATGACCCGTACTCGAAGATTTTTTTAGAACATACCGATGGTAGTGTCCCGATTCTTTCCCTTTAGCTTCAAGGTAGTTACCTCGACAAACTCCCTTCCCTCTTTCTTTTTTTTTCTTGGAGGGGTTTTTTGGTCTGAGCACATTCAGCGTTTTCCCCATTCTAGGCGTCTGACCTTCAGCATGACCCCACTCCACTTCCAATTCCCCTCTCCCCCCTTGCTCGAAATCCTACACTGCAAAGGAAGAACACCTTTTTTTTTTCTTTTTTTTAATCTCTTCCGCGTCTGCGGTAACGGATAATTCTTCGTTTTCGCAATAAAAGACTTGCCGTCGAGGGCATTCTAGCCTCGTTTTACCCAGCGGCTCCGATCAGCCAGTTATTTTGCACGGCCCTTTTTCTTTTGCACACCACACTGTTAGGTCCCGTCGTCCTCTTGAGGGAAAAAGGGGCTGTCTTTCTTGGTCACGACTAAAAGGCCCCTCTGACCCCCACTTTTTTTCGCCCCCCTGCTTCAATGTCCGGCCCTCCGGACCCCTGACCAGTCTCGTGAGAGAATTATTGACAACCGAGATTTATGTTATCGTACTTTTTTAGTTCCACCTCCCCTCCTCTTAAACTCGGCGGATGCGGCTCCCAGCTTCATTTTTGGCTGCGTTAACGCCCTTTTTGAATTTTTCCTGGTTCCCTTCAGTAACTTTTTACGTCCCTTCACTTTCCTTGAGGATGGGGGTGTTGCCTCGGTTTCCTGATGGTGGACCTCTTTTCCTTTTGGTGGATAGCATCCGCGTTCTCCTGGAAGGCAAGGCATACGATTTTTGAGTACAGGGTGTTTGCCTCAGATTGCGCCTCTTTCTAATTCCCTCGGCTTCTCATTTCCCTCTCCTCCCCCCTTCCCTTTTTGTTGGAAATCGTTCTTTTTTTCTCCCCTTCACGATCCGACTCCGGCCCCCAACGGACAGACTCCGGCTTCGTAGTAAATGCTTGTCTGGGGCCCTCTACCTTCAAGCATCTTTTCCCCTTTCCCATACTCGGATGCGTCCCGATTTCGAGTCACCGTTGAGCCTTCCTTTCCTTAACGTAGGGTAGTCTGCTCCTTTCCCTATTTGGAAGACTTTCAGTTTCTACTTACCCCAGCATCAGCTGTTTTCCGCCAGCCCCCCCTTTCTTCCCCCTTCCTCCCCTCTAAACTTTTCCCCATAAGATGAAGCGTTATGAGCCCGTGAAGAATTTCCATGTTGCTGGCCCTTACTTTTTCCTCTTTTTCTTCCCCCTCCTTTGGTGTGTTTGTAGGCTACTCTCCTTACAAGCAAAATTCTGCTGCCGACATTTGCGTATCGGCTTTCCCCGCCTTCCGTTTCTTAAAACTTTTGTCTTCCTTTGCTGGTCCCTCATGTAGGCTGGTGCTCTCACTGCAAGTCATTCGCAGTTGGACACTTTCGTTGACATCTTCCCTCCCGCAATCCCTTTTCTCCTCTCGGCACTACGAGTCTGGTTCCTCTCTTCTTGACCGTTGAATTTTTTGATGATCCGCAGTTACCAAGCCGTGTTCCTTCCGATGCAATGCCATGCCGGGTATTTATTTCTTCTTTTAAGGCTAACTTCTCGTCTATTGCCCCATGTAATTTCACGATGACGGGAACGCTTTAGTCCTCACTAATAGGATTTCCTTTCTGAAGAGAAGTTCAATCGAATTGACCGACACACCGTACCACACCCCCTCAGTAGAGTTGAAATTGCATTCGACCCTATCGTTGTCCTTCCCCCCTTCCCCCCCCCAAAGGATCAGCCTCCCATCGATTGAAACACGGACCCCAAGCAGGACTTCCCACCATGTTCCGGTATACACCCAGTTCCTTGATTAAAGTGGCCGTAAGACCCCCCCACTTGGGTTCCTTACCCGAACCTCCCTTGCGCCTAAGGCTTTAGATGACCTAGCTAGTTTTTCTACCTCTTCCTCACTCCCCAGCGGTCTTGCAATTCTCTATATCTTTGTAATTCTTCTTGGGACCGGATTCCGGATTAAGCTGTTTGACGCCGCCCAACCCCGTGGGTTTTCTTCTTTTGAAAGCTTTTGTCTTTTCCCTTTTTGAGGAACCACCTCGACCGCCAATTGTGCCCCCTCTCTTCGACTTTCCACACTTAAACCTTCCCCTTTCCCTTTTAAAATACCTTGTTAATGATCGCTCCGCCGACGTTTTTCGTAGGATCTTACTCTCTTCCAAGTTTGTTTTATCCGCCCCTCTTTAATCCTCCGTTCATATTCTTTCTTCCATCCTGCAATCACCGCATGGTTGCATTCCGTGGAGTGTGTCTTCTTTCGTTTAGCACTTTTTACTTTCGGTATTGAAGTTTTCTTATTTAAGGCAGACTCAGCACGAAGATGGACACCTTATCTCCGGCTCCCCTTCCCCCCAAAGACCCCCGTAAAACTCCCTTTTCCCTTAGCTTTTGTCGGCCGTGTCAAACGACCTCGCCGCCCGAACTGGAGTTTCATCTTTTCCCGACCCTCTTGCTGTGTTCGTGCCCCACCTTAAGAAGGGACGGGCATGAAATTGTTTTCTCACTTTGCTCACCGTTACCCCCAGTCATTTTGCCTTCCCCCCCCCTCATGTCGATCGGCGTATCTTTCTTCTTTCCTCCCGCCGCAAAGACACCGTTCTCCTAATCAGCTGGGAAGATTAAAGAAGAAAGAAGAGAACCTTCGACCCTACGAGCCCCTGTCGAATCTTCCACCGAGGGAACTTAGAGTGGATCACCTCCTTTTTTAACCCCCCCCCCTTCAAAAACCTGAGTGTTCAAACTTGTTCGCCTCAAGGTTAATATAGAAATTCTTCCTCTTCCCACTGTTTTCTGCCTCCAACCCGCGGCCTCCTTCTGTTGGCCTATTTTCGACAACCCTCCCTTTTCCAAATTCCCTGACCTGCCCTGAATGTGGTTACCATACGTTTTTCCCCCCATTCCCGCTCCACCTTTTTTTCTCCCTCTCTTGCCCCTGCTCTCTTTTCCGACCTCATTAAAAGAATGGGCCTAAGTTCCCGGCCACATTCTCACCCTCTTCCCTTCCTTTTTCCTAAACCTCGCCTCTCTTTCTTCCGAGCTGGGAAATTTCAGCAGAGCCAAGCCCAGATTTTCGAAGCCTTCCCTGGCTCCTCCCCATACTTTTTCAACGTCGTCGCTCCCTCCCGTTTCTGGGTTTTGGGTCAGGGACGACTCTTCTCCTTCAAGCATTACTTCCCTATTTATTCTAGGAGTCCGCCTTTTTCATTAGGAACTGAGCATGCCCAACTCCTTAAAGCAAGATGGTGGAGCCATATGATTTTTTTTCAAACTACTGTATGCCAGAAATCTGATTTCTCTAGGCCAGTCCCCCTTAAGGCCCAAATTAACACTTTTTCCCTTCCGACGCTGACCAAATTCTTACCGTCCAAGTTGGACCTGAACCCCTCACGCCGTCAATTGTTCTTTTATCTTTGAGCTACGTGGACCCCACGATCTTTCCTTCCGTCTGGTCTTGTCACTTGGGCCTTCTTTTTCCACCTCAATTATGAAGAAGACCCATAATACAGCTTCAAGAATGTTCTGCCTGTAAAGCGGTAATTCTCTTCCCCTCCCTTTTTATCCCCTATAAGCTAAAAATTTTACTTAGAAGGAACAAAGCTCACTTATCAAATTCATATGGCCCAGTTTCTTAATCTTACTGCATAGCGGTCCGGGTATTCCGTTTTACCCTTCTCGCTAGGCGAGGTGCCACGCCGCGTTTTTTGGAGACCACCTTGATACAGTTTCCACTTCCCTGAGTTCTTTTCCTCCCCTCCTCGGTCGTTACAAGGCCCCACCTTCCGTTAACCGGTACGCTCAAGCCTTCCCCCCCTTCCCTCTGTGGCTCCCCTGGGTTTTCTTTTGAGAAAGCTTCCTTTCCAAGACATTACCTAATTGTTGAGCCCTCACCATCTCCCTCTCTCGGCTCCTTACGGCCCCCTGACCGAAGTATTCGTCTCTTCTCCCCTGCACCGGGTCGAGGTTCCCCATAAAAGATTCCCACATTCCCTCTAATTTCCGTCTCAAGAGGAAGCCTTTCCCTCTTGAGGACTCGGATTCGGAAGTTACCCCTCGCTCTTCAGTGTCCCGTCATTGAAAACGGTTGCACAAAAGAAGTTTGTCCCCCGTGAGGTCCCTTCAGCCCTCTATGCTGGTGCCGGTGTCATTTTTCGGGTTGCTAGAAGAAAGAAGGAGTTTGGAGTTATTTCTAGGATTTTAACCTAATTCCCTTATGTTTTTTTTGAGAGCGCTCTTCCCAAAGCGTTCGCTGCCCCCCCTTCCTTTCAACATATAACCGTTCTCTCCTTTGATTGGCGCTAGGAGACCATGACCAACTTCTTTTTTGGCGAACCCGATTGTAATGTTTCACAACTTAGTCGCTCTTTTTAACTGCCGACGCTACTTCCCCCCTATGCCGCTCGTTTAGTCCCCGAGATTGGAGCTCCTGGGGTCTCTGAAACCAGCTCCTCTTTGCTTAATCCCTTCCGTGATCGGATTGAAGTCTCCGTCCTTTCTGCGCTGGGTTTTTTGCTTCCAAAAACGAGTAGTGTATGTCTGTTGTTCTTCGGCCCAACTTTTCCTGCTCGTCAGTGGGTCGACTCCTCGCCCCTTCGGGAAAGGCAATGGTGTTTGCAATGGTCCGGTCTCGCGCTTTCGAAAGGAACTCCGTCGGTAAACTTGATCCAGGGTTTCTACAAGATGCTGTTGTGAATCCTCCCTCGCCCAACCACCTATATCACCACGGTCCCCCCCCCTCATGCGACCTGCAGATCTGGACGTACATAGGCCCAGCCAACAGTCGTCTTTTCCCAGGAGGGATACTGATAATGTTGTTTTTCTTTCCCTAGGAACCTTCGTCAGTTATCTGGTTTTACCAGAATCCGATTTTCCGCGGAACCCTGCAACTTATGATTTGTCTCTGACCAGTTCCGCGTAAGGATGGAAGGAGTACACGCTCTGAGAGCAATAGCCACTTTCCAAGACCAACAAAGGCAGAATCGCTTTTCTGTATCTCCTCATCGCCAAATTGCTGGTCTGGGGGACCGGTTCGAAAGAGTCAGGACAGATCCTTTTCTTAACTTCTTTTCTTAAGACGGGAAGACTTTTGGGACCCTTCCGGGGGCCTGCCTCCCGCCCAGCCGTTTGTCCTTGTTGCTAATCTTTCAACCACTCCCTTTTCCACACTCTTCTAAGAGGGGTCAGGTCATGTTTAATGAAATCCACTTTCTAATTTTAATATGAGAACGTAGGTGGCTTTTGAGGAAGAGAATCTTGAAACACCCACACCCTTCGGGGCTTGCGTATTTTGAAATCTTTGTCCCCTATTTTCTCCTTCCCGTATCTTTGGTCCATCTTATGCGCGTTTCTGCTTTGTATGGATCTCCTTCCCTCTCCGGCTAACCCCCCTCCCCGGATTTCGGTTGGAAGTAAACTCATTGGGCCTCTGGTGGTTTTCAACCGTATTGGATTCTTTTCCTTCGTTGAGAACCTCTGCATCCCCTCCCCCCGGAAGAAGGGCCTGGCAAAATCCGGCTGTGTGCTCTTTTGTCAGGGGTTTTTATTGCTTGCCCCAGTTCTGCCCCCATTCGCAGGGACGGATTGAAATTTTTTCAACTCTTCAACGACGCCGATTTTTCTGTTGGGCAGTCCGACCTAAGTTGAAGCCTTGGACTTCTCTTTCTCGTATGGATCCCCCACACCGTTTTTTCACCCTTTTTTCCCGAGTTTTTTAAGGGGGGGACCGTTTCCTCCGATAGTTTCCACTCTGGATGGACTTTTCGCTCGCCCTTTTTGATCTCTTTCTGTTCTTTTCGGACAGATTCGTTCCGCCCAAGCCGACGTATTTCTTCTTCCCCCCTGGATCCCGTGCACGGCGATTTAGGTTTCTGACCCAATATGCTTCCTCTCTCAATTGTTTCCTTTTTTCTGGAAAAAGCCGATGGTCGTGCACCCTTTTCCCTTTTCGTTACAGGTCTTTTTTCCCTTCGACCCACCCTCTCCTTCCTCGGGCTTTTCTGGTTTAGGGGAAGTTTTTCCGCCATCCCTGTCCCCGCTTCTGCTGAGGTCTTTTTTCCCTTCAGTGAATGATACCCAAATGCCACTCAATCCTACAGTTTTCCTCCCATTTCCCTCCCCTCAATTTCTCCAACCCTCTTTTTTGCCCTTTCTTCCGCTTAGGAGGAACCTTTTCTGAATTCCCTTTCGTGTCAGAGAAACAGTTGCTGATAATAGCCGCGGTCCATTTCTCGGCTCTTATCTCTTGAACAATTTTTGCCGGTCCTTTGGGAGGGTGTTGGTGTTTTTTCCCCTCACTCGGCGGGCAACTTTTTAGGTTTGGGTTTTAACGCCAACAAGACCCCCTCCGATTCCCCCGTTTGGTCCGTTTCCTTGCGGAAGGAAGGAAGAAAGGAAAACCGGCCCCTCATAGATATCGAATTGCTCAGAGTGCTTTTTTCCCCTCTACGGCATAACTCTCTGTAGTTTCCTTAGGCTACAAGTCAGGTTAATGATTCCGCTGTCCCTCCTGGTCGCATTTTTCCCACCGTGTGCGTTTTT
>Ga0179591_1306306_pt1 | contig 10998 bp, 15 predicted proteins | sample CZOMad2_1_08_16f_FD_182891 | JGI IMG/M metagenome (GOLD analysis project Ga0179591, IMG submission 182891) | Vadose zone soil fungal communities from Angelo Coast Range Reserve, California, USA - CZOMad2_1_08_16fungal (PacBio error correction) | ecosystem: Environmental > Terrestrial > Soil >... | reverse complement strand
GATTTACTTCTTTTTTTTGTAAAAAACGTGTCCCCCCCCCCCGGGAGAATGATTCTTTGGTCTTGATTTTTGAACAAATAACGCGCCCAAGCCCTTGACGGTCCCTCCAACCCCCCCAATGACGGCTTCTTGTCGCCCCGGATGCGGTCCGACGACACGGCTTCTCTGACTTTCTGTGGAACCGTGTCCCTTCTGTTCGTCTCGTTTCCTTTCCAGTCAACCTTTTTCGTGTTTCCACAACCACCTGGGCTAGAAGAATCCGCCATTTTTCGTCGCAACACATTCTCTCCCCTTTGCCGGTTACCTTTTGGGACGGAAGTTTTGACTTGTGGACATTTCCATTTCCCTCTTTTTGAAGAACCCCCAAACTGTTTAATGTCTTCCACGTGCTACGAACTTGTGTCTCGGAGGGTTTTGTCCCGTCCGGCGAGACCCTTAGCGTTCGTGTAATGGGTGTTGTGTCTGAGGTTTATCCCCCAATCCGGCCACCTCCGGCGACTTGACAAACCTGCGTTTTGTCTTTTTCCTGTAATTTGCAAATTTCCCTGGTGCAACGCGTTTGGCCTCACTTGACGTCCGTTGATGGGTCGATGAATCTGAGTTCCTTTCTTTGAGAGTTCTTGGGTTTGTCTTTCTGCGTGCATTCTATCCACCCTTTCGCTGACGTGTTTTTTCCTTGCGTTGCCCAGTTTTTTAAAAGCATGGAGTCTTCTTAATTGACCAGGCTGGTCCGCCCCCCCCCCCCCCCCCCCCCCGATTTGCCTGTGCGTCACCTGTCATGTGCCCAATGTTGTTTTTTTCAAGTTTCTTGGGTGAGAAGTTTTCAACCTGATTTGGGTGCTTTTTTTCCTCCGTCCATGCTCCGGTAGATGATCACTGAACTTTTTGGAAGCTTTGCGCCGGCCCTTGTTGTCGTGCAACTCCTAAGATTACCCTTGCTTGTTGTCATCCCAACCGGTCGGTTCTTCACTTGCCATTTTTTATTGTTCCTCTCTTTCCCCCCTGGCGTTGCTGAAATTTTTTTGTCCAGCAACTTGGCATTGACTGATTGTGATGTTTTTTGAATCTCCGTTACGTCCGCTTCAGACAAATTTGATTGGGTTCTGCAGACTTTAACCGGTCTTCGGTCAGCTCCTACGCGCTCACCCCGTTTCCCTTTTAACCTAACCAATGGCAATGGCCTTTGAAGACCGGTGTCAACGTTCTCCCCCCAACACCAAACTCTTTGGGCGGGCGGCTGTCTTTCCAATCGGTTACGGTAAACCTGGGGGTGCGTTGATCCGACCGACGTTTAATGAATTTCTCACCAACTTTCAACATTGGCGACCAAGGGTCGTCCTAGATCTCCCAGTGAAAAGGTCCCGTTCCCTCCGCCCCTGATTCCCAATTCTCCTTTTTTTACTCCATCTTTTCTGTAGCCCGACCACAGCCATCTGGGTTTCTAAGATGAGTACCCGTTTTTTTGGGCGCGAACCCTGTACATTCCCCGGCCGTGTCGCGCGCTATTTTTTTTGTTGTGTGGTTTGCTTTTATTTGGGAGTTCCATAACCCCCAACCCCACCACCACCCCATGTTACCCGAGAGCCCTTTCCCTTATTTCCCATTCAGCCCACCGCGTTCTTGTCCAAGTTTTGGTCCAACACGGCCAACATCTTTCTTTGAGAATTCAAGCCTTGCCTGCCCCCTGGGGACGAAAACACCCACTATCAGCTTCTTAAGTGGATGCAGCCACCTCTTTTGTTTTACCCCCTCTCTTTTTTCCCGGCCATTTGCCGTCGCCCCCCCTTGGTCCTCGGCTGTTGGACCCAAGATTCGCGTCTGAGGGAGACCGGGTGGGTTCTTGCTCTTTTTGCTCACCTGGACCTCCCCCCCCCACGGTAGTCCTAACCTCTGGTTCCATTCTTGCCTTCTGGCGATATTTTTCCGCGGAGTTATTTCGGCGGAAGTTCTTTTGGCCCGCAAACAACTCTCTTGTCCTACTTTACAATCCTCTGCGTTATTCAGGAATGTGACCTGTTTTCTGCAGGATTAGTGCCCTCCCCCCGGCGCATCATTTTGACGAATCTTCTCCATTTGATTTCTGCCGGCCAAAACCTGTCGGGCGGGCGACCACCGAGGCAGTTCCAAACCCTTTTTTTTTTCTAGGTTATTGCGCCCTTCTGGCTTGAACTGCGCTCTGTTCAAACGTTCTTTTGTGGTGCCCCCACTTTGCCGAGCAACCTTTCTCTCCATCTGTGGCAACCCCGTGTCCCACCAACGTCTACTACGAACGCGTTCTCAAAGATGTGCCGTACCTAAAAGGTCCTCCCCCTTCTTGACGTACGTGGCCGATGAATGGGCGTGAATGACGTGTTATATTCTTGACCTTCCACATTTGCCTGACCGGGGACCCTTCGCTTGTTTCAAGTTGTCAATTAAAGAAACTTTCAGCGTTACTTTCCCTATCGGACCCACCCCCTTTTTTTATTTAGGCTGGTTCGCGGCCCTTCGCGAGACCCCTGCATTACGGCCCCGGGGTTGTCCTCATAGGTAGTTCGTTTGTTATTTTTCACCTTTCCTTGAAAAGTTTTTTCGGACTCCTGGTTGGCGCGGCCCCCCTCCGGTCGGGCCAAGCGCTTCTTCAAATTACCGATTCCCCGACTGATAGTTGGATGTGACGTCAAGTTAGATGCTGCTCCTGCTGATCAGACCACCCGCTGTTGAGTATGCTTTTGGAAACGCAATCCTCCCCCCCCAATACCCCACAGTTCTCTCTTTGGCACTGTCTACCGCTTTTGCTGGATTTCGGGCGGATTGGTCGCTTTGCTTTTTGCTTGGCCTTGCTACTTGCCACAGCACCCATTTATCCAACCAGGTAGAACAGCATTTTCCAGAAGTTCCGTCTAGTGATCCGATGCGCAACGTTCTGCTTCCCACCTCTCGGCTTCCTTTTTTCAGAATAATTCCTTTTCTTAAGCGCCTACCGATGGAAAAGTCGACGCGTCTTTTTCAAGACCTAATAGGCCCCCTCCATGGTGGCGGTTCGAAAACCGTATTTTTATTCTTCACTTTCTGCGCGGATAGGTCGTTTTGGGGCACGCTTTGAGTTTCTTTTGACAAGGCGTGCAACGTTTCCCACCAACCGCTCCTCTCGCCCTAGGTCTAAACGATCTCCCCCCTGGCCCCCCACTGACGGTGTGTGTCCCCCCCCCCATTTCCGCTTTGTATGAGGTTAACTAGTCCCCTCAATTCTCGATTGGCTTGCTGGCCCTCTATCGGGACAGAGTGTTTTGAAGAGTCTCGGTTCCCATTCCCCCCCAGGTCTTTTTCTTGCTAGAGTTCGTGATGGTTCCTTCCCCTGAAGGCGATGGTACCCCACTTTGTGCTCCTCGTTCGTGTGGCTTGATGAGCTTCCATTTTTTTTTTTTTTCGAGTGGTTGTTTTCCTTGACGGCCGCCCTTCTTTGTCTCAACGTTGCCTCTACCGGGGGGAGTCTGGTTGCTGAAGGCCGTGCCGGCGTGACCGGAAGGAGCTGTCCATTCCTGAATTTCCTCTGACTTCCCCCTTTGTTTTATGACAGGGAAAACCTTCCGCCCGAAGGCATTTATCTGTCTTCTGGGCGTCGCGCACATCAACTGTGTCTTCGTGGTTTCGAGGAAAGGTCCTTCTCATTATTGAATCATCCTAGGTGTTTTTCGTGGTATTTCTCGTTCTATGGCCCATTTGCTTTACCTCAGCCACCGCACTGATTTCGCGTCTCAAGGACGCTAATGCTTAGGATCTCCTTAGAGCCTTTTAGTGACGTTCCCACACGCCTATTTTTTTTGAATTCTAGTTCCCGGCCGAAACCCCCCCAGAGGCAAAGTTAGGCAAAGTAGCACCTTACTTCATACTACGGTATTTTTGCAACTGTTGAGCAAATAATCGGCTGTCTCATCCCCCGGTTGGCATGGACTTTACCACATCCCGCGGAGGCAAGTGGTAACAATTCTCCCCTTCTCACTGTCACCATCTCGTCGGAACGCGATTTGTACAAGGGGGCTTTTTGTCTCAAATGCGGACTTGGATTACGCATCGTCGAACGACGCTTGCCATCGTCCAGTGAGTAAAGTTAGTTTTTCACTACGAACCCACGAACAACCGGAAATGGTGTTTCCAGACCCCTTCTTTGGGGCGGTTCTTATAGTTTCGAGTCCGGAAGACGAGTCTGGATGTTGGGGCCGTGTTCACTGCGATGTTCTCTTCCTTCCACGCGCTTCACATCCCGCCCTATCGGGCATGTAAAATCCTTTCTTTCTCTCCCCGCACCACAGCGGGGGGGAGGGGGTCACCAGTGTTTGATGAGGTCTCGGCGTTGGTAGTGGTTTTTCCCCGTACATTCCATTTCTCGCGGGACGATTCATCCTCTTTTTTTTTGTTTCTATCGCCACTTGCATCCAAGTGGGTTGCTGGGTCCCCCTTGTGCTCATGAATTCCCCCAATCTCTTCGGTGCTTGTGTGTTTAAGGATGTGTTTTGTAGTAGGCCTGGTGGGTGGTGGATAGGTTTTTACCTTGTTGTGTGAAGATTCAACTGTGACCCATGCGCCATGCACCCTTCATAGCCAATCCTGCGCTTCTCCGCCCCCCCCCGCTCTGTTCCCGTGTAATTTCCCCCTGATGAAATTTTTTTGTCTGGATTGAGATCTCCTGTATCTCGGCTTTGCCCACATTGAAAAGGTTCATCATCTACCCCCCGATTTTTTTTGCGGTTTTCTTTGTAGCCAAGGCATGACTCCCTTGCATCTCCCTTGCGTCCATCAACTCGACGGTCTTGAATGTTGAGTTGATTGTTCTGCCCCCCGGAGTGGCGGATAACGTCTAGCCCCCTTGCGTCCCTCAGTCCAACTTTCATTTTCAGGCAATCCACACCGCCGTTCGGCGGTCTCTGAGTTTGTCGCGTTAATGCTTTTTAGTAAGTGTGTCCCCCCCAGTCATGCCTTACCAAAACGTCTCCCGAGCGGCCCCGTTTGAACAGCGATTCGTGAGGTGGGAAACGCAATCGTATGGTCGGGTTTCGGCCCAATGTTGTAGGCAAATATACCTTTACCCCTCCCCCCATCTTACCCTCCCCTCGGGCATTTCGGCACCGGTTGACGTTGCGGGAAATCCATGTGCCCTTTTTTTTTGTTCGCTTCCGTCATTTGCCTGCTTGTGATTTACGAAAACCCCATAAGCACCCTGTACCCTTAGGATTTTTTTTGTTTTGAAGGGTGTTCAAACTTCTGACTTGATTTGGCAGCAATTTTTGTTGACAGTGATTTTAGTATACTCCATGTCGCATCCGGACGTCAGTCTTTTTCTATTTGACGGAAAAAGTTCTTGGATCCCACTTGCGGTGTTTTTCTGCCTGCCTGTTGGACGAACTTCATTCTTCTTTCCCCCCCCGCGTGTTTTGTTACCCCAACACACCTCCGAGAAAAATCTCCCCCACTGTGGACCAATTTTAATATCCCTTGATCATATGCCAGATCAGTTTTGCTTTTTAACTTCCACTTTACGAGAGTCATCTTTCCCCTCATGCCTCGTATTGATCGCCCAACCTCAGTCCATATTTTTTGCCTGCAGGTCAGGAATTTAGGTTGCATCCTCCATTGTCCGCCCATAAACCCATGCCTCCATGGAAAGGCCCCTCACTTTTCTCGCCTGAAACGGCTATTCCATCTCTTCGGTCGGCACTTCAATCCCCCGGTGAAGAATGGTTTTTTCGAGACCGTTGGATAGCCCCACATTGACAAGAGGATTTCTTCCTGGTCCCTTTGCTGATCGCGATATGTTAGTCATTTTGAAGCCCCCCTTTTTGTCTTTACCTTCCTCGGTTTGAATTGTCAAAAAAGTCCACTGGCCCTTTTCCACGTCAATTGTTCCCTTGCAAATCTTATTGAATAGGGCCCCCTTAGTTTCGCCCCTTGGTAAGCGGAGGGTCCCTGATTTTACAGATTGATGTTTGATTTCGGCTCGATATTTATCGTCGCTTTATTTTAGTAGTTCGCCCCCCTCGCTTGGGCTTTATATCTGTTCCAGGCGCCCCTTCCTCCCAATTTGTAGTGTCCTTTAGGTCCCTCTAAGTTTTGATCCCAATTTGTTTCAGTCACCGATTTTTGCGCGCACCGTCCGTTCCGGAGGTGTTTGTAGATTGTTTTCAACCAGTGTTTTGCGGTCAATTCCCCCGCCCTCTCTTTTTTCCCGGTCTTTTTTCCAAAACGTGATGGCTTCTATGCCGCAAGTACCCTAGTTTTTGATCGAATCTTTCCTTGCTTGGTCAAGGCCTTCAACAGTCCCCCCATCGTCTCTCCATTGCTGTATACTGTCATGCGAATTGTCCCGTTTTTTTCATCCGGCTTTGAACCCCGGTACCTTTGCAAAGTAGTTTTACGCCTTCTTGTGATTTGAAGGTCACGCTATGGTGAGTACTTCCCCTTACTTTGCCTTCAACCTCTGCTCCTTGCCTCATCGTGTTTCGTCTCCCTAGCCCAACGTCTATTGTAGTTTTTACGTCGCCACAGGGAATCCACCCCGGGGGGTGCCAACATAGTCGGCTGAAGCCAGCCCCTTCTGTGACTTTTTTCATCTTTTGACGGCTCCCCTCACGTCCTTTTCCTGAGTTTTCCCCGGTAGATTGGATCCCCAAACCTGTCCAGCCGCCTTTTCCGTGTTATTCCTCCCGGTGATCGACTCGCCCACCTGCATGAAAACTTCAACCCCCTTGGGAGCTTTGAGGTTACCCCCCTGAACCCACCGAGTGCTTTCAATAGGACCCGTCCATGCTGCTTTGCCACTTGCATTGTGAGGTGGGGCACCCGCTGGCGGGACCTTTGGCACCATTTTGAGATGTCTTTGGCATTCATCCCCTTTACGTCGGAGTGGCGCCTTAAAAAAAACCCCACGTCAAACTTTACCGTTTTGGTTTGAAAAAACTGGATGGAGGAATCAGGGCCGTTAGTAAAACCCCCCCTCTTCCCCTAACTTCATTTTTGATCTTTGTACCTCCTTGTTTGTTGCGGCCTCCAGGGAACTTCTTTTTCCCCAGTTCCCGCAGATCCCCTTCCCCCCTCCATAGGCGGAGGTTTGAAGTTTGACTTGTTAGGGCCGACCCCCCGTTTTTTCTTTCTGTTCACCCGTTGTTGCCGCAGATTAGTCCGTTTCGATTCGCACTCACTCCGACCGGTCGTTTCCTCTTTCTTCAAGTATCTTTCGACGTTTTTTTTACGCCGCGTTTACGGTCGCCCCGCCCCCTGGATTTTCGCCGTCAGTTTTCTTTTTTGTGTGTTGACACCTCAGTAGTATGATGGTGGTGCTTTTGGTCAAACCTTTTTCCCCCCCTTCAAGCTCCTTCTCGTTTTTTTCAACGTTTCCCCGATTATCATTCTCTCTTTTCCTCTCCTTTTTTGTTCTTGTGTTTTTCTAGATCGTTGTCCCTTGAGGAGAGTTAAGAGTTTTTGCAACAAGAACACGCTTTACTTTGACCCGACGATTTCAGCCCCACACCCCACACCCCACTGACCTTCGTCTTCCTTCGGAGGGCGCTCCGCCCCCCCCCCTGGCGGTGTTTTTTGTCTAGAAAAAGTTTGATTTTTGACGGAGTCCCCGCGTTTTCCTTCTACCTCAACACGACGTCCAATCGTATGGCAAACCTTTTCGATTGGTTTTGGAAGCATCGCCCTTTAATCGCCCCCATTCTCCCTTTTTACATAACTTGACGGGAGTATTTTTTTGAGGGCAATGAATTTGATTCAAACCTCCAAACAATCCCAATTGCCGGCCTAAAACGCTCTGACTGGCGGCTTTCTTTTTGGCGCAATTGGGCCGCCTTTTTGCTTGCCCCATGGTGGTTAGGTTTTTTTTTTTTTTTTTTCCGCCCCCCCAAACGTCCGGTGATGCGTTAAATGTTCCCACCCTTTCGTCTTATTTGCCCACCTTTTTCCCGGCAAAGTTTCCGGGTTCTCAGTGCAAGAGTGTGACGTAGTCTTTTTCCTCTTTGTTTTTTTTTTTTTTTGAAGCTCGGCGTAGTCTTTGGGTGGCTTTCATGCCGTGCATAATTCTTCCCACTCTTTCCTCGTTCAGTTTATTTCCCCCAGGTAGGGTTCCCCCTTTCTGGACGGGAGGGGGTTCCGTCACGCTCCCTATGGTTACGATCGATGTGACCCCAACTTTTGGTTTTCCCCAGGCTTGTCCTATGACACCCACGGACAAGCTGTCTGGTTCTCGGCCGACGACCCCGGATTTCTTTTCACTTCTAGCCTTTTTTCGTTTTTTCACTGTGCAATCACATACTTCCCTCTTCCCCCCAACGCGCTTTCAATCCAAAGTACCCGGTTTGCATTCACTGCCAGGTCTTGTTCCCCTCTCTGGACCATTGGTCCGCTTGACCAGTTTTCCATCCAGCCCCTTCCTCCCGTTTAAACTTTGCTTTTTTTTTATCGGACATCCTGTTTGTTGCAGAAGGTCATGGGTTTGAGAGCCTCCCATACGAATCAATGGCTCCTCACCCGCGCTCACTTTCCTCTTCCCGACAAGTCTCTTGATTGAACCGTTTTCATGTCAGACCACAGGAAGTTAAGGAGGTTGAGCGGCGAACCCTGTGCCCTGGGAAAACTTGGAAGATCCCCCCCTACCTTCCGCGCCCCTTCCTCTCCAACTTCCACACTCGAATTTTTTTCCCGCGCCACCGCAGTCCCGACTTTAGGACTCCCAGGCTGACGATCCCTCCTAGCCCGCGTGCCCTCAGCCTCTTGTTTCCCTCTCTTTAGGTGACCCCCTGCGGGAAAATTTCCCCAGTCATTGGCCTAGAGTTTGGCTGTCCCGAACCCCCATTGACCCCATTTTTGAGCCGCGGCTGGTCATTTTGCCTTTTCCGTCCGGTCTCCTTGTGTCCTGGCTTTTTTTTTTTTTTTGCCAAGCCCCAGTCATCCCGGATCTCAACTTCTTGGTTTTTGAGTAAATTTTTTTGACGACCCCCCCAAACCCCCAATCCGCTTCGTTTCGATCCCGGCGCGACACATGGCTGGCTTCCCCCCCTGATTCAACCCTTTTGACTGCTTGAGACCCAGTAGTGTATGGCGATGAGTGCTTCCTTCTGTGACGTTCAACACCCGGTTTTGGGTTCTAGACCTTTCTGGCCTTCAAAGGTTTGAATCCGGGCGGCACGAAACCCCTTCCCACTTTTTGGTCTTTCTCGCTTATCCTTCGAGGAGACCCTTTGCATGCACACCAACAGTTTCATGGACTCATTCCTCCTCTCGGCCAATTTTCCCCGCCAGGTTTGCTGATGTTTCGCTTCAAGACCTGATTGTACCCGAATGTAGTTTCCCCCCCCTCTGAACCCGTTTGCTGGAGGAGGCCGTTCTTTCGGCCTCACCCGTCGTCCGACTGGCCCTTCTTTGATTAGAACTGTCCTGCCCACGTCGCTTTTTACCAAGAGGGCAAATTGTGGCGCATTCACCCCCTTGAGAGGGATTGTGTCCCCCTTTTGTGTACAGCGTGAGGCCCCCTTCCTTGGGGTTTTACGCACTAAGGTCCACCTGACGCGACTCCCCAATTTCATTCCCTTTTCTTCTTGGCTGACAACGTCGGGGTTTCCAGATATTGTTCTATCTTCCCAATCCAAAAGTTTTGAACGGACCCATTGTCATTGTCGTTACCCTCTAAAACGTCTATGTCCCTCCCTTCCTGCTGTTTCGGGCCTTTTTGATAGAAAGGGAGAATCTTGAGTAGTGTCAACCCCCTTCAGAAACCTTCACCCAGCCTTCCCGTTGACTAACTCCGCGCGGCGGACTTCTGTTCTGCATGTTTTTAATTTTAATCGCGTTCCTATGCAGAACTCCCGTGGAGGAAACTTTTTTTTGCTGACATTCACGTTCGGATCCAATTTCCCTCCTCAGAGTTGTTCGATTTGGCCTCAAAGGGTGCAGGATTTCCTTCGTCTTTCTAAAGTAAAAGTTTTTTCGTCTGGTCAAATCCCCTGGTGCACGGTCTTTGCGGTCTCTTCCTCTCCGGACCCCGTCTGTGCCCCACTTTATGGATAACCCTCCCCTGAGGCTGGGCGGCCGTTCTCGTGCAGTGCCTGGGCCGGAATGGGCTCTTCGAGGGCACACTCTAGACCACCTTATATCGCACCCCAGTTTTCTCCAACGATACTGTCCCCCCCCTCTCGATAACCTATTGTGGCGCACAAAGTTTTGCGGCCACCTCTTCTTTGTATTCCCCCCCCCCCCCCCCCCCCCATTTTTCGGTCCTCCTCGAAACCATCGGATTAGCCCCCAGCTGATTGATGTCCCTCCCCTTCTTTACGCGAGACTTTCCGAATTCCCTGGGGTACCGTCCCCCCCCCATGTGTTTGGTGTAGTAAAGCTTGGCAAGGGAACTTTCGAGTTTCTCGTTAGTTTTTCTTGTGGTGGTTTGGGTGACGCGAGGAGTGAAACTTTCGGCGTGCACGGTCCCCCCCCCCCACCCTCTCCTCTCCGCCCCCTTGTTCTAGTTGTTACAGAACAACAAGGAGGTTTCTGTTTTTTCCCATTTTTTTTTTCTTGGTAGGCCCTTCTTCTCATTAGTAACTTTCTCCCCCCGTTGCCCCGATTTTTCTTCGCGTTTCGCCTCATTGTGCCCCCCTACAGCGAATTTTTGCACCAATAACCTGTATACTTTTCCGCCTCTCTGGCTGATTTGTTACTTCGAAGGGAGCTTGACCAACTTTCGCCTTCTTTTCTTTTGGACCCTTTTGATGGATTATATGGATGTCTTTCTTTGTCAGCCGTGCATTAGTGGACACCGTTTGACGTATCCTTTCGGGAGGCGGTGGCTTCGCCGTCTTTACCTGTTTCGGATGAAGATTGGCCTATTAATCCTGCGATTGTTGGAATATCCCCTTTCCCTTGTGTTTCTTTCAGCTCAACCCAGGGTGATCGACCCCAGTCTTTCCCCCGGGTGGCGTTTTCTTAGTCTCCAAATAATTTTGTTTTGTTCTTTTCGCTTATCCCATGGGA
>Ga0179591_1285805_pt1 | contig 10998 bp, 12 predicted proteins | sample CZOMad2_1_08_16f_FD_182891 | JGI IMG/M metagenome (GOLD analysis project Ga0179591, IMG submission 182891) | Vadose zone soil fungal communities from Angelo Coast Range Reserve, California, USA - CZOMad2_1_08_16fungal (PacBio error correction) | ecosystem: Environmental > Terrestrial > Soil >... | reverse complement strand
GGTGTGTTTTTGTGTTGTTCTTTTTTACCCCCGGTCCATAGGCCGTCAAGAATTTCTCTTTGAATCCCTGCTTCCCGGGGTTTGATGTGTTCAGGAAACCCCTGAATGGTTTGCTAAACCTCCTTTCCCCACGTATTGATGCCTGCGTTTTTAAGCTCCTTTTTTTGCAATTGAGTTTTCCTCCCCATTTTTTACCTCTTGCAGACGTTCGCGAACCCTCGTTCGTCCCGCTAATCTGCAAGCAGTGCTACTCTTTCCCCCTTTCGGATCCGGTATTGACCTTTTTCGAGTCCACTTGTTGGTCGGAGATCAGCATAGACACTTTTCCCTGACGCCCCACTTCCCCTTCTCAAGAAATCAGACCTGTTTTTTTTGTTTCCCGATGTGCTCCCTTCCACAAAGAAATTACGGTAACTGCTGACGTTATGCGAAGCTTCCCTTTTTTATGCCCCGTCGGCTTTTTTCCCTTCTTTTTCGTCTTGCGAAACCGTAACATCGTGACGTGTTTAAGTCCCGACGAACTGGTTTCTCTCCCTCCACCCCCCCCTTTTTCCAACCAGTCGCGGATCTGTTCTGTTTCAAGCGACGGGAGCTTAAGCATTGCTGACTCCTTTCTTTCTGCAAGTCCTTTACCTTTGCCCTATTTTTCCGACCGTGGAGCTTCTTTTCCCTTCGATACAGGAAGGAGGTGTGGGGAAATAGGTCAAGTACTCAAACCTCTTCTATTGCTTTTACATCTCACCCGTCGGTTGGGGGCCTCAGTTTTTTTCTTTTAAATTGGCGCATTCTTCTCTCTTCTATACGAGAGAGACCGAATTTCATCAATATGTGATTTTTTTCCACACGAGCGTTCGGAGTTCAATATCTATCCTGCCTTTTCCGCGTTTGGAGTGTCTTATCAACCAACCGCAGAGGCGAGGCTGGAGAGTTCTCATCTGTCTTTTATACGAGGGCTGGATTTTCGGATTCGGCCTTTCCTACGGGATGTCGACCATTTTTTTTTCCTATTGTTATTTTACCCTCCCAAGATACATTTATCCCTTGCTTGTTGATAGGTAATTGTGCTCCAGATCGCCGCTCCCGCCCCAGGCGGCACGCATTTTTTTTTGGTGCTTCTGGTAACTGTCGCTTCATCCTTTTCCCCGTTCATTTGGAATACCCCCTTAGCAGAGTACATTTTGATTCCTGATCACATCCATCTATGCACCTTTTGGGGACTGCCAGAGCAACAGGCGGGACTTTTCTCCCTTTTTACGGGTCCTCCAATCCTATTGTCCCTCCTCAATCGGTTTTTGTTTTTTATCCTTAATTTTATGGATGTCCCCAAACCGCTTTCCCCACATTCTATTCCCTCACTTTTTAGGAAGCCCCCCGCCTGAGTTCGTTAGTGATCAGGCCCCCTTTCCGGCTCCTTTTTCCCCTAGTACCAAAACCGGACACAGTCCTTCCTCCTCTCCTACTAGTCATGCAAAACTGCTTTCCAATGCCGGTCTTGCTCCATCTCTTTAAGCTTCCTATTCCTTTCCCTTTCTTTCCCCAAATCCGCAGAGCTCAATTCCTCCCTTATAGTGGTAAAAATTCACATCATTGTAGGACCGTGTTTTCTTTCGGCTCGCCTCCCAATCCGAAACTCCACCGAGAAAAGCCCCCAACTCCATCTTTCGGGACTAGCCGACATCTCGCGCCTGACTTTTGTAGTTTTCGACTTTCTACCTTATCCTATCTTTCCGATATCTTTAAATAGCCCTTGCTGGTTCGCAGATCTTTCTCAATTCGTTGTATAGCTTATTGATATTCCCTCCTCAGTCCTTTTTCCTCCCCCTTCTACATTCTTTGCAATGGAGCCTCCAAATTCGGGTGGTCTTTAAAACGCCTTTTAATTTCACAATTTTTTCTCCTCCCCCAACAGTTTTATCCTTACCCTTTACATCAACCATTTCGAGACTGGTTGAGACCCAGGCCTGTACTCTGATTTTCCCTCAGAGATTTAGAACTTTTAGCGTTTTCAGAATTTTTTCCCACTCCCCCCAGTTAGTTTGTAAATTCTTCTCTTCCACTCCCCAGTTTTAATAATAGAAGGCTAGCTTCCCCTCTGATGTTCGGTTTTCGAAACCTCAGTTTTTTCCCCCCCGCCTCTGAGCGTCCTTTCCCCTTTCTACGGAAAAGTTGTTCAATCAATCCCCAACGTCCCACATTCTCCCACCCATTCTAGTGATTTTTTTTTCTTGTCCGGCTTCGTTTGGTAACGTTTCGTGTTGCCCTTTCCTCCTCTCCCCCATACGAATTTCCGAAGCCTGTCCCCTCCTTTCCCCGTCATGCCTTATTTCTTTTGAGTCCTTTTGAGTAAATTCTTGGGAACTTTTCTTTCCCCGATCTTGGACAGTGGGGACCCTTTCCCAATGTATCAAATTTTTGGAGTACCCTTCCGAAAGGAGACATAAGTTGTTGTTTTTCTTTGGTCCCTACCTTTTTCCTTTCAGTTACCTTATCGGACAATGGACATTTCCCTTTCTTCCTCCCGGTTGCGATTTCTTGGACCCATCAATTCTGAAGAAGTTTGTGCGTAATGTTTTTTTCGTTTCTCCCCTTTCTCACCTATTTTACCTGAGATTTTCCTCCCTCTCCAGCTGATAAGGGAGCATGCCCCAGTGCGACAGCTTTTCACCTCCCTGCCTTCCAATTCTAGACACTGGACGTGTTATAGCAATTTGCCGATCCGGTACTCCTGCCGTTTACTTTCCTCACTTTGACACTCCTCTTTTGTATGCTTCCTCCTTTACTTATCATGGAAGTTACTTCACATTCATGACAATTGTTCCCGGCCCCAATTTTAACAGTTTCCCCCCCCCATCCCCCCGATTCCCCCACATAAGTCCTTATTTTTTTAGAAGTCCCCCTCGCGTCCTAGTAGAGGAACATACCCCGGGCGAGGTTGGCTCCTTCTTTCCGTTTGTAGTGACGTGTACTTCCCTCCCCTTACCACGAGCGCAATGACAGACTCTGCAATGACCTCTCAATTTGTTTTGAAAATCTCACTCCCGGTACCTGGCCTTGATCTATACCCAGACCCAAAAGCGTCAAATTCTTTTTACCCCTTAGAGAATTAGTGAATGGACTCTTGGCGGCCTGTGTCTCCCCTGGCCTTGCGGTGAGTTTTCTTTTGGCCCTACGCCCGTGCTCTGTTGCTGTTCCCCCATGAAGGCGCGTCAGCATTTTTCCTTCTTTCGTTCTTGTTTTATGTTTTAATCGCGGAACTGGTTTTCTAGAGGTCTTTTGTAGTTTCCGGTTTTTGAAAACGTTTTTCTTTTACCTTTCCCCTTTCCTCTCCTTCTCTTTTTTCCATAATGAGAGAATAGTCCTTCCCTTTTTCCACTAAGCTGAATTAATTCAAACATACATCCTCTTTTCCCCTTCTCTTTATAACTCCAACAAGAGCCACCATGATTTCTTTTCAGTCCGATCCTGCCAGTTTTTCCATCCCAACTTTATCCCCCCCCACGGATTTCCCAACACCTCCCCCTCCTTTGGAACCTCAGGACAGCCAACATAAAGGCCAAGATACCCCACCCTCCTCTTCTACAGGGTACAGATCGATTTCCTTTTCGTTTCTATCTTCGAAATGATCCCATTTCCCCTGCCGTACCCCCCTCTGCTTTGGCTTCCAACGTGAAAGTCCAGTCGCTTTTTTTCCCCCTTCCTTGCTAGTCAAGGTTCCCGGATACCATGGAGGGTCTGCTCAGCAACTTCTCCTTTTTTCCAGCTCTCTTCCCATTGGGGGTTTCAAGAGATTCCTTCTTTCCCCCCAGTCTGTGAGGTCGGGGCCTCTTTTGTTTGGTTAACTTTTTCCCGTTCAATTTTAGTCTTTCCTTCCATGACTCCTAGAAATTCCCTTTCCCCTTTTTACTCCCAACTGGCTGCTAAGTCTTTTTCCACCTCATTGACAAAGGACTAGAGTTATTCTAATAGATCTTCCCGCCTAGGCGACACCGAGTAAGGTCTAGTTTCCTTACTCTTTAACCTCCTGTTCTCATTCATTACCGTAGCCTCCCTTTATCGTTCTGCATAGAAGTGCCCCAACCCAACTTCCCAACCACGATTCATTTAGACCCCCCTCCCTCACTTCAGCAATTAGCACCTTTCTCAACCAAGCTGATTTTCTTTTCTTCATCCCCCCTTTTTTTTTTTTTTTGTTTTGTTCCGTCCAAGAATCCGGCTTTTCAATCCAAAACATAATCCCGAAACCTTATTGTCTTGGATTAATCCTCTGGGAGTCAATTGAAAGTCCCCTCTCACAGTCCCAGTTAAAACATTACTTTCTTTTCCCAGAGATCTTGCTTATTTCCCCACATTTACCTTACGGTATTAATCTCTCTCTTCCAAGTTCTTGCTTTCCCTCTCATTTACCCAAGACGCCGCACCCGCAAACCCTCCCCCCCCCTCCCCCCGACGGTTGGGAAGATGGATTAGTTTCTTCCAAGCACCTTTTGGTCGGACCTCTTCCATTCGGCAATCTTGCTTTTTTGTTCCCCCTCCTTTCTTCTTTTTTTAGTGCAACCGTTCACCCTCGTCCTCCTGACGCCTCTAGGGGAAATGTTTTTCCGCTCACAACTTACTCTCGTCTGGTCTTTTCTGGACCCGGTGAAATCCTTTTTCCCTTCGGCCAACTTCCCGTTTTGATCCCTCTTCTTCGACCATGTGGTCGGATTTCCCTTTCAATGCACTAAGTCGTTGTTTTTTTTGGGTTTTATGGTTAAATATGAATCCCACTCTTAAGTAATTCTTTACCTTTTCCCTCCCCGAATGTGGGGGGCCCCCCTTTCTTCCATCTTTTCTACCACAATTTTTTTCCTGTATAAATCGTAGGGAGATAATCCTCCCTCCCCTCCTTCAGACAAGCCATGCTTTAGCCCAAGAAGGGTTTAAAGATATTCCTACTCTATCTCTCTTAAGTCAGCGCCTCCCCCACCTCCTCGTTACGTCATGAGGCCCCCCTCATTCTTGAGTTTTATTGAAGTGAGGATATGTTCTTGGACATTCATAGGTTTCCTTGGTTCCTCCCACTGCCCTTTTCTGACTCAGATAAGTTGATTTTAAGGACTTTTCCAGTAATGATCCTCTCTCCTGCCCACCGCTGTATCCCCCCTCCCCCGTTCTGATGTTTCCCTTCCCTTTATCTAAAAAGGTGCTTTAGGGATTTTCTTTGACGTCTCAGTGTTCCCTTCCCCAGTCTTATTGTCTCCCGTGACTTCCCTTTTTTGTCTTCGCTGAAAAGGAGGGGTATCAGCGTTTACTTTGGTTTTGGCCTCTGCTATTATCTCCCCCCTCCTTGGTCGAGTGTTCTCTCTCTTCTGTTTATTCACACACCCCTCCCCCCTTCCGGAGAAGTATAATTTTTCTCCCGTCCGCCTCTGTCTTTTATCATCCCTTCCCAGAGCCTATTAATCCCCAAACTTCAGACCCAGCCACCTCCCCTCTCTTCTCATAACCTCTTACCCCGATACTTTGAATTCATCTTGGTATCCTCTCTTTTTTCCATTAATGGCACTCTGAGTCCCCCCCCCTTCAATTACGAAAGGAGGTCCTTTTCCTCCGTATCCGTTAGTAACTATCTCCTTCTTTTCCTGAAACTCCCTTCCCTTCCAGAAGCTCACAATCAATCAACCCCCCTCCCTATTCGAGATCCTTGTGCGCTCTTCTTTGTTCCGACTTTCCCCCCATTTCACCTTTCTCCTCCTTTCCCTGCTTCCCTGGTGCTTAAACGACCCCTCTCTTCTTTTCATCAAAATCAGAAGATTATTTGCTCTCCCTTTTGTCTCTCTCCTATCTCCAGCCTGCTTGCTCCTGCGCTTTCCCTTTCTCTTCTTAAGGTGGAAACGAAATTCCGGTAGGCTGCCCTTCCTTTCTTTAATATTTCTTCTTCGAGTTAACACATCTTCCCCCCCCCTAAAATTATATACACCTTTTTCTCGATAGGTGGATCCCCCCCTGTACTTGCGGTTCCGCAGTCCTCTCTCCCCCTGAATACTAGTACCTTTCTCTTTACCAAAACGCATACCTCAGACTTTCCCAGGTCCCTTTTTTTACTCGGAAACTCCCTTTCCTAAATCCTTCCTTCTTCTAGTTTTTCAAACAGTCTTCACAGTCCTTTGCGCTTGTCCGCCTTTTTCCCCCCTCCCCCACCGTTGTGACCTTTCCCCCTCTGTAAGGTATCCCCCCTTTTTCCCAACCCCCAAATTGGAGTAAGAATGGTTTCCCATGAGATGTTGGAACATAATGATCTATTTTACCCTCTTTCTTTGATCCCCCCCATACCCTCAGCCGCCTTAACCATTCAGTTCCTGCTTGAAGATTATCAAGTTTGACATCCATTTCTTTCGAGGGGTTCCCTAGATGTCGTATGTTTAGGACTAAATTTTTCGTCACGCACCATGACATTATTTCTTCCCTTTTTGAGCGCTTAATCTCCTCTCTCCCCAGGTGGAAGAACACTTTATTCACTCAGGGGAGGCTAATCCCCCTAATCCTTTTCCCTTTTATGAGTACTTTTTTTTCTGGTCCTTAGTTAATTTGTGGCCCTGGTACTTCTCCCCTGCTTGTTTAACCAGGGCTGTCCAATCCTCTTTATCCTTCTGACTGTTTCCCAATCTACATATTGGCCATGCACTTGAATTTTCCCCCCCCTGCCCCCGGTTTTTTTCCCTCCCTTTTCGTATAGGATTTCCCCCCTTCTCTGTCCTTTTACATTGGAAATACTTTCCAGTCCGTCTCCAATGATGTTGTTCCCTTCCCTTTTTCTTTCCCTTTAAAATTTTCCCTCGTTGCAATTGAACCCCCCTTTTTTCCCTCTTCCCCCTCAAGAAGTGTGTGTTTTGCCTTCCACCTAGCTGTCTCGGCCCTGAACCGAGTTATCTTCCTGGCGCAGGCCTCCGTCGTAGTTCCCCCCTCCCTTTCTTCCCATTGAGAACCTAACTCCTCCATGACTTAGTCTTCCCACCCCCATCCCAGTGTTTGAACCCCCATCAGCTCCATCCCCCTTTTATCCAAAATTGAGATAGACTCTCCCCCCCAATCCTCCAAAGGCAACCTCGGTCACCCTTTTCCTTCTCTGCCTTCGTGCGTGGTAACGTGGGTGTATTTCGTGTTTAGGAACTGGTTCTTTTTTTCCTTTTTTTTTTCCTTGAAACCATGCGGATACCCGCTTTCTTTTTTTTTCTTCCTTTTCTACTCAAGGTATCGGATGTTTACGCAATTATTCAATGACCCCCCTCTTTTCCATACTTTTGAGATCCCTCCATTCACTTTTTGGTAAGATCAAACCGTGCCCTCCCGTCTTCCCCCCGTCAAACGCTACACTCAACTCTTTCCCCCTTGTGTACGTCGAGATAATTTTTGCCAGAACCCCCCTTCTCCCCCCCGTCAGACGTCCCTTTTCCTCTCACCCCCTTCCCCTGACCAAATAAAGTGCACCACTGATTTCCCTCCTCCTTCTCCAGGGTCCAAGGATGACTATGTTTTCCTGTTCCCTGTAGGTCGACTGCTTCCCTTCCCACTCATTCTCTTCTTGGATATGTCAAGTGAAATTTTTTTTCCCTTTCCGTCAGGGAGAGATTTGCCGTCTTAGATCACATGGAGGTGACATCACTTCTTTTTCTCCTCCTTGACCATTGGCCTTCTCTCCCCTCCCCTCTGTAATGCCTCCGTCTGTTGCTTTTGTCACTCTTGGACTGCTGTGGGTTAATAATTGAAGAGTTCCAGTTTAGGTTTCCTGTGCCTCCCCCTACTTTTTTTTTTTTACCCTTCCCCCCTTAAAATAACTTCTTCCTAGGATTCTGACGACTGCTTTCTTTCATCCTCTGTCTCGTCATCCTTTGAGATACCATTTCCGTGTCGCTTCTTTTTTCCTATGGCAAGCTTATTTTCCCTCCCAGGATTAATCGCCGGTTTCCCTTCGAGTAAGTCCCCTCTTTTCCCCCTTTCCTGCACAACTTATGCAGTGCACTAGAACTGCTTTTTTTCTTACCCCTTTCTTTGTTCCCTCTTCCTTCCCCCTTCATGGTAACCTCGATCCCTCCCCTCCCCCTTTCCTTTTTCTCCTCCTTGCAACTTACCCGTTTACTTGTTTCTTTTTCCCTTCCCAGGACTTACCTCTAGTCAATCCTTTTCAACCAGAAGCTTCCCACAACTGTCCCTCCGTCGCAATCCATTTAATTCGTATGGTGCATGATCGCTCTCATTCCGGGGATCAACTCCCCCCCTCCAATGTGCACGCCTCCCCTCTTCAATACCTTTTCACAGATTGTTTTCATCAGGTGGCTCGTTGGCTTCCCTAACGGTACCGGTCCTTCCCGATTGACCGCGCAAGGCTCTTTTTTTTTTCTTTTCTTTTGGAAAAACTTAACTTCCCCTGGCCTGCCGAGGCGTTCCTTTCCTTCCCTTTTCCGGAACCCATTTCGCGGCTATGGTGACTTTACCCCCCTCTCGCGGTTCATATTTAAATTCTCGATGTCTCATCCCCCCCTCTCCCCCGTCGAAAATCTTATCAATGCTCCCTGAAGTCGGTTGTTTTTGAATCGGGCCCAACCTTCCCCCCTGTCCATGTAACCCCTTTTTTTTTCCCCCGCCTCGATTTTTTTGGTGTTTGTGTGTGGTTTTTTGGCCTTTTCGTCTTTCAACCTTCCGGATCCCTCTCTCTCCCCCCCCGATTTCAGACTCTTTCTTTTTTCTCCCCAGCAGAGCGGAGAGTTGGACCCCTTTCTCGCTCCGCGATGTTTCAGTTGTCTTGATGGTTTTCCTCGCTTTTTTCTGATTCTCTTTTCTCTCGACATTTTAGTTTTACTGACCGCCTTCTTTTTTCTGGTTCTTTTCTTCTGCGATTCCCATGTTTCCTTCTTTGCGTCGCCCTCTTATTCTTGGCTGCCTTTTGTTCGAAGGAAGCCCCTCTTATCCCTTATGTTTCTCGGGCCTGAATGAATGTTTTTTTTTTCTTTCCCCCTCTTCGGTGAGAGCGCAGCGGTTACCTTTCTTTCTTTGATTCCTTTCGTTCGCGGGACTTTTTTTCCGTTTTTTGTCCCACAACGGTATTTCTCTCCCACCTGAGCGTAGTCCGTCTATTCACTTTTTTTTCCTATCCCAGAAACCTTTTTATCCTTTCAATACGAAGTTGTGTTTTGAGTCGGGTTCCCCCCCCCTCTCACTTTTAATTTCCCTTTTCGCGAAGCCAACGAGATCCCTTTTTGATCATTTGACTTACATTTTCCCCCTCCTTGATTTTTCTATCCCCGACCGCACAGCATTTCTTTCCTTCGAAAGAACTCTCCCTTTTTCGTTTTCCTCGGGGCCGAGACTTCCCCCCCCTGACCTACCTTTTCCTGACTGCACCGGAATTCCAGGATTATGTTTTTTCCCTCCCCAGTTATCCCTTTTTCCCGCTCGCCTTCGACTGGCCTTTCCCCGTACCTAAAAGCGACCCTTTTCACCCCCTCATGCGATATTTTCTCTCGCCTCGCGCCTCCCGCGTGTTTTTTTTTTTTTTTTTCGCTTTGCCACCCACCCTCCCAAAATTAGCTCTCCTCCTTTCCATTTCGCCAGTTCTTTTTTTCCAACATCATTGGCTGTTCCTCCTTCGGGTAGAGGCGGGTAATCCCTCCTATGACCCCTAGCTTTCTCCCAGATTCCAGGTTTCCGCCACATGGGCTTTTTCTTCACGGCCCAATGTTTCCTTGACCTATTGGGTTGATGTTTAAAGTAGTTCCACCAGTCTCCAAATTTAATCCCCGTACACCCCAGTCAGTTTTAGGCAATTAGTGTTCTTAGCCAGCGATTAAGGACTCTTTCTGAGAGTTTTTAGATGTTACCAAAAGACCTTTCCTTTTTTCCGTCCCTGGACTCTAAAAGTTCCCTTAGCCTGCCCCTGCCCCTCTTTTCATTTTAGTCAAAGCCTAACCCATTGCCCAAATTATTTTGAGAGTTTCGACTTCTGCCTCGGTCCGCGTTTCACTTCCGGATGAATCCACCTCTCCACAACACTTCTTGATTTGTTTTTTAGGGTGCGGGCTTAGTGTGACCCCACCGTTCTCTTTTCCTTTCAACTAAGCCTCATGGGATCCGCGACACCTATGTACATGGTTGAAGAGTTAGGGTTTCATTCCGGTTGAGTCCATCTTTTCGCCTTTTTGACTACGGTTTCCTCTTTTTATCATCTACTTTTCGTCCCCTGTATCAATCCGTTATTTAGTTACTTCGACCCGACGGAATCCTGTTTTTTCCCCTTACTTAGGAACGCCCCTTCCAGCCAACTTTTTTAGGGGATATTACCTTCCCTTCTCATTCATTCTTTTTGATCAGGTTGCTATGGATTCGGAGAGGGCGACCCATCTCTCGGCGGTTACCCCTCTCTGTTTTTCCTATCCCTTTCTACCTCAGTAACGTAGAAAGTTTTCCTAGGTGCAATATTCCTCGACACCGACCTTTGTCCCCCTTTCCTTGACTGGTCTCAGTATTTTATTGAAGTTTCGTTCCTTAGTTGTCGATTACTTCCCTTTCATTATTGACTATGTCCGGATATGAGGTTTATTTACCCCCTGAAACCTATTCGAAGTTACCCCCAATACTGATCCCAAAGACCACAGAGTGGGTGAGCCTCTCTGGTTATTTGACGGAGGGAGCATCCTTTTACCTTCGTTGCGAGTTGCTTTCCCCCCTTGATATGAGAACTGGCCACGCCGCCATGTTCCAACCTGTCCGTGTGGAACCCCCTTTCCGAACCTGAATTCCCCCCACCACTTCCGTCGGTAAATTGAGAATTTATCATCCTTTTATGACAACATGTTTACCCCCTCCCTTTTCCTGGAATCGTGTCTTCCGGATTTCTTTTCCCTTTCTTTTTTTATTCTGTTGGCTGGTCTTTACCCCTCCAGGATAGTCAGATTCCCAAGAAGAATTCTCTCTGGTCTATCCCCGCCGGCTTTTTTTTCTCTGGATTTTCGGCTAGGACCCCCA
>Ga0179591_1220337_pt1 | contig 10999 bp, 7 predicted proteins | sample CZOMad2_1_08_16f_FD_182891 | JGI IMG/M metagenome (GOLD analysis project Ga0179591, IMG submission 182891) | Vadose zone soil fungal communities from Angelo Coast Range Reserve, California, USA - CZOMad2_1_08_16fungal (PacBio error correction) | ecosystem: Environmental > Terrestrial > Soil >... | reverse complement strand
ACGCCCCCAATCTCTTTAGAATTCACGGCTCAAGCGCCAGGGAGCTTTCTTGCCTGATGTTTCCTCGCCGGCTTAGAACAATCCCCCGCCGTTTCATTCTGGTCCTTTTGCCATCATTACACAAGTTTAATTGGTCTAATATCTTTCTTCATTTCCTTCTTTCAAATTTTCCCGTGGTGATGCTCTTCCGGTCAAGGTTTTCCTTTCTTTCCTTTTTTCGTTTCGATAGTACCAGCCTTCTAGACGAGTTACCAGGATGATCTTTCCGTACGTCAAGATCTTTACCCCCGAACACCTAGAGAACCCTCCGGTGTGAGGGACATTTTGTCTCCCCCATTGGTTACCCTTTTTTCAGTCTCGTCATTAGCCTTGCTTTTCGGCGCGCGTGGGACAAGGACAGAAAACGTCTCCAATAGGATATACATGAGGAGATCCCCGCCCGTTGTTCCAGAATTTCAGTCCTTCGCGAGTTGCGTCTCGGCCTTTCTTTTTCTTTGCAGATTCCGTTTTCCCCAGTTAGGACAGGAAGTTGACACAACCTTCCAAATGGGTGATTTAATACCTCAATGAAGTTTCTTTTCTTTTTCCCCTCCCTAGCCCCCCTTCAACTATTTCGCCCTCGCGACCGCCTTCTTCGGACGTTCTGCTCGCCACCACGAGCTGAGAGATGGACTCGTCCCCTCAATAACTCAACTTCAGATACCCAGTTCTCTGGTTTGATTTTTTGATAGGCCTTGCTCATTCGATCTATTTCTTACCATTCCGGCACAGTGAAGCTGAGAGTCACTTCAAAGAGTACCGGGACCCCCTTTCTCTTTGTTCCCCTGAATACCGATGCACGAGGTATCCCCCCCCTTAGTATATAGCGAGGCGACCGGCCCTTTGAAGGCCCATTTTCGCCGATGTCATGCCTTGCCTTTGGCCGAACGAAGTACAACCCCCTCTCTTCAATTAGAATCCAGGGCGTCCCGCCGACCTGCGTTCCCGGCGAGCTAGAAGAAATCCCCCCCTAGTGGTAGGGAACCGGAGGTGATTAAAGCAGCGAGACGGACCTTTTTCTTTGACAAAGAAATGTTGTATTTTCTCCGCGATTGAAACGGGCAGTATTTTCTCCCCCTTTCGTAGCCCCAGGCATCTCTGCGTGCATTAGTTAGCATTTTCCCCCCTCCTTAGACGTTATTCTTAGCTCCCAAACCGGCCAAGTACCGTTCCCGCCTGAATTCTCCCCCTTGTTTGTTCGTGCAATACTCCTGAAAATTGAGTTGAAGGGACTCGAATCCTTCCGACTGGGCAGTCATGGCCCTCCTCCCTGTCATTAAGTAGAGGTAAGAGCGATACCCCTAGCAGAGCCCCCCGCCCCCCTCCGCCCCCCCAAGACCCGACGCCTGACCCTGAGAGCTTATTTTTTAGGTGCTCTCAGCGCTTTGACTTTTCATATGCGTCGAGAGACGGGTAATGATTCTTAGGGCAGTCTTTTCGGGCTCGGTTTCACTGGTTCCTCCTCCAACCACAGTCGTCGTGATGCGTCAAGTCCATTTCATCACACCACAAGGTTGGTCTAGCATGGTCCCTCTCAGTCTCCTGCTGGAAGGACCCCACAGATTCTTGCCCAGACAAATTCTTCCCCCCCCCCCACGTTGATCGTTCCTTCATCAGCCGCTCTTAGGTTGTGAGCCGCCGTGCGCGTGCTTCCCCTCTCAGTTATCTTTCATGCCTCTTTTGTTCATGCCCGGCAAGGGATTCAACTCAGAGTTAAGATTCCCTCCCTAGAAAGGATAACCTTCTTATTGCAAATGGAGTATCGAAAGCAACCTCCCCACTGAGGCCGCAAAGGGTCTTGGGGCTTCTGATCCACGGGAGGTCGATAAATAAGAAGTCGCCCTCGCATTCTGGCTCGAGCCTGGCCTCCTTTATAGGAGGTGACTTCCATACGGTTTTAGGCCGAATACGGAAGACTCTCTTTTTCTTTCTGCCCTATAAATTTTGGAGGAAAAGATGGTCAACACTACGTCTTACCATTTTCCTTCTTCCTTCAAAGCGAAACCATGGGAAATTCTTCCTTCCCAAAGTGGAAGGCAAAGAGAATCCCTCTAATTCTACGTGAGGGCTGGTGGATTCGGTTGCTACTATAAGCCCGTTCCCCATCCACATCATCCTGATTTATTTTTCTGAACTGGCGGCACGATCTTCCCCTTTTGGCCATGGAAACACGAAATCTGCGATCCGGGAAGTGGGTTCCTTTCCTTTTAAATCGTATGAAAATACTGACCCGTCGGGACACCTCCTTCCGATCGCATCCTGGTGTCTGTGAGTTCTGCTTCCCTTGTCGCTCAGGGGAATCATTTCAGGCTTGAGAATGGGAACGTTTGCCTTTCTCCTCTCTTTTCCCTGGTTTCACCGGCCCCCGCCGTCGATTGCATTCTGCCGAACGGCTAGGTTGTGACTGGAAGCCTTGTCATGCAATTGCGTGACTTACCGGTCAGTGTGTCGTCCTAGGACCTGGTAGCAGGGTCGACTTTTTTTGTTTTACCGACCAGCCCGATATAAAGGTTTTAGGATCCATCTCCCCCCCCCGCCATTCGACCTTCTACCCAATTCTTTTCCAGTGCGGCAACCCATGAAAGCATGACCTCAATTTTGCCCCATGAAACGTAAGCCTTCCCTTTTCCCTCCCAATCATAGCTGATCAGCATTTTCTTCTTCTTTTTAATCTCTATTCCTAATCACTCTTGTTGTGTGAGTCGAGATTCTGGGCCACTAGTTTGTCTCCTTCCTTCCCTGATTGACCTATGAGAGAGTCGGTGATGCCAGGATGACAAGGGCTTGGACCGTGTATTGTCCTTTCTTTCGCTCCTCAATTTCCATTTCTTTGGGTTACTCATTCCCTTTCAGTGCTTAGGGCGAATTAGTTTTGTATCTTCTGGTCGAAACCCATCCAATCCCTCTCTAACCATTTCCTCGCCCTTAAAATTTTTGAACCAGCGCGTTTTCTTTTTCTTTACTTTTCCCTACCCCTAGGGGTCATCTTCCCATTCCCAAGTCACGCCCATTTTTCAGCCTGTAGAAACGTTTGTTACCTGGTTCCCTGCTTACAATGGTCCCCAGGGTAATAGGTAATCCTGGTTAGAGGCGAATATTGGGATTCCTCGAGTACCCTATTCTTTGATCGTCTCTTGGTACTTTGCCCTTTTTTTTTCTTTTTTTTGCTGGGCCTCGGCAGAAACGTCCCGAAGAGACTGCCGTTGGTCCCCCATTTTTTTTCAGGAATGGACGTGTTTCCGTTGTCCACGGACGGGATGATTCGTCCCTGAGCGTTCCCTAAAAGCGTTCCCGGATGGGTGGTTTTTTTTTTTGGCACGGGAGTGACTCGATCCCTAATCTGCAAAGACCTGTCCGCTTTAAAGGTATCTCTTTTAACCTTTCGCTTCCTCGTCTTTTTCACCTGGGTCGCTGGTGCCTTCTCTTTTTTTCCTCTTTGTGTCCGCTGTGACCATAGGTTAATCCTTGTAGATTTTCGATTTCTCTGGGAGATGGCAGAGATTAAGTTTGCTCCCTTTTCTTAGCATATAATTTCCGCGTCCTCCCGCAGCAGCCAATTCTTTTTTGGCGAAGGGCTTACAGTAGCGGTGCCTTCATCCTCCCTTGTCTGCTACTGGTATTGTTCAGAAGGGATCCTTGTGAGACGCCAGCGTTACGGGCTTCTTTTCTCGGATATGCAGTCCGATTTGTTTCCCCCTTTTCTTTAATTTCCCGTCTCTCAGGAAGTCCTGTTTCCCCTCTGTTCGGCAGCCGCAAGCACTCGCGACCGTGATGAATTATTTAAGCCCGAAACCTGTGTTCTTTCTTTTCGTAGAGCTCGTCACGAACGGATATCTTCCTCCCCTCCCCCCTTCCTTCGAAACTGTGTGTTATTGCTGTCCGGAGGACGCCTAACTTCCTGCCTTTCAGTTTGAACCCCCGTTCCCTTTTTTCCCCTGATATTCTAGCGCAGAATCGTTCGCCCCCCCCTCCCTTTGAGGCCCCTATTTGTCTGACTCAACCTCGTGAGAACCTTCATTCTCATGACCCTATCAAGGGTAATTTCCCCCCCCCCCTTCTGCTTGGTGGCCGACGTTATTTAGCAGTATGATGCTTTATGATTTCGACTTTACCTTCGCGACTAGGCTCCCCTTTCCCGAGAAGGCCGCCCAGTTCAGGGTCGGCATTTTTCAATCTATTCCTCCCTTTCGCGTTTGTCACCGGCCTTTCCTGTGCGCGGAGGAGGGAACGTCGGTTGAAGAAATTTCGTGATTTTCCCTTCTCCTTCCAGGAGTTCTTGGTAATTCGAATTTCATTTGCCCTTTTTTCCTCTAGGAATGGGGATTCCGCTCCTGAGAGCCCTCCTTCTTGACGCGCGGAAATGAAGACCAGGTCGGTTTCCAATTTCCCCCCCTTAGTTCGACGGTGATTCTTTTTCCGCCTCTTCACAGAAAGACCTTTCCTACTCCTATTTGAGCTCGCGGGAACGTCATGTCGGAGGGCTTAAATGTTCTGTCGACTTTTTGGTCCTATGCGGTGTCTCAGGCTTCATCAGCTCCAATTCTCAGCTTCAGTTGCAGGTAGCCCCCTCTTCCTCTTCCGAGGTTCCTTGGCCCTCGCATCCCGATGCGGACCAAGGATCGGAGGTCCCCTTTTATTTCCTAAGGCGCTGATTTCAGGTAGAAGCCGCCAGATTTCTCTCTCCCCAAACCGCGCACCATCGGCGCCCATCTTAGGTTTTGTTTCACCCTTGTTTTTGAAGGTTGAGGAGGGTTCGTTCTTTCCTCCTTCAGTGAGCGTGGGTGGTAGCCTCGCGGGCGCGCCCGGATCTTCTCCTTTCTTCAGGGCGGCGGCCCCGGTTTGAGAGCAGTGACTAGGGGAAAGGGTGGTTTTCGCGGATCACCCCGTGTCTGGGTGGGTTTTTTTTCCCCCCTGTTATCCCTAGCTGAACGGTTCATCCACCTTCTCTCGTCTATCGCCATTTCTTTCCGTTTTGGTCGCCCGGGATCCGGTATCGTGTGATAGCATTTGCTGTCGAGGCTCTGGGTCTTTTTGTTCCTTTTGCCCAGCGATGCCTTGACATAATCATGGCTATCGCCTCCCCCCCGCTTGAAAAATTACCCCCGCACCGGTTTCTCTGGAAGGGTTCGGGTATAGTGCTTGAAGTAATTTTTTTCACACGAGCATAGGTCTAGTTCAGTTTTCTAGTCCTTGTAACTCCCTTGCACCGACCACTTTCTTTTCCCTTCAGACTGCGTCCTTGAAGCGAGAGAATACAAACTTTAATAGATTTTCCTTTTAGTATTCGGTCGACATACTTATGGCTCTCCCCTTAAATTCTTTAGCTGAGTCCCAGACAAGCTGCGGCGGGGTATTTTATTTCCCCTCTTTGAGATGTGACCCGCGGGCGCTCTATGACCTGCTCCCTGGCGATCTGAGTCGTTATCTACTTATCTTGAGTTCGGCGTGACTGTCGTCTCTTTTCTATTTTTTTTCTCTCTGCTCGAAAGTCAGAAGCTACGCATCTTTCTGTTCTCCTTCCACGATACCAGCTCCATTTCTTTTTTTTTCCCAGCGCGCCCAGCGGGGTCATGCTCGCGGCGCTTCGCCAATCCCCGCCCAAGAATGTCCCCTTTTTCCTCTAGAAGGGTAAGGTATCAGATCTGCCCCGAATTCTGCCTAATTTCAAAGTATATTCCCGTGGTGATGCTCTCCGAGTACCGTTCCCTTTTTTCCCTTTAGTGGAATTTGGGTGGGACGTACATGACCCATCAACATTAGCTCCCTCTCTCAACTTGATTTCAGTGGCTGTCAGTACGTCATTTTTCCCCTCAACAGGCGAGCCCTCTTGGGTTTGCCCTTCTTTTTTCAGTCGGGTGAGTATCTATTTCCATTGATGGAATATTTTTCAAGCCCGTTGAACTTTGACTTAGAACCCCCCTTGACTCTCCTTGACCCCGGACCGACCCCTTTTCATTGTCTCCAGGGGAAGCGGCAGTACCACGGTAAAGATTTTTGCAGATCTCCATTATCTATGTTGGAGCGGAATCCTTCCCTCTGCTCTCCAGTTCTTCCAGGACCCCCCCTCCCCAGCACGCACGGGGGATCCTCCTCCAAAGTCGCTCTCAAACTCGCACAACCGGGTCCATTTTCTTTTTCCTCTTACTCTCAGACCATGATGTTCCTTTGAGCTGCCATATTTAACCACACACGCGCGAGCGTCTGGCATCTTATTCCTTACTAAACCCTTCCGCCCACAGTTGAAGAACTATTTTTCTCCGTATTTTTTTAGGGCGGTGCTAATTTTTGATCCCGATCTCCCCTAATTCCTTTTTGAAGAAGGCGCCTTTCTTCACTGCGTATCTTTCCTTTTGAGTCCTCCTCTGATGACGGGCAAGGTCCTTTCCCGAGTCTATAGTGCTTGGACGGGTACTAAGGTCATAGATAGACTATATGCGTTTTCACCCCCTAATCTTTTCCCCCCTCTCTCCTAAAGGGCGTCGCCGACTCTCCGTTTTTTTATCCTTCACCGACCGGAGATGTAGGTAAAGTTTGATTTTCTTCCGGCGTTAGTCTAAGGATTTTCACCTAACTTTGGTATGGTTCATTGTTCGTATTCGAACGGGACTTCTTTTCCCCTTTCGTTGAGACTGATCATGTCGATCTTGCGTGCTTCGAGACATTCCTTCCCCATTGGATTTCTTTCTGCAGAGATCCCTTTCGGCCTGACCGGTCCGCCGACGAGACACCAGTTCTTTTTTCGCTACATGAACCGCTGCGGGGCAGGGATGTTAAAGATTAAATGTACTTTCCGTCCTTCCTCGATGCGGTCGCCTTGTGAAGTTCTACCCCTCTCTCTCCCTTCCGACCTCGCCACCCCCATTGCTCCATGATTGACCCTGTCGCTCTGCTGAGTTTAGAGGATGTAAGTCTCTGACCTAGCTTCGGGCTTTTAGCCCTTAGGGTGCGAATCTCTTCTCTCGCCAGAGCGGCCGAAATGTGTGCCCCTCACTGCACATTCGGTAGCTTTCCCTGGAAATCACCCCACACAGGACCCCGTCCCTAGCATGGCGAGAGCCCCCTCTCCTGGTAGAGAAAGCGCGCTTAACAAGGATCTCACCCCCCCCCCACCCGTTTGTCTTAGGCCTATTCCCTCATTTCACGGATGGAGGAGCAGCTGCTATCCCCGTCAAGAGACCACCCCGTTAGAGCCTCTCCCCCCCGACTTTTTCTCCGGCAATAACGAATCCTCCTTCCTTCCATTACGATCCGATAAGGATCCGCTCACGTGTAATTTACTTTTTTTCTTCCATCAACTCAACCAGGAGGCGCCATTTTTTTTTGGCTCATGCGCTTTCTACCTTGATCGAGTCTACCGCGCCTTTGTGCGGACGGTCCCCCTTTAGAGAGGGCCTCCCCAGGCAGAAGGCAGCACTCCTTCCATTCTATTCGCTCTGTCCCTCTGCCCGATATTATTCCAACTATGTGAACGACGGTCGACCGCGAATCTTTTCCCCCCAAGTCCCGGTGAAATTTTCCTACACTTCCCTGCACACGAAGGAAATTCTCAAGCTTAGGTGTCTCAGATTTTTGAGGTAGCAGATTTCCTGCCCGTCTGCAACCCAAGAATGGATCTCATTGGGTGATGTCCACTCGCGCTACTACGAAGTCTTGGACTCACATTCCTCTGAACCCTTTTCCACGGGTACCTTTACAGGGCAATAGTCTTTCCCTCAGGGAAAATAAGAGCCCATCCCCTTACTACTCTCCTCATGGCGCTCTCTTTGTCAGGCACGCTCTCTGACCCAGGCGGACCATTTGCTTTCTCTTCTCTTGGATCTCCCGATCTTGCCGGTTCTTATCCTTTTAGGTGTCTCCCTTGACTGACTTTTTTGGTGCTTGTCCCTGGAAGCCTGCTCAACGCGTGGTCTTCAAGTTAGACGGGCTCGCCGGGTTCGAAGGCATGGGTTGAAAGATAGACCAAAGGCTTTAATTTCTGACCCTTCAACCATTTACCTTTTTTGGAAAGTTGAGGATCTCTCCCCCTCCTAAGCACGATCATCCCGTCTTTCATCCTTTCCCACACTCAGAATCAGGTGATAAGCATGCCTTGCTTCATGCCCTCCCTATTCATATTTTTTTTTTTCTTAACTTCTCTCTTCCGCGCCCGAATCCGTCCTGATCAGCCTGATGATGATGTTTTTCTTTCCTCGAACTCGGCAGGATTTGTCTCTGATTTTTTTCCTTTTGCTTAATAACCTTTTTTTAACACTTAATTTTCTCGGCTCCTTAGAAGTTAGAAATTCTCTTCTTCCTTGTGGACCCATTACTGAACTGCGACCTTTCGACCTTACTGGAAATTACCTGGTTTAAAAATATCTGTGAGACGCTTCTGTCACGAGTCTATTGGACCCCACCCCCCCCCCCCCCCCCCCCCCCCCCCCCCAAACCAACCCCAATGACAGAGACCCGGCAGCAGAGTGTCCCTTTGGATAGCGTTGTCGCTTCCCGTTTCCCTGCTACGGCCTTTTTTTAGTCTGTAAGTCAGAGAGCGAAGATTGGACTCCCTCCTCAGTGAAACACTGTCGGCTCGACGTTTTGGTCTTGTTCCCGGTTCCTTTTTTCCTGCTGTGCCAGACGAGGGCCTATTTCCATTTACCAGGCCTCTCCGATGACTGACGTCAGGCGGTGGCAGGTCCACGAAGCCGATGATTCGTTTCACTCCTTGGTTCCTCACTCGCCATATAGGATGGTTTGGTCGGTGTTTCCCTTTCGTTGTTATCTAGTACTCCGGAAAACTACTAAAAGAATTTTTTGGTGATTCAGCGGTAGAGCTTGCTACGGTTCGTTGTAGCCTGCCTTTCCCCTGGTTGACGTTTTTTCCAACTCTCGAGGCGCTGGTTATCCTTCTGGCAACTGTGAGTGGCCCAATTTTCCTCCCGGTATTTCAGTTTTCCTGCCGGGTTGTGCCTCTATACGTCTTTATTTCTTTCTTTGAACTTCCCTCTATAAACGTGCTGAATATACCCCTCCCCTCCCCCTCCCAATGGACTGTCCCCGGTGGAGACTTTTGTCTATCTTGTTCTCCGCCATGCTTTTTTTCCCCCATAACTTGTATCGCATGGTTTGGCATCCCGGGACGGGATGACCGGGCGCGTTTCTTATCTGTTCTGCCGGATTTTATGCGTTAGAGCTGAAGCCGTCTCTGCCCCATCTCGCAGTCCGCTCTTCCGGCCGGTTCGATCCTCTTCCGAAAGAGCTTCATACTAAATCCTTTTGCCTTTGAGGAAATTCTCGCCTAACCGAGCTCCCTGGTTGGCTCCTCAGGATCGGTGTAGGTAGAGCTTTACACTCCAGGATTCTATATTTAGAAATGCTAGTTCCACCTGGTCTATTCTGAACCGGCCGAAGAATAACTCACAGTTACGTGATGAAAAAGTTACCCCCGAGCCCGCCCCTTATCTCGATCTGACATCCCCCAGGTTTCGCAATCTCTCTCAGCCAGAAGTCTATGGTCCCTTTTCCCCCTTCCGAACGCTATGCAGCTCCATCCGACCATCGTTTTTTTTTCCCACGGTAGGAGATGTGGTGTCGATAGTTGTCTAGGTCTTTTCTGCTGGGGAGCGCGCCTCTAAATTTATACGGAGACCTGAATGAGGACGGACTTTGACATTCTTCCTTCTCCCGGTACACTCCTCGAAGAGGCTCGGACAGTCGGCCCCCTAACCATCCGTCCTCTTGATCTTTTCCGCCTTTAGGGCGTCCTTTTGTTTTGGTTATCGCCGCAAGGTACAGGTAAATAGGCATTTCCGCCTCCTGGCTTTCTACCCCTTTGACAGTCAGCGCGACGGAACCAGATTTCTTCCAGGAAACCTTTCATGGTCGCGGCGTCGCGCCCTTTTAAGAAAGCGGTACGATCGCTTTGATTAGGCGATTCCAGCCGGGAACTCCTCGTTGCCTTTGAAGCCCCTTTCTTTATAAGAGGGGTCATCTGCGGTGGGGCTTTTGACTTCTCCCTCTAATCTTCCGCTGCCTCTGACTTCATGCCGGTCGCCCTTCTTTACGACGACGTCATGTCCTTACCCTCTTTCATCCATCTTCACCCCCCTCCCAGTCAAGTTCCCGTTTACTTGAAGGCGCTGATAGTTATTTCCTTACACAATTGCGTCCTGAACTACTTCCGGCCTCCCGCCACACATCCACGCCCCCTATCGGACTGCTTGTTATCAAGGTTTTTTCTTCGGATGGGGGAGGATGGCGCAATCGCTTTAGTCTTGGGTGTTCCCCTAAGACGTTCTTTCTCGCCATCCCCGTTTCTTCATTTTTGACTGAGGGCTTTTCCCCCCTCGGTCCCGTTTTTTTTTTCTCGTGGTTAGGCGTTGTGGTATACTCGTTCTTTTTTTCTTTCTTCTGCCGAAAGGTCGTTATAGCCGTGAACCGCTGCCAGGAACATCTTTTTTATTCAGATTACGGCTCGGGAAGGGCCGATGAGTTTTTCTCCCCTGGTCTCAGACTTTCCTAGGGTCTTTTCCGGCAGGGTTTTCCTGGGTGCGGTAATTGTTCCGACGCGCTGCGGCGCACTTCTCTCTATGATTCAATCAACCAGAGGGCAAAAGTTGATACCCCCCCCCAAGGGGCGCCACCCCTTTTCGTTTTTTCGGTTGATTTTGATTTTCCGTGGATTCCCCCATGAGTACTAGGTTAGAGCGGCGCACTTTTTTTTTTGTCCCGTTAGAACCGACCAAAGTGAAATAGGCACCTTTTTTTTTGCAGTCCGAATTCAGTCACGGATGAGAATCAAAACGATCTGTACTCATTCTTAGTTCTTCCATGGCAATCTATGATACCCATAAAATTAGGGTAGTCATCCTTCTCCTTCCAATTTTTTTGTATGGGGATTCCCTCTGTAGCTCCTCTGACCCCTCTGGGCTCTTGAGACCTGCACTCCCTGGCTCTGAGTTGTTCCTGATCTTCGTACGCG
>Ga0179591_1345350_pt1 | contig 11000 bp, 17 predicted proteins | sample CZOMad2_1_08_16f_FD_182891 | JGI IMG/M metagenome (GOLD analysis project Ga0179591, IMG submission 182891) | Vadose zone soil fungal communities from Angelo Coast Range Reserve, California, USA - CZOMad2_1_08_16fungal (PacBio error correction) | ecosystem: Environmental > Terrestrial > Soil >... | reverse complement strand
ATTTTTTTGGGACGGGCCCCTCGTTTTTTGGTAAGTTACGGAGTTCTTCCGGAGTGATGGTTTTTTTTTGCATTGTTCTGTTCCCAATCGTTTCTGTCCCCCTTTGGTCCCTCGGTTACTTGGCCCCCGTTGGCTGAAGGTTGCGAGTTTTTTTTTTCGTTTCATTCTTGTTGGAAATCACCTGGTTTTTTTGTGGGGTGTGTCCCCCTGACCTCGTGGGTTTTTTTCAAGTTTTGTTGCGTGGTTCTTTCCCTTCGGACTGCTTCCCCTTCTCCTTCCCGCTGAAATGAATTCAGCTCGTGTCTAGCGGTGGTGAACTGCCGAGTTCGTCCGTTTTTCTTTTGACCCCCAGTTCGGAAATTTAGCTAACCCTTATCCCCCCTGCTTTTGACACTTCCCAAACACGCGACCCTTCGTCTTTGAGCTTTTCTTTTTTCCCCCGGTTTTGTCACCCCCAATTGTTTACGTAGTTTGTGTGGTGTTCCCTTTTCCACTTTTTAATGGGTTTTCATCCCATATACCTACTCCTTTTTGAGGCTCTGGATTGATTGTTGAAACTCATCTTTTCGGACCTCCTTCCCCCCCCCCCCTCTCCTTGCCTTTTCCGTCCATTTTCCACACCCTTGGCAGGGTGTGTGAACTATTCGCTTTTTTTCCCCGAAATCCGTTTTGACAAAGGAAGAAGGCGTGCTCTTTCCAAACGCTTCCCGGAGCATTCTTCCCCCTTATTTGACAACCCGCATTCAGTTCCCCCTACCCTGCTAGCATTTGCCATTTTTTGCGTCTATTCCCATTTTTGTTTATTGCTTGCGAATTTTTTGTTCTTCCCTTTTTTTTCAAGCGCTGGGTGGGGTGTCTCTGACAAATCATGATGCTTCCCGCGGGGTTTTCCTGTGACCTGCACGGAACAGAATCTCCACAATAGTTTTGACGGCAGCCCTGTCAAGTTTGTCACACCTTTCCACCTTCCTCCCCCGTCCCCTTCCGCCTATCCCACTGTGGGGTTGGTTCCCCGACGGTGCGTGCCGGATGTTTTCTCGTGCACGTCCTTGTTTTTGACGGAAAACTTTTTTTAATGGGGTTTTGCAAAGCTTTTCTGTCTCGAAAACCTCTCTGCTTCGTTTTCTCTTTTTCTCCCCAAGCGATCGCACCTGTCGTTTGGTGTGTTTTGAGAGATACTTCGGCGTCCTTTCGCGGTGGACCCCGGAACCCCCTTTTATTCTCTTTTTGGATGACGCTTTCCCACTTACGGTTAAATCGTACCTTGCTTCGGTTGATCCAACCAACCTTTCCTCTTGTATGTCCCCTGCAGGTTTTTTTCCCCCCCACTTGTTTCTTGGCAATTCCCCTGGTGATCGTTGTTTTCTTTTTCCTGGCGTGGTTATTCCCTTTTTCTTTTTTCGTTTTCCACGGCTACGAACCCTTTTTGCTTTCAACCGTGCGTTTTTTTCCCCTTTTCCCGCTGCAGCATGTGCTTTTTAAAAAAGACCCGGGAGCGTGGAACTACGGTTTGCAATTGCACACTTTTTTTTCCTGTTTGGATCGGGGTCGGTGCGATTTTTGGTCACCACCACCTCCCTTTCATGCAAAAGCTTTTTTCCCCGATTTTTCGTTTAAAGTTGAACAACTACCCGGCCCCTGCGGCTTTTGAGTTGCCGCCAGCCCGTCACAGCCTTCTGGAATTTGTCGGCGGCGTTGTCCTCATGACACCGTTGGCGTTGGTTGACTCCTTTTTTTTTGCCCAAGTTTTGTCGTGATTTCCACAGTATTTTTTCCCCCCCTTTCTGTGGATTTCCCCGGGCTGTGACCAACCACCAAACGACTTGTTTTCCCTGACCAGTCAGCCCCTGTGGTGACTTTTTTGCGGGTCTGGTCCCAAATGCTTTCCCCCCTTTCTGTAGGTGTTTTTCTTGCCCTAAATCTCATTATTGTTCCTCTTCAATCCCGCCCAACGGTCACATGTTTTTTTTGCCCCACCCTGTGGGGCCGGCTTTTGGTTTTTTGGACCCCCTTGCAGAGGGGGGAACACTGGTCACCCTTCCCCACCTTACCACTGCGGCTTATTTCGTTACTACTCGCGGTTTTCCTTTTTTGTTTTTGTTCGATAACTAGATTCCTTTTTGACCTTACAAATAAGCTCTCCTTCCGTCGGTCCGTTCCTTCGTGGTTCCCCCAGTTGACTTGATTTTTTTTGCCCCCCCCCCCACCACTTGTTCTTCCCCAAACCCCAACCTTTTGCCGTTGTTTAGGGGACCCACTCTGGGTCCCCCTTCTTGATTTTTCTTTCCTCCCCCCGTACAAATTTCCCTCCAACTGCACCCCTGACCGATCGACACCTAAGGGGCTTTGTTTTTTAACCGTTTAACCCCCCTTTTGTTGTTTTTTTGCCCCAACAGGTGGAGTCCTACCTTCCCGCCCACCAAATTTCCATAAGCTTGGATGACCTTTCTGTGTCCACTTCTCCCTTTTTTTATTCCCATCAAAAGGGACTTTTCGGGCCCCCTTCCGCCTACCTTCCCTCAGCCTTTTCTGCGGTACCCCCCTTGGTGTTAGTGGCTTTCTCCTCCAAGAAGACCGCCTCGCCTCATTTTCCCAGCGGAGTTTTTTTCTTTTCTTTGGTCAAGATCCCCCCGTCCCCTTTTGTTGCCGTTAGTTGTTTTCCGTCGACGAAAAGTGGCTTTTATACATATTGCTTGTGGGCCCCAATCGCTCCCCCCTTCGACCTTATCTCCCCTGTCCCCCCCCACATTGTTCCTGCCGGCAACCTTTCTTTCACCCCCGCGCCTCGCGTCTTTTCCATTCCCCCCCCCTTCTTTGCGCTCAATTTGTCAGAAAACTCAAGTACACGGATACGCCCCTTGGTCCAGTCCTCCCCCCCCCTTGTTTTTCTCGTCCCTTCCGACCGTCTACTCTACCCCCGCTTTGAATTGCCCCCGTTTTTGACTCTTTTTAGTGATTGACGTCTTCTCTTTTTTTACCTCTCCCTTCCAGCGGCACGCGTTAAAGTTTCATCCGCACCCCCACCCAGCCCCAGTTTCACCGTTTACCCTTATGGAACCACTCTCCCATTCCCTTCCCCTGTGTCTGTCGCTTTGCTACGCGAGACTGTCTCAGCTTCCCTTAATGTTCGTACCTTATTTTGATTTTCCTGACCGATCAGCCGTTTTGCCCCTTTTTGTCTTTTGTGAACCTGCCACAATATTCCCCCCCCGTGGGACCTTAAACCCTCGTTTCGCCCCCCGTCGGGGCTATGCTGTCAAACAGCGTGCCCGTTTTCTTTTTGAACACCTTTGTTGGCGTGAGTGGATGATTTTTTTCTGATTCGACTTCTTGATTCTGGTTGTTCTGGTCAGTGCTGGCCCTCCCAACTATTGGTTCAAGACAATTTGTTCCCCTAGCAATTTTTTAAGGCGTTCCCTTCTCTTATTTGGCTCGTGGATTCTCCCTCTCTTCATATGCTCTTCGTTGACAACCCCCCTGTCTTTTCAAACTCTTTTTGATTACCGGAAGTCTACCTTTTCTGTTTCTTCCTTGTTCAGTTTTGCACTCGTTTAGACCGTGCTTTCCCCTGGGCACGTGGGAACCCGGCGTTTTCCCCGCCCTTCCCGTGTGGTTTTTTTTCGTATTTCACTTCGTGTTTAGTTTTTTTTTTGGTTTCCACCCCTTTGCCAGGTTTTATGTTGAATTTGCTAAATGTCCTCCGTATGGGTTTTTTTCACTTTTCCATTGTGTTCTAGTCGGTTTTTCACCCAATCTACTCCCCACACTAACACCCCCCTTAGTCAGCTTGTATTTACAAGCTTTCCAACCACCCACAACTGTAAACCACCTTGTCCCCCACTGTGACAAATAAAGATACCCTCCGTAGTTGTTTTGCCTTCCTTTTTTCACTGCCTGGTTTCGACCGAGAGAAATTTCTCCTTCCCATTGTTTTTGCGATGGTCATCCTTCTTATTCCACCGGTCTCTTCTATCTGCAACTTCCCTACTCCTTTCCCATTTCCCTCTTTTATTTATGGTATCTTTGGCCTTCCATTTTTCGTGCTCAATCCTTTCCCCCAACTCTTTTTTCCCACAACCCCTTCGTTTTTTGTGGATTTCCCGGACGGACAGCTTTTTTTTTTTCGCCCCTTTCCTACAAGGGCGCGTCTGCCAACCTCAGCCATGGTTTACCCAATTCCGTTGGGGCCGTCCTCATCAAAAATAAGGAACCAAACCCTAGGCGACCCCCCATCTCCTGAGACAACCCGAGGTCGCCCGTCCAAACTCTTTTCTTGATCCTCCCTAGATCTTTCCCTCTCTAACAGAAGAAGACGTGGTTGTTGTTTTTCTGGTTTTTTTTTTTTTTTTGATTTCTAGATTTATTGTTTTCGACTGTCGCGTTTGGGACGCACTTGGGTGGTGCTTTTCCCTCCTGTTCTTCCCGCTTTTGAGGATGTTCGGATTTCTGTCGTTTCCCCCAGCGTCGTTCCCCATTGCGTCTTCCTGTCCGTGGTCGGGCCCCTTTTTTTTATATGTGGCCCTCCTGTAGTTCTTTTTAGCTACCACGCTTGTTGAGTTGGTGGGGTACCTTCCCTTGTTTGGTTTAGATTTTTTTTTTTTTCGGTTTGGCGCCTTGAACTGAAGTCGGTTCCTCCTCCTGTTGCCTTCCTGTTGTCTTTTGTCCCCCTCAATACTTTTTTATGCGCCCCGCGTGACCAGCGAAAATTTACGAGTCCCCCCCCTTTTTTTCATTCCCCTAGGCGTGACCCCTTTCCAACCCACAAAGTTCACCCCCCTGTCTTGAGTCTTTTCCCTTTGCCCCCTTTTACGTCTTTTTTCTTTTTGCTCATGGGACCCCCAATTTGTGTGTTGTTTTCTGAGGATTGTTTCGTTTTCGCTCTCTTTTCCCCCAGCCTGTCAGATCAACCCCCGCGCGGTCCTTTCCTAAGCCAGGTTTCCCCCTGGCCAGTTTTTTTTCCCTCTTTCCATGTGCCTTCTCACTTCTCTTGGCACGAATTGAGTATGTTCCCCTTCTTCCAAGGGTTCAAAGTCTCGCAACCGTAAACATTACCCCCTCCCGTGTCCAAGAAGGGCAGAACCGCCTGCTCCCCGTCTTAGTACTGTTCTTCCGTTTTTCTCACTTTGTTTCTTTTGGACGCTTTTTTTCCTCTCTTTTTCATGCCTGGCGTTTCAGATTTCCCCATACACCTCTTTCTTTTTTTTTTTGGGGTCCCCTTCTTTCCATGGAGCCCCTGTTCCGGACCTTCCCAAACACCGAGTTTGAGCCCCAGCTTTGAGTGAGCACCTATCATTCTCTCAAAGTCATTGAACTCCCCTGGGTTTTCCCCACCCTAACACTTTACTTTGCTCCCTGCTTGACACTTGGCCTGTAAAAACGTTTCGTTTTACCCCTTTTCCAGATTTGGTTTTCATCTTTTTTTTGAGTTGTGTCCCGGCTGATCGGGTTTTGATTCTTTTTGTTCCTCACCATTATTCTCCGTTGATTTTTCGTGTTTGAGCGATCTTTGCGTCAAGCCGCTGTTTTTTGGGAACGGACTTGCCCTTTTTTACCCCATGTTGAGAGTTCCCCAATTTTTTTTCCCACGTTCTTCGCCCTTTTGCTGTGACCGTCCACTCGGGCCTCTTGTCTTTTTTTTTTTTACTCCCCCTCATTGGTGGACCCTCAATCCTTTTTTCCATTTGCGGTCCTCTCCTTTTGGTTTTTATCTGGCGTATCTGCCTCCACAAACCCTGGCCTGGTGACTTTTTTTTCTCCTTGCTTCCAGTTTTTGTTTCTGTAGCCATGTCGCTGTGAATGCCACGCCACCGTGCTTCTCTAATCGTTTTTTGACGCCTTTTCCCCTGTTTGGGCCTTGTTGGAGGATTCCACATGTTTTCCCTCTTTTGGCAAACCACCACTCTCTTTTTTTGTCACTCTCCCTTGCCCCCGGCCGTCGGCATGGGAAACCCGGTAAACCCAAACTACCACCGTGCCCACCGGTTTTTTTGTGTTGATTCCTTTAACAGCCCCCCCACCTCCTCTTGGCCTACCTCCGTCCTTTGTGCATTTTTTTTAGGACCCCCTGTTTTTTTTGGACTTTTCCATCTTTTCGTCTTCAAGTTTTCCCTTGCCAATGTGCTCCCAAGCTTTGTCCCCTTTTATTGTTTCTCCCTTATACTGGTAGTTCCCCCCCCCCCCACCTTTGAACCCTTCGGTACCACCCTCCCCTGTCTTTTTCTTCTTTAGGGTTTTGCCAATTTTTTCCACAATATTTGTCGGTTGGACCCCTGTCCCAGCTTTTGCGTGCATTTTCACGAAAATTAAATTTTTTCTCTTTTTCACAACTTTTTTGGTTCCAGGTTTTTTGCTTCCTCGTTATTTTCCCCCCTCGATGGGACCGTCGGCCTGTCCACCTCCTCCTGTATTTTGGTAGCTACCTTCTCCCCTTTTTTGTTTGTTGTTCTTGGATGATTCTTTTTCCGACCCCATAATCTATCTGTTTGTCCGTTTCTTCCTTCCCCCCCCCACCTCGATCCTCCTCGTTTTTCAGCTGCCTGGTGACAACCGTGGGATACACACTTCCCCTGTTTTCCGGGGATTTTCCTCTTCACCACTGATTGGCCCTTTTTCTTCCGTGCCCCCCTCCCCCTCTTTTCCCCCCATCCCCATTTGTCCCGCACCGATCGTGCATGGCAGGGGTGTTTACTGGTTACTTACACCCCTCCCCCAATTCGGGTTGTTTTGCCCCCCCCTTTCGAATTTTGCCCACCTGGCCGTTGTCCCACCCGTTGGCGGCCCCTCGGTTGCGCCCCCCCTGAAAAGAGGGGCGTTCCCCCAAATCCCACTTCCTAGTGACCCACACTGACGGGCCCCTTTCTCCCCCCAACCTCTCCCCCCCCAGTATTCCCTTTTTTCTCCCTTAGTTCTCCTTTCCCGTGTTCCACCCCTCTCTGCGCGGTGCTGTCTGTCGTTTTGCACCTCGCAGCCCAGCGACTTTTTCAGTTTTTCCCCGGGAGTTGTCTTTTGTTCCCCTGTTGGCTCCCACTTTCCGCCTTTGCCTTTAGTTTTTCCTTTTTCACTCCGAGCCCTTTCTTCTTTTTCCCCTCCCCAATCAGTTTTGGTGGTTTTTTGCCCCCCCCCCTCCTTCTCCAGCCTTGTCTCATAAACCTGGCCCACCCTTGTCCAGGTCAATTGTCCAAGATTAAAGAGATCCTCCCGTAATTTTTTGTCTTTTCATTCCCCCATCCCGCCCATTCGCTTCTTCGTTTCCCCCCACAATACCTCAGGATATGGTTCCAATCAGTTGGTTTTCTTCTCATTTTTTGACGATACTGCCCCGTATTCCCCCCCCCAACTCCGTAGTTCCCCATAACGGGCTCTCCCTTTTCACCCGCGCAAATGAGAACCCCTTCCGTTTAATTTCCAGCTTCCTTTTCGATTGGCCTCCGCCCTTCCCTTTCGTCAGTTTGGACACCCTTATTGTATCACATGTACCCCATCCCTTTTTTTTTTTTGAATGTTCCACCCCCCCTGAGGGTTTGGTTTTTTGAGACGCCTCTTCGCCCTAGATAACTCAAACGGCTGCTTTTCCCGGGAGATTCCTTTGTTTCTCCATCTTTTTAGGTTCCCCTCCCGCTCTCTTTTATCGACAGAACCAACTCTTTTTTTCCCCCCAATTACGGTCACCCTTACCAATTCCCACCTTTAGGAGTTAGATTAACCCCACATTCAGGTGCCGTCGTGACCCCCCCATTTCTTGGTGCGTCTCTGTCGATATTGAAGTTGCTTTTATTAGTTGATCTGCTGTCTCCCATTGTTAAGATTCTTTCCCTTCCGAGTTCCCCCTCCCCCCCCATTAGCCCGGGCACGGCGGCTTCCTTCCTTCTTTTTGCCCGAGTCCTCCCACGCTCTGAGGAAAGGACCAACCCCCATGTGATCATACCGCTTTTTTCTTCCCGAAGTTGCACTAGATTCTTTGTAGAATTTTCTTTCTTATTCCTTCTTTTTTTTTCTTTCCGTTTTTTTTGCAACCCTCCGTATTTGCAGCGGACTTGGTCCCCCCTAGAAAGCACGTCCCTCTTTTCCCCTTTGTAGTATTTTTCTATTTTTTTTTTTTCCCCCCCCTCTTGCCTTCTTTTTTTCACCACCTCGGCCATTTTTTTAACTGTTCATTGGTCCAAAGGCCCCACTTTTTTCCCGCTGCTGGGTTTTTGTTCCTTCTTCCGCTGTTTTTGATGCGGTTTTTTCAACCCCCTCCCCCCCCCCCTTACCCCCCAAATGTACTCATGGTAACCCCTTCCCCCCCTCCTGTTTCCCCAAATATTCCCCCCCCCCCAACCGTCCAAAAATGTCCCTTTGCACATTTGCTGAAAATCCCTGCCCAGCTTTTTGTTTTTCCGCCCTCTTTTTTTTTCCTAAACCCCCGGACTTCTTTTGGTCCCTTGCCTTTTGCGAGGTCAAATTTCGAGGGGTTTCTGTCCTTTCCACTTATCTTTTTCCCCCCCGCTTTTTCCTTTTCTTTCCCCAAAGCTTGTTTTTTTACTGTCCTTTTTTTTTCGGAGGGCCCGGGGACTTCCCTTTTTAAACCCCCCCCCCCCCCCGCAACCACCACTTTCCTCCCCACTCTTTTTTACCACCCCACCTTTTTATCCCCTCCCGGTGATTTTCCAATTTTATCATGACCTTATTCCCTCCCCAAATTATAAAAACGCCCTCGACCGATTGGCCCCGCGCATGGCCCTTCCTTTGGTTTTTTATTTCATCCCTCCCCACCATCCCCTCAACTCTCTGGCGGCACTCCACAACGGCCCCCTGATGGGGAAAGCCACACACTCTTCTTTTCTAACTCGAGATCTTCTCCTTTTTCCTTTACCTACTCCGTTTGTTTGTTGTGTTGTTTCGATTTCAGTTTCTCCTCGGGTTGACCACCGGTCCCCTCGGTTTGCCTCGGAAGTGGCGTTTTTTTCCCTCCGCTGCTTTCGCTTTTTTTTTGTTTTTGGTACGGTTCCACCAGTGCTCCCTTTTTTTTTTTGTTTCACGGTCTGGCTTGGGTAATGTGAGACGCTCGTGAATGAAGTTGAAAACATCCCCTGCTTTTTTGTTTTTTTGTGGTCAAAACAAAGTTCTTTTGGTGAGCCGTTTGTGTTTTTCTTTGGTTTTCCTTTTTTGAAAAACTGAAGTTCCTTGCCTCACGCTTTCCATTGGGAAGATTGATGTGTTCGGAAATATCCTGTGTCCCGCCAGCAAGCCCTAGCCTACCCCCCCTCCCTCCTTTCTCAAAGCCACTTTCTCCTCTTTCTCCCAACATCCTGCGTGACGAAAACTCCCTGACCCAAACTCCCTGTCGGTTTGGAGGCGTGCTTTTTTCCGTTACACTTGTTTTTACCTTTCTTTTGGGGGTTTTTTTTTCCCTTTGGACACTTTTTTTAATTTTTTCATCAAAACCTCTTGTGGTGAATGTTGCGGCTGTCTTGTGTTTGGCACCCCGCTGATATTCCTGTCCTTTTTTCCTTCCCCCTTTTGTTGCGCTGTCCCCCAGTGGGCCTTCATCACCCAGTTTGCCGGTGTTTGTGAACTATTAACGTAATTTCCTACTAACCCCGTACACTTCCTCCTTCCTGTCCCCCCCCCCCCAACGCTTTTTCATGTCCTCTTTTCCCCCCAGTATTGCAACACTTACACGAGTTAAAGTCACTGGAACCGCGCTCAGACCTGTTCTGTGTTTTTTATCCACAGATTTGTTTATTTATTTCCCTCCGTTGTTTTTCTCGGTCGGGTTTTTTGACGAAAAGTTTTTTGATGCGCCTCCATGGCGTCCTTCGCTTCCTCTCCGGGAACAGACAACAGTGAAGCCCATCCGCCATTTTTCCAACCTTCCTTCTAACGTCAACCGCATCACGTTGGTTGGGTTTCACCCGACGGGGCCCTTTCCGCTACGCCTCCTTGTGTAATTCCACCGCATGTTTTTTTTCCTTCACTTTTTTTTTTGATCTTTTTTCTGTCCTCGGAAAGAGGATTGTTGCTTTTTTGAGGTTTTCTTCCCCAACCATTTTTATTTCTCCCGTTTTTTCTCCTGCGTTGTTTTAGGCTGTATCTAGCCTTTCCTCCCCCGCCGTTGGCCGTTTTTTTTCCACACAGGATTTTATCGGGAGCATTAGCTAAACCAAGGTTTCAAAAAAAGGCGCGCAACCCTTTTCTTGGCGGTTTGATCCTAAATTCATTTCCCTTCCTCTTGTTTTACGTCCTTTGGGGCCCCAACCTTTTTTATGTCAAATCACATGTATCGCCGGTTATTTTTCGTTCCGTGGTCGTTTGTTTCTCTTGTTGCGTTCTGTCCAATCTTCAGAAACCCTTGTTTTCCCCCCCGGTCTACTTCCTTGCTGCAGTTTTTTTTATCATGGGGAGCTTTGACATGACCAAGCCGGTGAATCGCTTATCTTGACTTGTTAGTTTGCTTTCCCTTATTGGTGTTCCTGTTGGAGGATACCTTTCTTGCGAGATGGTAAACAACCCCCCCTAGATTGTCTTTCCCCCAGCGAGGACTTGATTTTTCTTTTTCCCCCTTGCCACCCCTCCCCCCCTCTGTGTGGCTTCCTTTCCAGAAACGAAACTTTTTTTTTTTTGTTCAGTCAACTTGCCTGCGTTGGGGGTTACGCTTTTTCCTTTGACCACCGCGTCTTGCGTTTGTTGACTCACCGGAGATTGTTAGTTTTTCTCCGATGCTCCCCCGTTTCCCACGGCCCTTGTGTTGTGGCATCTCCTTTGCTTTTCACCACCTCCTTTTTTCCCGGTACCAGTCAGCTCGGTCTTTTCGCTTGGAGTGGGTTTTGGTTTTCCCCCACTTTTCTGGACCAATGTCGGTTTTCCCCGAAAAGAGGCATCTGTTTGTCCTTTTTCATTTCACCCCTCCCACGCAACCAAGTGTTTTTTCCCCCCCCTTGGGGCCCCTTCCTCTTCATAGTGAGTCCTGTGGTTTCCCGGGCGACGGGACACTCTTTCTTTTTTTATGTTTCAGCTAT
>Ga0179591_1343494_pt1 | contig 11001 bp, 10 predicted proteins | sample CZOMad2_1_08_16f_FD_182891 | JGI IMG/M metagenome (GOLD analysis project Ga0179591, IMG submission 182891) | Vadose zone soil fungal communities from Angelo Coast Range Reserve, California, USA - CZOMad2_1_08_16fungal (PacBio error correction) | ecosystem: Environmental > Terrestrial > Soil >... | reverse complement strand
GACGGGCCCTTGATCTTTTCATCCGTGTTACAAGACTTTCTTTGTGTTCTTTACTTTGCGCTCTCCACATTTCCCCAACAACGCAGCGGCCCTCGGCCTGTCTTTTCCTTGTTTGAGTACCCCCCTCGCGCACTATGTCCCTTTTTTCCCCGAACTCAGCCTTTCAGTTGCGTCTAAAATCAACCCCGGTTCCCTGGTTCCCCGCGAGGTTTTTACTGCTTGGCCTTCGTTTTCATATATTAAGCTCCGCCGTCCTTCCCTCCCGCAGTTTTCTTTTCCAGCAAATTTTTTTGCCGGAGGCCCCCCGTCCCATCGTTTACGAGCACAAAAGTTCCCTCCTTCCTTTGTTGATCCCCCCCCATTTTCTTTGTAGTCCTGTTATTATTCCGGCCCCCCTATGTATTTTTTTTTAATATTCCTCCCATACAGATGGACCTTTTTCATGACTAGTCCCTCGGTCGTTGCGGCGCGGGCTTTTTTAGTCCCCAATTTTGCGGCCCCTGCGCCTTCCCCAGCCGTTTACCCGCGCTTGTCGGTTCACTTTTCTCCCCCCCTCTCTCTTTTTCCTCCTCCGGTTTTTTCTTTTTTTCGATTTCATCTATCTCTTTTCAGATTCCGATCAACTTGTTCTGCTTGGATTTCCAAGGCTTCGGCGCCGGGTGACTACACCTCCCTTAAAACCCCCCCGTTCCTAGCATAGGGGTTCACTGTTGCCGCTTGTTCGTTCGCCCGTAAGAGTACTCCCTTTTCGAATTCTCTTCTTCACTCAACCCTCCCACTGTTTTCCCTTATGGTGCTTGCGGTCGTGATCCTCGGGGCTCGAGGACGGGAATAAAATTTTTGACGGTTCCTACCAGGTTTGACTGATCCCTTTCCCCGCTCTTGCTTGTTTTTTCTTTTCTTCTTTTCTGTTTGGGTTTCTCTTCGGAGAGCTGAATTCATCTGTCCGCTGAACCTTTTACACAGTAGAGATCTCACGAATAGGCCTGGGGATGTGATCCCCAGAAACCCTGGGACATAAAGAAACCGTCCCTTCGTCCTCTTCAGGAGCTCATCTTTTCAGTTTTACTTTCCCCGTTTCACCGCCACGTGGTGCCACCTTTTGTTTCTCGCTGATTTCATTTATGCTTCGATTTTTTCCCCCCCCCGGCGATCTGGGAAAAACGGCTTTCCCCCTTGGGGCTAGGACCTTTTAGAGTTCTCCCTCCCATGGCCATGTATTTCTTTTTTTCCCACCGTGTTCGCCGATGGTCTAGTGGGTGGGGAACGGCGAGCAGAATTACATCCTTGTCCCCCCTAGTTTCCCTCATCCAGTTGATCCCATTACACCTCCCCTGAATGTTACGGTCCCCCCCCTTATTTTAGGGGAACTGGAGTTCCTTTCCTGCCTTAAACACCTTGGGGTCTACCGGTTAAGTTGGCTATCACCAAGTAGAAATTTGCGTCCCCCCCTCACACGTAGGAAGTTTTCTTCTCCGACTGTTCTTTTAACGGCCAATGTGTTCCCCTCCGGTGCGGCGACGTCCCCCGCCGATTTGGCCCCTTATCGCCAGGGCTTTTAAGCTCTTGTTTTAGATTCTCTCCAGGATATTCCTTCCCCCTTGGCCGCCTTTCTCGGTTTCGGTCCGCTTTTCCCGAAACCATCCACCATGCCAACACGTGCTTTTTCTCGATTGGAGTTTGGTATAACCTGACCTCGGCGGTATAGTTCCTTTTAGTCTCGTTTGGTTACGGTTTCGGTTCCCCATTTTAACAAGTATTTACGAAATAGGGTCGTTGGTCTAACATTTTATTAGCCCCCCATTTTCCCGTGATTGAAGTCTAGTTGGTCACCCGGCTTTATAGATTCCGTGTATGCTACCGCTTCCATTCTTCTTCCTTGACTTCAGAGCTTCGCTTTTGATTCCCATAGCCCACAACGACCATCCGTCGCTTGTCGCGATTGGAGAGAGACCCACCCGGGTTTGCTCATGTCTCCGGTTTCCCTGTTTCCCCCCCCTGGTTCAATACTGGCGGAGTTCTTTGTGGTCACCGACCCCCCCCCCTATCCATTCCTCCCGATTTTCCCGTTTAGTTGGTGGTGTGCTACGGAGGATAAACCGGTCGCCTTTTACGTCGGGTCACCACGCGGCAGTCCCTTGAGCTTGACACGTGTTTGCTCAGCTAATTCCGATCCCCCCTTCTCAAATTTAAACGGCTGCCCCGCTATTAGTTTTGAGTCCGCAACTTCCCCTGGCTTTTCCCCCCCCTGCGGAATTTTTTCTTTCGTTCCCCACCCTTGATAGTGATCGCTGGAGAATGCTCTGTGTTTGCTTTTATCGCTCTATTGACTCTCCCATCGATCCACAACGATAGCTTTGGGGCGTTGTCCGCACGGCCTTGGGGCGTCCGTGACCCACCCTTTGACCCCCCTTTTTCTCACGTTTCTTTTTGCGCTCGTGACGCGCCCCCACCCCCTTTTTAGGACGTTTTGTTTGTTTTTGTCCCTAGTCCCCATGAATCGCGGACAACTGAAGCTTGCCCCCGGGGTTATCCTCGCTGATCGTTCCCCTCCCCCGAGAGTTATCGGAGCTTTCTCGACGATCTATCTTTTTTTTTTCCTCATTACAGGTTTTTTTGTTGGTGCGAACCCCTTTCGTTTCCGGCGCATCTCCGAGAACTCCCCGTCGTTTTTTTTCCCGTCCTCTTCCGAGATGCTCCGGTTCGTGGGTCCGCGAGCGTCCACGACTTTTTTAGCAAATTTAAGACTATTGTTGTCCTTTTTTTGATCTTTTGCGAAGGGTTTTTGCGACCTTCCTTTGATGTTAGCCGACGCCGCCCGTCGACGTAGCACGCAACTTTCCAGCTTTCCTTTCTTTCCTTTGATAGCGGATTCCTTCTTCGTTCACATGCAGTTCCCTTTTCCCGCTCTTCAGTTGAACGGCGGACGCCTGTCTAGAGCTTAAGTCCGTGGCTGGGTTTTACTTCCTCGACCTCCGCCTTTCCCCTTTTTGGCCCTTCATTCTTTGGCGGATGATGTTTTTTTCCTTTTCTGTTCGAAACCCTCATCTGGGCCAGAGAGTGCCTTTTATCTCCCCCCCGGCTCCGTTATTCCTTTTTCTGCCAGCACTCTGCTCCTCCAATATGTCCCGTGTAGGAACCGCGCCCCGTCCCCCAAACGGGCCAGTTGGCCCTGATTCCCGTTGCTTCTACTTTGCGCTCCATCGGATTTCGTTTTTGCGTCCGCCGTGCTCTAAAGGGCTAGCTGCCTTTACCAAAGTAATAACCCCTATCGTGCGGCTTTTCTGGCGGGTTTTTCCCCCAGCTCTCTCTTCCTCAGGAACTTTCTTTGGACTCGATTCCTTGCTAGACCGAAGTTTCCTTTGTTTTGCATCATCGCCCCCCTTCCCACGAAGAAGATCTTTCCTTCCGCCGTCGTGCATCTTTTTTCGAAGGTGTCCTTCGTGATTTCCCGGGGGTAGTCTGATTCCGCAAGAGAAGGCTGCCCTGCGCGATATGGATTGTTCTTTTATGAACGTCCGACACCACTCGCTTTTTACGTGTTCACACCCTTTCCGCTAGGCTTTTCGAGTGCCGCGAGTATTTCCTGCCCAACTCTTTTCAAATTGAATAGGGCTTCCTGAATAAGAGGTGCCGGAGCCTCTGGTGTGTTGATTTTTCGAGCTTCCAGTCCGTCCGTTCATGGGAGGCCCGATTTTTTCCCGCTCTTCCCACAAGTAGGGATCCGGCGCAATTGCGTCTTGTCCCTCGAGCGGTCCCTTCTCGTTCGACGTAAGGTTCCCTCTTTCCTTCCACTGCACGGAGCAGCATTTTTGAGTCTAATTGGGGCCCTGATCGTAGAAGTTTTCCCCCTCTCTAGAGCTCATCCGGACCCTCGAGACGACTGGGTCTCGTGTTTTCGTTTCCCCCATTGTGAGAAGTTTTCTTGTTCGCTCCTATCCTGACTTTCCTTTTGTCTCAAATCCACCGTTAGAAGGTGATTCGTTGTTTCCGGAACCTGCCGGCGTCATCCGCTTATTTTCCCCTGACTCTCTGTTAGGCCCTTCATTTGTATTCACGGCACTTTCCGCGGGTCCCAGGGGACCCGAACCCCTCAATCCTAAGTTGAGCGTGCCTGTTTTTTATGCGCCACTAGGCTTCCCCTTGGGTGCGATCCCCCCGACCGCACATATCGAAAGTCCGAGGATCTCGTCGTTTTTTCTGCGGTCTTAGTCCCCAACCGGTTTTTTTTGGCCCGAAAGGACCCGTGCCAAGCACAGTTTCATTTTTTTTCCGGTCTTCGGGATCGGATTTATCTTCTCTTCTTCTTTTCCTCCTTTGTCTTGTTTTTTTTTTTTCTTTTTTTTTTTTTCTTTTCTCTCTTCTTTTTTTTTCTTTTTTTTTTTGAGGGAGATATCGATCCCACCCGACAGCGTTTTTGAAAACTTTTTTGTGCGTCCCAGGACCGAACACCTTTTGCCCTGCCACGCCGACCCGTCTGGAGAAGATGATAGTTCCCCCTCAGGAGTCTTTGCTGGCCCTCCTTAGGAAGGAAATAGTAAGACCATTCACTCCACCAACTCCACTTTTATAACATTTATGTTCGCTTTTATTCTCTGGGCGCAGCTCACGCTCTCAAAGCCTTTTTCGGATAGGACGCAGTTTTTTTTGCAAACCCAGACCATCTCGGGCTAATAAAAGGATATTCACACCGCTTGGCAGGGAGTGATAATCCCTCCTGAATCCCCAATTGGGTCCCAGTCCGGACAGCACATCGTTTCTGATTGTGGAACCTCGTTTTGGGACTCTTCATAGAACACCTGAAACGGTGTATCGGTGTTATTCACCCCCTGCAAACGGAATGCACTAGACGAGCTTGGCTTCTGGGTAGACTTCTACATTACCTTGGTGATATGGGGAGGCTCCCTCTTCGGGCTTCCAACTCGCTCTGACCGAGTTTCTTCCTTTTTTCCAGCAGTCGTTTTGTCCCATGGTGAGGGTTATCCCTTTGATTTTTGAGATCCAGCCCTCGGCCCGTTCCTTAGTTCTCACCGGCATGTGTCCCCTCAGGATCCCCCGACTTTTTTTTTGGCGCATCTCCCCTCTTTACCCTGAGAAGGTCCCTGCCCCTGGTCTTCCACACAGGCGTGGTTTTTTTAGCCCCCTCCCTATTTCTGAGAACCGTTTTTCAGGACACTTCGTCCTCCGACGAGCTGCGACAGGTTTTTTTCCCAATTCCTCTTCGCGGGATTGGAACTTTCGTACGAACCGGCATCCCTTTGTTCCCCCAACGGAACCTCCCCTCTTCCCAGGGGGGCAGCTCTGATCGCCCTTCTTTTGGGGTTAACTACGTCCTGCTCCTCAAGGGCCCTCGCCTTTCTTCGCTTTCAAGAGTTCGTGACCTTTTTTCCCTGGATCAACCTGCTGACCCCCGACGTTTTTACTAATTTCCGGCGACCGCCCAGAACCAGATTAAGTAGTTTTTTCGGTTGTACTATGAGGTCGCAACCATGCTACGTCTTCCCCAATCTCTTTCTCAACGCTTGGCCGGATTGCCTTGTTTTTTTCTTGGACCAACCCGCCGCTAGAGAGTTGTCCGTCCTAGAAGTTTTTTTAAACTGTGGGATTGGGAAGGCCCTGTTCTGGTTTTTTGAATCGGCATCGCTACAACGGACTCATTTCAAGTTTCGACTCTTGCTCTCCCCCCAACCGGGTGTACTTCCATTTTTTCACGGCACCGGTAACTTGCGAGTTCACGACACCCCTTTTTTTTCAAAAGGCTGACGACCCCTGCTTTTCCCTCAGTGCTGCCCGGAGGAGCTTTTTCACTTTTTCGACCATGCCGTTTGGGTCAGGCTCTAAGAGTTTTGGCGCACTTGCTACCCCCCTCCCCCCCCCGCGAAAAGGAGTTGCCCCGATCCCTTCTCGCATGCCGGTGGGTCGGTTTCCCGCGAGTCGCTCCGCGTTTTTGTCTTTTTTTGACCAATACTTGGATCGTTGATTTTCCTAGAGGAACGTCAGCCTTGTCAGTTCTTTCGGTTCTTTCGCCCCTTTGTTCTGGCCCCCCCCTCTCGAGGTTTCTTTTGGCACGTTTCCTTAACGGGCTCGGGGGCCTCACGGACCGTCGCCGGATTTTTGATCTCCGCAACATGTCGGAGGACGGGTGCTTGATACGTCGTCCCACGACGGCTCTTTAGAAAAGGCTTTTTTATGAGCTGGAGTCTTCCTTTATTAATGAGTTCTCCTCCCCGAAGAATTCGGCTGGAGCGCGACGAGGTACTCTCTCCTCCTTTTTGTTTTGATACTGATAAACCTCGTTTGGGCGTCTTGGCTAGTAGCTCTTTGGGAAGGAGCGCCTTAAGAAACCAGCTCCGGGGGCCGCTCTTTTCTTTTTTATTTTTCTGTATTGTCCCGACGATCAGCATTTTCCTCCCTCCCCTCCTTCAGTTTGTCGCCTCCAGGCGTCCTTGATGTTTCGCCGAAGATCTTTTTCCAGTTTTCCCCCCAAAGACCTATTGTCCGGATGCGGCGCCTCTGGATTAGTCTCTTTCCCCGACCGTTGCATCACGATCGAGTGGCCCTTTTTTCGCCTCGTTGGCTTCTTTGCGGAAGTTCGCGTTTCATCATGAACTGGCGGTACCGTTGTTATTTTTTTTCCCACTTTTTTGGGCCTTTTAGTTAGTTTTTTTGTTTTGCATAGCGAAACTAACTGCCCGTCGAGCTGCACCCCTCAGTTCAACTGTGTAGGGGTTCTACTTTCTTCCTTCCCTTTGGCTCTTCTTTTTTTACCTGAGGTTTGCTCGGGTTTTCGTTAACGCGGCGATGTCCCTCCCCCCCTGGTGGGAAGGGTGGACGGGAACCCTGATCACCGCTCTCAGAGCTTGACCTTTGCTCGCCGGCTTTTGTTCGTTGTCTCTGACCCTTTCTCTGAGGCAGAACAGGCTCGTCCTTTTCAATTTTTACTGTCCCCCCCGGCACTTCACCGCTCGTGCGGGGCGGGTTATTCGCCCTGGGTTTCACGTTTGCTTTTTCCCCCTTACCCTTCCCCTTTTGATCTTCTTTGATTGTTAATCTTTGCCGCCTCATCCCGCCGATTTTTCCACGCCCTATTCCCTGCCGGAGTCGACCCCCCCTACTCGATCGCTGTTTTCCTTTTTCTATGTTAGACCGCGAAGTTCCACGATGGCGGCCCTTGGTCCGCAGGTTATTCCTTTATTCCTTCCTCATCACTCAACAGCTTTTCTCGCATACGGGTGACCCCGGTTTTTTTCTTATTTGTTTCGTAGAGATGTGATGTCGGGACCCGAGGGTCCGTTCCCCCTCGCCTCTCCGACGTCTTTTGAGCAGCCCGAACCTTTTTTGTTTGTGTTGGCTGAGCCCCAAGTCGCGGTGGTGGGTTTTTTATCCTCCCGTCCGTTTCCCAGATGCTTTTTTTTCTTTTTTTCCAAACGTTCGGGATCCCTGAAATTCCCTTTGGCCATTCTGTCCCCGCTGGACTGAAACGGGCCGGCTTTTTCAGCTTTAGTCATTGCCCACACTCGTCTGCACGGGAAGGGGACATGATTTTTTCTTCTTTCCCGAGCCCCTGCAGTTGCGAGCCCGTTTTTCTTTTTCCGTGGACCAGATTTTTACCTTCCTATCTCGCGTCAAAAGGTCTCTTGACACTCCCCTAATTTGGTATCGTATTTTTTGTAGTACCCACACTCTAAGTTCTTGAGCGCGTGATTAGCAATCTTTTTTGGTCTGCTCCCCCCAAACCAACGCCGCTATAGTAGACGATTCTGAGTTCCCCTTCCGCGTCGAGATGAACTCAGCCTGGGAACGTCATGTTCTTCCCCTCCCTCGACCGCCCAGATTCCGCAGCCATACGCACTCATATTGAGCAGTGTAGGTTTGTTTTTTTCTTATCTTCCCTCCTCTTGAGGCCTATGCTATTCTTTTTTCCTCAGCCGCGCAACGATCTAGTAGTTTTTGGTCCAGTTGGCGGCTTGACGCGTGTTTCCCCCTCCCACCTTTCCAAAGATTTTGGAATCGGGGACCCCCTTTCCTCAAATACTGCAGAGATGATACCCCCTACGTATTTCCCCCCTTCCCCCCTTGTTTACACCTGCTCTTTTCCCATTTTGCTGAATTTTCCTGCCCCTTTTGCTCGTGACATATCTCGGGCCTCCGGTGTGTAAGTCTCCTCGGGTCTCCCTTCTTTTTGCTTTTCCCAGGACGAGACTCATCCATCCCCCCGCTTTCCCAGTGACTATTGGCTCTATTTGGTGCCGGGATCACGCTTTTCTCTTCTGTCCGTCGAGAAGGACACCTTCTTTTTTTTCCTCCTAGATCGCTGGTTAGCTGATCCTCGTTCGACGTCGGGTTCCAGCCCTGTCCCCGCGACTTTTTCCCACTTTCCCTTCGGGTTGAGTGATCCTCCCCTCGTCCTCCTGTAAACTCACGTGCGCCCTTGTGTGTCCCCTTTTTTACCCCAGAAGACCACTGGCTTGTTGGCTCATTATTACCAAGGGTCAACGGAGATCTGGGGGCCCACTCCCCCGCCGTCTTACCTTGATTACGACCTGGGGCCTTCCTTTTCTTCTCTTTTAGTTTGCTGGCCCCCTCCGTCCCGTCTATCCAGCTCGTTCCGGCCGACATCCCGGTCCCCTTTGTTTTTCTTTCCTTCCCCGAACACTTGCGTTGATCGATCCGTTTTTTTTTTTTTTTCGTTGGCCTTTTTCTTCCACCACCGGTAATGTGCATGCTATGATTCACCCACAGTGTGCCTGAGCCCACCCTTTTCTATCCCCCGAGGGGCTCTTGGAAACCATTGTCGACCTATTTGCGGCGGATAGTCCGAACGCCCCTCTCTGGAGAACCCCTGGGTGTCGCGTAGGTTCGGAGTTTGCCCTGGGTTAGATATTTTTTCCTGTGCGCCCGGTGCTTGTGGCCGAATTTCTTATTTCCGTCAAACACCCGGATGCAAAACCCGTGACTCTAGGCGGTGATTCCCCCTGCCTTAGTGAATTTTAGTCGTCGGCGGGGTCTGTTCCCGATCGAGTCTGACCACCACATTCACATCGACGCACTCTAGGGTATTTGTTAGTTACGGAGTGCAAGCATGCCTTCTCCCCCAGCCCCCTTCCCTCGACCCTGATCTGAGCCCCCGCAACGAGTTTTTGAATTGATTCCTTTCCCGTCTCCAGGTTCTGCATGTTATTTTTGCGATGGAATTCACCCCCTCCCCCAACATTGGGGGGGGGGGGGGGGAACCATCTGGCTCTGCCCAACCTGGATCGTTCCCTCCAGGTTTTGTCGGTCCCGTTCCCCCGTTTTTATGTCCACAATCAGAGACTTTCTGGGTTTCTCCCCCGACCCGATGAAAAAGTTTTTTTGCGCAAAAAGAAAGTCTCCCTTCAAGGCTGCTTTTACGTCTTTTTCCCCCGAACGCCGTGAACGTATTTGGGGAACGTTTTCTATTTTAACCATTGATTGCCTTTGCCTGGTCCATGCTGATAATGAACCACCTCCCTGGCCTTTTTTCAGATCACAAGTTCCGTACGCCTGATTTTTAACACACTTTATCCTCTAGCTTTCAGGGCTTCCCGTTTGTCCCAGTCGTGCATGATTTAGGTGTGAAGAAGAACCTCCCGTCCGTGGTCTTTTTTATATTCCTTGGCAGGGCATTTCTCCTACATCTACCTTTTTTTTTTGGTAGTGAACGTTCGTTTCCTTCTTCTTAATCCCCGCTATTTGTCACGGGAAGTTCGCCCCTGTCCGGTTTCCCCCCCGGCCGTACCACCATCTAGCCCGCGTTTTTTGATGATCGTAGAGACTCCCACCGTCCGGCAACCCCTTCTTTTGCTTCCGCGAGGGTTTCTGCGCGCGGCCCTCCCGAGCTTTCTTTTCCCTCCTGACCTCCCGGTATCTCTCTTCCCCTCCTCCCGTTGGGTCTTTCTTTAGATCTTTGATCACTCAAGGAAAGACTCCTTTTTGTCCGGCCTCTCCTACTTCGAGGCTGGCCTTTTTTTAGCTCCGTTGTTTCCGCGAGGGCGTTCGTTTTTTTTGACTATCCGTCCATTTTGTGACCCTTTTGCTTAGATCGTCCTCGACGTCGGTGGATTCCCCCGCTTTCCGAGTCCCTTTCTTCCCCTCCGTCCACCGGCCACCCTTCTCTCTTGTGTTGACCCTCTCTTTGTTTCTTTTTTAATTTTTTGGGTCGAAGATTGCTCGACGACATCTTCCCCTGGTTATATTTTTCTCACGGATCTTCTTGCCCGGTTAAGGCCCTTCTTCGCGGTTTTTTTGTCGCGTCGACCGCGCGTGCGGGGTGCCTTTTGACTGTGGTTTTTTCTTTGGCCGTGATTAGGGGACACCTTTCTTGTCTCCTTTGTTTTTTGGCTTTTTTGCAACTATGCTTTCCCCCCTGAGTTGTGGCCCACTTTTTTTTTGCGTTTCTCCTTTTGCAGCTATTGTCTTCGTCTTTTTCTTCTTGACTTTTTTTTTCTTGCTCCGTTCCAGGAAAACGGGGCTTTGACGACATTTCCCGTCCTTTTTTTTGTTACCTTTCGCCGGAATGGTTTGTTGGAGGGCTTCCTTCTTTTGGGCGTCCCAGGTCGCAGACACTTGTTTCTCCTTTTTAATTTTTTCCCAACTTTTTGCGTTCGTTTTCTCGTCGAGCTGGTCAAGCTTTTTTTCATCTTCGTGTACCCTAGATTCGAGCGGGGTTTTGTTACTTTTTTTCCCCCTAATCTCTTTCCCGAACTTGGAAGAAGGGCATTATGCATCTTGGTTCTCCCCTCCCTCCTAGCATGGAGTGATGTATGTTTTTCCGCGTTAGTTGAATCTGTGAAGAATGCGTCCATGGCGCGGGGGCCCTTGGCTTAATCCTCTCCCATTTTTAAATGAGTGCTAATTTTTTAAACCAAGGGATAGGAGTTAGTCCCCCTCTCTTCGCCCTCTTCTTTTAAATGTTTTTCACCCATGGATAGGGACCTTCAACCCCTTTCCCTCCACTCACCCCCCCACTCCTCATCCAAC
>Ga0179591_1340208_pt1 | contig 11001 bp, 12 predicted proteins | sample CZOMad2_1_08_16f_FD_182891 | JGI IMG/M metagenome (GOLD analysis project Ga0179591, IMG submission 182891) | Vadose zone soil fungal communities from Angelo Coast Range Reserve, California, USA - CZOMad2_1_08_16fungal (PacBio error correction) | ecosystem: Environmental > Terrestrial > Soil >... | reverse complement strand
GCTTAGGCGCCTTTCCGGTAATTGTGGATCTACAAAGACCGCGAATCCATGGTTTTCTGAGCCTCCTCCTCTTCATACGTTGTTTGTGCGCACCCTTCCCCTCCTTTTTTTCGAATTTGATGTAAAACCACAGCCTGAGCGGGAGGTATTCCTCTTTTTTTCTTTGGCCTTGTTTAGCGGCCCCAACCCATGTCTATCGGTTCCCCCGAAACATTTTTTCCCTACTATCAATATAACCCCCTACACCGCAACACAACACCCACCACTTTTTTGTGAAGCGCTTTGCGTTAGCGTTTTCAGGTTCGGCAGAAGTCGTAACTCATGGTGCGCATACTTTTTTCTTCTGGAGTATTAATATTCCCTTTAAACCCATAAGAACCATCTCCATTTTCCTGCTCTAGCGAAACCCCCCCCTCGTTTCACTGGGGTCGTTCGCGTAAATGGAGAAGATTCGTAAAGCAGCTTTCCCTTTTGTGAAGACCATATTTCATCTTCCACGTATGCTGTACCACCTCTTCCGCGAAGTGTCAATTCTGGCTTTCTATCGCGGTAACGCGCAGCCGGCAACCTTCCTTTCCTGTTGTTCCAAGTTTCCTGTGTCCACGTGCCGTTACTGATGCCTCTGTCTGCAAAGGCGGCCGAGTTCGGTAGAAGTTTGCGGTCCCTTTTTTTCAAATGGCCGACGCCGGGGTGGCTTGCGCCTGAAGTGGGTGTTTTTGCGATACTTCTTTTTACGCAGTTTTTCGACCCTACGACTATTTTTCCGCCACTGGCGCTTTTTCGATTTTTTTTTTGCGACGAACGTGCAGACATTAGAGGACGACTCTTGGACGGCGCGAGTCTCGTGTTGCCCGCGAAGTTGTTTGTCGTGTCATGTTTCACCATAAGCCCTTTTTCCGTCCGAATGTGTTGGTCACGTTGCGTGCCTTTTTTTCCCGTCTTTGCCGACAATGCTTTTTCTGGAATTGATGATCTGCTTCACTCCGTTCCAGATGTCACTCCATCCACGACGCCTGTTAAATTTCTTGTAAACTTCCCCTGTTGTTTTTTACAGAGATTCAAAAATTGATTTGAGTCCCTTTTTGCGGGAGCTATGGTCGGTCTCTGAAAACCCCTGGTTTTTTTTGGGTTGGACTTTCACGTGACACATAAGAAGCAATTCGCCATCACCCCTCAATTTTTGGCCCGGGAATCTGGAAAGGGGTCCCCGCTCCCCACACTCCCCTTTCTTGACTCGCCCAGCGCGAGTGGAGCTGTACCCATTGGCGGTAAGCTCTGGCTCCCAAATCATCCCGGCAACCCCCCTCGGCTCCCCCTCCCCGGCGTGCGGGCCTCTACCACTTGCCCGTTTTCGACCCACCAACCAAACGCTGAATGTGGATCACCAGCCTGATTTCCCCCCAACAAGGCGGCAACGCTGAAGATCATGGCAACAGACAACCCCGGCGGTCTTCTTTTTTCAATTTTGCCCGCCTACCACCCCCCTTTCCTTCCTCGGCCCGTCATGCAGCGTGCCCCGGGCATAAGTAAAACACGGTCTTTATTAATAAGCCAACACCTTTTTTCGGCGACTTTGGCCGGCTTTCTTCCCCGCCCCGATAGCCCACATGGCCGACGAAGCCCTTTTCCTTTGGTTTTGACGGTGGACCCTCAACTGCTCTCGGGGCCTCTGGCCTAATGTCGGAAACCCTTCTTGCAGCTCTTTCAGCGTCGCTGAAGCGTTACGAACTTTTGAATTCATGACCCCCCGTTGGCAGGCCACATTTCGAAGTGTTTCGTATGAGTTTGTTTTCCACCTTATTTGCCGTTTTTTGTATAAGTAATACTCACCCTCCACGTTCACCGTTTTTGATCGCCAGGGATCCGCCCTTAGCCTTCTCCCCCGACAGGCAATGTAGCCCTCCCCCCAAAACACGCCCCGAGACTGGGGTTTTAAGAGCTTGCTTATCTTCGCTAACCAGGATCACCCTCTTGATAGTCACCCCTCTCCTCTCGACTTTCCAGGGCACTGTTTTCCCCCAAGGGTCCAATCTCGCGTTTTTTCCTATAACCATAGCTCTAAGAAGTCAAACGTTGTTTTTCCCATCCTCTACTATCCTTAAAGACGTCCCCTTGGCGCAACTCCACGTTCCCTTTCCCTTCTTCCGCGGACTGCCCCCCAACAATAGCGGGTCCATGAATCCGGGATGGGGTAGTCTCTTTTTAGCCCGTGACTTTCCAGATCCGCGCCAGCCCTTTTCCGCCCCGGCCCAGCGCATGTAGACCTTTGGTGGCTCTTTTTTTTCAATTCTTTTCCCTTAACCCCGACAGCCTTTTTGCCAAATCTCCGTGTTTTTTCCGTTCCAAGCCGCTCAATCATTCCAGTTTCTCGCGCCAACACCACCTTGCCCATCCCCACGCCCAAACATACTTGGGCGGGCGTGATTCTGCCATCCTCCTTGTGCCGCAAACATCCCTATTTCCTTTTGACTCCCGGCAACAACATTCACGGTGTCGGCCGCGCTTTCCACTTACCTCCTGCGTCTTCGTCCCCCCTCTGCCCCATTTTCCAGTGCTTAACGCCGCGTTTGTTTTTTCCCGCGCCCCAATGGCGACTGGGTTCAATGTCGACCTCAACACTTGGTCCGAAAATTCTTTTGCCGCGTTTGTTGACCTTTCTTTTCCATCGAATAGGAATTTTATTCCCAGGATCAATCCTGGGATTCTTTGGAAGTGTATGTTGGGTGCTCCCCACCGTTATGCCAGAAAGCTTCTAAATACGTCATTTGTTGAGGGTTTCCCTGACCAAGCTTTCCCGCGAATTGTTTTTTCTTAACAAGGTTTTGCCAATGGTGAACGCTGGACCCAAATAGCGGTTTTGTGGTAAGGAGGAGGACCTTGGAGATACCTTTTTTCATGAACCCAAAAACTTCTACAAACGATTTACCTCCACGCGACTGGGAGTGCTGCCACCGTCGCTGTTTTCCCTCCCCCTTTTTCCCCGTCAGTGAATGCGCCCCCCAGCAAATTTTCGTCAATCAGCCGCCGATAATAGCTCTCTCTCCTCCTTTTTTGAGTCGCATTATCGTCCGGGCTTTTCTTGTCCCCTCCCCATTATTTTCAGGGCCCTGGCTGAGCGTCCATTCTTTATTTCGGACCGTACACTGGTTCCCAGACGTCTGCGCGGGCTTCCCTGGCACGCCCGTTTTTTGTGACGATTGGGACCCGGTTTTCCCCCAGGAATGGAGGTTATGACCTTCTCTCTCCCCGCTTTTTTGTGCCTAGGGCACATTCACTTGGTGGGGGTCTCCCTGCCGCGGGGTGAAGCCTCCTAGTAACCCCCCTAGAATATAAGTGGTGTTCTGGCAGAAGTTGTTGGTCGTCCCTTGCACGGTGCCCAACCATTCACGTTGGCATGAGTCGCTGAACGCCCGCTATTCTTTGAAGCGTTCATCCTCACTCTTCCTTGAAGGAGAACAACATCTTGTTTGCGGGATGACCTTCCCAAGCAGTGTGCCGGTTCCCCTTTTTTTGCCACATCCGCGGCTTTCCTCTTCTTTGATGGGAGCTTTTTTCAAGCCCTCCCCCCCGTTCAGGGTCCTCCTTTTTGGCCTGCCGGCCCCTCCATTCCTCATGGTTCTGTCGGTCCGCCTTCTCGCTGATGTGCTTCGATTTCACTTCCGATTTTTTTGGCACCGCCCTGAAATCGTAAGTGGGATGGTTTCTCCTGCAGTTTTTTTTTCGGCGGCCGCATGGTGGCGCTGGAACCGTTTTGCCCCTGCCACGCCGTTTGTTGCACCTGGCTTCTTCATTCGATTGCCCGCCCTCTCAGGCACCCATGGTTAACTGTCTCCGAATTGTCCCCGGGTTGCGGGCGGCGGCGATGCAAGCACGTTTTCTTCTCGTCTCGACAGCCGAGACATGAGCATGTTGAGTTGTGTTCGCGACGTGCTTCCCGTCCTCGCTTTTCCCCTTGCTTAACTGCTTGATGGATCGGCGAGGTTTTCTTTTGATGTAACCAAGCCCGTTGACTTGCCTGCGGTCTATTGTCGATTTTTCCCCGTGTGTGTTGTCCCCCTTCACCCCCCCAATGCCTGTCAATGGGCCGAGTGTTTCGAATCCTAGGTCCTGCCTAGTGACTATCCACATACCGGAACTTCAAAACCACCCCAGTCATTCTTTTCGTGGGTTTACAACCGCGTTACCTTGGTAGAGTCTTGAAAGAGCTCGGCGTACCCTGTTTTTCTGAAATCTCGGGTTTGCCACAGGATTCCATGTCCTCCGGCTTGACCCACCTCATCCGCAACCACGTAGCACTTCCCCGACGGCCACAGAGCCACAGGCTGGTGCTGGAAAATTTTGGTTCCCCGACCCTGCGCTGCTCCGAAATTGCAGGGTGTTCCCGCCATTGCTGCACGAGCTCAGGTGCTGTTGCCCGTCTCGGATGGCGATATTTCAGTTTGTCGGAGTTATCGGAGGTAAACAGTTCCCCCTCGCCCAAGCGTCCGCCAAGGTTTTGGCCCCAATTTTTTATGGATCTAATAAATTCCGGTGGTTAATGATTAGCCGCTGCTCCTTTTATTGCTTTTGTTGTGATCACTTTGATGTTCCGGTAAGGGTGCAGACTTTGAAGATTTTTTCCCCCGGTGGGGGGAATTTTGTTTTGTTTTCTGTTTGCCGGTTTTTTGTTCTACGTCCGGTGTTGTAGAGGCCGGAAGCATCGCGCTTGGTTTAAAAATGGGCTATTTGCAGATGAAGGTGGTTTTCTTTGTTCCCTGCAGACCCGTTCTTTATGAGGCAGCAAGGACGGCGACGAGGTTCTGCCTTAAGGTTTTTGTACAATGTGTGACGCATTGTTGTACAGACCCTTTAGCGATGCCTGCGAATGTCCTTCTTCTTGGTCAGGTTCATTTTCAATATTCCGCTCCAAATACTTCGCGTCTCTCTCCGGTTTGCTGATGAGTGAAGTTGTTTTTTCTCGTACCCCGATGCGCCGCATCCGAAACGCCCTCCATTGGCCTTTCCTGTGTTGTAAATCCCCTCCTCCTTTACTGTTGTTGATCGTTTACCCTGGGCCAAAGGCAATTTGAGGCTATGGAGTCTGAATTATACTTAGTGGACCTCCCAGCAGCCCATTGCCCTCGCCCTTTGGCGGCGGCACGCCGGACGTGACCCACGCACTTCCTGTAAGCGCTAAGTGGGACTCAAATAAATTTCCTTTTACGCCCCCTTAAGAACAACACACCGCCACACAAGAAACCATCCTTTTCCCGGATGCTGTCCGACCCCCCGGGATGAAAGTGACGATAGCAACACCCGAGGAAACTAGACAAAGGTGAGCAGCGACGATGGAGGCGGACGAGAAAAAATGGCGATCGCTGAGATAACACCTTCACGCAACCCCCCAGGAGTAGGGCCTCCAACAGAGTGCATGCTCACACCCCAACCTGACAGCAACTCAGGCCCTCTGTACTCATCCGTTGTCCATCAGTAACAAAGTGAACGTATTACCCATCATGAAAAATTGGATTTTCTCCCTGATGCTCTTTTGACCCACGAGAGCCCCCTTCCTCTCAATGAGCGAGTCGTTCTGGAACGATTAAAAATTCTATTTTTTATGGCCTTAATGGCTTTCCCACACTCCCCATTGAGGCTGTAGGGCATTTTGCTCCCTGACGTTCCAGTGTCCGGCACGACGTCGATTTTTCGATGGGCGGGCGCAGGGCCCACCAATTTTCGACGGGGTGCGTGCTTTTTGGTTCCCTGATTTTCCCTCTTGTAATTAATACTCATGATCACGTCCTCCCCCGATCTTTGTCCCCAGGGGATTAAGACGTCTTGCTTTTTCCCCCATCTTGATAACGATACAGGCAACGATCCTCCCCCAAAAAAAACCCCCAGATGATTCGTTTTTGTTAGAAGCGTCCGGCTTGTTACTCAGCGGTCCAAGACGGATTTCTCCCCCGAGAGTCCTGCCGCATGTTTTTCCCCTCCCACCCTGGTACCATCGAAAGATTGCATATACCACTTTTCAGGCAATTAAAGTTGTTGTTTTACATCAAACCCCTGAGCCCTATAACCTTCAAGCTGCCCCCCTTTGGCGAAACCCTTAACCTTTTTAAAGCATCTTACACCACCCCATTGGCCCACTTTCATGCGCGGGATTTTTTCGATCTCCAAAATGCCAGTTTTTTGCAAGAGCCGCAATCACCCTCTCACCCATTTTTGACGGCGACCATGTGTTGTGAGGCTCGGTTTTTTCAATCAGATTGGATGCCCGAAAGCCCGGGACCCCCCCCCCCTGGCGTTCTCGTGTTATTCCTTTTCACTAGTTTCAAAGAGCCACCATTCAGCAGCAAAAAACCAAATGCCGTTCCCTACCAATAAGCGGTTGCTTCTTCTATACCCTCGAATGGGACGTCCCCTGAATTCTTATTGCGGCCGACAGCCCTTGGTTACCAACCCTCTTTCTGCAGGAGCGTTTACAAATAAGAATCTCCCCATGAGTCATTGCCTTACTCTGCCCCACCCCAAGATTCATCCCGACCCAGCCCCGAAATGGCATCTTTAGTTACTGGGCAGCCCGCTCGCACAAGTTTAGGGTTCTACCAGGCCATCTCCCTTTCGCGGGTGATGACTCATTCTGGCCCTTCCCCTCGAGTCCCTTGATAATGGCTCTATTTTTTTTCTTTTTTCCCCACCGTGCAGGACTTTCCGCCATATCAACCCCTAAATTCAGACATATGCGATTGCGTTCCCCTCAGGACGCAGGTTGTGAGCAAAACCCCTTTTTTTTATGGTGAAATCTCCCAACATAGCCGTCGCTGGGCCGCGTCCTGTTTTTGCCCATGTCTTCGAATAACCGATGATCGTCCCCAAACAACGGCATGATTTTCGTCGCGCATGCGGCGGTGGATTTTTCCCCGTGTAGCTTCCAATCCCATTGTCCCTCGCCTTGCCCATGAGAGACACAATCTGGCTTCCCCCTCCACTGCCGATAATATCTCTCTATTTTCATACTCCTTGTGTTGTTTTTGTTCGATTCCCTATTCAGTTCGGCGTGATTTAGCAATTTTCTTTTACTGGAGAGCCTTTTCCTTCTTCCTTTACAATGGCTATTGAGCCCTCCACCCCACCGCCGCAATGCGTTGCGCCATGGCCGCTGCAGTGGTGGGTCTTATTTTTTGGTCACGATCCCTCGATGCGCCTCCCTAAATTGCAGCCCTTCCCTTTCGTCGCTTTTTCCTTTTCACCTTTCAAAAACTGGTTCCTGTGCCCTCCTGCGGCCTTAGGGTTGATTACCTGAACAAATCCATATGTTTAAGGGACGGCTTAAGTGTTTTTTTCCCATTCCCCCCCCCCACCCAGAGTGGCATCCTCCATGCCCCTCTTTTTTCTCCCCCAGCATTGCGATGAATGGATCAAACACAGCCGCAGAATTTGCCTTTTTCGAATTCGTTTGCGGGGATTCCTGCCCTTTTCCCTGACCCTATGTTTTGCGCAAGGGCTGGCTTGTCCACAGCTTGGCGTATTTTTTTCATTTGGTGGGATTGCCCCTCCTCTGGCGCATTGTGCCTGAGGATTGAGTTGGCCGAGGGAGAGATCCCTCTCAAAGTGTATCGGGAACCCTTTGATCTCTTTAACTTCCCATTCTCTTTCATCGCACGAAGCCCGCCCGACCTTTGCGGCGGGGGGTCGCACTGGTCTGCTCTTTTTGGAGAGCCGGCAATAGTTGTCAAACTGATGATTCGGCTGGAGCCCATCCCTCGAGGTTGTAGGCCAGGGATTTCGCATTCTTCTTGACCCCTCCTTCGGCCCCCCAACATGAGTTACTCCTGGTCCGAGGCGACATGTGGCCCCTTTTATTGGCGCGAGCGAGCCTCCGGCATCCCTTCTTCCGACAAAAGCACGCGCATGCCGTGGTCCCTTTGGGGTGCAGCGCGCCTTGGTCGTTTCTGGTTCTCAAGGGATGACTTTTTCTGGAGCTTTCCCGGCATTTTGAGTATAACCCAGCCCAACGTTGCCTTTGCCTTTATTTCCCGCGCGGCGATTTGGGCCCCCTTTTCTTTTCCAAACTCTTCCCTTAAGTGAGGTCGGGTCGACTCCCCTTCGGGTTCTCCTGGTTATCCCACCATATACGTTCTCAACAAAAACCCCTTACCTTTGAGTTTTTTGTGTTTGTCTCCCGCGATACATTGGATATCGTTTCAGTTCTTCCAGTGTGACGTCGGAAAGCTGTCAAGATCGGGTTCCTTTGCTGAGATTACCTTTTGACAGCGCCCCCATATGGTTTCCCAAACCCGAATACTCCCGTATTTCCGGCGTGCGCGACCAAAGATGTTGGTTTCACTGGTTTCCTTTTTCCCCCGTACATTTCTAAGCTGGCAAAGCCTCACTGTTGGAGCAAATTTGCCAGAGGCCTCTTCATTTTGGGACCGGAGCAAGTCAGATGGAGCATTTCCTGTCGTTCTTTCTGCTTCCCCCCCTTCCCCTCCCTCCGCTGCAACAAGTCACCATCCTGAGGGGTAATGGATAATAAACGTGAATTACTGATGCCCTCCTCTGACAGATTTTCCCTGAGTTGATGTATAATCGTTTTTTTCTAACCGTTCTTTTTGACGGGCAGCCCATTTTGTTTTGTGTCGGTTTTTGACGCTGATGTGTTGTTGGAGCCTGAGCATTTCCCAGTGTTTCGCTCCCTAATAGATCCTTGTGAAGACTCCTATGGATAAGGTTTTTTTCGTCCCTTGCCAGATTGTGGTAGATTCCGAAGGGGCGGTTCCTCGGGTAGTTCGTTCCTTTGGAAGGTGGTTGTTGCTTTCTCTTTCAGAAAGTGTTTCAAGCAGACTCCCCTTTCTCCCCCAGATTTCAGAATGTTGAATGTTTTTCAATTTTTTCGACTACCTACCTCAGCAACCCACTTAGTGTTTTTTTGATGAACGAGTGTCCCTTCCTTGCAGCAGCATCACGAACCCGAATCCCCCCCTCCTTTTGACCAATGTTGTATACTACCACTACCTTCTTAGTTTGTTTCAGATTTCCACCATTTCCAAAGGCGGAAGGATTTTTTTGGTTCCGTAACTTTGTCAAGGAGCCTAAGCACCTTCCGAACGTAACATCTGCATACTTTTGGCCCAAGGACTGGCAACAAGGCTTTTCCCCGAGGACACTCTCACCCCAATCGCCCTTGCCTGCGCGCTACCGTGGCCTCTGTTCTTGTACCCCAATGGAGGAACTCACGGGTTCAACAAATTGCCGGAAAAACCCCCATCGGGTTCTTAAACTTCTTCGTCTTTAACACCACTGGAGGCATTCCTATCGACAAAAAACACCTTCTTGGCCTTCCAGTTTCTTCCACCCGCGCGATTTGCGGTTCCACCTGGCGGCACGTCGATAGCCCATCCTCGGCAACAAACCCCCTCCACCCCTACCCTGCGGGTCCTCGTCAACCAAATGGAAACCTGCCGTCCAAAACTCCCCAGACCCCTCGTATCTCTTTGAGTGGACTCCAAACCCTTCATTAATAAAGGACCACCTTCACCCAACCTGAGCTAGAATTTTGGCGGCGTAGTGAAGCCTCGCCCCAATGGAAGTTTCTCTTATCCCCTGGCTCCATTTCTTAACCGTTAACACCTCCAGATGAGGAACTATTCAACCCCCCCCTGGATCCCACCAAAACTTAAATTGATATGCTTGTAGATTCCGAGTTTAACCTGTAAAATTTTGAAAGGCCCCCTCGCGGTGCGCGCGGATTTTTTTTCCCCCCCCACTCTAATGGGTTCTGAGGTTTGTTTTAACACCTGTATTAACTGTACTACTAATATCAAACTTTCTCACCCTCGTCCCACAATGGCCCTCTGACTACCTCTCCCCTTGCAAATGTACTGATTCCCACCCCCAACTCCAAATGATGACTGGTGGTTTGTGATCTGTCCCCCCCCTGTTTTTATATAACCCCCAGGTTTACCCTTTTAGTACGAATATCGGCCTTTAATTTTTTTTTCTTTCCGCTACAATTTTTTTCCAAATCGAACGCGGTTGTGCAACCCCCTCGAAGGCAATTATGGGATTTTTTTTACATAAAAAGTGCTCCCTCGCCACTCTGTAATCCCAGTCTTACGCACCCCCCCTCTTTAAGACTCGCGTGCGCTCACCCAAATTAACATTTCTTGAGGGGGATCTCAGAAAAATGAAGTGGGTAGACTTTCCTTTTCCCCTTCGCCCGGCCAAATTCCCCATGGTTGTCCGTATAGGGTAAGTCCCCCCCTTTCCCGTCCGAGACCTTGGCCAAAAATGCTTTTTCTGGGAGTGATTTTTAAAGCATCCCCCTCCTTTTGCCTCCACATGAACCCTCCTACCCACCCAGCAATAACAATTGCACTTTCTATTTGAGGCTTCTTTTTCTTTTCCGCTTGAACTCATGGCCGCACTATCTTTTTGCTGACAGCCCTTGGAGAGGAAAAACATCGTGGCGTTGCCCACTTCCCTCCCTCCACACCCTGCCTTGCTGTCATTGCTGCCACATAAACATGAGCTCATTCTTTTTGCGTTACCCCTTACCGGATCATTCCGGATTCCATTGGGTCTTCTCAAGAATAAAATGTGGTCTTTTGTCCAACGTTCTTGGATAGGGCTTCCTTCATAGAGGAATGTCTTTTTTCATTTTAACTTTCCCCCCGGATCCTTTTTTTGGTCATCCCTCGTGACGCAAGACCCTTCTCGACCGCCCACCCCTCATACATTATTTGCCCTCTGATGGCCTTACTCTCTTTCGAGAAATCCCACCAGGGTGGCCCTGTTTACCTGGCCACCCCCAAATTTATCAGATGGATGGACTGTTCTTAGTCAATTCCTTCTCTCCACGAGGGATCGGAACCACCTTTCACAACACAAGGTCGAAATGGTCCCGAAAGCGCGGAGTTGGATTTTTTTTTGTAAAAGGGTGTTCGTAAATAACCTTTCATGCCCCCAGCCGTACTCCTCCCTTGCCCCCCCTAATTCCACGGAAATCACTCCGCTAAC
>Ga0179591_1313162_pt1 | contig 11001 bp, 17 predicted proteins | sample CZOMad2_1_08_16f_FD_182891 | JGI IMG/M metagenome (GOLD analysis project Ga0179591, IMG submission 182891) | Vadose zone soil fungal communities from Angelo Coast Range Reserve, California, USA - CZOMad2_1_08_16fungal (PacBio error correction) | ecosystem: Environmental > Terrestrial > Soil >... | reverse complement strand
AGGTAGAAAGGAGAGCGTCTTCCTCTCCTTCCCCTTTTCTCCTAAGGCCTACCTCTATCTGTCTGTCGTTTTGTCGCTTTGCACGCGAGACAGCGGGTTCTTTCCTCCTCCCCTTGTAAAGAGAGGTGAAAGGTTTCCTCTCTTCTCCCTTCCCCCCTCTGAGAAGGCTGCTGTATGTCCTTTTTCCTTTTTCTTAGCGAAAGAGAAGAAGCAATCCATGTTCTTCTTCCCTTTTTCTCTTCCCTCTTCCCCCGCTCGAAATGAAGGGGAGATTCCCCCCCCCCCCTTTCTAGCAATTCTTCCTAGGGAATGAACGGCGTCCAATGCCCCCTCCCCTTCTCCTTTCTTGAAGAAGAAAAATTTCCTCATCAACCCTACAACCACCTCAAAAGTAAGGGAGGGAACAATCATGCAAAAGGGCAGTGTGGTATTTCCCCCTCTTCCCTTCCTCCCTCTCTTAGGCGCTGGTAGAGAGCCCCCTTCCCTTTCCTTTCCTCTTCCTCTTCCAAACGCGATAGATCTGACCCCCCTCCCGCCGCGAATGGGGCGCGTGGACGCCTGCATCTCTCCTCTCTCGCGAAGTGATAGCGGAGTCCTTCTTCTTCCCCCCCCTCAGATCCGTCCCTTCTTCTTCGTGTTCGAAAAAGACGGAGCCAATTTTCCTCCCCCGCGGCGAAAGAGTAGAAGGCTTTTTTTCCCTCTTACGGCGTCTCTAAGATCCCCCTCCTCTGACGGGGAGGAAGCTGAAGAGTCTCTCTTCCTTTCTTCCCTTTCCCCTCAATAGAAGGCGTAAAAAAATCTCCCTTCCTCTCTCTCTTTATTACCCTCTCTCCGGTGATATCGATCCGCCTTTCCCCTTCCTTTTTCCTGTAGAACGGATAAGAGACTCCCTCCCCCCCCCCTTCTTCCCTTCTCGAGCGTATTTCTTCTTTTCCCCTATGGAGAAGAAAAGGAGATGCTGTTTCCTTTCCTCTTTCCTCCTTGGCGAGCGTTCGGCTCTTGCTCTGTATCGACGCTTTTTTCTCTCTTCGGGAAAGGGATGTCTATTTCTTTTTTATTTTCCCTAGGGCCCACCCGGGCCTCGGCTATTTTTTTTTTCTTCCCGAAAGGGAAAACAAATCCTGCTTCTTTTTTTCCCCAAAACTGTCCCTCCCCTCGGACTTTTGTTCCTCCTCCGCGATGGGGATAAGGGAGAGGATCTCGGCTCCCTTTTTTTCTCCCTTCTCCCTCGAAGAATGATGGAGGTGCGAGTCGGCCCCTCTCCCTTCCTTTTTTCTTTCCCTTTCTTCCTACGCCATGTTTCGAACCCCGCTCCGTGATCGAAGGTAAGGAGAGTGCGCGCCTTCCTCTTCTTTTCCTCTGTAAAAGGAAAGAAAGAAAACCCTCCTTTCTTTTCCCCCCCTTTCCTTCCCAGGAGATACCCCTATCTTGCCTCTTTTTAGTCGCGAAGAAAAAGGAGGGAGCATCTGCCTCCTCCCCCCTTCCTCTAAATAAGTAGATCTTTTCCTTCTCCCCCCCCTTTTTTCTCCGGCGATCGACTTTGATTCTTTCACCTGCGTAAAATCGTATTGACGGCGTTCCCTCCCCCTTCTCCCCCAAAAGAAAGTAGACAGAATATGACCCTTCCTTTTCTTCCTTTCCTTCTTCTTGAACACTGCCCCTCGTAGAGCTCCTCCTTCTTCCGATGGAGAAGGAGAGAGAGGGCCCCCCCTCCCTTCCTTTCTCTTGAATGAAGTAGAAGAAGATCGCTTCCCCCCCTCCCCATCTCTCCCCCCTCTCTTTTTAGTCGGGCCCCACTTCTTCCAACGGGAATACTGCGGCAGATAGACGATTCCCCTTTCTTCCCCTCTTTTCCTGAAAAGGAGAATATGGAAATAAAGCATCTCTCCCCCCCTCCCTTCCTCCTCTATAATCACTCTTAATCATCCTTCAACCTCAAATAAGAATGGGAGGAAAAGTTTTTCTTTCCCTCCCCCCTCCTCTCCGGTAAATAGACCCTTCCCTCCCCCCCCCTTACCAAGATAGTGCCTCCCGCGGTGATGTAACTTCCGGAGGAGGTGAGGAAGAAGATAAGACCCTTCTTCCCCTTCCCCCCCTCCTCCCTTCCCTGTAAGGAGATGGTAAAAGGACGATCCCCTTTTTTCTTTCCCCCCCTCCCATCAAAGCTAAGCTTCTCCCCCTTAAGGATAGGATTAAAAAGCATGCGTCCCTCCCCTCCCTTCCCTTCTTCACGTAGGAAGGGTGAGATAGTCCTTCCCCCTCTTAAAAAACTGCCTCCCTTTCTGGCCGGCACGGCGGGAAAGGTGTGCGTTATTCTCTCCTCCTTTTATTTTTCTCTCGCCAAAAAAAAAGTGCAAGACACGTCTTCCTTCCTTTCCCCCCCCCTCGGTTATGGAGATAGCAGAGCATGCATTTTTTCTCCTCCCTCTTTTCCCCAGAAATTTAATGGATTGTCCTTCTCCCCCCCCCCTTTCGCCTTAACTGATCGCAACCCCCTGGATGATATAGTAATTGACAATCGAAGGGACATTTTTTTTTCCCCTCTCTTCTCCCTCCGACGAAAGATAGTAGAGGCGTCTTTCCCCCCCTCTTTTCCTCCCCCTCGCGTGAGAACATTTCTTCTCCCCCTTTCTCCAATAGATGAAAAAGTTTAGACCTCTTTCCCCCCTCCCCGGGCCGCCCCATTTTGGTTGCGGCTTCCCTTTGCTCCGAGTGATAGAGAGGAGCCTTCCTCCCCTCCCTCCCTCCGGTTTAGCTGCAATCTCTCTTACAGGACCCACTCTCCTTCAGGTTATGTAAAGGGGCCTCTTTTCTTTCCCTTCTTGATGGAAAAAAAATTTTGCTTCCTTTCCTACGATACCATTACCTGTGAAGAAGGTGTAGTACGTCCCTTTAGTAGGAAGGCATTCCCCCCTTCCTTTCGCCGGCCTTTCCAGACTCTTCGGTCGATATAGAATTAGAAATCGGCCTCTCCCTTCCCCCTTTTCCTCTCAGAGAATAGAGAGAGACCTTTTCTTTTCCCTCTTTCCTTTTCTCGATGGCTGCTTGAACTTATGTAGATAGAACCGACGTCACCCCCTCTTTTTCCCCCCCCTCCCCTTCTCGTTCGCAGGCTCTGTTCCTTCGAGATAGAGGCTTTTCTCCCTTCCTCTCGCATAAAAAAATGGTCCTTCTTTTTCTCTTTTCTTCTGAGCCTCCCTCGTCTTCTGTGCCTGTTCTTCGACGGTGAAGGAACATGATGAAGGCTTCTATGTGAGAGTGATATGCCATCTACCCCCCCCTTCAGAAATCGGGAGAATCCCTTTCAATCTTCTTCCCGTCGATCAGGGAGGGGTTTGCTCTCCTTTTTCCCTCCTCTCCCCCTTTCGAAATGATAGGGGGAAGCCCCCCCTTTTCTCGGTCTTTCCTTTCTTTCCTTCTTCATTGAAGGGTAGAGAAAGTTCGCCTCCCCCTCCCCCTTCTCTCGAAGAGACTGAAGTTAGGACTTTCTCCTTTTCCCCTTGGAATCATCACTCGATGTTATTTTCCTATCGTCACGAAGAAATAGGAGCCGCTTCCCCCCCTCCTTCCTTTCGAGAAAATAGGAACGAACTCTCCTCTCCCTCCCTTCCCGGTAAGATATGGAAATCCCCCTCTCCTTCTTCCTTCACCAGAGGAAGAAAATGAGACCTTCCCCTTTTGGCGTCTCCCCTTGATGCAATTTCTCCTATGCAGATTGAAAGAGACTTTTCCCCCTCCCTCTTCCCCCCCTTCCTCCCTGGAACAGGAAAGGAAGGAGGTCGTTCCCTCCTTTCTTCTTCCCGCGCGCGGCCCACTTAGTATTCTTCAGAATTCTAATTGAAATTGTAGACTCTTTCTTTCCTCTTTCCCTGAGGGAGAAAATAGAAGAAGTTTCCTCCTTTCTCCTCCGCACGTCTCTTTGTTTGATCTCCGGAGACGCCCTTTTCCTCTCTTTCTCTTCCTTAGAAGTTGTCGTCCTTCCCTTTTTTTTCTTCTTCACAACTTGGCGCCCTCGGCTGACTTCCCCCCTGCCTCCGACGGTGAAGAGAGATAGGCATGGCCGCCTCTCCCTCCTTTCCCTATCAAGGAAGAGAGAGGAGTTCTTTTTCCCTTTCCCTTTTTTCTTCGAACTCTCCCCCCTCTTCGTCCTTGATCCGGCAGGTATAGCGGTTGAGCGATCCCCCCTTCTCTTTCTTCAGGAGAAAAGACGGTCGTCTTCCTCTTTTTCGGCCGAACACTCCCCAATGGGTCCTCAATACCACACGGCACTTGTGAATGATGATTGGGCCTCTTCCCCCCCCCTTCTTTCGGAAATTTGAGAGTAATGCCTCTTTCTCCGATGGCCTTTTGCTTATTCTTACTCCGTTCATTGAACAGAAAGTCATTGGCTCCCCTTTTTCTTCTTTCCCCGTAATTGAGAGAGAAAGCGCCCCCCCCCCTTCTTCTTTCTTCGCTTCGCTCCTCATGATTGACCTCCCTTTCTTTTTCCCTCCTTCAGAGGAATGATGCGCCCCTCTTTTTCCCCCCCCTTTTTCCCCCCGAGGGAGAAGGATAAGAACTGTTCCCCCCCTCCTCCTTTTACTAGCCCCTACCCCTCCAAACCAACGAGCAACATGTCTTCCCTTCTCTCCTTCCTTTATAAAAGAGATATAAATGGAGAAAGAATTTCTTCCTCCCCCCCCCCTTTTTCTCTCCTTCCGAAACTTTCCCCGATCGGTGTAGGAACCACTCCTTCTCCTTCCTCCCCCCCTTCTCGTCTTGTGACCTTAGGGAAACCGCCCCCTCTTCCCTTCTTTCGGGGGCCGGTCCCACCAACTCCTTTCTTGATTGATTTGAACGACGGGTTAAGTGGACTCTTCCCCCCTCTTTCCAATGGGAAGTGAGTTGCAAAGAATCTCTCTCTTTTTCCTTTTCTCTCCTTTTTCCCCCCTCACTCCAAATTTCCCTCTGGTACCCCCTCCCCTCCTCCAATATTCCACTTAACCCGCGGGCAAATCAGCGACTACTTGCTTCGGAACGTAAAGAAAGAAAAGAGGGGCTTCCTCCTCCCCTTTCCTTTTTCTCGGTGGACCTCGACAAACTCCTCATAGGGGGGCTGCTTAAGCGTTTTTTTCCCTTCCCTTTCTCCCCCCCGATGAGGGTGTAAAGTTGGAGGGAGTCTTCCCCTTTCTTTTTTTCCTTTTCCCCCTCCCCCCTGTTTCTCAGGGGATATCTCTTTCCCGTACCACCATGCTCCTGGGAAGGCCGGAGCATTAAGCCGAACATGTATGCTCTCCTTTTTTTTTCTTTTTTCTTCCCCCCTCTTCACCCTCGGGTGCGGAGTGAAAACGTCTCCCTTCTCTCTTTTTTCCCCCCCCCCCCCCTCGGGCGTCCTTCCTTTCCGCTACGCTCTTCTTTCTCTCCTTCATGAGAGGAGAGAAGCGACGAATTCCCTTTCCCCTCTTCTTGGATTAGATTAGAACGAATTCTTTTTTCTTCCCTCCTCGGTGGGCTCTCCCCCTGGTCTGGCCTTACCTTTTCCAAGGCATCCTAAAAAGGAATCGTTTTTTTCTTCCTCCCTCCCCTTAAGAAGAAGAAAATGACTCCCCCCCTTTTTCCCCTTCCACTTTCAGTGTGTATTCGGCGTCCCTTCCGATTATTTCTCTTCCGACAAGAAGCGGAGGAGTGTCTTTTTTTTTTCTTTCCTTTCTCTCCAAGAGAATAATGATGCCTCTTTTTCCTCTCTTTCTCCTCCCCCAAAATCCGCCTCGTGGGGATCTTTCTCCTCCACCTTTCGATGAGATGAAGGAAAATACGCCCTTTTCTTTCTTTCCTTCCCTCAGAAAGAGAGAAAATGCTCTTCTTCCCCTTCCTCCTCTCACCGAAGGGCCCCTGTGCCCCACTCTCCCTCGCCAAAGCGGTCGACAGGTCTAATTTCCCCTTTTTCCCCTTCTCCCCTCTGAGGAGTAGAGAAGGCTCTTCCCCCCCCCTTTTCCTTCTTTACAGGCTCTGCCTTCGACACGATAGCCGGCGGCTCTTCTCCCCCCTTTTCCACCAACGAGGCGACCCCTCTCTTCCTCCTCGCCTGGTGATGCCTTTTCTCCTCTTTCCTTCCCACTGTCGGTGAAAAGCAGGAATTTTCTTCCTCTTCTCCATTGCTTTCTTTCCTCCTCATCTCTTCGCAAGACTGATGGCTCCTCTTTTTTCGGGGGATGAGATGCCTTCCCCCCTTCTTTTAATTCCCCGGATTCTTTTCTCCTCGAAGAGAGGATGGATTGCAACCTCCTTCTCCCTTTCCCTCTGGAAGTAGGAGGGAAGTTTTCCTCTCTCCTCTTTTTTCTTTATTGAGCGGCGCCTCTGATTTTTCCTCACTTCCACCCCTAATGAGTGATGATGAAAGCATGTTTTCCTTTTCACTTTCCCCTCTCCGCAGGAGATGGTAGAAGAACCCCCCCCCTCTTTTGCATATTTTTTCTCGGCTTTCCGTTTTCTCCCCCTTCATCAGAGAGATCGCATGAAGCGCAGTCCTTCTTCCTTCCCCGATGCTTTAGAACGGATACTTTCCCCCTCTTTTGCAGCGTCCCACGCCGCCCTTCCTGAGGTAAGGAAGAGTTTCTTTTTTTTTCCCTTTTCCTGAGGGGATTATTGGGGCGATTCTTTTCCTTCCCCCCTCCTCTTGCAGCCCGCTTCAATTTCCTTCACGGCGAGACATCAAATATCGCGAGTTTCCTTCCTTTTTCCCCCTTTTTCTTTCCGACAAAAAAAGGTTGGAGGCTGCCTTCCCCTCCTTCCTGGAGAACAACAGTCCTCTCCGAGGACTGCGGAGAAGGATTTCCCCGCCTTTTTCTTCCCCCCTCGGAAAAGGTTATTTGACTTCTTTCTTCTCCCTTCCCCCCCCCCCCCAAACAGCCTACTCCTTTTTTCTTCCCCTCTAAGACAAGATGAGGTCCCCCTCCTTTCTCTTCCCTTTCTCCCGGAGTAGAGATAGGGCATCTCGTTCCCCTTCCTCCTCTTCTCACGGCCTCTATCCTTCCGGCGGCGACAGAGGGAATGAAGTAGACTTCCTCTCCCCTCCCCCCCCCCCCTCGATGATGGATGAGTCGGCACCCCCCTTTCTCCCCTTCTTCCTGCGGTCCCCGGTGCTCAGCCAAGGTACAGAACCTTTCCTCTCTTTTTTCCCTTTTTCTCTTTTCAATAAAGAGGGGAACTCCTTTCCCTCTCTCTCTCCCTCGTTTTCAGCACCTCCTCACCAAAATAAGAAGGGCGGCCCTCCCTTTTCTCCTTTTCCCTAGAGTAAATAGAAATGTCTCCTCTCTTTTTCCCCTTTTAAGAAAATGTTCTCTCTTCTTCTTTTTTCCTCCTCTTCCTTCGGAGGGGAGAAGCCGTCCCCCCCTCTTCCCTTTTCTAAGCGGGTCCCAGCCCGCCTCTCCCCTGTCCGGCGATGGTAAAGGAAGATCCCCCTTTTTCTATTAATCAAAGAATACTCCCTCCTCCTTTCTAGGCTTCCGCCTTCGAAAGAAAGTCCTTTTTTTTTCCTTCCCTCCCTTACGTTGAGTGCAAGTAGGAGATCCCCCCATTTCCTTCCCCCTCCTCCCTGCCTTCCTTCACTAGTGCACGGGGTTTTCTCTCTCCTATTTAATTCCTCCTTTTTTTTTTTCTCGAGAGAAAAAAAAAGGAAAGAAGTCTCCTTCCCTCCCATCTCCCCTTCCTTACCTTCCTAACATCCGCAAAAGGAAGACGGTTGCCTCCCTCTTTCAGTGCCATTCTTTCTCGCCTGATCGGTGAAGAAGAGCATGCTTTTTTTTCGTAAAAGTAATAGTAGTGGCTTCTTCCCCCCCTGTTGACTCCCTCCTTTTCCCATCGCAGGAAAGGAGAGGGAGGCTATTTTTTCTCTCTTCCCCCGCGAAGAAAGATAGTAGCGGCTTTTCTCCCTTCTTTCTCCCTCATCCGCTCTTGAGCAACTTTTCTCTTCCACAGATGGTTCTTTCTTCTTCTCCCCCCGGAGGAAAAATTTCTTTCCCTCTCTTGGATCAAGCTATCAATGATGAAGAAGGTGACGAACATTTTTTTCTTTCTTTTCTTCCCGAGAGAGAAGGCGACAACCTCCTTCCTTCCCCAGCTTAAGTTAATCGTCATATCGAAGGTTATGTTACTTTTTTTTTGCGCGGCCGCTTTTTTTTCCCCCCCTTTTTGCTTCCTACTCCAGGCCCCTCGCGGTGCCGCGTTTTTCCGTGACGGCCGGCCGCGGTTTTTTTTTTTTTCTTCCCCCCGGTCGCCCCTTTCGCATTTCTTCTGCGCTCGCAGCCCGGGCCTGTCTTCTTTTTTTTTTTCTTTGGCCGTCGAGGTGAGCAGACCCTTCTTTCTTTTGTGTTTTCCCTTGTTGGCGACGTGCCCCTCCCGCGTCGCAAACCACAAACACCCCCCCCAATTTTTCCTCCCACCCAACGCAAACCCCTTGTTTGCCGTTCCAGTTTAGCCCTCCCTTGTGCACCAACTTGCGAGAGAACCACCACGCACGCCCCCCACTATTATACACCAATCCGATAGTGACGGTACTCGCCGACTTTTTAAATCTACCCCCCCCCCCTCAACCTTTCTACGGTTCCACGTAATGTCATCCCCCCACTTGCCCCCCCCCCCTCCTCACACAGACCACATCCGCACCCCATCACAGTCTCCTACTCCCATTTCGGCCGCCCCACTTAACTTTCGGTTCCCCCTTTTCCGCTTGGCCCCTTGTACTTTGGGGAGCCCCCAGAAAGGAGACAGTGCACCCCAAGCCCTTAAACTCTCCCCCTCACCCCCCCTCTTGTTCCACCTCTACTCCCCAAACAACTCCCCACCCCGCCCTCTTCTTCCGGACCTGTTTCGCCGCGTGCCCCATCATCCACACAAAGAACCTTCCTTAACCCCATCTGGGCTGCCCCCGCCCCCGCGCCCAGCTGCCTTTCTAACCAAAACACACAAACACAAACACCCTCACACCCATTTTCTCTATGAGATCCATACCACAAAACCACAAAAACCTCACATCACGAAGGAATAACCAAACCAAGGTGAAAAAGATACACAATAAAACACAGCACCCACAACAACTGACCCCCCCTAACCCACCCCATTCTCCGAGCAATAATAAGATGCCGGGCTCGACTCCACCTCACACTCTTTACACCAACCACCACCCAATTTCCCGCGTCTACCCATACAAGGTCCTCTGCCCCCGCATCCCATCACGAGCGTTCGAGCGTGTCTTTTCTCAAGATAAACGCAACCAAAAAATTCTCCCCTGCAGAAACACAAACACAAAAGAAACATTACCACATTCAAAACCCAACAAACATAAAACCAACTCCAGTCTTATTTCTGCGCTCTAAACCACTGTGAACAAAAACTACCTGCCCAACCCCTCAGACGCAATGGTCGACGGCTAACAATACAACACCAATACACACCCCTAAACCCCCACAGACCACCACGGACAACACCAGCCGCGTCCACTTATTTCCTCTCTTTTTCCCAAGCGCGAACTCACCAACCCATCACAGGGCAATGACCAAACAACAACAACAACACAACACACCAACCATTCCACAAAATGACTCAACTCACACGCACAAATCATTACCCCTCCACGACGCGTTTATTATTTTCACCTTCAACTTTTTTTCCTTCCTGACACAAAACACCCCCCCAAGTTACGCATCAGCCTCGTGTTCCCCTCCTTGGCGGCTTGCCCCACAGACACAAACAAAGACTACTAAAAGCTACAACAACTCCCTTTTCTCTTGCAGGGCCGGCTGGTGCGCCATTCATTCAATTTCCCCCCCCTCCTTTTTCCCCTTTTCTTGTTTGTTTCTTTTTTTCTCTGCTGACCGCTCCCCCCCCCCCCCCCCTTGGTCACGTCAAACTTTCCTGCCGGAACCCCCCCCAGCCAGTACCCTAAAACATTGACATCTCTACAAAGATGCCTCTCACTTTGGCGGGCATGCCCGCCAAGTTTCCAAAGTACACATCTCCCACTAATCCACCCCCAACACAAACAACCCCCCCCTCACCAATCCGTTTTTGCCTCTTTTTCACACCTGCCCCCACGGCCCCGGTTTATCTTGCGCTCTTTTTCGCGGTTGCGTCGGGTTTTTTTTTCCTATTTGTTCGTTGGTTTTTGTGTCTGGGGTCACCCCCTCTCGGTGTTTTGGCTTCCTCCCCCCTTTTGCCGCCGGGGTATCGAGGGTCTCCATTCCAACCACAACCACACACCCCCCCCCCCCATGTCCTCCCCACCACCCCTTCCTCACTCTCAAGCGGCCGGCTGCTTCTTTCCCCCCTCCCTTCTCTCGCACCCCACACTGGACTCCGCCAATCCCCCCCCCCTGTCCCCCTAAAACTGTGGTTTTTTTTTTCCCTTTTTCTTAACTCGTTCTCTTTTTCGTCCCCGCCCCCCTTTGCGTTTTCATTTTTTTTTTGGCCAACACCCCACCACACGAGACACGAAGCCGCACACCACCCGAGTTGTTCCCCCCCCCCCTTTTTCTTTCCCCTTCACCCCAAACCCAAACCACCACACACACGCCCACCAAACACACATCCAAAATACACAACACACCAAACACACCACCCCCCCAACCCTCACCCCCACACCCAAACACACACACCCAAACCCACCCCACCCCCTGTTCCACCTTCTTCCCCCCCCCACCAATAACCCCAAATCAAAGCCTCCTCCCACACCCTTACGCCTCCTATCCTCCCCCTGGGCGCCGGCTTTTTTCCACAGCACCCAAACACAAAAAGACCCCCACTTTTGCCCTCGGGGTGTCCGGAACACCCCACCCTCCATTTTTTCACCTTCCCCTTTCTTTCCTAACACTACACACCTAACACCAACACGCACGTGTTGGGACGTTGAAACATGACCACCACCTGCCACACACACCAAGAGAACCACACACATAAAGCAACAAAAGACTAAGAGACAATCAATTTCCCCTTCGCTCTGATTGTAGACCGAGAGGGTGAAGGGGG
>Ga0179591_1199570_pt1 | contig 11001 bp, 11 predicted proteins | sample CZOMad2_1_08_16f_FD_182891 | JGI IMG/M metagenome (GOLD analysis project Ga0179591, IMG submission 182891) | Vadose zone soil fungal communities from Angelo Coast Range Reserve, California, USA - CZOMad2_1_08_16fungal (PacBio error correction) | ecosystem: Environmental > Terrestrial > Soil >... | reverse complement strand
TTGTACCACCGCGCATTTTAACCCTCTCCTCCCCAGTATTTCGCCCCCTCTCTCCCCCAGGTTCAGGGATTGTTGGTAGTGTGAAAGATCCCCGCCGTCATTATATCTCTTTCTTGACCTCGTATTCTTCCTGGCCAAAGAGTCACGGTATTTAAAGGGAACCCCCTCGTTACCTTTTTTTCTTTTTCTTTTGGTCGCCCTTCCCGTTCGGCTTTCTACCAACTCCCCTTCCCATGCTGTACTTCCTACTCATGTTATCTGTGAAGACGTGAATTAAAGTGGATCGCCCTTTTCAAGATTCGCGTTTCTTGACTCCCACCATCTCTTAAGAGCTGTCATTGCTTTTTTTTTTTATTCTCATTTTCTTTCTTTAGGTGCCTCAGTCCCTCCCCCCGTTTTGTATCCATGAACGCAGGAAACTCACGGGGGGTTCCACCCCACCCCCCCTCCTTTCTCGGGTGATCTTTGTTCGCGAATTCTCCGATGACCGTTTTTCGAGGATCCCCCCCCCCTTTTCATGATTGGGTGGACTTTCTAGTAGATGTCTGAGCAAGTTCGTCCCATTATCCTGTCGTACCGATCCGTAATGGAATTGCCAGTTCAGACGATCAACGGTTCCTGCCCTCCCTTCGTTTCGCCTCTATTACCCCCCCTCCGAGCCGTTTGATTCTTGAAAAAGAGTAGAACCAGTTTGTTGAGGCGAGATAAGAATCGCTCTGTTCTTCGCCCGACCCCATTACGAAGGACCACCCTGGCTTTTTCCAGATCTCCCTTTTGGTTCAAAGAATTTCTCCTTCTCTGCGAGCCGGTCTCCTTCTCCGCGTTGAGAAATGCCAAGTACCCCGCGTTTCCGGTCCCCCCCTGTGCTTTGAATGTACGTGCACCCCAGTTTGACTTGATTTTGTACGACCCCCCTCGATCGGCCCTTCCTACCCTTCTTCTCAGGAGTTACTCCTCCGCTTTACGCTTAGAAATTTGACTCCTCAGTTGTCTATCTTCTTGGGATAATTATGTTTTCTCTTTTTTCGTTTTGTAAAGTACACCGATCCTTTTTTCCGCAGCTCGGCTGCCCCTGTCAGGACGGTCCCTTTTCCGGTATTGCGAGTCCACCTCCCCCCAGATTTCTGTCTTATTGGCTTCTATTAATGAAGTTCCATTCTACCCGATTTTCTTTTTTGGCCCCGTTTCCCTTTATTTCTCGTTTTTCTTCCTCCCCCCCCTTGGACAAGGAATCTGGAGAAACGTAGGCCCTAGTTGAACCCCTCCCCTTGTTTAGTGGCTTTCCCGTTGTAGGGAGTTAGAGTTTCGGGTGGTCTCTTTCTACTCTACCAGACACCACCAATCCCCAACCGTAAGTTATCTTGACTCCTGAGCCTTTACTCATATTAGGGGGACCCACACATTACTACCCCAACCAAACCTACCCACACAAAACCATTATCTTCCTCACTCACATACCACACCTCCAACTGTTCTCCTCCATAAACACCGCGTTGGTCAAACTCCACGTGTTTCCTCCCCCCCCTAACAAACCCTAAAAACCACACCAAATTGTTGTGTGTTTTTCTTGGTATTGGGGTTGGGGTGGTTTTCCCCCACATTACCCCAAAAACACAACTTGTCCCCCCCCCCAATTTCAAAAAGTTGTCTTTCTCGATCATCCCCTCTTTGGTGGCGATCTCTCCCCTGCCCCCGGTTTCCGATATCTGTAGACTTAGTAGAGGATTCCTTGTTGCCACCTGCCTATTAAGGTCTATCGATGCCTCCGATCTTTCTTTTGTTGACCCTTCGGTAGATAGGCCTTGGAGTTTTTTATCCCGTTCCCTTTCGAGCCCCTCTTTGAAGATTCACGTTTTTTTTTCCCTTGACTTTGAACGTTTTCTTCCCCGCTTTTCTTGCAGCGACTTTGATAGCGTCTGTCCCCCATCTCCCAGTAAGCTCTCTCTGAGGCCCACGATGAATCCAGTTCTCTCTTTTTCTTCGTCCGTTCTCTTTCCGCCGGCGTCCGAACTCCTTCCTCTGACTCGACCGACTTTTTTCTACCAAGTAAATACGAGGTTTCGCGCTCTTTTTCCCTGCGTTTTTTCCTTTTATCCCCCCTTGAGGATTTTATAGTTTTTCTTTACGACTCCCTTAGTTGTCGGTTTCTTTCTTTCCAAAGTAAGGAAATTTAAGGTACAGAGCCAGCTCCTCCTTTTTGATCTCTACGGCCCCCCTGACCCCCCCTCCCCTCAACGAAGCAAAGTCTGCTAGTCCCATCTGTCCTCCGGACGTATGTTCTCAGCAAGTGAGAGGCCCCGATTAGTTTTTCTCACGTTTAGTCTCTGAAGTATACCACCCGTTTTTTTTTTTTTTTTTACGTCCATGGCTTTTAGGGTTCGCAATGAGACACCCCAGAAGAATACCTGACCCTGAGACAAAAGCCCGTGGTGGGCTGCACTTTTTTTTCATTCCGGTATTCCTTTTATCGATGACTCCTTGGCTATTCTGGGATAAGCTATTATCCCTTTCTCTAACCCTCCTTTTTTGTGTTTATTTCTTTCTTCTCTTCCTGATTCTTTATCACGCCCCCCTCGATGCTTTCCCTGGTAAGCATCTATTCAGAAAGAAAAAATTGATGCTTTTTCCCCCTTCTTTTTCCCCACTTTTGTTTCCTCGTTTTGAGACATCGTATGTACTCTCACCACACCAACGGAACAGTTTTTTATCCTGATTAGAGTATAGTCGAAACCCCTCCTGCATCTGTAGTATCACCCATTCCTACGCCATTTCGCGTAGCGCTCCCACTCGTTGCGTATGTTCCCCCCCTTTCGTCCTGTTCGAGGAGCTCTCCCCCCCATTGCGGGAATCATGCTCGTGCCGTCCGCATTGACTTTCTTTACTCCCATCCCAGACCCCCAACCTAAGGGTTTCCCAAGTAGACGGGCGGACCCCCCGATTCCCTCCTCTTTCTACCCCCCGGCCTTTTATAAGAGTACGAGCCTTTTACCCCTCGACGGAGCTTTTGGTGCGACGTTTCGGTCGATCTCGCCGTTTCTTTTACGAGGTCTCCCTTACGGATTTTCCCGACATCTGATGGGATTTTGCCCTTGAGTACCGTTCCCGAGCTTCTTAGAAGGAAGGCTTACCTTGTGGTATAAGACTGATCCAGTTCCTGCGCCGTCGTATTCACCGTTTCGATGATCTTTCTTTCTTTCCTTGGACTTCGAATCAGGGGGTCATCACTCCCCCGAGTCTGTCCGGATTCCCACAGGACTGAACACCCGGTTTCATTTTTCTATTCGAGACGTTAATCCCCTTCCTTCCCGGCGTAGGCCCCCCCCTGACATCCGACTTGGAGAATCAGCTCGCGCTCGATTTCCCTCTGTAGATATCCCAACATTTTTATGTTCACCCCCTCTAGTCTACTCACCACCCTACTAACATTTACCCCTCAGAAAGAGTTGCCATACTTTCGTGGTTAGGACTCCTCCCTTTACGGGTTTTTGTCTTGCGGATTGGCCAGGGTGAACAAGCCCCTTCTCTGGTACTGCCTCCCTCCTCCCCTCTGTCGAATCCTTTCGAGTTCGAGCCAATACTTTTTTTTCCTTTCGATCGATTTTTCCTCCCCCCCCCTGGACTTCCACAGGTCCCCCTAAGTTTCAGCCCGCTCTGCTTAACTTCGGCTGTGGATGTTCTTCTTACTTTCCTGCTTGACTGTTTCACTCTAGGTACCCCCTCCTATTCGTCAAATTTTTTTTTCCCAGCGTCGTTCTTCGCGAGTCCATCCGTTCTATCCGGGTCCCGCTTGCTTTCCCCCCCCTTCCACTACCGCTACTTGGTAAAGTGTTGGCCCCGTAACTTATGCTCACGTTTTTTTTTCAATACTGTTCGGACGGGGCTGTAGGACAACTGACCTGATGATAAGGATAGCTCCTGATTCGGTTCCCTTTTTTCCCCCCCTGCCATTCTCTTCCTTTGACTGCCAGAAAAGGTTGGTTGTTTCTACGTGCTCATCGCGATGCTTCTCAGCCTACCCCCCCCCACAAACTTTAGTGGGAGATTTGTTTTTTTGTGTCCCTTCCAAGGCCATTGATTTGGTTACCTTTGATTTTTCCACACAAACTTGTGCCGAGGATTAGGTGATTCTCCTTCCTCTCGGCCATTGCCTTCTCTTTTTTTTTTACAGAACCCCGAACCTGGGCCAAGTCATGTGATGACCTTCCACATGTTTTATCCTCGGGGAATTTGACAGTTCTTCTTTCCCCTTTCAGCGACATGACTTCGAGGTTGATGGTTCGTGATTTTGTTTTCCCTAGCCTGAGATTCCCGGTCGTTGATGTGTCTTTATTTCTTCAAATTGATAACTCCCCTCGACGAGTTTTCTTCAGAGTGAGGGGTTTTAAAGGCCCCCCCTGCCTCGACCCTTTTACCCGGGCCCTCTCTTTGTTGACCCTCTAACCTTAACAAGCAGATGGCCCCCCCCATTTCCCGTAGTTTTTTCCCCCTCCCGTGCGCGGTGTTTTTAGTTTTTTCCAAAGACCTGAATTAGCGGAGCGTTTCTTGTTCTCCTCTCCCCAAGATCCGCGTGGTCCGTGAGCTCGGAGAAATCTTGAAGGTCTTAGGGATCTTGCACACGTGACGCCCACCCATCCCTTTAATCACCGTCCTTTTAGTGGTTTTTCCTCTTGGAGGCGATGGCAACTGCGATGACTTCTTTTTTCCTTTCGTCTTTATCTTCCTCCTACTCCCCGTGTTGTTTTTCTTGATCTCTTTTACCCGAGGTCTGATGGGCCCTTTTTCCTTTCTTAGGAGAGCCCCCCCCTCTCTCCCTTCTCTTTGAGTATGTGTTTTTAGTCAAGTTGTCCCGAGAAGCTTATAGATAGGGGATTTCTCTGCTTTTTCTCTGGACATCGTTCTCACTGGTCTCGCGCCGCCTACCGCTACTTTAATTTCCTCTGGTCGAATTTGGGTGTCCCCACTCCTGGCCTTTGTTCTCTTTTTCCTCTGCTCTGTCGCTGGAAAGATGTTCATGGGCCGGAGCTCCGGTCCCGTATTCTTTGGTCCTTTGGTCCCCCCCCCCCTCAGCTCGCCCTTTTAGACCGTCGCTTTCTTTGCTGCTCTAGTCGACTTTGCCGTCGTCTGAGAAGCCTTTTTTCAGTGATATCCTGTTTTCGGCCTTCCCCCCCCCCCTTCCATCTGCCCCTCTTGCTTGTGTCAGGTCCGGAGTCCCAAGGCTCTGTTCCCCTTCCCGAGGCTACCCACGTTTGCCTTCTTGGTTGGAATTCCGAGTAGAGGGGAGTGCATGTCGTCACTTTTCTCTTCGGGACCACCTGACTTCCTGTGCCCCCCTTCTACGCAGAAGATTCCCGAGGGCTTTCGTTCTGTTCGGCCATCCTTCCCCACCTTAAGTTTGCGGATGACAGAAAGTATGACCTTTTCGTCGAGCTCCTTCCTCCTTCTTTCGTCCTTAGCCCCCACGCCTTTCCATGACGGTTTTCCGAGATGGGCATCCCCCCCCGCCCGGCTATTCATCTACCCGAATAGTACGCCGCTAGCGTATCGCATAGTCCTCAGTTTTGTCTGACATCCCTTTTTCCGTTTTAATTCACACGTTGCTTTTCCTTGCCTGTTCCCCCCCCGGTAGCCTTGAGATGCGTGTACGTTTCCCCTCCGTGCGGCTTTTCTAAAAGGATCCCCTTTTTGGTTACCTAAGTCTCTGGGGACGCCTTCGCCCTTCCGGCCTCACGATTTGTCGTTATAGAGGTTTTTGACGTCGAGGTAGCGCTGCCCGCCCCCTCCGACGTTCAGCAGTTTCCCGGTTACTTGAATGTTTTTTCCAGGGGCCTGCCTGCGAGCACTGCCCCCTCTCGTGATCATTTGGAGGCTCCCCCTCTTGAAGATCTCGACACTTCTTCGTGGAGGCCGACCAGCTCCCCACTGTGCTTGGACTCTCGCCGGGACCCGCTCTTGAGAGCTCGGGAGTCCCCCTGACCCTTTTCGTCGTAGCTCCCCCCTTTTTCTTTGGCTGTTTAGATCCCTTTGTGACATCTGGTTGGGCGATCGAGCCGGCGCGTCGGTCTGAGCCCCCCCTCGCTCGAAGATTTCGTCTTACCTTTCAGCCTCTTATAGAATTCGTATTTCCTCGATTAGGTTTCTTGTCAATTGGCGTGTCCGGTCTTGTCTACTACGGCCTTAGAGCGTTTTTGTGGTGTTTTGCGTTGGTCCAGTTTACTCGCCTTGAGGCTCCTTCCCCAGCCCTTTTTTTTTATCTTTTACAGCTTTTAGGCCGCCGTGGAGGCAGTAGCACTTCTTAGGAGAACAAAATAATACTCCTCGGCCCGACTCCTATTGGCCCTCCCCCTGGAGCGGCTTTCTGTTCCAGTTCGTACGGCCGTTCGGCTTTTCCCATATGGAGATTTTTTCCCCGTCGCAAACCTCAGTCCTCGCGGTGCCCCCCCCCTCTTATTTTCCCCGTTTCTACCTGGAAGTTTATCCCCACTTCCTGGGTGCGATCGATACCTCAGCGGCTCACATTTTTTGTGGGCTGGGCCTTCCCAGAACGTCCCTATTTCTCTCCTCCTCTTACGGAGAGCCCTCGCAAAGCCCGGACCGACCGCCCCCCAGAGGGCTCCTCGGTGGATGCCGTTCTACTTGCCCCTAGTCTCTGATTTTTGGTTCGCGACCTCAGGAATTCGTCCCCTTTTTTTTGGTGATTTGAATTTTTTTTGATCGAAATCCACGATTTCACCCCGGCTCGCCACAGAAAGCCGGGTGTGGATCGCATTAGTTTTTGAACAGGCGATCCTATTGGGCCCCCGCTTCGGGTCCGATGGATCCTACTTTGTTTTTCACTAAATCTTGTTGTTGAGAGGATATAGCGTCTCCCGACATCGAAACGATTATTGCAGTCACGGGAAGCCTAGTTTCTTCGACCCGGATGACTGTGGCAGCGGGGCTATCTTTATGAGGTCCCTTTCTAGACCCTGCGACATGGAACGCCCCCCCCAAAAACCTCACTTTTGATCCGGCCTTTGCCTCTTTTCCCCTTCCGCCTGCGCCTCACCTCGCGTCCTGCAGCTGAGTTGTATTCGAGCAGGTGCTTTTTGCGTTTTACGGCTGTGTTTTTTAGGTCCGCGCTCCATTGAGGACTTTTTCTGCCTCTTTACTTTTTTCCATGGGCATTTTTTAAATCTTTTGCACCCCCCCGCCGTTTTACGCTTTTCTGCGGATACGATCGAGATGCTGTCTACCCGGACGGCTCCCGCTGTTAGGTTTGACGGGCCCTCTGCTTTTCGGAGGTGTTCGTATTTGTCTTAGTTGATTTAACTACGGCGGTACATATCCGCGCTGGACGACATCAGAGAGGGAGAGAAGGGGGCATCTTTGCGATTCGGACTCCTTCTCTTTTCGACGGTGTTTTTATCCACTGCAGTTTCGGAACCCTCACGGCGGCCACCCCTCCCGCGTGATGTTCCCGAGGAGGGTACTTTCCGTTGTTGATTTTTCTTGGGTCCTCTTTTCCGGCGCTCGCGGCCGTTTCCCCCCCCCGTCCGGATCAACACTGGGAACCCCAAGTTACCTTGTTCAGAGATTTCGCCATCATCTATTCTTCGCTTCCGGTTTTTCCCCTGATCTCGACAGTTCGAAAGATTTTTTCATCCTGTCGCAATGGTTCGGGCAAAAGAGGGGGCTGCAGGATTAACCTGATCTAAGTCACCCCCTCAATCCGACCGTGTCCAGTCGACTCCCAGTTTTTTTTGACTCGCCGACGGGTCGATTGAGAAGGCACTGTTTTTCATTTTTGTGCGCGAGCAGCACTTTTGGTCGGCATCCCCGCGCCAAGGGTCTGGCCTCTCTTCAGCTCGTCTCCCCTACTGCAAGGGCGAGAGGTTCTGACGGAATTACCTTGTCTCCCTTCCTTCTTCTTTTGCTGCTGAACTGGGCATTTGGCTCATTCTCCTGAATCTTTATTTTGGACTTCCCTCCCTCGATGACCCCTACGTCGGCGTCAATTTCGAAGGAGTCCATCGTCTTTTAGACCAGTTTTTTTTGCCATCCTGGCCTCGCGCGGGCCTAGCCCGCTGTCGTTCATTCAAACGCGTCTTTTAAAGGGTGGGACCGTCAAGGACGATCCGGGTGTCGGAAAGAATCGTTGGTTTTGTGGATGGAGTCCAACCTGCGCCCCTGATTTTTTAGCTCCTTAACTGGAGTTTAGCTTTTGACCACTTCGCCGGCCGTTGCGGCCCTCCATCGGTGCGGCATGCTCGATTTGTCCGGTTTCGTACGTGCTCCTCCGACGAATGCTTCCCCTTCGTCCCCAAGGTGATGTTCTGGTCACTCACTCCCCTTTTTTCCGTGTAATAGAGCGAACCCCCCTAAAAGGCGTTGCGCAGTTATATTGGCCCTCTCCGTCCCTGCGTGACCTGGGTTCCCTCCTCGTGCTATGGGACCATGACCACCCGCGGAACGCGGGCCTGACCACCCATCATTTCCAGTGGGGTCGTAATTTTGGTCGGAGGTTTCGCTACTGCTCACGAGCGACTGCTTTTCTCTTTCTGTGTCCCGGCCGCCGACTGTCTGATCAAGTTTTTTCTTCTCCGCGACTACGGCAACCTTCGCTCCTAACTTCACCTCAGGCGACTTTTCTCGTCTCTGGTTTGAAGGTCCCTAGACCCCTTATTTGCAGGTTTTGCTCGGGCGGGCCTCAGTCCTTTCACCAGCGAAACCCTTGCCTTATCGCCCAGCATGCCGTCTGTTGGTTTCTTACATCGGATTTGTGGCGCCCTATTTCTCTTTCCGCCTGTCGTTTATTATCCCTTTACGGCGTGGTCCCGGAGAGCTCGGGCAGCCTCCCGATCTCGAATTTTTTTCTTGGGAGCGTGTGTGTACACCGAGATGCCTTCTCGGGGGGGCTTCTTTCATGTGCAGTCCCTCCTTCCCCTCGGGTACTCCGTGATTCTCTCTTATTTATATTTTTGGTGTTTCTCGAGATATCGCGTACCGGAGTCCTGGCGTCTTGCCTCTGAATCTCGTAGGAGCCTTCGAGTCCTTTGTGAGGTTTGGTCACGTCCTTCCCCTTCTTCGATCGGGATTCGCCGCTTGTGACCCTTTGATCTGGTGATGGCCCGCGCCCCCCCGACTTCGTCAGCGGAGCTGTGCTGCCCTTTCAGCGCGTAGTTGACAACTCATTTCATTTGTGCTCTCCGCTTTTTCGCTGTGTCCCGACGTGCCTGGACGCCCGGAGCGCCTTGCTCCCGTAGTCGTGTGCGGGTATTTTCCCAACAATCCGCTCGAGACTTCCATTTTTGGCGGTGAGGATCCTTTCTCAGTTGCCGTCTTAGCTCTTAAAGACGTCCTTCCTCATTTCGGCCTTCCCACCTCAGGACCCTCCTTTTGCGCAGGTCTGCGAAGGCTCCTAGTCAAGTCCCATTCCCGAGGATTCCCCACGTTGAATGTTGTGGTCAGTACGCGTTTTCGCTTTTTCAGAGCAGGTTCCCGGTTAGCCGGCGGACCACTCTTTCTTTCCTTTTCCGTTCAGATCCGGCGGTCCTATGTACGTTTTAGTTGTATCCCCCCATACGCGCCCGGGATTTGATTGACCCGCACGTCGCCACTTTTTTTCCGGCGAGATCATTTCACGCGTGTGCACTCCAATCAGCATGACGGCCTTCTGGCATGTCGGGGCGCCTCCCCCTGCGCGTCTCCTCTCCCCTCCTTCTGCTTTTCGATTTTCCGGCCGTCATGTTCCGACATGCCACCGTCCCCCCTCGACGTAGGCCGCCCACCGGGATCGGTTTTTTTTAAAAACACATGTTCGGCCATGAGAACGGTCCTTTGACCTGTTGTGGCTTTTAAACGCTTGCCAGGATGCGCGGCGCTGTTCGACTCCCTTCTTGGACGTACTCTTAGCACTGACGCAGCCTTATGGTGAGTAGTCTTCTCGTTGGTGCGTCAGCAGCGACGTCGCAGATAGGCTCATTTTCGTTACTTCCCTTGAAGCCCGGGTCCCTAGACCCCTGACGCCTTGATCGGATATTTCTCGGCAGATCTTGCGACCCGGATGTTTCTTTTCTTCTCCCTCATTGCCTTGGTCCTCGCGCACCCTGCACGTCTCCCGCGTTTGCTGTCCTCTCCGCAACCCTAACTTGGAGTTCTCTTCCTTTTCTTCGCGTTTGTGGTGAGGATATGATCGGTTGATCCTGATCAGGACCCTTGGTGGGTTTCGAGCAGGCGTTTCTTCCTCTGCGCGAGTTCCGTTTCGAGGATCAGGTGCCTTTTAACGAAGGCGTATCAACGCGCTTTTTTTTTTTTACCCCTTTGGGTTTTCCTTTCCGTTTTTCCTCCTGGCGCTCTTCCTTTTACTATCGAACCGGAGGCGAATCCAGAAATCTCGAGCATTTTTTCCCCTCCGTTAGGAGACTGGCGTTCAAGCTTTGCTCGTCTAATAAAGCCGTCAGCCGCGAATCCTCTTACGTTACTCCCGGCTCTCACGCGGATGTCGTCTTACCTCATTCAGCGCGGCGTAAGTCTCCCGCACCAACTATCTTCTCCCGTCCTTCCCCCCTCCACCTCTGATTTAAAGGCCTTTTTTCAAGGATCAGGCGTGGCTGACCGGCTATTGTTCTGACTCCCCTGATCCGCGCGGTTCTGACCCTTTTGATGAGAATACAGGCAATTGCTTTCCCTGATCCGAATCCTCCCCCTGGTTACGATCCGTCCCCCCCCCCCCCCCACCCCCCCCCCCCCCCAGCCATACCGCCACCTTTTCAAGAACCCGGTCTTATCCTACTCCTATTCTGGCTTCCTTGCCTCTATGTGTCAGAAGTGCTTGGCAGAGCTTTTTCCGCATCCTGCTCTATATGCTTCTCCCAAGTGCCGGTTGGTCACTTCCATGCGGCCGTGTTCCGAAGGAGTTCACCACGCGAATTCGCCTTCTCCACAGCAGCCCGGGTGGTTGATCCCCCATTCTGATTCGATCTAGCGCAAGGTGAATACTAGGGGATCATTTTGGAGGACGCG
>Ga0179591_1340329_pt1 | contig 11002 bp, 13 predicted proteins | sample CZOMad2_1_08_16f_FD_182891 | JGI IMG/M metagenome (GOLD analysis project Ga0179591, IMG submission 182891) | Vadose zone soil fungal communities from Angelo Coast Range Reserve, California, USA - CZOMad2_1_08_16fungal (PacBio error correction) | ecosystem: Environmental > Terrestrial > Soil >... | reverse complement strand
CACCGATAACTTCCCGGCAGCGACGACGGGGTTTTTTTTTTTTTTGGGGGGGGGGGGGGGACACGGTCCGGTACGCGGTTTGACGCTATCGCTCGACCTTCACCGACGGCATGGACGCCGGCGTCAAGGTTACCTAGACACAAAACTGGGCGACCGGCGACGCTTCCGACTACTCCGGTGGCGATCAACGTACCAATGGCCTCGCATCTGCGGGACTTCGTGTTCCACGTGACCAAGAGCGCCCAGCCTGCGGATAGGGGGCGTCCACCGGCAGCAGCGGCTCGAGCCTGCGGACTGAACGACCGACCCGAACAACGGGACGATAGCCAGCAGCGCTGGTACACGCTGCAGCAGTGTTCCACGATGTCAGGCGGGCTTCATGACCGTCCCCCGATCATGACACGTGATCGACGGCCAGAAGGGGCGGGTGGTTTACACCAGGACCATCGCGGCGGGCGATGACATCACGAATGTCGGCGGCAACCGGCTACGGGCTGCGTTCCCGCTGGTCGATGTGGCGGGCGGCATTTGGGGTCGAATACGTGCGATCGGCGACGTCACCGGTCATGTGATAGAGGATGGCGTCAACACCGCCCATGGCTTCGTTTCGTTCACGGACGACGATCTGACGACTCACCATACGGTCATGTGACGGCTGGCCTCCGGACGCTGGGCACGCTGACAGCTTCGGTGTCCGACGACGCGAACGGCGACGGCAAACGAGTGCGGTGAGCTGGAACTACGCGGTGACAACGCCGCGATCCAGTACCTGGCGGCAGCCAGACCAAGACGAGACCTTCACGCTGACGTGACTGACAGCACGGCGCCCAGGTCACAAGGACGTCAACGTCACCATCACGGCACAATGACGCGCGGTGTTCGGAGGGTTCAGCCAGGGCTTCGAGCCGGAACCAGTCGGCTTCCGAGACGCTCTCCGGCGACGACTAGGCACGGTGACAAGGTCACCAGCCATGGGGCCTCGCATCGGGCACGATCCATGCGGCGGACGCGGACTCGTTTGCGGTCCTCACGATAACTTCCCCGGCAGCGACGACGGCCGTCCGTTCACGCGGTTTGACGGCTATCGCTCGACCTTCACCGACGCATGGATACGGCGTCAAGGTCTATCTCGACACCAAATGGGCGAACGGCGACGGCTTCGACTACTCGGTCGCGATTCAAACGGCACCCAAGGCAGAGCTGCGGGCGTAGTGTTCCATGTGCCAAGAGAGGCATCCGGCCTGCTGGGCGGCCCGAGTCCACGCAGACAGCGACATCGGACGCCTGCGGACCTGACGACCGATCCGAAAACCACGGGCCGATCGCGCAGCGGCTGGTACACGCTGCAGCACGTGTCCACGATGTCGGCGGCTTCCTCACCGTCGACCTGAACGTCATAAAACGCCAGCGGGGTGGTGGTTTACCACCCAGACATCGCGGCGGGCGGATGACACACCAAGGTCGGCGGCAACCGTTACGGCTGGTTCACGCTGATCGAAGTGGCGGGCGGAATTGCGGTGACTCCGTGACGCTAGGCGATTGTCAACGGTCATGGATCGAGGATGCGCAACACCGCCCATGGCTTCGTTCCGTTCACGGACGCCGATCTGACGGATCACCACACGGTCAGTGTGACGCGCTGATCCGGCACGCTGGGCACGATGACGGCTTCGGTGCCGACGGACGCGAACGGCGACGGCAAACGGTGCGGTGAGCTGGAAACTACGCGGTCGAAAACGCGGCGATTCCAGTACATGGCGGAAAGGCCAACCAAGACCGAGACCTTCGCCTGACGACTGGACAAGCACGGCGCCCAGGTAACCAAGGAAACGTCAAACTCACCATCAACCGGCACCAACGATGCGCGGTCGTCGATGTCGGGCCATTCGAGCGCCGTTTGGCCTCGTTTGGGAGAGCGCCAACCAGCACCGGCAGCGCGCAGGCGCACACAGAGTCTTGGGCCCATCGGGGCCCGGGAGCGCAGCGCGGAGCCGGCGCGGCGGCGGGCCCGGGCATCGAAGTAGACGCCCATCAGGGACAAGCAAGAAGGGGGAATCCTCACCGTATATGGCTCTCTCTTCACCCGAACCGAGCGACGCGTATCCAGTACATCTCGTCGCGGGAGCGCCAGCGGCGGGTAGCAGGTCGACGAGGTGTTGCATGCCCGGGTGGCAGCGGTCCGATGAACAGCGCCAACAGGCACACAGGTAGGACGGTGGTGCCGAGGGAGAGCAGGGGGTCCATGGTCGCCGCGCCGTGGCCGCAGGTTCATCCACGACGCCTGTGGAACGGCCCGTCCCCAGGTGACCACGGGGGGGCGGGGTCAGCGCGGCCCATGCCAGTGCGGAACTGGATGCCGGGATCATCGCCAGGGCGAGGACCGGGATCGCGAGGCGTGCAGCCGTAGAACCGTTGCAGAAAGTGACCGTTGCCGCGGTGGCGTCTCGTCGGCGGTGTCATCGGGAGTCATTGTGCATAGGGGCGGGGGTGCCGGTGGGGTGGCGGTGTAGCCGATCGCCCGGGGACGGTCTGTAGCACGTTCGTCGAGCTGACGGTGTCGGGGTGTAGGTACGTGGGCGGTTTCGTGGCGTAGATGCCCGAGGCGGAGACCCCGTCGAGGGTGTTGAGTTTTTCTCGATTCCGCGCGGCGCAGGAGGCGCAGAGTCATCCCGCCGAGGCGCAGGTCGACGGTGGACGGCGGGTGGGGGCGTCGGGGGTGGTCATCTGGGGTGGCTCCGAGTAAGGCGGTGGTGAGGGTGGGCGGCGGTGTGGGTGGGCCGTCGGCGGGTGGTGGAAGTCGAGGTAGGCGGCGCGCGGCCAGGGCTGGCGGTCGACCAGAACGGGCATGCCGGACGCCGGCCTGGGGCGGGGTAGCTGTGGGCTGCAGGACGCGAGGTCACCGCTCTCTGCCAGGGTCACGTCGCGCCGGCAGAGTGCAGCGCGGGCTGGGGGTAGGACAGTGAAACAGCAGAGGCTGCGGTGCCCGGGTGCAGCGCGGCGCAGACGGTGGAGGGGTATCGGCGACGGTGGTCTGCGGTCCGGCCGGATGGCAGCGGGTGAAGGGGTGTAGGGGCCGGCGGCGGACAGTCCACCACGAGGCCACCGGTGCGGCGCGCGGCGCAGTAAATGGGGGCGAGGTCGGCGAAAAGCGCCAGCCCCGGTTGGGGCAGGTGACCGGCACCGTCACACACGCCGGTCGCCTGCAACGACGGACGCCAGGGTCGCGAATCCGGACAGGTCGCGGCGGACGAGGTACATTGTCGCGAGCCGGCCGGCGACCAGGCCGTAACCAACACCGAGCCCGTCCGGGCGAGGACCGCAGCCGCACCGACCCGGGCCTACCATGCGGTCAGGGTAGTGGCCGTCGGCGGCCAGGTGACCCCGGAGCCGGGACGCTGACCCCGCACCGTCGATGCCACCTCCCCCGATGCGGAATGTCCGCGCGGCCCGCCGATGAGGGTGTGGATGAGTCGCCGGCGAACCCGCCGCCGGCGAACAGCGCCGCCGCGGAGAGGCGAAACCAGCCGAGGCGGGCCGAGGTGGACATCGCCATCCGCACTGTTCCTCCATCAGTGTCACGCGACCGGACACCTGATCGAGCTCAGATGCCCGTGGGGTGCACAGCAGCGTGCAGACCGTCACCACGGGGGAATCGCTGCTCGCGGATGCGGTAACGGCAAACCCTACCAGCCATTCAACTAACTAACATATGAGGTGGGCGGGGTTGTTCCGGGCGGCCAGGGTCGGCGGTCCAAAACTGGGCGTGTCGTGCCGCCGCGATTCGGTGCCCGGGTGCAGAGGCGTGGGTCAGGCTCGGTTTGCGCGCGGCGAGGCGTTCGACGATGCCGGCGGCGAAACCGTTCCCGGCGTGGAATGTCCAGGCGGGGGCCTGACAAGTGAAGGCTGGGGCGGCGCGGAAATGCTCCCGCCGCGGGGATGAATGACAACTCGGCGGCGGGCCTGGATGGCGCAGGATCGGCCACGCGACGACGGATGTGGTCGGCGAGCAGTAGAAGCCCGCCGGGGCGCAAACACCCGAACCATCTCCGCGACGGCAGTCTGGTCGTCGGGGGTTGGATGGCGCACGGGCAGGACTGCACAACCACGGCGTCGAACGACGCGTCGGCGAACTCCAGGGCGCGGGCTCGCGACCACAGAGGTCACCGCCCGGTGCAGGTCCCCCCTCCTCCCATGGCCCGCTGTTCGGCGCGTTCCAGCATGGCCCCCCCCACGGGCTCCAGTCGATGCGGTCAGCGCGACATCAGCCGGGTAGTGCGGAAGGTTCAGGCCGGTCACGACCGCGGACTTCAGGGTGTCGGCGACGGCCTGGCCGCAGATCACGGGCGGGGTCGGCGAGCAAGAAATCCGTTCGAAGCGGCCCATGCTCTTGTCGTAGCCGTAGGCGTGCTTGTCCCAGTGCGTCGCCCACCGGCGGGGGACGTGTCGTGTCGGCATTGATACGCCTCCTTCAGAATCATTCGCCCGGCGTAGGGTGCAGGGCCGCCACGACAAGGTTGACAGACGAACAGTGGACATCATCGGCCCCCGCGATGGACGGGCGATGGGGTGGCGTGGCGCGTTTGACGCTCGGGGTGGCAGCGGGCGTCAGGTAGCCGGCGTAGGCCTAGCCAGGCGATGAAGCGGCAGGTCTCCTTCGAAGCCAGCCCCAGTAGCGGCCCCATGCCGCCTCGGCCCAGATGCCCCGGCCACAACACGGCCAGGGTCCAATTCGGAAAACGAACGCGTTGCACCCGAAACGTCCGCCGCTCCAGCCGCGTCCGGCGGCGGGCAGTCGAGCCCCCAGGGTCGGGAAGACAGAAGGGCTCCCAGTGTCGGCGGCGGTGCGTGTGTCGTTAGGCCGGCGCGGATTCAGTGCAGGGCGGCGGCGCAGAACCCGACCAGGAAGTCCCGGACGCGGTTGACCGCGAGCGTCACATGGTTTTCACCAGTAGGAGGTCAGCGCGGGACCAAGCGGTGCGACCCGGGGTAGAGGACCATGCCGTCGAGGCCGAGCAACGCCACCAAAACGAGGGCCACGCCGGCCGTAGCCGGGCGCAGCCCACGGACGGGGCTGAATACCCACTGAATATACGATGTAAAACACCGTAAAAAAATTCAGCTGAGGACCTACAGCCCGAACAGAAACGCGAAGGCATGTTGTTGTTGTGCCGAAGCGGAAAATAATAGCTTCGGAAAACGAAGGGCCCGATGACCGCAAGATGTCTACGACTTTACTGCTACAGTCAGCCAATGGGTTGGCGAATAACGGGCCGGATATTACCACAGAGAACAGAGAAAAAAAAGAGGAAACCTGCACAAGGGATAACAGTTGAGTCCAACCTTCAATAGGAAGAAATCGATGGGAAACACATACTCGGGGGAGAGGAGACACTTCGCAATCATGGTCTGGCTGTAAGATACCACGGGAGAAAATAAGCCATAGAAACCGTGATAGAGCCTTGATTACACATCAGGTCGGTCGAGGAGAAGGGCAAATTGTATATACCAAACCTCCCAACGTTTTAAAGCCGAACTTGTTGTTGTGCACACCCACTAGGACCCCAGACGGTGAGAACTAGAGTGATGTTCATCTGGCCGTACTTTCAAACATTACGCCTGATCATATCACCAAAAAAAAAGATCCAGAATAATAAACGCCAACCCAAATCTGATGTCGCGTGGTTCATGACGTTAATTAGAAATGAGGCTTACTAAGAGACTAAGTACCTCTTGTCTGGATGTTATCGGATGAATTTCTTCTTGGATTTGTTTTTCAAGACGTACAAAATCAGGGTGGATGAACTGTACTTTCTGGACGTGTTTCTTAAAATCAATTTCCTTCGCCATACTATGCCCATATTGTCCTTGTTGTGACGATGCCAACAGATGGAGATTCTTTTGTTTTTGTAGAAGAGAGCAGCTGCAGTCGAGTAGTATACGGACGCTAGAGGAGTTGCGTTAATCGGAAGGGATCCAAAAAGATGACTAAACAATTGATCTGGAGGGTTGCAACAAACAGTTCTGTAATGAGGGTAAGGCTGAGGAACTGCCGCGGGACCTTGTCCAGCACTAACAAAGTGGTAGTCAGAACATCACCCCTATGATAAATGCTGTATATGGCTTGCGGATCGACAGACAAGTGATGACTCACATGAGGAAGTAAAACGACGGGTATAAGAACGTCTGTTTCAGCCGCAAACACTCCCGAAACGTGACGAATGTCTGCTTGAATCCAATCGTCGCGAGTGACGCGCCCGGAGGTAGTGCCGAGACCCGGTCGGCGGCTTTTCAAAGATGAACCAGGATAGCACAAAGCATGAGGGACGGGGGTAAGGTGTTACAAGCACATAGATTCAATAGAGAATGGGAACGAACCCATACGCCCCAGTGAACGCGAGAAGCCGCTAAAGCTTTTGTGTTATTTGTACACTCGCGTCCGATTTGACTGCTTGAGAATGCGATGATGGACGGCGAGGATGAGTACCTCGCCAAGCCGAGTTATAAGCGAATGATATGTTAGAGACACCACACGAGTTGGTGCCAAATTCCAAATGATGAGAAGTTCATCTAAGCTTGTGTGGGATGGTGGTCGACGCCGAAAGCACATCAAGATGTAAGAAAGGTTTTAACCTTTTCGCTTCATCTGCAGACCTTTGAAACTTCCGAAGGTTTCGCACCAGGGCCCGGGAACGCGGCAGTCCAGAACGTGAGAGAAAACTATATACACGAATCAGTAACTAAGCCTGAAAGCAGCCACTGGGGTGTACCAACCTGAAGGATACACTGGAGGGAGAGATTATGAAATGGTCAGAGCAGGAGCACAGAATTACTTCCAAGGACATACAAAAACGACACCTGCTGGCCATCGTGCAGGATCTTGGGCGCCAAGCCACGGAACGACACTCCAGACGCGACAGAATGCGTGAAGAAAATCAATATATTTGGTCTGTCAGAGAACGGTTCGTGTAAGTCCATAACGCTTGGCAGGTCCTGCGTTCTGCGACATCGGATCATGCGCGACTGCAAACGCGTCGATGTACCTCGGCTTTCGCCGGGATGCCGAGATGGTGATCGGCGAGAAGGCTGACGCTCGAGGAGATGGGCGGCGACGAATGCACAAGTCTCGCAGCGGCTGCGGCAACGTGCTAGTCTCAACGACGAAGAGGGGATCGACTTCGCGAAGCGATACCGTCGTATTTCCCTGGCTCGTCGACGGACGAGCCGCCGGGCTCCGCCGTCCGAACCCTCCGTGCCGAGCCCGCTCGGGGCAGCTGATCCCGGCCGACGAGAAAAAGCGTTCGACATGCGTGCGCTGATCGATCGGCTGGTCGCGCAGACTCGTTCCTGAGAGCCATTGCCCCGCGGGCGAAGGAGTTGATTCGTCGGCTACGCGCGGCTCGCCGAGAGGCAGTGATCGGGATCGTCGCCAATCGCCGAAGGCAAGGGCGGCGTCTGTTCGTCGATCTCCGCGGACAAGGCGCAAGATTCATTGGACGTGCAACCGTTCAACATCCGCTCCTGTTTCCTCGCCGACGTGCCCGGGTTCATGTCAGCGACACCCAGGTCGAGGCGAGGGGATCATCGCCAGGCGCGAAGATGGTCAGCGCGTGCGGAGGCGAAGTGCCGAAGATGCGGTGATCGTCCGCAAGGCGTACGGCGCAAGGCTGTACGCGAGGGCGGGCCGGCGTTCGACCCGGACGGCTGAATCGCACTGCAGAGCGCGTCAATTGCCGTGTGGGACCGCAGGCAGCGATCAAACCCGTTACTTCAACCAGACTGCGGGGTCGCCGACGAGGGCGAGCGCGCCACGCGCGGCGGCACGAAAGAGCTCGCGCCGCGGTACGCGAGACATCGACATCCTCATTTCGCGTCGGACTGGTGATGACGCGATCGTGCAGCCCGAGGACCTGCGAGAGGGATCTCGTGCGCCGGTTTGCGATGCGCGGCAAGGCTCGCGACGTGGCGGCGAAGCACAAAAAGGTACGCCGGTGTAGCGGCTCTGGCGGCGCCCGGTCGCCGAACCACGCGTCGATCTCGTCGAACCAGCATCAGGCCGAACTGAACGGCGGCGTCGACCGGCCGCCGGCTCGGTGTGGCGGCGGTTGTCGTCGCGACGGTGAGAGCGGCGGGACGGCGCCCCGCTGTCGAGGCACCCGATCGAGAGCGCCGGCCGCAGAGGAGCCTCGCGGCGAACGCGGGCGTCGATGCCCCGGCGATATGCGACGGCAGCGTCGAGCCCCGTGTCAGCGGTGGACGATCCCCGCGCAAAGGGTGGGCGAGCTGCCGCGAGAGCGGAGCGGGTGAGCAGGCCCGTCGGCTGATCCACCACCGCGGCGAGCCGTCGGTGCCGCAGCGATCCGAGCACGACCTTGTTAGTAGTTGGTGCTCTCTTAAGGCGGGCGCGCAGGACTTCCGACAGCCGATGCCCTCGCGTCTAGGCGCCTGGAGACGATGTCTGCGGCGATAGGGTCTCGGAGGAGCGGTTTCGAGCGCGCGGGGGCGAGCTCGAGGCGACCGCGACCCCGGTTCCGTTATCGCCGGCGGCGGGCCCGGGTCGGCGGGTCGCGAGCTCGAGCAGCAGCGCGAGCGCGACACGAGCGCGATCGTCGGCGGAGATGGATCGCGCGATCGTTCTGCGACGTGTGGCCCCGACCGAGGATAGCGAGCACCAGCAGCCACACGATCGCCGAGCGAAAGCCAAACCGAGCCAGCCCGGGGTGAGCAGCGGGTGAGCGCCGCAGCGCGCTGGTGGCGGCGCGGAAGCCCTCGCGATAGACGAAGCCGGCGCGCCAGCGTAGTAGTTCGAGGTGACGATCCGGGGTATCGCCGGCGTGCTGGCGGGCGTGTCGGGGGCGCCGATTGCGACCACGTTCTGGCTCGCCCGCTCGGACGTCAGCCTGCGGCCGGGGGAGCCCGATGAAAGTGTCGGCGGGATCGATACGAGCGCCGCGAGCATACATCAGCGCGCCGGCCTGGGACGAGGCGACCGGACACGAGGCTGCCCGCGACCGCGAGCACGAGGCCACATGTTCGCGAGCTGCCAGTTCGGCCGGCACCAGAACGGCTCACGACCACCTCCGTTCCGGCGGCGCGAGCCGGTCGGCCAGGCCACTCTGCCGCTCGACGCTCGACTCGCTCCCGCCCCGGCGCTTGAATGTCGAGACCGGACTGTCTAGAATGCCCGCATCGCGCAGGATGATCGCAGAGAGGTTGTCGCTCACTGCAGAACGAATCCGGCAGCCGGTTAGATAGCACGGGCCGCGTGACGGAATACGGCCGAGAGCGAGCTGCTGTCGGTGGGACGCGAGGCCGCCGCGGCAGCGGCTCCGAGATGGTGGGGCGGTTCGGGTGACGAGCGGGGGCGCTCGTACGAAGAGCACCCCGACCGATCCGGTTGTCCGAGGCGGATCTGCTTGCCACGAACGGGCGAGCCGACGAGGGAGGGCGCGCCGGCGGCACAGACGCCGGGTGCTGGGGGAGTAAGGCGGCGCGACCGGCGCAGGGCGCCTCCGCTGGGTCGTCGACCCGCTCGACGGGACCGTCAAATTAGTGTTCGGGATCCCCGCGTTCGCCGTCAGACATTGCTTGCGAGGACGCATCCGGCGCGCTCGTCGGGGTCGTGACTCGACGTGATTAAAAAAAAAGCGGGGCGACCGGATTCGCCGCGACGCGCTCGGGCGGACGCCACGCACAACGGCGAGCCCGATCCATGGCTCCTCGCGAGAAAGACCTCGCCACCGCCCTTGGTCGCGGACCGGGTTCGGCCACGACTCGGCAGTCCGCGCCCGGCAGGCGGCGGTAGTCGCGCGCCTGCTCCCGCGCGTTGCGCGACCATTCGCCGCATCGGCGCGGCCGCGGTCGACATGAGCTGGTGCGCCTGCGGGCGGACTTCGACGCCTTACTACGAGCGTGGGGTGAAGGCGTGGGATGTGGCGGCCGGCGCGCTGATTGCGAGAGGGCGGCTCGAGGTCCGCGACCTCCCCGGCGACGAGCAGGATCCGCCGGGCGTGGTAGTCGCGCCAGAGGGCGATCATGGGAGGCGTTCGAGCCTCGGGGGGTAGGAGGCGCGGCGGGCTTTGCTGAGCAGGCCGCGCGTTGCGGAGCCGCCGCGCGTTGCGGAGCCGCCGCCCCGCGTGGCTGCGGGGCCGACGCCCTGGAGCAGCCGCCCGGCGCATCTAAACGCCACCCGCGCGGCGGTGATGGAACGGTAGACATGGCGTCCTCAAAAGGCGCTGCACTACCGGGAGGTGGGTTCGATCCCACCAGCCGCATGGCGTCCGGGTCCGACTCTCTCCGGAGGTCTGCGCTGGCGTAGCGGCGCGGCGAAGGAAGGCGGGACCGCCACGTGATAGGCCGGGCGCCGCGATTCCTCGATCGGGACTCGAGCTCGACGTCCAGCCTGGGTGAACCCGTTACATGGCGAACACGATCACAAAGTGTACCGGCGCGATCGCCGCGTGATCAACCGAGGAAACGGGTCGAGCCCGCGGCCCACCGAACAGGGAATGCGGCCCGCGAAGCCGAGTTTGGTTGCGATCGAACAGCTGGTGGCCGGCCGCCCGCTGCGGAGATAGGCTCATGATCAGCAAGAGGATCTCGAACCGCCGCGCGCGATGGGGAGGAGGGGGGCCGCCGGTTCCAGCGGAAGAATGTAGAATGACATGACGCAGGTAGGCCGCGCAACAACCAGAAGTTGACGGGCTTCATGCCCTCAGCTTCGACCAGCCACCGATCGTCACGATCAGCATCAGCGCCACCTGGACGCCAGCATATCAGCACGAGATGCCTTCGTCGTCTTGTTCACGGCCCTTCTCCGATTGGGTAGATCACCCGTATGCCCAGGCGTCCACCATCTTCCCGCACGGCATGTTGCGGAACATACAAGCTGGAGGGAGGAAATGCTGACAGTTCCGGGCCTAGAATCGGCCCATCGCGCGGGCGTGGCGGAACTGGCAGGCCGCGAGGTTTAGCGTCCTCGTGGGCATAACGCCCTTGGGGGTTC
>Ga0179591_1289174_pt1 | contig 11004 bp, 13 predicted proteins | sample CZOMad2_1_08_16f_FD_182891 | JGI IMG/M metagenome (GOLD analysis project Ga0179591, IMG submission 182891) | Vadose zone soil fungal communities from Angelo Coast Range Reserve, California, USA - CZOMad2_1_08_16fungal (PacBio error correction) | ecosystem: Environmental > Terrestrial > Soil >... | reverse complement strand
TGGGTGTTGTGGATAAACGGCCGGTTTCCTTTTTCCCTTCCTCCCTGCGTCCTCGAGGATAAAAACGCATCTATATGTGGACCCGATCTCATCGGGGTTTCTTCATCCATTTCTGTTCCCTTTTTTTTTTGCTCGCTCTGATTTTAAGCCCAGTACCTGTCGTCCGTCCTCCGCTTGCGCCAAGATCAGTTATTTCTCTACCACCCGTTGGTCCATCTGGGGTGGCATTGCTCCCTGTTTTGAACCTAATCTGTCCCGTAGAGATGGTCATGTTGCTGCCATTTTGAAGTGTTTCCCGCGTCCCTCCTGTTCTTTTTGAGTCATCATCGCCGTTGCTGTTTCGTTCCTTTCTAATTTGAAGGAGGTCTTTCCTCTCGTTCGTGCCATTTATCATTTTGTCTGTTCTTGTTTGACTTTCCTTCTGCTCTAATTTTCCCCCCTCATTTAATGGGCGGAATGATTCCCGATGTCGCTATTCTTTTGTATCTTCTCCTACCGTTTTTCCTAGATAGGCATGTCTTTCTTTTTTTACCTCCGTCATTTCTCTGTATTTGTGGACGTCCTCCTGCGCGTTTCCAGAGTTTCCCTCGCGCCCCCTTCTCTGCACCAACTTCCCTTCTTTTCTCTTAACACCTTGATGAATCACCCACACAGTGCGGTGAGTCGCCCCCCATGTTTGAGCCCTCTTCCAGGACAGCTAGCACTGCCTTTTTTTCCATCCCGAGAGGCGTCGGGATTTCTTGGCTCTCTTTTTTCACCCATCTTGCTACATGGAGATCACTGATCCTTCTTCCTAAGGACTCCAGAAGATAAGCGGCCCCATTCTCTTTTTTTTACATCACGATATCGATTTTTTTTTTTTTCCGGCGGCCTGCGAAATCCGCCTTGCGCATCCCCGCCCCTTCCTCCCCGCACATTTCCTCTGCCTTGTACATTCAGTTATCCCCCCTTCAGTTGCGGAGAAGGATGTTTCCCCGTCGTCGACAAAACAGGTGTCCCCCCCTGTTTTTTTTTTCCCTCTAACCCCCCGCCGCCCCTCCCTATTTGAAAATAACAAAGCGGACGATTCTTTTAGGTCTGAAGTTGACTGCTCGTTTAGGGGTGTCCCGCCGGAAATGCCCTTTCATCTATTCCCTCCCCCATGTCCATTTTTTCTGCTTTTCTTTGATAGTCCAAGTCGAGTCTCTTTCCCCCCCCCTACTTCTAGCGTGGACGTTTCCCCCCTTTTTTTACTCCAACCCGGCTCAAGTCCCCCCCGTCCCTCCTGATTCCAGAACTGAATTGTTTGACAATTTTCATTTCCCCACAGCTATCCAATGCTCCCCCCTTCATATTTCGTACCCCTTCCCCCTTGGCCCAGTGTTGGCCTCCTTCGTGTGTTGTAAAAACCCTCCCCCCTTTTCTGAAAGACCACTCTGCCGGGTTTCAGCTCACCCCACTAGTACATGGACCTCCTATCCCCCCGGCTCTCACTATTTGAACGATTTTCACTTCCTGCCTCACCGATTCTTTTTCCCCCCCCCTGATGAGGAGATCAATTCCCCACAGGAATTTTTCTTACCCCCCTTTTAGTTCTACCAGAAACGCTGTCCCTGTCTTTTTTTTCTCGATCCACAACGGTTCTTTTCCCTCCAGCTGGGCACCTATTCACTTGCGGTGCTCTCCTTTCCGCTGGTAGAGTCTTGGATGTCTGCTTCCCCCCATTCTACTTGCGCCCATAAAGATTATGCGTACCCTTCGCCTGTTTTTTTTTTTCCCCCACAGTTTAAGGCGCGAGACCTCCGCATCTTTTCTTTTCCGTTTGTTGGTTTTAGTAGAGGGGTATGTTTTTCTCTGAAAGAACCCAATTTACTTCTACAACGGTCTTATCGTCATAGAGCGGTCTTGCTCGAATGTCCTCTTAATTTCTCCCCCCCAAAGATTTGAACGCTCTTCGCCTGTTGACCCTGCATTGTCCAGTGTGCATTCTGACCAGTGTTAGTCCTTATTTCCCGTTAAACCCCTTTTTTGAGTGTAGGAATTTCCTTTTTCCCAGCCTGAGGATGCCCCCCTTTTGCCCGCGCTAATACAAGGTTCTCCCCCGCTTCGGTGCAGCGCTTCCTAACTGTTCCTCATTTTTCTTCCGAACGGATCAAACCGGTGATTCATCTCCTTTTCTTTTTTATTGTGGAAAAAGAATAGCTTCCGTCTCTGTCAGTTTTCCAAAACGATTGGTCCTCAACCTTTTGCGTTGATACGATTTTTTACTCGCCCCCTCTTGAATTAAATCTCCTTTTTTCTTTTGGTTTTTTCCCTTGGCACCAATTAGCCCCTTCCTGAGTGATGCGGATTTTCCCTTTTGTTGTCTCTCGTTCAGTTGTTGGTCCACCTTCTTGCCGGGTCAGTTTATGATTGTACCCCGATTCCTTGATTGCTGAAAATAGGCCCCCCTGAATTCGTGGACATATAGTGCTTGTCCCTGTTGACCGTGAAGATGAAGTGCCGTTCCCCCCCTACCCTATAGCTCCCACTTCTACCTACCTGTGCGTTCGCTTCCCATACCTTTTTCCCCCCCTTTGTTCACCTGTTCTCGTCTTTGGGTTTTTCCCCATCATGGGAAAACTTTTCTTGTTTCCCTTTTTCAAGCCATATGACCTTCTCTTTGTTTCGGTCTGGTGTAAATACTATTGAAATGATTCGTGGCTTTCTGTGGTCTTTTCGAAGGAGCGTTTGTGATCAAACCTTCCGTCGGCGCTCCTCAGATATCGGTTTTCCCCTGGAGCAACTCTCTTTTATTTATTCTTTCTGGCTTTTTCTCCCCCCCTCGATTTTTAGGACATCTTCCCGCTAGGGTGGTCATTCTGCCCCGACTCTATCCTTGCCTCCTCCCTCTGTTAGGCCTGTCATCTCTGGAGGGGGTGATCTTTCCGAGTTTTGACAACCTTGAGATCTGTACCTCTTTTTTGGTTCCCGTATCCTACGGTTCCCTCCTATTTCCCTTGAGTTTCTAGTCTACCCCTTTCTACTCCTTTTTTGTACCTTTGAAGAGCACAACCCAGCGATTTTTTTGGTCAATTCCCTTCTCTCTTGCGGTTTCTTCGAGGTCATGAGAGCCCTCCCGGAGAGAGCTCCGTCTCCTCTTTTACTCCATGTGACCCCTCTTGACAGGGCCCCCGAGTTCCTTTCCGTCCACTCGAGACAAAGTCTTTTCTCAGAGTTTCCCTTTCACCTGCGCTTTAAACCTTTTAGTTAAAATTCTTAATTTTTCTAATTGTCCCCCAAAACTGGCTATGGCTGTCCCCCTTTCCCCCTTCGTCGGCTGATCAACTCGTTGAGGCGAAGCATCTTTCATCCCCGCCCCTCTCCTGTCGGGTCCGCCACTTCCAGTTCCTCACCCCAGATTTGCACACTGGTTCTCCTACTCTCTGCAGGGGTGGCTTCCCACTCCCTTCTTTTCGGTACCTCGTTTCGACAGTTTTGCTTGGGTTACTGTTCCCCCCTTTAGATCATGCCAAGACCTTGACTGGATCTCAGCCGCCGCTGTTCTCTTACTTGTCCACCAGATAGAGTGGGTGATGACTGATCTTCGGTCTTTGATGATTTGAAAAAAGTTTTCCAACTTTCCCCGCCCCCCGCCCCCCCCCTTCAAGATTTTCCCTCCTTTTTATAAATAAGTTGTCTGTTTTCTCGAAGCTTTGGGGTTGTGCGCGATATGGGCTCTTTTGCAATACAGTTGCCCCGCGATCTTACCCGCCCATCTGTGGACTAGGATAACTTGTTGCCTCATCTTCTTGATTTCATTTTCTCCAGGGGTCACTGTTTTCTTTTTTCGCTAGCCAAGTTAACGACTGAACCTTTCCCGCCCGAATTTTTACACCGCCTAGTATCGTTTCCCCCCTTTGGGCAACCGGGTGATTCCGTTCGCCTGTTCTTGACCCCCCTCATTAGGTCCCCTCTCTAATGTTCTTTCGCCATGAGAGATCTCCCCGATTTTTTCTATCATAGTTGATTTTTCTGGAGACACGGGAACTGTAGTTGACTTCCCTCTTTTAGCTAGAAGTCGAGAAGCTTCACCTACCCTTCTGTTAGTTCCGGATCCTTCTCTTTTTTCTTCGTTTTTCAAGTCAGGGTCATGTGAGGGACTGATCTTTTCATTCTGTCTCGCTCCTTAGGTCGTCCCGTCCCCCCTTTTCACCATTTTATGATTCCCCTTTTCTCGAGATCTTTCTCGGTACCCGATGCGCATTACCGATTTTCCCGTCCCCTTTTTCCTCACCACTCCTCCCGTTTTTCAGCTGAGGCACCCTTATAGATGTTACCCCCCCCTTTGAGGGACAGATAGCCCATGTTGAGAATTCTTCCTCACACCCCTTCAACTAGGGAATTTCAGTGTATCGATGACCCCGGAATTCTTCTCTTTTTCCTTCGACCCACCCTTTTTAGTAGAAATGATCATACGCTAGTCGCCTCAGACCGATCCTTTTTCATACCGAGGTGATGTTGAGCGCAGGCCCGGACTTCCAGGATCGCTTTCCTGGATTGATCCATTCCCCTTCCTGACCTCAGGACTAGCCATCACGGGCCTTATTCTCCACTTTCCTCCCCTTAGACACACCCCTGTTTTTACTTAGGCTTGCCCAGCCTCGTCCACAATTTTTTCTCTTTTTTGGTTTTCTTCACCGCCACGAGCGTGCCCCTCCCATCTGTTATAGAATTATTCGCAACCGGTCGCTAAGAGGGAAGCGTGGTCTTTTTGGCGGCGGGACCATTATTTCCGACTCCCCCACTATTTCGCTCTTCTTGTCTGTCTTGGTGCTCTCCCCCCCCTTCGAGTTCACATCACGAAAACTTCCCTATTTCCTTTGTTTCCCTTTCCTCCCACCCACGGGACCAAGAAAACCCCTTTTCTCCCTTGCTCTCCCTCGACCCCTTTCGAGGTGAAAGCCAAGTAGAAAATTTTCTTTGCTCACGCGACAGCTTTGACGAGGAAAACGTTCTCCAACCCTTTCTTTCACATTGTTTGGTTTTTTTTTTGTGTGAAAACCCTCCCTCTCCGACGATTTTTGGTAAATTTTACTCCTTTCCCCCCTGCTACTGGAGATAATCACATCATTTTTTTTTTTCCATATTTCACACGCTGTTCCTCTTCCTCCCACTTGGTTGCCGATACGTTTGATGCTCTAGTGTAAGCTTTCCCTGGAGTCAACAAGGAAGGTTCCGCATGTTACGGATATGCTCCTTTCTTTTTTTCGTTAATCCCGCTTACCCGGCCATCAGTAGGAGACGTCCATAGACAAGTGTCGCGTGTCGGGAGAAGAGTTGACCCCTTTTTCTGCTCCAATAAGCTTATGCCGACGTCGATGTTCTCTTCCCCCCTTTAATTCCTGGATCCTTTACCCCCGCCCCCCTTTTTCATACTGAAGTTGTTGTTTGCTCGATTTGGAGTTCCCCCTAATTTCCTTCTCAAATGTCGTTCCGTTCGGGATTCTCCCGGTTTGCGTAAAGACGCACATAGCTTCCCAAGCTGAAGTAGATTCGTGCCCTTCCCTTAAATTAGATTTCCCCCAATTTTTAGGTGGGGGTTGGAACTGTTTTTTGTTCTTTTTAGTCCCCATATCAGGTCCTTCAGGTGCGTATTCATGTTGTATCCTCTTCTTTTCCTGTGACACTCCTCCCACCCCGATACTGCCCCTCTCCGTTTCGTTCCTTCCTGTGGAAAAGAGTCCCCCTGATGATAGCGCCTTGACCTCGTGATGCCTGTCTCTTCTGTCACCGTCGGTTTGACACCCTTAGATTCTGAGATTTGTTCCCCACCCCGCATGGAGACCCCCTTTATTCCTTTGGCTCTTTTTATAGGCAAACGCGACATTTAAGTTTCTCCCCCCCCCCCCCCTTGCGTCAATTTTTTCCCTTCAATTTCTACGAAAGTTTTTTTCTCCTTCTTTTGTCATTTTTGCTGAGTTCCGTTTTGCGTCAAAGGCCTTCCCGACCTTCCTTTTTTTTTTTTTTGTTCAGTTCCTTTTAGACTGGTCCACAGCCCTGTCTAGCTTGACTTTTTGGAGGGTTCAATGCCAGTGAGCTTTTTTCTGCCTTGAAAAACCCCCCCTTCCGGCCTTCCACCTTTACGAAGAATTTTTTTAGTTGGTAGAATTCATGCCTCATGTTTTAGGTTCCCTCCCTCTCCCCCATTGTGTTTTTAGGAACCCAGAATGGCACCTTTTAGAAGAGCTCTCCAAGCCAATTCTTCCTCGGTCGGGTGTTAGGTTTTTTAAAGTCTAATGAATGAGGTTTGGGCGGGGTGAGTTTCCTTCTGAACGCTTGTCTTTTAAAGCGTTCCCTCTGAGACTTTGTCAGGACTCTTCTTTGTGAACTTTTTCATACTACTGGCATATTTTCCTTGTTTAGGCGAATAGATCTCCCTTTTCTCTGTGCTATGGTGGGGACTTTTTGCCGCCACGCAAGATTGCCGTTCCTCCCCCCTGATCTTTTTGTCCTGTCCGTTGTGCCTCTGGATTTTTTGTTGGCTTCCGTCCCTTTTTTCCCCTTCCTGTTTCACGCCAACTGGTTTTGAGGTCCTCCAGTAGGTCATTTTTCAGAGGACATTAATTCCTGTTTTTTTCCTTCCTTCTTCTTAGCAGAGTGACGCCTTCGATTCTTCCCCGACGATCGATGGGGATAACCTTCCTCTCGGAGATGTCTTGTTTTCGAATTTCCCCGACCGGATGACGATGAAAGAGCACCACTCATTCCAATTTTGCTTTTGCCCGGAGAATTAGCAGCCGGTCCTGATTTCCCTCTTTCCTTTCCTCCCTTTGTGATCTACCATCGCCTTCTTCCCTTTTTCTTCCCCTCAAAACTGCGATGGCGCCTGATGACCCGAAAATAGTCTTCGGATAACGCCTTGGCTATCCCTTCAATCCCTTCCCTTTATTCCCTTTCGACAACTCCCAAAGATTGCCGGTGGTAGATCCTCCCCCTAGGTCCCCCCATTTTTTAGACTTCGGGACATTCCGAAAGGATGGTTTCTTTGGCTTTCGCATCCTTCCCCCATGAATGGTGACGGCCTCCGAGATCATTTTCGTGATCCGCTCACAAGATCGCGTGTTTCGTGTTTTCTCTTCCTCGTTGCTTGCCCGACGGTCTTTTTCTCCCCCCTTTGGTTTTTGACCCCATACCAGACCACAGTGCATACTCTATCTTTTCACCCCTCCTTTTGTTTTTTCTCTAGATACTTTGGCGGTTGGGATAAGGCATGCTGTTTCCCCTCTTTCCCTCCGTCTCTATACTTAACTTATTGGAATCGGTTTCCCGCCTGCTGCAGATTTGATTAATAATGGCATGTTAGGAGTAGTTCTACGCAGAAAAAAGATACATGTAGAACTCTCGTCTTGAGCACGTCTTTTTTAGTCTAAACCAGGGGTCCCCCCATTTTTTTGCGCGCCGTTGAGAACCGAAGTAGTAGAGATGAACTGTTTGCTTAGCATGAAGATGTTGACGAACGACGATGGTCCAGGCTAAGTTTCTGAGTGGAGTGGAAAGGAGGACCCCCCGGAAGAAGTTGTCGGAATTTTTTTTTTGTTTTTTTGGTTGTGGTGCTTGTTGGTTGGGCTTTGTATATGTCTGGGGGGGGGGGGTCGTATATTTTTGTCCTTTTTGTTTTTCTCCGTTTTGGGGTGTGGGGTTGTGTGGGGGAAGGGGTTAACGGGACAATTTTGTATGGTGTGTTTTTTTGTTCGTTTTTTTTTTTGTTTGTGGGTGGTTTGTCTGTTTTTATTGTTTTCTATTGTGGTTTGTTTTGTTTTTTTCTTTAAATTTTTTTTTTTTTTTTTTTTTTTTTTTCTTTTTTTTTTTTTTTTTTTTTTTTTTTTTTTGGAGATCGACAGTAGCGAACTGATTAACCTTGTTCTCGTCCGTGGACGTGCGAATTCGAGGGTGCCTGCCTAAGGTCTTTGTTTTCCTTTCCTCCCGTATGCTACTTGGGTCTGTCTCGAACGACGTCCACCTTCCTTATTCAAGTAGGATATGATGTTTTTTTTTACGCTTTTTCCTCTGCTCACGTCTAAAGACGGCCGACACCTTCCCCGCGGTTCGCAGTTCCATTTATTCCTAACCACCCAGTTGATGTGCCAGTCGCCATTTTGAGAAGCGCGCCCTCAACCATATCCTTTCCCAGCAGTAGGCAGACAAACGATCCCGCCTTCCTTCTTCATTCTGTCTCTCTTTGAGTTTTTACACTAGCGCATTATGAAGAAACATTCTAGACTTTCCTTTTTACAGCCTTCAGATAAGAGGGCAGTTTTCGCCTCTTTTACACCAAATTTCCCAGTGCAGACCCCCCTCTTTTCTTTCACTCAGAAAGGTTAAAGCCCCGGTCACCAGCTTAGGTCCTTTCCATTGCCAACCCAGCAATGGCTGCTTCATTCTTTTTCCCCAGACGTCGAGACCGGGTCCCTTTGGTTTCCCTCGAACCCCAGACGCTCTCCCCCTACTGACACCGAACCCTACTCTTTTGAAGGCTCGCCAAGCCCAGCGTTCGTTTCCTTTGAAAGATTCTAGGGGGGGGCCCTCCCGTGCAATTTCCTAGGGCATACTGCAACCTAGAGTCCCGCTGCTTCTTGTTTTTTTTTTCTATCCATCGAGTTTTTTTACCAATTATTTGAGCTTGCGATTGGCCCTTTTTTTTCCTCCCCCCCGGAACTACTTCCACAGGACCTCTCACCTCTTTCCCCCGAGAAATTGGGCACCTTTTCTACCCCCCCCCCCCTTCAGCGAAGTACCCTTTTTTTGCCAGAAAAATCCCCGCTTTTGGCGCCCGGCTTTGTGGACAACGACGCCTACAGCCGTTTCTTTTTCTCCCATCCCCCCGCGAAATGCTTCTCCCTGTGATAACTTGTCTCTATCCATCCATGATTAACTTTTTTTTTTCCCCCAAGCTACGCAAACGAATCTGGGCAGATCCCCGTAGCGCGTCCCCCCTCCTACGGTATGCTTTAGTACAAAGTCTTCCCTCCCCATACTCCCCTGATCTATTGCACAGCCTTGTCTGTTCCCCTCCAGCTGTTGTCACGGATCTGGCTTTTTCCTCGAGTAAAGATTTCTATGGGTCTTTTACTCTGGGCCCTAGTTGTCCCCCCACGCCCTATGCGCGTCTTTTTGCAGTAAATGGCCTTTTTGCGATCCACAAAGACCTCCCTCTACTTTTTTCCTTTCCCCTCCTCCGTTTTTTTTTTTTCTCTCCGGAGGATTTTTATAGCCGAATTCACTGGAGGCTCAACAGGTATTGCCCCGCGCCCTCTCGTTTCTTTGTGCCTTAATGGGTCCCGCTCCCATCTACTGCCAGTTTGCGTCCCTGTGCTGTGGAACCGTCGTCACCTGGTGTCCCCCGTTTTTCGGTCAAGAACCTGTTTCTTCCCCCTGTCTCCCCCATTTTTTAAACGCCCCTCGGTTTTTCTGCCCCTCCCTTGTTACTCTTGCCTCCTTATTTTTGTTTTTCCCCCGCTTTTATCACTGGAGAAACGCTTCTTTTCGAGGAATCCTGGTTCTTTGATAGCCCGCCTTTTTCAACCTTTTCTTATCTTCCATGTAGGGTGGGGATTCGGCAGGGACCGTCTCGGCTGCGATTTCTTCTTTTCCCCAGAAGTTTTTGTGCCATGTCCATCGTTTTTTATCGTTGTCCCAAAGATGACATTCAGTGAATTTCCCCTCCTTTTTTTTTCGCGTTCCCATCTTTTTTTCTGTTTCCTGGTTTCTGCTGCTTTTTTCCCCTTTGAGGGCAAAACCATTTTCACTCTAGTTTGCTTGGTCAATCCCAGTTTATTCTTGGAGAGCACAACTCTTCTATCTTGAACTTTCGGGGTGTATTGGCAGTCGATGAATTGAGCCTTTTCCTCCTCCTCCCAACCTAACAGACGATAATTCGCAATGATTTTGCCTGCTTAATAGTACTTTCGGTGGTAGCTTCGACTTCTTTTGTTTTCTCTAAAACTCCCATTTGACACATGGTTCTAGAGTCTTGTGCAAGACCCTTTCCCATTCCTCCCTTTATGGGTTGGGAAGGTCTGGGACAGTGCCCCTGCAACCTTCGAACGTTCCTTTCCTGGAGTTGTTTGCTTTGCTTTTCAAGCCTTCCGCTTCGGCTTGATATCCGTTTGCACTGGCGTCTCCCCCAGATTTTGCCGTTTCTCTTCTTCGGTCTTCTTCTCATCCTTCTTGTCTGCCTTTAAGGTTTTTCTTCTCCTCCCCCCAACTGACCTATTGACGTCCATAGAAGTTCTACTGACCTTTCCCTATTGGTCTTTTATCCCGTTCTTTTCCTTTTTAACCATTGTCTCCTCCTCCATGGGTTGTGTCATCAAGTAGTAGAGGTTGACTCTCTTCATTGAGTTGTTTTGGCTTGTGCCCCTGGCTTTTTGGTGGAGACTGTTATTTTTCCCTTCTTTCTGGATCGGCAATTTCTTTCTCCCTTCGGGGGCAGCAACTTCCCTTTCCCGCTCCCTTCTCTTTTTTGTGGTGTCGTTTTTCTTCTTATTAGCGAGCGACGCGGGATTTAAGCACCCCTCTTTGCACAAGGGCCCCTAGTTACGCACACGGTCGAGCCCTCCTCTTTCCTCCGCTGAGAATATCGTTTACAGCGCCTAACACCCTTCTGCTTGTTTTTGACCCATCCCCACGGTTTTGAAGATTTTGACCAGAAATATAGTGACGGCTTTTATAACCCTCTCCTGTCTCCTCAATTTTTCCCTTTTAAGGTAGAGGAGAAGCTTCTGTCCAAAGCACCCCATCCCCCCTGTTCCCTGAACGCGGACTTTTGGCTTTTTTCACTTAGGTCTTTTTAGCTTTAAGAATGTTGGTTTTGTCTCTCCTATCCTCCGACCATTCCATGGATGTCCCTCCGCTATGTTCTAGGTATCCCCGCAGTAAAACTTATCTGGGGGTGATTGGTGGCTTCCGATGTTTCCGATGCCCTAGTTTATTTTTATTCCTCCCCCCCTCCTTTTTTCCCCCTTTCAAGCAACGCCCCCCCTA
>Ga0179591_1265494_pt1 | contig 11004 bp, 9 predicted proteins | sample CZOMad2_1_08_16f_FD_182891 | JGI IMG/M metagenome (GOLD analysis project Ga0179591, IMG submission 182891) | Vadose zone soil fungal communities from Angelo Coast Range Reserve, California, USA - CZOMad2_1_08_16fungal (PacBio error correction) | ecosystem: Environmental > Terrestrial > Soil >... | reverse complement strand
CATTAATGGACTTCCTTCTTCAATCTTGCTTTCTTTTTTTTCCTCAGGGGTTTTGACCCCCCTCAACTTACTTTTCCCTTCCTTTTTTTTTCCCTCAGTTTCGCCTTCTCAGCTACTTGCAAGCGTCGACTTTTATCTATATCGTGAGCAAAATATGGCACCACTTTCCTTTTTCCTTTTGCAGTGACTCTCAGCTTTTTGTTCGCGGCAACAACGACGCGACCAGTTACGCCGACTCTTCGAGACGTTTGTTCCCTTTTCTAGATTATTTCCTGTTAGATGTAGTCATGCCAGGTCTTTTTACCACATTTCACGCGGAGCCCCCCAATGCTTAGGAAGGTTACCGGTAGGTCAGACGATGACCAGTCCGTTATCTTTCAAAGTCGCCTTTTCAGATCGACGATACCACATTCTCCCGTTTGCGAAATTTTTTCCTTTCCCTTACCTTTCAGCCAAGAGTTGGTCCCTCAGCTGAACCCTCTCTTCTTCTGTTAAGCACGTATCAATGAAGCATTAGGTTTGAGCCCTGTTTGTTTTTTAGTCTTTTTCACCTTTTACTTTCTACCAGAGGATTCACGTTGTCACAACTAACTGGTAGAAGGAGGTAACAGTTTCTCCGATCACTAACCCACGATCCTAATTTCTAAGTCGAGGTACGATCCAACGGAGCCCTGAGCGTATTGTCACTTTTCTCGCCTCTTTGGTGCCATTCCCCCTGGCGACCCACCTCTCGTTAACAAAGTGACTTTTATAACTTCATCCCTAGAACAAGTTCTTCCTATTAATCACCATTAGACTCCCAATGTTTTTTTTTTTCCTTTTTTCGCGAATGCATGAAAGTAGTGATGGACCCCAGTCTCCTCATCTATTTAAGGACCTGCGCCTGACCAGTAAGGAGAGCTTATGTAGCTTTTCTCCGTTTTTTGAAATGCCTCTCCTTCTCCAGCGTGACATTAAGAGGGAACTACCGCTCCTTCGGAGATCTGATGGAGTTTTTCACGCAACTACTTTCAGCCTTGCTTCCCCGCCGCGCCATTGAAGTGTCACCGTCCACCCAGTATGTCCATGATTTTACCGACGAATAGGCGCAGCCTGACCTTTTCCGGTTTTGGGTAGAGATCGTTTTTAAACTTTCTTTTTAGTTTTAATCCTTTCTTTGGCTTCCTCCCCCCCGGCCAGGAATAGACAACGATATTCACGCTGCTCTCACCACTGACTGGACCTTTTTCTACGCCTGGAAGAGATGATTCTATTTCCAAGGGACTGTGCCAGGCATGTTTTGTGCATTTTCGCTCGTTTTATGTCGCCGTGCCAGAGGTGAAACTCCCCGCATCCGGTCGCGGTATTGACCTTATCCTCTTTAATCGTACTTAAAAAATGTGCCGAGTTCCTTTGTAGATTACCCCTGAACGGAGTGGTGTTTCCGTTTTTTTTTTGTGTTGAGACCAGGTGCAGCCTACTTCCCCAGCCTTTTTATCTGAGTCGGACGGTTCTCGTCGTCGCAAGTAAGTGGTCCATCTTTAGACGCTGACGTCTGCCACTGACGTGTTTTCCACCGACCAGGATATTTTTCACAGTCAGGCCACAGTCGTACAATTCCACCTGTTCTATGGGGATTGATCTACGTCCCTTGCCTGAGACGTCAAAAGGCCTTGGCGTCCCCCGCAGTACCTCGGAAAGTACCATGCTCCATCCCCTTTTTTTATAAACCAGTCTAGCCTTGCCCTCAAACCATGAAGAGCAGCTTTTGAAGAAAGGGAACATGAAAGCTTATGTTACGAGGAGGGACGGGGGACCCCAGACCACCAGTCATTCCCCTACCCGAAGTAAATTTCTCGCAATCTTAAACTTGTCCTACCCCCCCCCAAAAAGAGAGTGAAATTTCTGCTAGTCCTTATGTAGTCTGTAGTCTTCACCAACCATCCGAATCGAGGTGCGAGTTTCCTCGATGAAGGGTTCGCTCTCCTCTCCTTTTTTTCCTGCCAGAAGACCCCACGACTTTAAGACCGGATTTCTCAGTTTGCAATTCCTTTTTTTGATTTTTAATGCCCATAGCCTTCTGCTTGTGCCTTCTGCAAGCGACTTATCCCGCTTTGACCGATTCCTCCCCTCGGCGCGTTTCGGTGTACAGGTCCCGTCGGCCGGCCGTTTCCCGAACACTTCTCTCAGACATCCTGTTCACGCCACCCAACCGTTGACTTCTTCGCTTTCTAGTTGAGCGCGTAACTTCCTTGTTTGACACGTGCCGTTTCCTCCCTCCGGCCCATCCCGCCGAGGCGTTCAGACGTCGTCCGGACACCCCACATCTTGATCCATCTGTTCTTTTTTCCCGTCCTCTGTTTGCGTAGAACCCCCCCCGTGTGACCCCCCCCCCCCCCCCCCTCCCCCCCACCCCCCCCCAACCCCCCCACCCCACCCCCGTTTACTGGCCATTCAAATTCCAATCTCTCTCTTTCCAATCCGTCCTACTTCATTAGGCGCTTGCAATAAACAGCTGTCCGAGAGTTTCCGACGCTAAATTTTCGGACGCGGCGGGTTGATGAATTCCAGATTTTGATTGGTAGGCTGACAATTGTAAGGTCTCCTCCTTCTTTTTCCGGTCTTGTCAGGAATGTAAGCCGAGATATCTGTCATTTTTTCCAGGACGTTAGTTTTCCCCTGACCCGGAGCCCCCAAGGGCCGAGATTTTTTCTAGTTTCCTGTTTAAACGGTTTGCTTCCGCTCGAAGGAACTCTCGATTAGAGAGTTTAGCCACTTTTCTGTTCCCTCGGGACCCCCCCCGTTTCCCCTTTCTCCCCCCGAACGTTAAACCGTTGTGTCCCCCCGCATTTCGTGGGAAAAGTCAAGGTCTTCCTTTATAAGGAAAAAATAACCCTGGTCCGACCCTCATTAAGAGGATAGTTAAGTTACTTTCTACTGCACAACAGGCCATTTCCTTCAGAAGAAAGTAGATATTCCTCTCCCCCCCGAGTCGGTCTTTTTGTCCCCTCGCTTTTTATTTTTCATCCCTACCTGCGTACCTGGCCCCTCTCGTTTTTGGTGTGGAGGGACATTTATTCAGTGTACGACGGGGGTGCAGGTACCCAGAAGGGTTTTTTTCCTCTTTGAGTGTATTTCTCGCTCTCTTTTCATTTTGGTGTGACGCGGAGTAGCTCGCGTTCGACTTTAGCCGGGTTCTCACCCCGCTGCTCGTCTCAGTGTCTTTAAGAAATTATAGCTGGAACCTGACTTTCCGCGTCTTTGAAGTCCTATACACTCCCCCTCGCCGTTTGCATGGTCTGCCCTCGTTTGTTCTTCCGGAGTGGCCTCGGAGCTTTTCTTTCAATAGAGGAAACTAAGAGATGCGCACCCTTTTTTCCCTCCCCTCCTCCCGAACATAAGCGGTGGCAGCCGCTCGCTCCCTCCTTGTACGTATTTTGTCTTATTTCTTCGAAGGTCGTGGAATCGTCCACATTACCTTATTGGGGCTCTGAAGATAGAATCACCTAGCATCGAGAAGCCCCAGTCAGCGTGCCGGCTTCTTCTACTATCGCCCTTTCCTTCCTCGCTGGCAGGATGTTGCCTTTCCGCACCTCTTTCCTATTTTTTTATTACCCTCCCTCTTCCGCCTGTTGTCTTTTGAAAGACCAATGAAGCCCTTTTTTTATATTACGTGGATGCTCAGACGAGGCAGCTCGAACACAGGGATTTCAGCTCTTTTCTTTTTTCTTTCCTTTTTTCTTTTTCTCTTTTCTTTTTTTTCTTTTCTTTTTTTTTTCTATTTTTTTTTCTTCTTTCCTTCTTTTTTTTTTTTTTTTTCTTTTTTTTTTTTTTTCTTTTCTTTTTTTTTTTTTTTTTTTTTTTTTTTTTTTTTCTCTTTTTCTTTTTTAATTGCCCGAGAGTTTCGAGGGCCGTCGTACTTTTCTCCTCCTCCCCTCCTCCGTGAAAATTGTTCGTACCAGAGTTGTATGATACCAACCCTTTTCTCCTCTTCAGACTTCTGACAGTGACAAGAGGTTCCAGGCCCGTTGTCGCCCTCGTGCGGCGGTAGTCTTTTTCTTCTTCAATAGAGAAAAATTCTAGGTAAGTCCCCTATGACTCGCTCTCCCTTTAGTCCGGTTGTCTCACCCCCGTCGATTCGCTTAGGAGATAGGCGTTAAACAGGACGGTTTCCAAGCAGGCCGACCTTTGTCCCCCGACACTCTTTGCCGCCCTTATTTGGTTTTATTACGACTTTGGAGAAGAGATGGTACGCCCCTGACATAGCCCTTTTTTCGCTCTTTCCTCCCCCCCTCTCCCCGTCGGCTTCCTTTTAATCCTTCCGGAAGTCGCTTCCCGGGTCGTCCCATGCTGGAGTCCCTTTCTCCCGTGTACCTGAAAGACGCAGCGGCTCTCACTCCCTGATCGCCTCCCCTTTCTCCGTTTTCTCTTTCCCCGAACTTTTTCTTATGTCGACAGCTTTTCCCCTTAGTTCGTTCCATGTTTCGTTCTTAATACACGAGCATCGTGTGCCGACTTTCCATATTCCAAAACTCTAGGCTTTTAAGGAGACCAACCGATCTCCCCCTCTATTTGCTATGGCCCCTTTTTTGAATGCAAGAGCCGCGCTACTGTTCTTTCACAGGCTACTCCCTACAAGTGACTCCTGCTCATGACTTTTGGGTGATCCTCCCCCCCTAAGTCCCCCTGCTCCCTTATATTCTTGAAGAGACAATTGAAAGGATAGATCCTTTTTTTCCCCGGCAACAGAGTCTGAAGGAGTCTCCTGGTGTTTTCAGTGAGTTGGTACACCCTCCTGGGTCCGGAAGACATCGCCCAAGTTTATAATTTATTTTTTTTCATTTGACCCCAGTTGTATAGACGAGTTTCTTCTTTCCTCTCCCCGCGTCGGTTTTCTTTTTGTCCCACTTTTTTCTTTTTTTGAACCCTCCTTTTTCTTTCCGATCAATGCATGGACCGACCTTTTCAGTTTATTTTGACTCACGAGTTCTGCTTCTATGCCGACCCCCTCTCTTCCCTCTTTTCAGGCGATGCAGGAGATACTGGCAGGTTTTCTCGAACTCTCGTAAGCGTTTCAGATCCCCCTCTCCCAAAACATGATGACCCTTCCTTCCCTGGATGAAATCTTACATCCTCCAGTTTTTTTTTTTAGTTTTTGAGTTCTCCATGGCCCCCCAAGTCCTATTCTTGATCTCTATGTCCTTTGTAAGGTTTCCCCTTTTCCCCCTACCCCACAACGCAAGGGGGAGCGCATTGCCCCTCTCTGTCCATATTTCGCGACTCTTGAGCCATCCGAAAATGTTCCTTCTCCATGGTGACTCGCCTCCCAGGCTTTCTTTTTGGCCCAACCAATTACTGCCGACCTTTCCTTTCTTTTAGGACGTTGCTACCCCGGGTGCACTTGGACTTCTCCGACAGATAGTCCTAGTAGCTCTGTCTTTTCCGTTATTTGCTACACACCTCCCTTTGTTGATCCCCATAGAGATCCTACGGTACTCCTCCTTGCAGCCTGTCAACAGCAGCCTTCCGACCCTATATTTTAAGAGCGAGTCAGAGTTGGGTATTCCCCACCAAAAATCCCGGCCGCGCATTCCGTAACCAGTTCAGCCCCCCCAGCCTTCCTTTTAGGCATTGAGAATAACTGTCATCTCCTATGCCTTCAGTCGACGGTTGTTCTCTTCACTATAATGCGTCTATCTTTTCACCATGATAGGCGCCACGATTGCTCCGTTGTATGAAATACAATGAAACATTTGAAGCCTCGCCCCACCCCCCCCCCCCCCCCCCCCCCCCCCCCTAAGATGTCGCAGAGTCCTCTAAAACGATGCTTCGACTTTTTAGCGTAGTCTCTTTTCCCCTAAGTGGGCGTCTTTTCTTCCCATTCGCAGAGTAGTACTCTTGGCTTCGCCCTTACATCTCTTCCTGACCACCTTTCTCTAGTTGGAAGCAGTAGTTAGCCACAGGACCCCAGCCCTTCGCCCCTGAGTTTTACCCTTTCTCGTTTTTAAAACTGAGAAGGTTTGCCTGGGTTCAAAGCTCTCCAGCAAGCTAGTTCAAATCACACCCCTCCTTGCGCGCCCTTTCTTTTCATCCCCTAGTCTCCCTTTCCTTGGAGCGATTATCGATCCGCCGCTTCACCTCAGTTTGTTCAATAGTCAGCCGGCGTCTCTTCATCCCCCTCCTGGCTCATCCAGATCCGCTCCTTTATCTTATTGAGTAGACCATTATCCGCACGCTTTCCGCGGCGCCCCCTTCGATGTTGGCACCAGTAGCCCTTAGAAACTCGATTCGAAGCTCCTTTTCGTTCCGCCGACCCATTTTGGAAACCTTGGCTCGTTTTTTATACACATTGCCATTCTCCCGCATTTTCGTCTCTGAAAAATATTTTTTCTGCCCGCGCAGTAGATTCCGCGTCTCTCCATCCACCTTGTGAGTCCCCTGCTGAACTTTTTTTTCGCCGCTGCGGAGGGATTAGAGTTGAACCCCGAAACTACTCTTTCCGTGAAATGTCGGGTTTGCCCTTCCCCTCCATGCCTCGCGAGTCTGGGTGTCCGTTTTGCGTCCCACTAATACGTTCTATTCGTCGTTCTCGATGGACTACGATCTCTCCTTCCCCCCCCACATGATAGGACGTTGTCTCCATTCATCCAGACTCAAAGGGAAGAACCTCGCCCCTAGGCTGCAGTTTGCCGGCGTTTTCGTCCGTCGTCCTGGATCGCTCTTCGATCTGGGACCTCCGTCGAAAATGCCGTGCCCCCCCGAATTATCCCCCTGCATCTTAAACGTAGTAACCACCGGTTTGTTTTTTTTTTTCTTGAATTCCTAGCAGAAGATCTTAACCTCAGGACATTCTTGATCATTATTCTTCCGCCCCTCGCCATCAGATCCTCTGGGAGACCAACGTCTGCTCGCCCTAAAGACATTACTCTATTCTTCCTCCCTTTCCCCATTGCAGCAATGGGCACTTCTCTAGCAGACCGAACGATTACGGCGAAGACTAGTCATTTTGTTCCCTTGTATGTTTTTTAATGGAAAATCCCCAACCCGCCAGTTAAGTCCTTTAGTTTGCTTCTTCGATGCAAACAGCCTCCCAGCGACGTTTTTTCTATCGATTTACATTCTCTGTTCGTCCGTCGGAAAGGAATGTTTAATTTTTTTCCTTCCCTCCTGGGACGCTCAAGATCGTTCTCTTCAGTGATCGATAAAGGTATTTGATGTTGTCCTTGCCCCCCCTTGAATTCGACACTACCACTTGGCGATTTACCCCTTTGCACTCTATATCCCTTTTGTACCCCAAACTTCATCAGTCCCCCTTTGCGTGCCTTAGTTTTAGTAGCCACTTCCCTTGTAGAAATGAGAGCATCGCTACGCCGCTTTATCCTTTTTAACCCCTCCAAAACCCTTTTTTCTCTTAGCATCTAGGAATTGAGCACCGTCCTCGACCCCCCTCAATATGAACGTCTTTCCTGACGTCGACATTCATAAAAACCCGAGTAAGGCAGATGCAGTCAGCCTTGTCTCGACCAATTCCACAAGCCTGAACTGGGCGCCCTTCCGTCTTCTTTTTCTCTCTAATGATGAGCCTCCCTGTGCACTCCAGTGCAATGACCTCCTCCCTATGAATCTCTTCTCTTTTTTCTCCTAATTTGTTTTTTTTCTCGAGATTAATTTTTCCGAGGCTCTGAACTTGGGAAAAAGCGTTTCGGTGATCCGACGCGCCGCGTCTTCCTTTTGCTCTCTTCCTTGATTGTGTACTTCTACCAGGCGTACTGAAATCGTCCTGACCGGGGTTTCGCAATTTTGAGTCCCAGCGGGGTCCCGTTGCTGACTTTCGGCTCTACCCATCTCCTTTCCGCTTCCTCCCGCTCCACCATTGTTTGATTTGACTCTTCTTTGTACCGACTTCGATGAGAAGTGTGACTGCTTCTAACTGGAAAGTAACCTTTCAACCTGATCGGTTACCCCTCCTTTCTTCCTCTGCATCGTAGGGAAAGAGCCCCATGGTATTTTTCTACAGTTATAAGTGACCCCTCAATGCCTTTCTCTCTTACTGATCTTCCCCCGGATAGTTGGTTCTTCTGCCCAACCGTTTGCTTTGTAAGGAATGCGACCCCGGGCTGCTCCCTCTTACCTACTCCCAACGTTGAGCTGTTTGAATCTCTCTCTACACTAATGGACTTTCACCCCTCTTTGGTGTGAGGGTAGTTCCCGTCAGGTAGAATTGTTGAAGGTACGTAGCTCGTTAAGAGCTTTTTTCGGTTGTCTTCTTCTCCGTTGCATAGGATGATGGGTACTTGGATTGCGTCGTCGTGCTTCTCGCGTATTTCTGTTTCCAAGTTTCTTCTAACTTTTTCTTCCCCTCGCTCGGGCTCAGGTCGTCTTTACTTCAGTTAGTCCCTGGATCGTCCGTTCTCCCTGTTTCAGGCGCTCGGGACTTCGCTTCCGAACAAGAAAACGTTTCCTTTGAATCATTTCTGGATCCCCCTTTTTGTTCGGTTCTTTTGAATGTACCCCCCCCTTTCACGAAGAGAGAACCTTCATGTCCCTCGCAGCGACACTCCTTCCGGCTGCGCATAGACCAGGCTGGGACTGAGGGTGCCCCTTTTTCTTTTTTAGTTTTAGATGGTGAGACACGCACCCCGACTTTTAAAGCCCCCCGCCCCTTCGTCTCCCTATTAATCTCTAGACCATCTACAGGTCCTTCGGAATCCGCCCTTTTCCCCCTTCCATACTCCGAGAGCTTTCCTCCTAATGTTACTTCCTCCAGGTACCCCACCCTTTTTCGTTTTGCAAGTCCTACGACCGTACGGGCTCAACAGCAGTGGAAAGGTCTATCCCGTGTGATTTCTATCCGCGGAGATTAGAAGGGAAGTTCTCATTTCCCTTTCAGCCTTATTTTTGCCCTCAGATTGGTTAGAGTCCCCCGTTGTAGATAACCCGCTCCTTTTGCCCCTGTGTTAGGGCTACTCTTTCTCTAAAGTTGTTGTAATGGACCGACTTGTTTCCTTTTTGAAGGGGCCCTTCTGCGTTTCCGTCCCCTCCCTAAGATTTCCTCCAATTTCACTTTTCTCTCTGTACTTAGCCCTCGCACATCTTCTATTCCTGGTGTGACCCTATTTCACCCCACTCGTGAGTTTCTCTTTTTCTCGCGCCCTGAATTTTTCTAAACATTTAGTCTGGACCTCGCCCCTTCCCCCCTTTAGGGAGATCAAGGCTTTTTGATTTCCATCCGACTCGTTTGGCGAAGGCGGGGCGGTACTCCCAGTCCCGCTTCCTATTTTTTCTCTATACATAGACCGCTAGCGGCTTACTGTCTTCCCTTTTCGGGGCCCTTCAGGTTGAAGTCCTGGCGCGCCCTTCTAGGAGCCCCCCCCCCCTCGTACGTCAGAAGAGAATACTCCGTTTAAGCACGTGAATCATTTCCTGAAAATGATAAATTTCCGTGATATTCTTCTTCGCCCGATTTCCCCCCTGGAGACCGCTGGTTTTTTCCCCCCCCATTGATGTCCGACACCTTCGTAGGGCCCTACCTCTCGTTCCATCTACCACCGGCCCCTAGTTCAAATATCTCACCGGCACGAATCCGGCGTCCTGCCAGTTTTTATTTTTCTCAAAGAGAAGACGGCTGGGTCTCTTTTAATCCTTTCTCCGCTTTTTTGAACTACCCCTGTGTCCAAGAGAGACGCGTGTCCCCCCCTATCCACGGCATCCGCTGGATGTCCTTTCTGAATTTTTCAAACTGTGACGGCGATCTTTTTCTCTCTTTTTTTTTTTCTCGCCCCCTACTAGTTTTCCAAAATCCTTTGAACCATGACGACTCTGGACTCTCCTCGTCGTTTCCCGCCATTGGCCGTTTGATCCCTGACGCACTGCTCTTGGGAATCTGTCGTAGGGTCCGACCCCCTCTCTCCGCTTTCCCCCCGTCTCTCTTATTCAGGACTGAGGTCTTTCTCTTCCCACGAGCGCCGCTCCCTGAGCGCTCCTTTTTCTTGCCAGTCGCTGCGCGCGATCCTGGCGGTTTTTTTCTGTTTTGAGTTTTTTTCACAAGCTATCAATCCTCCCCCCCCTTAGGACGGATCCTTCTCCCTTCTTCTTTTTTACCGCGTTGTTTTCTCGATCCTCCCTTTCCTTCTGTGCTTTCATGGTGAGGCTTTGATTCTGACACGGCGTACGAGGTCAACTTTCGGATCTTTCAGTTCCTGTTTTCATTTTTCTCAGCGTTGCGTCTCTTCTCCCGCCCCCCCCCATGCACTTGTAATGAACGTTAGAGCTAAGTGATCTTCTTTCTCCCTGGAAAAAAACAGAAGACTAAATTTGAGCGCTCGTAAGTCTTGGCCCTTGGTCGTAGCCCTATTAGTTTCCACTGGTCTGAAGCTTCCCCCTTCGTTTTATTCTCGTCTCACCCACGTACTCCCTGAAGAAGGATGTCAGCCTCCCTCCCCGCAGCCTTTGACCTATTCTTTAATCTAGTCGTTGCTCCTGGCCGGCTCATGAACCCCCTCCATACCCCTTCTCACTCCTAGTCGCCTTCCCTCCCGTTCCCGAAAAGCAGTTATTCCGCGTATCTGAGGTAAACCCCCTTTCCCCGAAGATGACGTTTTTTTCCTTCGGTTGTCTTTCCACCCTGCGCCCGGCTAAGGTTTTTTTCCGCCCTTCCCTCTCCCGAATCCTTGTGGACATAACGAAGTCATCGCTTTCCCATCCTCCTAATAGGACCTCCCCCTAATTATCTTAGAGTTTTCCTGTGATCACTTTGGCTTCCGAGCCGTCCTTAGCTGTTTCCGGTTGTTTTCTTGTTTCCCCCTAGCTTCTCCCCCTTTCCTACGTTGCCTGACGTCTTTTAGAACAGGAAGGCATTCTCTGATAGATACATTCCCCCGATGTTTGTCTTTTCGCAACATTCTCCAGCAAGTTTTTTTTTTCCCCCACTCCTTGAGCCTCCCTCGTCTGGAATTTTAGAAACCGTCCTGTTTCTAGAGAGATCCCGCTTATCTCCGTTGACTGCGGCAGGGGCAATCTTCTCCA
>Ga0179591_1183607_pt1 | contig 11004 bp, 14 predicted proteins | sample CZOMad2_1_08_16f_FD_182891 | JGI IMG/M metagenome (GOLD analysis project Ga0179591, IMG submission 182891) | Vadose zone soil fungal communities from Angelo Coast Range Reserve, California, USA - CZOMad2_1_08_16fungal (PacBio error correction) | ecosystem: Environmental > Terrestrial > Soil >... | reverse complement strand
TTACATGATTTCTAGGATTCTTTTTCTCGACCTTTTTCCCCCCCTCCACGCGGAAACACCAGGATCTCCGCCGTCTTCCAACAATTGTCCCCTATACTTTGATCCCTTTCCCCTCGATTTCGTCTGCCGTACTTTCCGCAGTTTTTCAATTGCCTGTACATGGTACGACTCGCTTTTTTTGACCCTTTTCTTCCATTAAGAAGTGACTCCTACTGTTTTTTTTTTGAAAATCTTTAGCCTCCCTCATTGGCGAGCCCTCCCAACCCGTGTTGCCTGTTTTTTTTCATCACTCGGCAAGGAGTATCTTGCCGCGGCGCGATCCCAAATATGTTCTCTCCCAGGCGTGAATTTTTACTCCATCCCTGGTTTTTAAGAAACTCTTGGGGTTTTCTGTTTTATCCTCGTAGTTTTCTTTTCTTGTCATTTTTACGCGTCTTCTCGTAACCGTATACTGAGACATCTATACCCCCTTACCCTTCCTTTTGCTTTTAGCTGCCATCCAACGGGCAAGAGATGGATTCGTTTTCTCCCCTCTCATCGGAAACAAGGCAGTCCCCCTTCCCCACTTTTTGACAAACCCCCGAGGGTACCTCTCTCCAAGCAGGTATGTCCCAGGGGTTTCGGCACCCCATATCGCGCGCATGATTAGAACTCCCCTCTCCCGACTTGCCCTCTTCTGTAATTCAAGGGTGCCAGTAACTTCTCCTTCCAATTATCTTCGATGGTCGACTCATTTTCCCCCTCCGTCATTCCTTTGGTTCCCCTCCAGACTTCCGTCCCGTGTCTCCCTTCCTTGCTCCTGAGTTGGGCCTTTCCTTCGGCATGTTTAGGTGCGGGTTTATTTTCCTTTCTATCGACCTCTCTCTGGGCAGATTTCCATGCTGCGGAATGCGCTGGTTTACCCTTAGTTGCCATGTACCCGACCCCCCCCCTCCGGCCGCGTGCTTTCGATAATCTTTTTCTTCCCCCTCATTTGCTGAAACCTTTAACGCGTAGTTGAGAGTCCTCTTCAGCTTTTTCTCCGCAGTCTCCTGCGCTCGCCCGAGATTTCTGCCTGATTTTTCCCTCTCGCTTTTCTTTTTCCATGTTTTCTTATGACCACCTTCGCCCGGCGGCAAGGAGGATGTTTTTTATATGTTTCAATTAAGATCGTCGTTGTTCCTGCAGACCTTATTACTTTTTTCATATTTTGGTCTTCCCCCGGTCGCACCGTTGCCTTGCCGTTTTTTGATGCTTCGATCAGTCTTTTGCAACTTTACATGCCGTTTTTCCGGCTGGTCCCTCCTCCCGCTTTATGGACCTCTTCCCGGCTACCCCGATCGCCGCCGAAATGAGATGTAGATTTCGGGTTCTGCCTCCCGGCGCTCTTTTTCCTTGAGGGCACTTTTTTGATATTGTAGTCTTTGGTTTCTTCTCGCCCCAGGTCACGTCGAACCTGGATGCGACGACAAGACATTCCGGTCATGGCCGCCAAGATTTTTTACCACACTTTCTCCCGCTGTTTTCGCACGCCTCTCTTCTTCAAGGACCGGCTCGCTCTTTTGAATCTCCCTTTTCTTCCGCCTGTATGACCCGTTATGGCAGGCTCTCGTCATTGCTCTCTTCATTGACCGGCCAAAACTTCGCTGTCCCCTGGACCTCGCAATCTTTTCCTTTCTGCGACATTTTTTCCAAGGACCTACGATGTTTCGTTCCAGCTCCCTCCCTGCTCTCAAAACTCGTAGATTGGTGGAACTTCCCATTCGGAAGGACCCCTACTAATTTATTGACGTTCTGCGGTATGAGAGAGATGTCCCCTCCTCTCTTTATTCCGTTTTCCCGCGTCTAGCTCAACTCGATGGTTCTGGCCCTTGGACTTTTGTACCAAATCCTTGGGTAAAAGCCCCTCCAGTCTCTTTTGGATCTTCGCTCTGTCTTTCCTCGCCCTAAGGCATTTTTCTTTGGAAGTCTGAGAACACGCGGAAGGACACTTCCGACCCATACAACCCCACCCTCGGCCCAAGGCGTCTAAGATTGCTTCACCGGGTGCGGACTTCCCAGCCGCTGTTGTTGTGTTTCCCCCTACCTGCGGTTTTTTATACCCACTACCTCTCCGACAAACTTTCCTAGCCAGGCTGTTACCGACCTTTTATGCTCGGCGGGCCCCTTCTTTCGCACTTTTTCTGATTTCCCAGGTCTCTGTGAAAGAAGATTGCTCCGAGGCCTCTTTTCTCTCCCATTCCACTAGGGTTCTTTCTGAGCCTCCGTCTTGAATGTCGTTCTCGACATGTTTTTGGCCTCAGAAATCTTTACAATGTCCCTCCCAAGCCCGACCCATCCCCTCCTCCGCTTTGCGCCCCCACTTTCGACCTTCCGAGCTACCCCACTCTTACAGCTCTCTTCGCCGTCAAGTCCGAACTACTTGCGTTAGCCGTTCCTTAGCAGTTTCCCCTTTCTCCAATTTTGTTTTTTTTTTTGAGTTTTTCCCCTCTTTGCCGCCGTTTTCCGAAGACCCTTTTTGGTCAGTTCCACTTCTGTCTTGAATTCGTTGCTTTCAAACAAGGCGTTTCTGGGCTAGGGTTTTCCTTTCTATTTTTGCCGAGATTCGGTCTTTTCCCCCCATTTGTTATCCACGCAAGCAAAGCTTTCAGGAACCTTTTGCTGTTTTTTGAAGAATTTCTCATACTGTGCCCGCCATTCCTCTTACTTGCTCCTTTATGCAACTTCCTTGAGTTACGTCCAAGTTGTGGTCCTCGTCCCCCCCCAGGACTTCCCTCCCGTTCCCGTTTGGGTACACCAACCATTTCTCTCCCAAAGGCGCGATAACGTCCATTATTTTCCGCTTTCTTTTGCTCCTTGCAGAGTCGGTTATCGTTTTTCACCCGATTTGATTTTCAGAAGGTCTCCAATCTGATTGGAGGTTGATCTTGCAGACTTTTTGGCCCCCTACTGTGTCTCCTACGTCTCCAGTCTCCATGTTTGATCGTCCCTTCATGGCTTTTCCCAGTTACCCTTTTTGCTTTGGTTTTTCTTAAACGGCTTCATAATTCTCCCTTCCCGCCCGTTATATTATCGTCTCTTCTCTCTGTTTTTTATCTGGGTGCTTTGCCTTTTATGGCTATTTTACTCCTCCCCTTTTTTTTTTCTCGCTAAGGCTTCCCTATCCTTGAAATGATTGTTCCTCTCATCATCGATCTCCACTTTTTCGTTGACCCCCCTTTCTTCTTTCTCAGTCTTTTCAGTTTCAATCTTTTCCCCTTCAGTCCCTTGACTTGCGTGTCTCCTCGCTCAGTAGGTGACATCATTTTTCTTTTTTTTTCGCGACCCCGACCCCCCCATTTTGGTCCTGGCATGCAGGTGCACACCATATCGGTTTGCCTTCCAGGCCCCCGGTCGCTCGAGCTTTTCGTTTTCATCCCTTTCCGCCCTCTTGCTTCCCTTTTTCCTTCCTGGGTGCCGCTTTTTTTACGACGGTCAGTTTTCCTTTCAACGGCCTTGACGAACGTAGCCCAATTTACCGCGACATCGACTTCTTTCCCACCGAGTCTTGTTTTCACACCCCATCTCGCCACTTTTGCCCTCAACTTTGAGGCCCCCCTCCATCCAGCCGCTGCCTTACCCTCTAACTCTATCATCTTGTCTGTCTCAACAACCCCAATACACTTTGTCTCCACTTCGTTTGTGCCCTTGCCCCCCCACACGGGCGGACCTCTCGAAACGACCACTCCAAGCGGCCATGCCGCATTGAACCCCCCCTTCCCTCTTTTTTTTTTTTTCTCCCCTACTGCTGTATCCCTCCCTCGGTGCGCCGGCCATTTCTTTAGCCTCGTTTATGGTTCCCTGCGTCGCCTTCGGTATTGTCCCCCAAGCTGCCGGCACAGGTCAAACCACTGAATTTCCTTCGTTTCCTCTTTCTTCCCCGACTCGGGTCCCCCTCCTTAAAACGGAGCAAACCCCCTGACCCTAGGCTTTGCTCCCTTCACCTGACTTAACTTGTCTTAGTTTCCTGTCAACTGCCTCTCGTAAGCAGCCCTCGAGTTGTCTCCCCCCCTCTGATCTTTATAGTCCCCTCCGTTTCTTAAAATACGGTCTTGCGGTGTATGGCTAGATTTTTTCCAGTAATTCTTCCGTAGACGGCCAACCTGCTTCTTCGTTTCCTTTCCGACGGAGAGTAGTAAGCATTTCTGCTCGAAGGGACTGTGGATATTCCGGTCTTCACTCCGTGCCGTTGGCGTCCATGCTCAGAGCCATGTTTTTCCTGAGCTTTTTGGAGGTCTGCCTTTTCAAGTGCTCTCTCAAAACAACGTCGGTTTTGGTTCTGAGTTCGGTCCCCCCCAGGCTGTCTTCTCTGCAGGCGACATCTCGACCTCGCCGAGGGCACACCTTTTCCGAAATTTCTTATCTTTCTTTTTTTTTCCCGAATCCTTGCCCTCCCTCGCGATTTTTTTTCCGAAGAGGTTTTATTAGTTTTAAACTACAATCGGAGTCTTGTGGACGTTTAGCACGTCTCTGATTCCCGGCTCCGCGACTTGGGAACGTTTCTTGTCGAGCAGGTTCCTCGCTCCGTAATACTTTCGCCCTCGGATGGAAAGGCAAGGACGAGGAGCGTATCTTTTCTCTGAACTAGTTATTGTAGAGTGGAGACGGGCGTATCATTTGTTTTATTCCAACAAAGATTTATACTCTTACCGCCTGTCGGTTTTCAGAACCCTCAAAGTCTGACTTGTTTTGCGATCAGCTCCACCGCCCGTCTTTGCACAACGCTGCAAGCAGTGAGTAATTATTTGAAAACTTTTTTTTTTTACGCCTTTCTCGCATGTTCGGTCCTTTCCCTTCTTTGTACTGATGACTTTACATTCGCGGTATGTTATTTTTTTGTCCCCCCACTTCTAATTTTTGTACTGGATCCCGACCGTTTTTGATCCACACCCCTTGCAAGTTTAATGTCGTCCTGCTGTTTTACCTGGAGACCCAGGCGCAAATGACCCAATTCTCATTCAGCAGCACAATTTCTTTGAACTCCGTCCAGGCGCAACTGTCCTCTGGGCGACTTCCTCTCCTGACTTCACCCCCCCCCTCGAGTTTTTTTCTACCTTTATTCTTCGGGCGCGCGAAGGAGTGCCACAACGCCCTCCCCTCATTTTTCGCGCCCCCCCCAGATCTCCTGTTTCCCTTGCCGGCTTAGTATACTGGTTTTTTGGGATCTCCTCGTTTGGTTTTATCCTTTTTTCGTTAATTTTCTTTTATCCTCACCCTTTAAATAGCATTCGAGAATCAGTTTTCCGGGCCGCTCTCCCTAAACTCGGGCCTCCTTTCAAATGCGTTGGCGCTTAAGCATTGCCGAATTTTTTTTATCCCCTCCCTTTTTTCTTTCTCTCTGCTTCTGTTTTTTTCCCTTTCCATCGCGTCTCCTCTTCATCTGCAATTTCGTTTTTTTTAGTTTTCTGAGCTTTCTTAAAATTGAGCAGATTGCCGATCTTTCGGGTGTTGCTCTAGGCCTCCCTATCGTAGTTTTTTTTTTTTTCCCGACCTTGAACCCTTGTCAAACCCGATCTGCTCTCGGTCCAGGGAACCGAGGCGGGTGTTTATTTAATGGCGTCCCCTTATCAGGTTGTCTTGAAGCGGATCTCCCCTCAGACAAAGAGCCTTTGTCTTTTGATGTGAGAGTACAAATTTGCAATTAGGGTATCCCCTCTTTCTTTTTATGGTTGAAGATGAGGTCCAACAGAAAGCAGTTATGGCCTACTGCGACGTTCCCTGCTGGCTTAAATTCTTTCCAATTCGCTAGTGATTCGGCGACGTTTCCCATGTCTGAAGTCCTTGCCCGTCTTGATCCCCTCCCCCCTTGTTTTTTTGCATTCGCCAATGTTAATTTGCGCGCAGCTTTTCACCCATCCTTCATCGTTTTTACTTCCTCTCTCCCCCCCCTTTCGGTCTTTACAGGTCAATGCCTAGACCAATCTTCGGGATCGAAGTCTCTGTTCAAGTTCTTGAGGGAGTGCAGAAGAGGGGTTCATAAGTAGTCCGTTGTTCAGTTTTTTGCTGTCCGGCGCATTGCGTACCTCTTTCCCGTCCCCTCTCCTTTTCTTTTAAGACCTTTTCCTTGTTTTTTTGGGTCTCGAGTCGGGGACATGCTTGAGGCCTCTACGGCTGCCCTTTCAATACATCGGTTAACCCCCCCACACTGGCCCCCCTCTTTTCCCGCAATTAGCAAATCAGTTGCGACCTCCTTCCCTCCCTTCCTTCTTTCTTCGATGCCTAGGTATTGCCGATACATCTGACTGGTACATCTGCCTACCTCATATTTAATTCCCCCCAAATTACTTCAGTCTTGCTAGGACGTGGAACCTTTCCGAAACGATTTTCTACTCCTTCACCCAAACTTGTTCTCTTCGGGTTTAAAACCTGGGACAGGAGGGTTCTTCATTTGTCTAACACCCTTATGGCTTTTAGAATGGCCTCCGGCCGCCCCGCCAGCATTTTTCCTCCCGATGTGTTGGATGTCCCCCGAATTTTTTCCTTGTTCCGTTTTGGCAAACGCGTTTCGCCATTTCTTAATGTCCGAACGACTAGAAAACCCACACCTGTCGTTCCCGCGTGGTTGCTTCCCTCCCCCCCGGCTTGCCTAGGTTTTGCAGTGTTTTTGTCGCTCCGAGATCAGCATCCTCGTTTTCTCTTCTAAGTCCCCTGTCCCCAACCCCCCGCCACCCTTTAGGAAACTGCCAACTATCGCTCTTCCCACTGTGACGGCTGTTAAACCCCTCTTCCTTCCCTGCGCCTTAGCCATCCTCCTCTTATGACCCCTTTCTGAAGGGTGACCAGTTATACCCCCTTCAAATGTTTTGACTGGGGGCCGACCCACAATGATCTCTTTTTACCCCGCACTTTGTTTTCCTGGATAAATCCCTTATGTCCCCCCCCACAGGATTTTGCTCCCCCTGTCAGCGAAGGGTTTCAGGCTTTTCTTTTGTTGGGTTTTCTGTACCTCTTTCAAGCTGGCCTTTTCTCCAAGGAGGAGACGGCGATATGTCTCACCTTACGACCCATCTCATTTTTTAGCGCTCTCTTAAGGCATGGATTTCTACTGCAGTTCCCCTGCAATTTTTAAAAGGTTCTTCCCCCCTCGTTGTTTTTTCATCTTCTGTGGTTTTCAGCCTTCTTCTTTTCGACCGACAGAGGGCAGCCTTTTCGCTTCTGTTTTTCAATCTTCGCTTCCCTTTGCCGGCTGCCCGGTGAGGTTTGCGCCTTTTTTCGTTTTTTCCAGACTGATTCTTGTGGTCGGGCCGGACCACGGGTTTGTATTGCCCCGCCAGTTTTGAATTCGTCTGGCTTTTGATAGCCTTTTGTTGCGCGATCTCGACAGGATATTGTGGACTTCCTTGCAATCTCTTGTTTTACCATGAGTACTTTACCGAGTCATTTGCCCCGAGTTCCGTAACCCCCTCGCCTGAATCGACGCCTGCTCGGGAGGTGGTTTGACTCCATTCATTCTTCATGAAGTCGGGAGCTAGGTGCTCCTTGTCCTGTCGTTCGATTTGATTCTTGTTTTTCACCCCGGGATCCTGTGATTCTGACCACATTAATTGCTCTTTTTTCCCATCCTTTCGACCCCCATCTGGTTGGCCCCCCCATCGAACGTCTTTCCGTATTAAAGCTACGATAGGTTCCCGGAACAGGTAGTATTCGCCCCAGTTGCATTCTTTCTTCTCTATGCTTCCCGTCTTCTTGAGAGTCTACTAGAGACGTCGCGTCAAAAAGGAGCTTTTCCGCATTTAATGCTGCGAGCTTGAGTCCCCCTTTCCCCTTATCCTATTGAGTGCACAAAGACTACCCCTAGATCTCCACAAATGATTCTTGTCTTCCCATACCTTTTACCCTTCTGGCACTCTTCCTAATGCCTGGCGGTAGGTGTGCCCTCGGCTTGATTCTATCACCCCCCTTTCTTCGGATTGTTTCTTTCCTCCCGTTGTTGCCCTCTCTCGGCTCCACCGACTGATGTGTCCCTGCCCTGTGTTGACCAATCTGTGACGCCCCACGTCGCCGATCTTGCTCCCAGCCAAGTCTCCTCTCTTTCAGTTCAGTCCTGCCTGGAAGCGGTCTCTCTGACCCGCCCTCGTTATTACAGTCACCTTTCTTACAACCAGGCTTCTAAGATTACTGTGCTCGATCCAGAAGAATTTGGCCCTTGTCTTTCCGTAGGCCCCCAGACCCTCCGATCCCCGCCCCCCCCCATCTAGTTTTTCTTGTCAAAGCCTTTTTTTTTTCCGGCTGGTTTCATTAATGACTTTCGCGTATAAGCTCCCCTCTTTTCCTTCGGAGACGGGGGTTGTTTTCTACTTTGCTATCGAGGCCGATGTCTTCCCCCTTCCCCTTTTGTTTATTTTGTGCGCTTTTTTTCGCTTCACCCTCTTAGTGATGCGAATTTATGGACGAATAGACATTTTTCGTTGAATTTACCTCACTTTCTGGAAAAGACCTGCGACACTCTTTTCCCCCATTCCTTGATCTTGTTACTCTATAAACTAGGGCTTTAACAGAGCTTAGAGCAGGCCCACTAACGCCCTTCTTTCCTTCTTAGCACATTTAAAGTTTCCCCCCCCCCCCAATTTCTGCACTTTTTACCGTCTGGGTTTTTGCCGATTGCCCACTCATTTTTTGCACGATCACGCCCCTCTTCTTTTTTTGGTCGACACTATGGATTTGGAATTTCGTTTTTTCGCCTTGTAACCCAAAGGCGCGGAGTGACTCTATGTTATTTGTCCCCGATGTTTTTAGACGCTGGCTGTATTCCGTTTCATGTTGTTCACAGCACAATTTCCTTTCCAACTTGTTCAGATTTCGGTTTTTTTTTTTTCTTTTTTTTTTTGTGAGTATTTATCCTAATTTTTCTTTGCTTCTCCTTGTGGTTTTTATTCCCATGGCCTGCTTTCAATTCTTTTTTTGCCCGTAGCCCCTGACTTTCTCGTCAGTCGGGGGACCCCCAGGAGCTGACCCTTTTTCGCGTTTATGATCGCTTAAGCCGATTTTCTTCCCCCTGCTTTCGCTTACGGATCTCTTTGTCATTGTATCGTCAATGTGATTTTTGCCAAGGACGTCTGACCGCCAATCTGGAGTTTTTGGTTAGCTTGCTCTTTTTTTGTTTTCCTTTTGTCTTTCACCTCCTTTTTCATGAGACCTATTTTCTCGCCCCCTCATCCTTCCGTTGATATTCACGATTTGATAGGGCTTGTTTGATGACTCCAGGCATTCATTTTCCCTTCTTTCAGTACTACCTTCTGCCTATTGTTAGTTATAGGTTCTAGTTCCCTGGTTTATGCTTCCTTTTTAATCTCCTATCTCTTTTTTTTTCCTCATATTTTGTCGTTTTGTTCTTCTCTCTCTATTCGCTCAATTAAGTGCCAGGTTCTTTTTCCTCGACTATCTGAATCTCGATACTCGAACTGTTTCTGTACCCTGCGATAGACCGTTCAAACCAAAGCACGAGCCTATCCTTTTTCCCAGCTAAAGTTCAGGACGCTTGATTTCCCCCCCTCTCCCGGATCAGTTTACTTCTGGATGTCACAAGCCTCTTCCCAGGAACAACTTCTCCTCTGAAACAGCACAAAACCGTGGACTGCGCCGAGGCACCCAAACTACCCCCAAATCGGTGTGACGCTAATGCACCTCTTCGTATCCCTGCGAACCCCCATCTTTCCCCGACAAATCGGACTCTTTTTTACTCTCCCTTGTTCCATTTGCTACTCATGGGTCTTTTTCTTTTCGAACGGCTTCGGGGCTAATTTCCCCCCCCAAATTACGGAACTGCAGCCCCCCACTTTTCCTCCACGCTAAACCTCTCGTCTTTGGCACCTCTTTATCAGTCGTCACCCACCCTTCCCGCGCAAACGGTGGATTTTTTAAATTTGCTGTCCCGGCAACCACTTCCTCCCAGCCCGCGGCTGGCCCAAAATCTTTCAGACCCCCCATATCCCTCCTCGTTGTTTTGACTGACAATAACTTCCCCCTCCTTCTTTTTGGACGCACCCCCCCAAAAATAGTGGAGTGATCTGGCACCCCCCCTGCTGCCATGCTCCCCCCTCCACACACCCTTTGCCTTTGCCGAAAATTGAACACCGTCTACGCGCCCTCTTTTTTTCTTTTTTCCCCTGCGCTTAAAGCGTTTGGTAGCCCGCCCTCGTCGCTGGCATTCTGAGAAGAGCTTGTGATTGTGCGCACCGCGTGTACGAATTTATTTTTCCAGCTTGCTTCACGTTCCCCCCGACATTTCTTTTCGGCCCCCTCTTTCGATCCCCCCTCATTGTGCCGCCGGGACCCCCCGGTTTTTCACAAACCCCCCGAAACCCTAGTGCTGTCTCCGCCCCCCTGCCTCGCGCACGTCAGTCCCCCCCCCCCCCACTGACTCCTCGCAATCAGCTTGAGGTATACTGCGCCTGCATCCCCCCTTCAGCATGTTCTTAAACTCCTGCACTCGCTGGTGTTAGGATCGAGTTTGTCTTAAGTTAGCGTTTGCCCCCAGGACACCTCTTTTTTTTCAGGTAAGCATCCCCGGATAATTTTCCATCTTGCAGTTCCTTTTCGTTTAGTGCTTTAGTTTCTAGAAACCTTCTCCCCCCACGTTCCGTATGGCGCGGCATCTTGCGAGAATGTCGCCATCTCCCTTTTCCGTTGTCTGCAGGCTTTCAATTCCATCCCCCTAGCCAAGCCACCTCGTCGTGTTTTTAGGGGGCGATGCTCGATTAAATTACTTTTCAGTGCGTACTCCATTATAGGATCAATAGAAGTACGTTCCCCCAATTTTCTCCAGGTCTTAGAGGCTTCTCGAAGTAGTTCTAAGACCTGGAGAGGTGTCTCAAGTAGGTACCCGGTTGTTACGACAATCGGATGTTTTTTCGTGTTGCCTGTAGCAGTACTCCGCCTCGGGCTTCCATTCTGCCGGTCGCCTGCTTGATTTCTCTCTCTCGCCACCCCTGTCTTGACGGCTTCTTAAGGAATGAAGTCCGATTAAGCGAGATTTTTCTTGAACTC
>Ga0179591_1274077_pt1 | contig 11005 bp, 17 predicted proteins | sample CZOMad2_1_08_16f_FD_182891 | JGI IMG/M metagenome (GOLD analysis project Ga0179591, IMG submission 182891) | Vadose zone soil fungal communities from Angelo Coast Range Reserve, California, USA - CZOMad2_1_08_16fungal (PacBio error correction) | ecosystem: Environmental > Terrestrial > Soil >... | reverse complement strand
CCCCTGTTTTTCTTGCTGTACAAGTTCGATTGCCGTCTTCCCTCCTTCCCCCGTACTTTTTGTAAAAACTTTTCCCGGCCAGTTTTTTTCTTTTTGCGTATTCAGGTCCTCGCGCAGCATTGCATTAGTACTGTCACCCGTGCCGCCCCCCCCCCCCACTCTTTCGTACCTGGTATGGCGTCCCCTCTGCCCCAGATGCTCTTTGCTCTGAGACACAGGAAGTTTTGATTGTTTTGTTTTTTTTTTTTTTCGCCACGCGCCCCATTTTCGCCGGTATGTTCCCTTTCAGTCCTCCTCCTTTGCTTTCGTCTTTCCAGCTTCCTTAGATGATCGTTTCCTTTTTCCCCCCCTTCTTCCCATTTAATTCCTGAAGATTTTTTGGTGAGACGGCCGATTGACCCCATCTGTAACGTTCCTTTCCCCCTTTGCTGTTTTTTCCCTCATGAGCCTGTGTGCTTACCATCATCTATTCCCCGCTGGACGTGGATGGAGTTTCTTGAGTTTTCGCCAAATCCTCTTCCTTTGGCCCTGGACCTGTTTAGGGGACGGTCTCGCTCTCTCCTTTTCGACATTGCCCTTCCAACGTTTGATCCCAGGGTAATGGTTTTTTCACTTCTGCGTCCTCTTGACCTCTGAGGCCCCCCCCCCCTCGGCCCGAAATTTGGTCCTCCCCTTCAATCCAAGTATTCAAGCGGCCAGCGGGTGCATTGCTGGCGGGGGGGCCTCCCCCGAACCTTTTTTGATCGCCGTCGTCGCTTTACTATTCGTTGAACGTTGACCCCCTCCCGGGAATTTAAAGATTTTCTTTTCCCCATCCACGGATTTTTCTTTTTTGAAAAAGCTTTGCGTGATACCTTTGTGTTGAGGGTTTTCCGGCGGGGACGTCCCCCCCCTCCATTTTTTTCGTTTGCTTTTCGATCGACCCTTTCGCCCATACGGTCGGGCAAAGGCGATATGCTTTCCCCGTTTTTGCAACTCTTTGTCTTTTCCGGTCCCTCATTTGGTTTTTCAGTTGTGGTTTTCCACCCCACTGTCTTGTGTGGGGGTTTTTTTTGTTTCTTCCTCTTTGGACAGGTGTTCCCCCGGGCAAGGTCTTTTCGTTTCTTTTTTTTTTGGGAGGCCCGCTGTCCTTCTGACCCTTTTCATCTGTTTTCCCGATAGTAAATTTTCCCAGCGGCACCCCTTGGACGGGATTTTTGCTCACTTTTTTTCCCCCCCCCCCGTTTTTTCAAGAAGACCCAGGCCCAACCCCTTGGAACCGCCGTCCAACCTTCTGACGTCGCAAGCGTAACTTTAGCCCAAAATCCGGCCCTCTCTTTTCGTGATTAAGGGCACCGTCACAATCGGCGAAACCTTGCCAAGCCGTCCTCCGTAAATTCAGTTTTTTTCACCCTGAGGCCCTCCCCCGTCCTGAGGCCTACAAAAGCCGCGTAGTTTGCAACCTTTCCCAAGCTGCCTTTTTCCCCCCAAGGTCTTGCAAAACCCTTTCCTGGCCCCGGCTCCCGTTATTTTTTCCCTAATGCGGTGTCCACCCCTTCCCAAAATGGAGGGAATGCCGCACAAAGGCAGAGTGTTGATTTTCACGTCCCCCGCCTCCCCGGCGTCTTTTTTGCCCCATTTTTTACACCCTGGCACCGTCTTTGGCACTTTTCCTCGCGGCAGTTTTTTTAAATGCCATCCGAAGGCGGTTTCCGTTCTTTTTTTTCTTAACGTTCCCAGATGGCGTTCTTCTACCCTTTTTTTCCTCAGGGTCCCCTTGCGGCATTTAGTCTTTCTTTTATGTTGGTGCTGCGGTCTCCCTTTTTTCTCGTAATTGTTTTCAAAGACTCCTGCTTTACTTCTTGCTTTTTTTTTGTTTTGGCGGTTTTTTTTTGAACGCCGTTTTTTGTATTCATGTTCTCCCAGTGACGGCCTTTGTTGGCATGACACACCTCCCACAAACATTTTTCTTTTTTTTTTCCCCGCAGCAACCCTACCAACCACCACCTGTCCTTTGCTCTGTCCTTTGTAGGCCCTGTTTCCCTATTGGTCACTTTTAACGTATTGGTTGCCTTTGTTTTTGTTGTTGACTTTGGGGCGTCCCCTTTTTTTCTGTTTTTTTACTTTTGTGAGTGGTAGCAGGCACCTTTTTTTTCGCTTTTTGGTCCCATGGTCGGGACTGTCGCATTTCTATGTCCTTTTTTCCCCCCCCCTGATCCAAAGGCGGCTCCCCGACTTTTGCTTATCGGATTGGGGGACATAGTCCTTTCTTTTTTTTTTTTTTCCCAGTTGATCGATCTTGTCCTCATTTTTGTTTCCCTTTTACCAACCTAATTGCCCTTTTTTTTTCGCGTAGAGACGAGCGACAACTCCTTTTGGACGTGCCTTTCTCAAGCCCTTTCTCCCCCTTTTGACCCAGTGCACTCACCACACAAGGGCGAAGAGGTGACCTTTTGCTTTTTTCTCCGGTTTTCCCGGCCCGTCCCCCCTTTTTTCTTCGACCCTTTTTTTTTTTATGGGTTTACCTGGTGGTCCTTCTCAAAAGTCCCCAGGGTTTTCTGTCGGTGTTTTCAAGGGCCCCTTACTTCGGCGTGTGCCTTTTTAAAACCTGTCATTTCCCCTCGCCAGTTTCCGTCCATCCTTAACCCCCCCTTTTTAACCGTCTGCTATTACCCCGTTTCCGCCCCTGGACCCTTCTTCTTTTGCCACCTTTGTCCCACGTTCCTTTTTCCCTACCTTTTTATTTTCCACATGGAAGTTTGCCTTTTAAATCTCTGGTTTCTTTCGGACAGCCCGTTCAACCCTTTCCTTTCGGTCCCCGTCCCCTCTTCAAACGTCTACGTTTTTTTGCACCCCCGAGACGCTCTAAATTCCCGTTTGACTATTTCTCCCCCTTGTTTTCTTTTTTTTTTTTTGATGCTCTACACACCCCTCTTCCCAATGGGTCTCGTTCATTTCCCCCAAGTCCCCCCCCTCATGCAACTCTTTTTTTTTTCATGTGGTAGGGTGTAGGTCTCCCCCCCCCTGGATTTTTTCTTCGTAAAACTGTTTTCCTTTTTCTCACCGGTATCTTCGCTTCGGCTGCTTTTTTGCACTTATATGAACAACAGGACTTCTTCCCCTTTCTCCTTTTTTTTTTCCCCCTTTTTTTCAGGGTTGTTTTTTTTTTAGCCACCCTGGGCCCTCCCCGTTTTTGTTCACCGAAATCTGACCTGTGATTTTTTGCGCGGGCTACAGATTCCTTGCGCATTTTTTAAAGTTTATCGGATTTTTGGTTTGGCGGATTTTTTTTGATTTTCTCCCTCCGCGAACTTTGATATTTTCTTCGCGTCCATCCCCTGTTTTTTGTTCATCGTTCGATCCTGTGTTTCCTTTTTTTCCCCTTCAGTGCATGAGCTCGGACTTTACGTTAGTTTATCGGCGTTCTTCCGCTTTCTTTGGTTTGGTTGCTCCATGCTGTTTGACCGTGCCTCATCCCCCTTGTTTTTTTTTTTTTGTGGGCTTTGGTCGGTGTAGGCGGGTTGGGGAATGGCCTTTTCTCTGTATGGTCCCCGTGGTCTTTCTTTATTTTTTCCCCTTTTTTTCCCTTTTGTTGTTTTTTCATGTATTCTGTGTTGTTACCATCGCCCAACCTTTTCCCCCTTCCCCAAAGCCCGTCCAATGATTGCTTTTCCCTTTCCCGCCTGGTGCGGCGGTCCCTGCTCCCCCTCTTTTTTCTCCCACGCCCGGATTCCATTTCTGGTGTTTTTTTTTTTGGGCTTCCGTCTTTGCCCTTCTGGACCCGTACCCATCTGGGCCCTTTGTCCTCTTGGTGGACCCCAACCCCGGATATGATGACGAGAGTCTCTAGGCTGCTTTTACCCCTACCATGCCTCCCCCTTTTTTTTCTTTTGATGGTCTTCCCCAAGGGCCAGCCCCACAAAACCTGCCCGGGCGCTTGCTCGGTTTTTTTTGCTTGTCTTGATCCCTCTTTCTGAGTCCCCCATTCCGGTTTTTTTCTTAAAGCGGGTCACCCCCCCCCAAAAGGGTGTGCATCTTTTCTTTTTTTGCCTTTTTTTCCGGTTTTAGACCCTTTTCCCTGACTCTTCCTCAGTGGTCCCTCAGCGGTTCCTGTCATCACAGATTGATTCTTTTTTACATTATGACCTTCGACCAACCCTTTTTCGTGAGTGATACTCGAACTGCTTCCGTCTTTTCCCCGCAGTTTAGTTGCTGGCCCCGGCGTAACCCCTATTGGTCCTGATCCCCTCTTGGTTGTCTTTAAGTCTCTGCAAGCTCAATACTTTGCTTTCCACCCGCGTCCTACCAGGTATCTATTCTTTTCTTTGGCTGACCACAGTTCAGATCCCTTTCCCCCAGGTGGCCTGTTCTCGTTTTTTTTTTTCCCGCACATTGCTGTTGCCTTTAGTACCAGCGAGATTCATGTACCTTGGCCGTTTATTAAGCCGTCCCCCCAAACACTTTTTTTATTGTCAACGTCGCCCCCTTCCCCTCCCCGTAGTGTCCCCCCCATGCCCGAGGTTCAAATTCCTGTCCCTTTTCATTGTTTGCGGGCGTCTCTGTTACCCCGGTTCCCTTTTTTCCATTTTCATGAACGCTGGCCTCTCGTTCTTTCGCTGACAGTCTTCAGTTCTCGTTCCTCCCCCTGCCTTTTGCCAATTTTTTTTTTTGCATTAGCTTTTTGCATTAGAAACATGACCTTGCATTTGTTTCATTGCCAATTTTTCCCCCCCCCCCCCAATGTGATTATTTTTTTCTGCCTCGGCACCAAGACCTTGCCTTTCAGAAAGTCTCCACCTTCCATCTTGGTAGGGGGTCGTGACCCCCCTAATTACTTTTTCAGGTAGCCTTCTCCTTTTGTCCCGACAATATTGATTTCCCCATTTTGGTCCATAGCTGTCCCCCTCTGGAAACTTGTCGAGATTTTTCTCCAGACGCGCTGGTTTGTTCTTTTTTGTCCTTTGTTCCCCCTCGGTCCACCCCCCTTTTTTAGTAATGATTCGAGTTTTGCGACCCACCTTATTCCATGTCTCGAAATGTTCCTTGCGGTTTTTCTTATTTGAAGGCCCTTTTTCCGGAACCCTCCCCTCTCCCTCGTGATTCTTTTCGTTTTTTTATTTTACCACTTGCCCCCCCCCTTTCCGTCCGGTTTCGTCATTTAACCCAATGCCCCGTTTTCCTTCACCTCTTCCCCTCACATTTACCCTTCCTTTTCATTGGCGCCCCAACCCACTTTCCCCCCCCCTGAATCTCAATCCCCCAAACCGATGCACTTCTTCCCCTGTTTTTATCCCTTGACCTCCCCAAACCCACCAATCTTTGTCCCGGCATCTTTTTCGCGTTTTATGGGTGCGTTCTTGTATTTTTTTGTTTTTGGTTGCATTCCTCCCCCCCCCCCATTTAGGGCGTATTCTTTTTAAACCACTTACTCGTTCGTGCCAAAAATCCCCCCCCCCTTCAACCCCCCCCCCCGCCATTCACAGAACCATAACTGCATGTTCTTTTCACCCAACTTTTTTCCCGGTCTCGTCCAGTCCCGAAATGTCAGGAAATCCCCTCCTGCCCCTTATGATAACTGCTTGCTTCTTTGAGACGAGAAAGAGGGTTAATTTTTTTATTACGTGAGTTCCCCCTGTCGTCCCTCTTGATGGAGGCTTACAGAAGCCTTCCTCCTTAAGGAAACGGTCCCTTGACTTGCTTTGTTTAGGTTTTTTATGGGGGTCCCAACTTTGGTCCCCCCCCCCCTGACTTTCAAATTTCAGATTGTGTTGAAGGGATTCCTATCCTGCTGAGTTTGGGCGGTCTGGATTTTTTGTGGGGGGGCCGGTTTTTTTTTGGGGGTTCCGACAGAATTTTTAGCCCTTTAGCGAACGATTGATTTTTCCCCCGCCCCTCTTTCTGGGAAATTCTTTTGCGGCCCTTCGCCCTGATGGAATTTTCGTGACTCCCTACGACCCTTTTTTTAGGGCGTTTCCTGGCAGGTCCTTCTTCCCGCCGGTTTTTCTTTAGCGATTTTTTTGAGCTTTCTTCGTCCAGTTTTCTTGTCATTTTGGTCTTTCTGCCAGGAACGATTGGTTTGAGTCTACCCGGCGTTCCCCTTTTTTGACTTTAGCACTTTCCCTTTCACTGTTGAATTTTTCCCACTGGTAGGAGCATTTTCCTTTTCGCTTCACACCCCGGGTTGCCAATCTATTTCACCTCCAACCATCCTGGCCCTTTTTCCCCCTTTTTCTCCCCAATCGATGCACTTTTTTTTACTTGTTTTTCCCCCCCATTGAGATGTGCCGCCGGCCATTTTTTTTCCTTTGCATCAAAATCTTTGCCCGATTTGGCCCTCACTTCTTTTTTTTTACCTTGCACCTTTTTTCCTTCCTGCCCGCTTGTGCCCACTTTCAGGCTGGGCGCCTTTTGTTACGTCCTTAAACTTTGCACCCCCAATGGTTGTTTCCTTCCCATACCGCATCCGTGAATTTTTCCCCTTCTTTCTGTGGGGGGTTCCCTGTTCTTCTGTTTCTGTTCCCCCCCCTGCTCCAGCGACCTGACCAGAGTGATAACGACCCCTTTTTCCCCTCTCACGACCTGTTGCTTGCTGTTTTTCCCGACGGAAGAGGACTCTCCCTGCTTTTTTTTTCTGTTTTGTTTATTTGCAGGCAAAATTTCCTCTGACCCGTTCATTTACATAGCGTTATCTGGCAGCCTTTACTCCGTATCCCCTGCCCCCCCTCCCACACCTTTTTTCTGTATTTGTTTGGAGTCTTCCTTTTTTTGTGGTCTTTGAGCAAACATGATTTTGATCATGCGTTAGAAAGGTATTCGCCTAGGTCCCTTATTTATTCTTTTTAAGAGCAACGCCCGTCTGAGTTTTTTCCCTAATTTTATTCTTTGCGTGGGGAGTCCATCTTTTTCTGATCTTCTCATGTTACTCCTCATTCAAGTTGTTTGTGACTCTCTGAGGACACCTCCCTTTGGTCTGTTTTTCCTGCATTTATTTGACTGGTCTCAGAGAAGTTTCCTTTTCGTGGTACAACTTTTTTCGGTTTTGACTCGACGGTCTTCCTTTTGGAGCGTGCGCCGACCCCCCTTCCCCAGGTATGGTTTCCCTGGAAGGCCCGAGCATTTCCGGTCTGTCTCCCCTTCTTGTTTTGACTTGTTTTTTATAGGTTTAGACTCCCCTGGACACCGGAGGTAATTTTCGTGAGAGAGGGGACCCCCGCGTGTCTTTTTTTTTCTCAGGCCTCCCTTTTGTACGGTTTCGTCCCTGCTGTCCCCAAATGAACCTTCCTTCTGTATCTCTTTTTTTGGCACCGATTTTTTGCTGTGCCGTCGAGCAGGTCACCCCCATTTTTTTGCTGATATCGTCGTCGTTTCATCTTTTGCCTTTTTTTCCCCCCGCGCAACCCTTTTGCCCCCTTTTTGTTACCCCTTTTCCCCCTTTTTGGCACCCTTTTTTTCCATGCATTGCTTTTCCACGGACCCCCGGATTTCCCTTGTGTGACCTCTTTTTTTGTCTCCCACTTGGGTTGTTTTTTTGGGTCCTTGTGGACGGACATCAGCCGTCACCCGTTGCGAGTGGTTTTCCCCCCGGTGCGCTCTTTTTCCCTAAAAGTTTTTTCAACCCTTTGCCGGAACCATGCCCGGATGTCCCTTATTTGGGCAATCTCTTTCTTCATGAACCCTTATTGCCGGGCGTTTTTACATCTCAGGGTGGACTGTATGGCCTCTTTCTGATGTTTTGTTTTTTTTTCCGTTTACATTTTTTTTCCCCCTTCCCGGATTGAGTTGATCGTATTGGCAGCTTTTGGGTTGCTCTCCGGGACGGCTAGATGAGTTTGACTGGGAACCCCCCTCCGGCAACATGGTTTGTCTGGACCCGATGGCAACTTCCCACAACGATTACCCTGGGTGCAGACCCACTTGACCCCCCCCCAACCCCGTGAGGAAGAACCACCTGGCTTCCTTTCCGGTCACCTCAATACAAAAAGCGGGTACGCCCCATCCGTTGTTTTTTCCGCCTGCCCCCCCAAGAGGTAAGGACAAAGCCCCACCTCGTGCAAAACCCCCTTCCCCCCCCGACGCCCCTCTCAGGCTGCCACAAGAAATTCTCACAGAAATCCTTGGGCGTTCTCCGAACAACGGTCCTAGGAAAGTAAGGAGATGTTTCGTGTCTCCCACCAAGTTTAGTCCAAAAGACAAAGCGCTCTTTTTTTCCTCTGCGGCCACGACAAAACCTGCGGCCCCCTGAACCCTCACCGAACCCCACGCCCCCCCCCCCCGCTTCTGCTCCGCCCTTTTAGCGGCCTTTTCGCCAAGTTTTTTCTAGCCCCAGTCCCGGTAACGTACGGTGCAACCGTTCCGGGCCCTTTCCCCTTCTTTTGATCGCACGCCAGCCTGTGTGAATGAGGTTTACCGCCGCCCACTTTCTTGTTACCTATCCCGATTACTGGCAGGTTTCCTTTTTTCTCAATTCTTTTTTTGTTCTCTGCGGCCTTCTTAGTGTTTTCCCTTTTGAAATTGGCCGGGATCCGTCCCTCTTGGTTCCCTAAGAACTGCGATTTTCTTTCCCAGTGGCCTGTGTTGGCCTTGATTAGTGTCCCCCTGAATTTCCCATTTGTGGCTTCTTGGCGCATCTAACTTGTTGTCTTTTTTACTCCCCCCACTGCCCCACCAAATGAAACAGCCCATTTTAACTTTCCACAAAGTCTGCACCATTTTGTTTTTTTTGATTTTCATCAGATTGGGGTTCCGTCCCTTCCCATATTTGCCTTTTTTCCATTAAGTGTGTTGCAGTCCTTGTTTTTTTTTACCCTTTGGGGGCGTCCATTTTTCACGGGCCTGGGTTTTTCCCCATTTTTTGGTTGGGGACTTTTGATTTCCTCAACTGGCTTTGTTTAGAACTGCCGTCTTTTTATCTTTCTTCCTTTGGAACTCCGCCTTTCTGTCTGTACACCCACTTCCGTCCCCCCCCCCAAGCAGGTAATCGCCGGCTCACCTTTCCATCATTTACCATGAAATTTAGATGCAGGGCGCGCCCCACACCAATCCCTTTTCGGCCCTTCAGGGCCAACCATAGCCCTTCCGGGTGGAGACCGCTTCTTTCTTCCTCTCTCAATACGTCCCTTTGGACGTGCCCGGCTACCACCCACTTGGGCATACCGGGGAAAGTCCCCCTTCTCTTTTACCACCAAACGCCGACCGCTGTTCTTGCCAATCCCGCTGTCCTTTGGCGGCCGGGCACCTTTTATGTGTCGGGTCATTAGACTAGGATTTGCGGTTAGTTTTTGTACTCTACTCCCCGGGTGCTTCTCCCCAATTGAGTTCTTTTCTTCCCTTTGATGAACGGCGTGGTCCTGCCGTTAACCCCCCTCAACTTCCCGCGTGCAGAAAGACTCAGCCCCCCCGCTTTCCTCTTGAAGTGGGTTTATTTTTATGCCACCTGTGTCCGTCCCAACGAGTTTCAGCCCGGCGCCCCCGATCTTTCTTTTTCCCTTCCCCCTGAATTCCTGAAACCCTACCGGAAGTGCTTTGGGTTTAACGGGTGAAGGCGTCTTTCACTGTTGCAAAGTTTCCCCCTCCCCCCCTCACTTTTACCAGTTTGTCGGCATGTACATTCTCTTTTTTGGTGATTTAGGTGCACCCGCCCTGTGTGATCTTTGACCCCTCCTCCTTTTTCTATAACTGTCTTTTTTTTTCCTCGGGGGTCATCCTTCTCCCTCTCTAGCCGGGAAGAGAGGAGTTCTGGATTTTTGACCTACAAAGTTTTTTAGAGTTGGAAAGGGCGAATCCGTCCCCCCCCCCTCGAAGTTTTTGCTTTAAACGCATTCACAAGCCGACGACCCTGAACAATAGAAACCCAACTCCAAAAGGGCGTGCAAAACACCCCCCTCCCCCCCCACCCCCCCCCCAACCACCCCAACACCCAAACCCCCACCCCCACCACCACCAAAAACACAACACATCAAAAACCACACACACACCCCCTCCCCCACCCACCCACACAAAACACACCCCCCAAAACACACCGAAAAACAATCAAAACCCCTCAAAACCCCCCCCCCACCCCCACCCCCAAACCCAAAAACCCCACCCCCACCCCCCAAAACACACCACCACAAACCCCACAACACCAAACCACAAACCCACACCCCCCCCCCCCCCCCCCCCAACCCCCCCCCCCCACCCCCCCCACCAAAAACCCCCCCCCCCCCCCCCCCCCCCCCACCCCCCCCCCCCCCCCCCCCCCCCCCACCCCCCCCCCCCCCCCCCCCCCCCCCCCCCCCCCCCCCCCCACAGCGTATCCTTTATCAAAACCGTTTGTCCGGTTGCCACCTGTTTGCTTTTTGAGGACCGTCCATTTGTTTTCATTTCGCGTCCTGACCTGGGCTAGAGAAAACCCCCCCCCCCCATGAGGTCTATCTTTCTAGCACCCTTGGGTTGGCGCAGAACAGACCCCTTCCCCAATCTTGCCCCTTTGTTTGTTTGTTTGGAACCCAGAACCATTAGACGATGTCTTCTTTTTTCTTCGACCCCCGGATGAGCTGCTCCAACGATCCACAGGATTTTCCTTGGCCGGATTTGGTTTCGGGCCTGCCCTCCCTTTTTGCCCTCTTCGGGAATTTTGCTAGTGTTCTCGCTGTCCATTTTTTGAAATTATCATGTTGGTAATCTGTAAGTTTTTTCCGCCTCACGTCGCCTCTGCTGGTTATTTTCGACGGAAATCCAGAGAACAGGAAGTCCCCCGGGCGATTGGATAGGAGGGCCACCTTAACATATAGTTTTTTTCTTTTTGGGTCGGTGGCTCCTGCACCCTTGCTGCGGGGGGGACCAGTCCGCGGTCTTGGGAGGGCTTTGTCCGGTTTTTTTTGGTCCTGGGACTGTCCCTTGTGGCGTGTATAGTCACCCCGGAATCTTCTTTTTCTTCCTTGATCTCCCTTTCGTCTTTCCTGTTTGGATACCATTCCCCCAACCCCTTGACAGTTCCCAACCCCCGGCCATTTTCGCCCCCCCCCTTTTGCTTCCGGCACTCAAT
>Ga0179591_1266570_pt1 | contig 11006 bp, 13 predicted proteins | sample CZOMad2_1_08_16f_FD_182891 | JGI IMG/M metagenome (GOLD analysis project Ga0179591, IMG submission 182891) | Vadose zone soil fungal communities from Angelo Coast Range Reserve, California, USA - CZOMad2_1_08_16fungal (PacBio error correction) | ecosystem: Environmental > Terrestrial > Soil >... | reverse complement strand
TTTTGAGTTTCTCCTTTTCCCTTTTTTGAAGAACAAGGCGCTTCACCCCTCGAACGGTCTATTCTTTGTGGTGTTGTCCCCTCTTTGTGGACAATGCCTTTTTCTCTCGTGAGGTCCTACCCCTGCTTTCCATTGGTATTGTTCCCTCCCCAAAGGGGAAAGGGTCCCCTCGCGGGCGTCGGGCTCTGCTCAGGGCTCCTTTCAACGGGCCTCGGGGTCGTTTTTCCCTAATTCTTAGCTTAGCAGTGTGTTGTGGAGGAGTCGTCTTCCTCCCTTTTTTTGTTGCGTACAACCTCCCCTGTAGTGCGCACCCTCGTTGAGAAAAAACAAAAAAAAACACATGTTTCGGTGTCCCCTTTTCTTCGGTAATCCTTTAGGTCAGTAAAAGGCCCTGTTCCCCAAAGTACTCGGGTTCCGCCCCTACTTTTCGTCCCCGTATGTTCTTCTGATTCCTAGATAGCTGTGGTCCTATTTGCAGACCGGCTTTGGCCTGGTTGTCAGGGGGAAACGCTTTTTTCTGGCTCGGGGCGCTTAGATTTGCCGGTGGACGCCAGCTGGATCTCCCCATTGCCCCATCCCCGGGCCTTTTATCTTTACTTTCTTCAAACAGAGGGTTTGAATGTGAGGGTTCCCTAATCCTCGCGCGTTTTGGGATCCCTTTCTTCTGACCCATTTTTGCCAGGTCGAGTGCTTGTTTTCACTCCAGACCAGTTGCCTTCCCCAGGACCTTCGGCAAAGGGAAGCTCCTTTTTTATTTTTTCTCCCCACTGGGCGATCACAGTTAGTCATTCCCACTTTTTGAAGGGTTCCTTCCTGGTGAGTTTTCGGGCTGTTTGGCCGTTGGTCCTCCGAGTTCTTTTTTATGCCAGTGGCATTATCTCTTTCAATGATCGTTCCTTGCCAGACGGGGCCCTTCGATGTCGGGTTGAGAGGTTATTTGCTACCCACCTGGACAATCGTGCCTTGATTTTTTTTTTTCCCGTTATGGGATCGGCCTCTTTTACGGAGGAACACGCGCCTTGATATCGTATAGGGGACCCTGTTAGGGAATCTGTGCTTCCCTGTTCTGCGACTTTTGCGTCCACTAGTGGAATCCCCCCCTGGCCCCCCACAAAGGCGTGGTGGTGACTTACCGCCACCGATTACCTTTGACTTTAAGGGCTTTGTTTCAATTTGTGCCGTCTCCCTCGATTCCCTTTTCGAGTTTTCCCCGAGCCCACCCCCCCCCCTTTTTCAGTTTCACCTTTAAGTGTGCAGGGTTTACTCCCCTAGAACTTGTAATATGGCACTCTTGGAGGGGTCGGTCCTTTCTTCCTTTTTCCCCCGCCCCTTCGGGTTGCCAGTTTCGTTTCCCCCCTGTTTTGTCCGAACTAAGTTGCTCCCTAGAAGGTGGTGGCATTTGATGCCTTTCCCGGGATTTCCCTAGGCTAAAACCAAACATCCCTTAAACTCTGGTTTCAAACACCGGTGTTCGGTGGACCTCTTGATGGTAATAGTATTTGTGCCCCCAGTTTTCGGCGTTCCCCCCACTGTCCTCCCGAAATCGGGTCTCCCCACTCGTTTCTTCCACCTCTCGATCACGTGAAAATTGGCCCCAGAAAACTCTCTAAACCTTCTTGCATGGGGAGTGTTATGTTCCCGGTATGGGTCACTAACTTCCACAATCATAAGCATTTGACAACTTCAGGCCTTTCGGCTTCAGGGATTTTCTGCTCAGCTTTAGTTTTTCGGTGAAGCCGCCCCACGTAGGGCGGGACCCCCCCAAACACCCACCAAGGCCCCAAAAAAAACCCAACGGGGCCGGAACCAACTTTTCCGGGGTGCGGGTCCCCATTTTTCGTTTTTTATACCCTGGCCAGTGAGTCGTTCCATGGGTCAAATTTTTTTTTTTGATGATCGAATGTCTGTCCCCCTTCGGGGTTTTTCCAACACATTAGACCAAACCCTCGGGACCCCCCTCCCCTGGGTTCGTTATGTCCACTCAACCAAACGGCGGGAAACAAAACTTTTTTCACCACAACGCTCGGGTTGTTCCTCCGCCTCTGCTTGGAATTTGGTTTCTTATGTGGGAAAAGCAACTGTGTCCGCGGCCACCCGGTTGGTGTTCTCATATTTGTGGTTTCCCCTGTAACATGGGGAACTGGTCTTCCTTCGAGCCCGTTCCGGAAGTTCCTAGACCGTTGAATTGGGTTTCTTTGATCTGTGCCCCCTTCTTTTTCCCTTCTCCTAGAGTTGGGGGGACGTTGACGTGGCTTCCCGGACAAGCGTGATTGCCTTTTGGTTTTTTGGCCAGGCACGAAAGACTTCTTTCGGGGCCAACCCAAATTTTCCCAAGGGGGTCCCTTTCGTCTTTTTCACCCCACCCAACTGCGGTTAAAATCTTTTTTTTTTTTATTGTCTTTCTTTTTAGACCTAAAAGGGCGTTTTTTGACTCCCCCCCTTCACTTTTTTCTACCCTAAAAAACCCCCAATCTGGTGGTTTACCCTCACTCTATGTCCATTTAAGACTTTGGGCTCTCCCGTTTTCTACTCTTTTGGGACCCGTCTCCTGCCACCGTTGGGGTCTTTTTTGTTATTCTTTCCGTGCGCCCACCAGACGATGACAAGGTTCTGTGTGCATTTTTTCTTCTTCTGTACACCTGGTGCTAGTCTCCCTTACATTCTTCCTGGACTGGAAGTATAACTCTTTGTGGGGACGGGACTACAGCGCTCTTGATCGGGTCTTGGTTGTTTTTGGTATGGAGCTCTAATTTCTTCCGGAGCTTTCCCCTTAGTGGGTTACTTCGTAAAACGCCCGTGATCTTCTTCCCTTTTTTGGTTGTTTTCGAGCCACCCCCACACAATCCCCCGCCATTTGGGAACAATTCTCAACCCAGTCTCCTTGATTTTCCGAAGACCTGTTTTTACGCCCACCCTATTCTTCCTGTGTTTTGCCACCCTTTTTGAACACATTCTTTTCATTTTCTTTTAGACACCTTTGACCTTTCGGTTCTGGTTTGCCGAGTCTTCCGCCTCCGTGATCCAACCGTTGGCTGTCCCAATGGCTTTGTTTTTACGGCCTTTTCATTTAGGGGGGGTCCTTCGAGAACCCCCTGCGAAGTGATTCCCTTCTGGTCCCCACCACTTTAAAACCCCCCTGAAAATGGGCTCCGACCAGTCCTCTGGATGGCCAATCGTCCCTCCAACAAAACCACAATTGTAATTCCCCGATAAAGATCAAACCCTCTTTGAACAACCTACAAAGGCTGTGGTAAACAAAAACACACCAAAAAACCCTCTTGGAAATTTTGGCTAGCTCCATTTTCACCCTTTTACTCCCCCCCGCTTATTTGCTTACACGGTTTTATTTTTTGTGGGAATCTTGTGTAAACAAGCCTGCGGGTCTGCTACGTTCTTGTTTTGGGAAAATTCCACCCTGGGCAGTTTTAATCGTTTTTTTTTTTTCCCCCGTGAGAAAACCGCCTGTGCCACATCCGTCCGTTTTTGTGACCCGCCTCGCACTGGTGTGGTAACACCGCAGGGGGTTAACAATTTTTTGTCTCATCCTTACACCGCCCCGGGTCAACTAACGTTATAAAACGTTTTTTTGCCTTTTGCCTTGTGTGGTGGTGCCGGTTTTTTCCCTCCGCCTTTTCTGGGGGGCTCGTTTTCCCCTTTTTTTTGTGAACCCGGCCTGGCGTTGCAATTTTTTGCGCTGTTAAAACAACCCACCCCCCCCGCTCACACCGGCCCTGTCTTTTTTCAGGGCGTTGGCCCTCGTGAAGTTTTCCCCCCTTTTTTTTTTTGCGGGTTTTTCTGGGCAGAAACTACGCCTGGGCCGCCTGTTCAAAACAAACAACGTCACCGCGTTTTCTCGGTTTGGTCAAATTCTTTTCCCCTTTTTTGGCGTGGGGAGTTCCACCCCCAAGGGGCCACACCTTTGGTCTGAAAGCTTTTTTCCTGTGGCCCCCCTTTTACCCTCCCCCCCCTTTTTTGACTTTTGGAGTTCCGTTTTTCCATTTCTTCTTTTGAGTTACCTTCCCTTTTTTTTCCCTTTTCCAGAAGTGTCGAGAAGAACTTTCTTTTTTCACTTTTCCTTTCCCTTTTTTTTCCAAAACAAGGCAAAAACAATTTCGTTTAGTTTTGGCCTTCCCTCCTGCAACCCCAAACCCGTTTTTACCCAGTGACTTTTTTCCTTTCCCCCCTCGTGTCCTTTCCTTGATTTTCAAACTCAGATAAAAAACCAGATTTTTACCTTTTTTCTTTCCTGGGGCGTTCCTTTGGTGGTCTCGCTCTTTATCCCCCTTGCTCCCCTCCATCCCCCCTCCAACAAACTTTCCAAAAAAAACCGTTTGTTCGCGTCTCAGCCGTTTAACCCATCGTAGTAAGTTTTCCCTATGGTTTTTCTCACCATCCTTCCACCCCACCCTCCGCTTTCCTTCCATTCCGGACCTTTCACACACCCATGTTCTTTTCTTCCCATGTTGCGGTGTTCTTCCCCCGTGGAAACCCCCCTCCCCCATTCTTGTGTCCAAACCAAAAAAAAGTCTGTTTTTTGTAGCTTCATCCCACCTTAGTTCTCTTAATCTTTTTTCGGAAACAAGTTCTCCTGGCATTGTGTGTGTTTTCCTTGGACTTGGTTTACCATGTTTTTTTTCTTCGCCTTTACGCTCTTTTACCTTTCTTTTTTTCTTTTTTTTGGGGGAAGTTTTTTCCTGCCTTCCTTGCTTTTTTTCCTGCCCTGATAACCCTCCTTTTTTTTTTCCCCATTAACGCCCAACCAACAAGGTACACTCCAATTATTCCCCTCACAGATTGTCAACTTCTTCTTTTAAAATTTGGTGTTTTCTGGGAGAGATTCGGGTGGTTTTTTTCCCTTTTTTTCTTTTTTCTGTGCGAAATCTTTATCGTGGAAATTATTTTCGTTCATTTCTTTTAATTTACTCGTAACCAACAAAAACTCCTGTGGATTTTTGCTGTTCCTTTCAAGGTTCCCCCCGATTGATTTCGGAGGCTTGCTTGCCCTTTGAAGCTACCTCTTTCCACAACAAAAATTTTGTGCATTTGAACAGGTTCTTTTCCCTTGTTCTCGGTACCCTTTGTATGGGGGGGGGTGAATACCCCAGGGGCAGGGCACCTGGAAAAAACCGCAACATCAGCCCTGGTGATTTGCACGTACCCCAACAACAACCTGCCATCTTCCAGGTTTTCGTGCCCGGGTGTGCTTCCCACCTTTTCGTTCAGCGGGCTGTGTAAAGGGTACTTCAACTGCCTTTTTCCTTTTTGTTTTTTCTTGGGTCCTTCATTCCAAACCTTTCCCTTCTTCCCAAGCCGTGTCTGTTTTTTCGTGGTGCCCCTTTCAGTGTGACCTCCCTTCTCCTTTTGTGTCTTCCTTTTTCTCTTTTTTCCTACTAGAAATCCACCCTTTTGTACACCGGCCCTCACCACGCGGTTTGGGCGGTCACAACCGTGGACAACATGTAACCTCGGGGTTTCGGGAAGTCTTGGTATTGTCGGAAGTTTACAGCAATTGATGGTTATGCCCCCTCCTTTCCCTCCCCAGGGCTTCTCATTTTTTTTTTGTGTTTTCCGAGTGGAACGACCCTTCCGTTTAACCGGTGGCCACCATCTCAAGCGGTCAACCCATTGTCCGGGGGTCGGCCGGATTGGGGTGTCGTTCAAGCAGGCTGGGAAAAAATCAAACGAGCTCGAGCGCCCAGTCGGGGGCCTTTGTTCTTGGGAACATGTTTGTCCTTGGGGGGAGTGCCTTCCCCTCACCTAAGGGACCCCATCCCCACAAAGCTTGTCGCCCTTTTTGAGAAATATGGACCCTTTTTCCCTTTTTCCCCGGGGCGTTGTTGAGTTTTAAAAGGCGACATTGTCTTTTTTCTTTTTCGTTCCAACTCCGGGCTTAGGTCCCCACTTCTCTCTGGGATTTAATTTACGATCAAACAGTCCACCCCCTGGAGCTTCGGTAACAAAAAACGGGGGTCTTGTTAAAACTTCGGGTGACCCCTGCATAAAAAACCGAGGGGTACTTACATCGTTTTTTCCATTGTTTTTCTTCGATTGAACCTCCCTCACTACGGTGGTTATAGTGATCCACTTCATAGCACTTGTCACTTCGACACAGCGCGGGACAATCAACCTCTTTTGAAAAAAGTTGTCCCGTGGTGGGGTCCTTTCTTTCGGGATATTTTCTCCCCGGGACTCGGTTTGTTCTATTTGTTCGATTTTGGGACCCATATTTGGGTCCTTCCCTCGGCGAGGCATCAACCACACAGGTTATGTTGGGGGACCAATTTTCCCCCCTTTGGTTGACTCTTTTGTCCCTTGTCTGCATTCCTGGCCCTCTGTTTGTGTCGCACGTTTCATTGGTCCGGTTCTTTTCTCTGGTAACCGTCTTTCTTTTTTGGTCTTTTTAGTGCCTTCCCTGTGTGTCTTTCCCCCACCGTAAAACACTCACCGGTAATTACCCTGGGAAAAAAAACTGTTTGGCCAATTTTTTGCTTTCTTGTCTGCTATGGTAGATTTGTTCCTGGCAATTTTTCCCCCCCCCCCCCCCGGATCCTGGAAGCTCGGCTGCAGGATTTTTTCTATGTGAGAGGCTTCGTGGCCTTTTTATGGACTTTTCCCCTCATGGGTTATGACGAATGGGTTCTTTCACGCAGACAAGTTGTGTTTTTGTCCCCCTCTAAAGGGCCCCAAAAAATTCTAGGGTCACCACCTTTGAGGCCTTTCCCGCCCGTCACAAAAAAAACTTTTTTGTTGCTTTGTTTTTGTTGGGGTTTCTTTTTTTTCCTTCTTTTCTGGGCTGGGGTTTTCCCTACAAATTCCCCACGGGACCCTTGGCAAGCTTTTGCCTTCTGCTAGTACTTGGCCACACACCAACCAACCCGAGGGGCCCGCGTCTTGGCTCCCCATGTATTCTCGACGTCATGGTCTTGGGTTATTTGCGCGGTCCCCACCTTCAAACCATTCTTGCCTTGTGTGGGTGGTGGTTCGTTTCTTGGGGAACAGTTTTGCCACTAATTCCACAACCTTAGTGATCTTCGTGGGAAAACTCCTTTCCACTGTTGGATCTCCTATCCTCCAACTGTTGGCCCTCCCCCAAAAAAAGGATTAATTTCATTTTGGTGGGAGTTTGGTTCCCCGTTGATTTTTCCCAAACCCCCCACCTTTTGTCCCCTGGTAAGTGGCTGCCCTTTTTTTCGGAATTTTCAAAGCCCCCTCTGGGGGCTGAATCGTGTCGTCCAAAGAATTTCGTGCCTTAGCCGGGTTTCTGCAGCACGCCTTTTTCCGATCCGGTTTTTTCATTTTTTGATTTTCATTGGCTCGTTTTCGGGAGGGCAACACCATAAAAAACACAAGCGCCCCCTGTTGCTCCCAACACATCCCCTTTATGTCCACGGGCTGGGCTGCCGGAAATTGCCGGATTTCTCCTTTGCCCCGGTCCTTGGGGCCCCCCTGGCTATCGTTGTGGGGGGGAGTTGTTCAACAACAACCCCGGGCAGCTTTGCAAACCCCAACCCCGTCAACCGTTCCCTTCTCATTTTTTTTTGCTTTTTTGATTTTCTAGAACAGTCTGTCGGTTTTTCTGACAAAAACACCACACACAAGGTTTTACTCTAAAAACTGGATGCTTTCTTTCACCGTTTTGGTGAACCGGGTCCCCGGTTAGTTTCCATTCACTTGGCTTTAGTTTTTTTACTTTCTTTGGGGATTTTTTTTCGGGGAGAAACTTCCACGACTTTTCACCGCTCCGCTTTGTTCCCCTTTCTAGACCAAAAACCCATTCTGTGGGAGGGTTGCCCCTTTTTGCATTTGGAAGCTTGTCTTTTTTCTTTTTTTTTTTTATTGCGATGTGGCTTTTTTTTTCAGCTCCTTCGTCAGTCCCCCCTCTCTCTTTTCCTTCTTTGGTACCCAAAGTTTTTTCTTGCAAAAACAACCGCTTTGTTTGTCTTCCCAGGAACAACCTGGCCGAAAAGTTTCCCGCGATCTTTTTTTCTTGCCCACGCCAGGTTCAAACTTTGGGACCCTGGTGGTAAACCCCGGGCCCTTAACTCGGGGGGTTTCGTTTTTTTTAGGGTTTTGTGGGGACCATTTTTTTTTTGGGGGGGTTTTTCCGTCCTCTTTTGATATTTGGCCGCGGGTTTTGCTGTTTTTTTTTTTTTGAAACTTGGCAGGGGTTTTTCTTGAGGTCCAAGGGGGTTCCCCATCGCCTTCTTTTGGCGCTGTGTCGGGTTTTTCATATTTTTCGGGTTTTTGGTTGCCTCCCGAGTGGCCTGTACAATTTTTTTTTTTACATTACTCCCGCTTCTTTGGTCTGTTTTTTTTGGCCATTGGGGGGTTTTTTTTTTTTTTTTTCGTCCCATAGACTCGGGGTTCTGGCTTTTCGCAGGTTGTCTTTTGTGGTGCTTTCCCCGTTTTTGGCTGTGTTTGTGGTGCTGTTGTTGCAGTTGGATTCCCCTTTTTGCACCTATGGTATCGCGCGAGCACTTCAATCACGTAACTACCGCCCCCAGCGCGCGCGCACGCAATTTTTGCCCCAAATTCTACTATTTCTTCCTTCCGTTGGTTGTTTTCTTCCCCTCGGCTGTTCCCTGTTCCCCGTATATATTCTTTTCTTTTCCCCCGCGCCCGGGATAGTTTATTTCTGTTTTTTTTTCGGGTTTAACCCTGCTGGCGCGTGGGCCGGTGCACCCCGGGGGGTGAACGCTTCCGGGTTTTTTTGCGCTTTTTCCCCACCGGTGTTTTTCGCCGCGGGGTCGGCGACCTGATTGTTCAGGCCATTTTTTTTTCAAGTGCGCGGGGCCCGTAAAGTATCTTCGTCTTTTGACTTTTTGCCTTTGGGCCCGCCCGCCTCTCAAACTGTTTCACAAGGCAGCGAGGCCCCCCCCCTCTTTTTTGTTCACTGGCGTTGGCATGGCGTTTCCCTTTTAGTCGTCCGCCGCATTTCCCTTTCGTTGGGGTCCCTTTAGGAGGAACACCGCGCCCTTTCGTTCAAGATTGGTTTTTTTGACAGCTTCGAGTTTTTTTTTTTTCTTTTTGCAGAGTTTGGGGTTTCTTTTTTGGCATCGGGAGGCTTCTTGCTTGTCTTAGGCTTTGCGAGGCCCCCCCCTTCCGCGCCGGACAGGAGTGCCGCCTGAAAACTTTCCTTTCTGTGTTTTTTTTCCCCGCAAAGGCTTTTGGTGATTTTTTTGGGAGTTTTTGGACACCCACGTTGCTGAGTGCTTCCGGTCTTGACGTTTCAACGTTTTCTGGTTGGGGGGGTTTGACCAGCCTGTTGTTTGCACTACCGTTTACCGTTTTGGACAGTCCATTGGTCAGTTTTTTTTTTTTTTTTTCTTCCCCTTTTTGTGGAGCCCCGAGCAAAAACCCTGATTGTGGGCGTGGTGTACGCCTCTCCCTTTGTAACGTCCCTTGCGTCAGTTGGGGGCAAGTTTGCAAATTGTTGGTCTCATGAAGCCTGTTTTTCCCCATGCTTTCCGGGGGGCCGTTCGGCCCCCTTGTAAGTATTTTCCTGAATTTTCCCCCACCACTTTGGTTCGCGGTTCAGTTTTCCCCTTCTTTGGTTTCATGTTCCCCTGTTTTTCTAGTCCTTTTGTTCTAAAAGCGTGACAGTCCCTTTGATCCGCCCTTCCTGGTCCCTGCCTTTCCGTTTACGCCGGGGTTTTTTGGTGCGTTTGGTCCTTTCAAGTTGGGGACCCAGTCGTTTTTTGGGTTTGAACACGCCACCGGGAGGGAACCTGTGCTTTAAGTGCTTGGGGGTCTGTCGGTCAGTAGGATGTTATTTCGGTACAACATCTGGGAGAACATCTTGCCAGGTGAGGCTGTGGTTGTGGTTTTATATTTTGTTTCGCGCCAGGTCTGGTGGTCTAACTCCCCTTTCCCGGCTTCACGTCGTGCGGTTGTCCCTCGTTTTCATCCGAGCCGCATTTCAATTTTGATTTCCTTTCCATGGTCTTTAGTCAGGTTATTTTTTTTTTTTTGAAAACATATAAACCTCTTGGTGCCCCCCCCCAGACGCTTGGCGGTTTTTTTTAATCGAGGTTCCCCCTTTTTTTTCCCTTCCTTTTTCCCCAACACTGCCGCCCAGAAGCCGTTGTCGTTACTCGTTCCCTCGCCTCTACAAAGTCCCCCCCAGGGAGGTGAAATTCCTCCCGAGTTTTCAAGTCCTTCTCTCCGTCAGGGTCTTCCCAATCGGGGAAATTTTCAAGGGTATGGTCCGTGGTAAAACCCACAGTTTAGCCATTCCCAACTTTAATTGTGCCCTTCATTTCCTCGTCTTTCTTTCTTTCTTGTTCAAGGCATTGGTTCGGTTGGAAGGCTCCCCCCCCCATTCCCCCTGGGGGAGGGTTTCAAAAAATATTCTTACCCAATGTTGTGACGGGACAACCCCTTCTCCGGTCCCAATAGGTCGATCCTCCGGAGTCGGTGTGCATTGTTCCCCTTCCTTTTTTGTTGCTGCTCGTCTGCGTCTCCCCCCAACGTTCGGGTACACCCTCTCAACCCAATTTTTTTTTTTTTTTCGGTTACCCCGTCTGTCGGCCCCGCTTGAACCCCCCAAATTTTCCCCCAGTGTCCCCCGTTTTTTCGGTTTCCCTTGGCATGGTCCGCTGAAGTTTTCTTTCCCCAAGGGAAGTTGGTTTCCCCGGTTCTACAGGAGGTTGGTCTTTCTTTCTGACTTCCATTTTTTCTCTGCTCCTGGGCCCGGGTCCCCAACTTTGTCCCAAAAAGTGATTTTTTGACTGGGATTGTTTCTCTTTTACTGAGGGTCCCTTTCTATCTTGGGGTTTCCCTCTAGTTTTTCCCCTGTCTGCCGCCGGTTTTTGTCGGGGTGACCCACTTTCGCCGGTTCTGCGGCCTGTCCCCCAAACTTTTTCCCGTGTCTAGTGACCCGTCGTTTTCCTAAAATTTGCGCCACCGCTTGCTGTTTTTCGGGTTTTTTCACAACTGGGCGGCGCTGTGGGGGCCACGGATGCAGTGACCCCGGCCGGGGAGGCCGAGCGTTTGCTTGGCGTTTT
>Ga0179591_1322204_pt1 | contig 11007 bp, 7 predicted proteins | sample CZOMad2_1_08_16f_FD_182891 | JGI IMG/M metagenome (GOLD analysis project Ga0179591, IMG submission 182891) | Vadose zone soil fungal communities from Angelo Coast Range Reserve, California, USA - CZOMad2_1_08_16fungal (PacBio error correction) | ecosystem: Environmental > Terrestrial > Soil >... | reverse complement strand
CTGTATAGTGTTCCGGCAAGAAGGTTGCATAGCTTTAATCATCCTCTCCTTGTGTTCTCCCCCGGCTGCCCCGCCCGTGAAGGGACACATTCATTACCTGACGGACGTAGAGCTTGAATGTGGCACTCGCAATCGCGTTATGACCCTTGATTTGTTGACGAATGACGGCGCGGTCCATGTGCCCCCTTCCCCCTCGACAACATTGCGAGGGCAGGCGTCCTTTCCCCTTCCCCTTAACAGCATTGTTACTTATGAGCGGCACTTTTTTTTTGCAATTCTCCCTCGTTTGAAATCAGGCCAAGAGGGAATTGATTCGGGCGCTCCCTTAGTGGATGAGATGACAGATTTCTTTTTTTTCGCTTCCCGTTCTCTTCCACGGGCCGCGGTCACTCTTCCCTGGACCGGACTGATGAATATCTTTTGGCCGAGAATCCGGCGGGCAGGTGAGGTCTAGTCGCGGCTTTCTTCAATGTTTTCCCCAAACCACAGAAGTTCTCTGTCGCCATCTTTTGAAGTTCAACATGCGTCCTGGATCCCACGGCATCTTCATAAAAATTTTGCGGATCGTTTACGCCGGGAATCTCTGAGAGGCCAGCCCCCCTTTGTATTTTTTCCTCCAGTCCGGTTTGTCTTCAGGCCTGAGGGCTGGTCAGGATGTTAAGCAAAATGTCGACCAAAAGTGGGTGACGTGGACTTTTCTCCCTTCCCTGCACAGTGCCTTTGTTTCCGTTTGGCGATCTACCATGCTACCAATCACTCAATCGGGTTTAACGCACCACAAGACGGCGGGCCTCTTTTTTTACCCATTCACGCTTCTGGAATATGTCCCGTGCGGAGCGGGGCTGGCCCTGCTGATTAGGTGCTTCCTCCCCGTTCAGGATCTGCGAGTTGGTCTGTGTTCAGTGACAAAAACTGATCCCCAACAACCCCTCCAAAATCCGATGGATTCCAGGACCCGAGGGCATTTTTGTCTTTTTTCCTTCGGGTTCCTTTCTCTGACCGGGCGACTACAAAAAGACCCTCAGTTTACCCAGAAAATCCCTCGCCCCCCAGAGACCCCTCAATTCCATCATTTTTCACTTTTCCGTTTTATAGTCCATCTTTGCGATGGCCTGTGGCTGCTAGGCCTAGGCTGAAAAGCGCCCCAACCAGTTGCCAAAACATCGGAAGAAAGTGCTTAACTTTCCCCAAACATTAGACCCTGCGGTACCTGGCCACGTATGCCACATTGTTTTGCTTGCTGCCTTTAAGCTCCAGGGGTTTGTGACAGCTAGGCAGGGCCCCAACCTTGATTTCCCAGCTAACTTGTAGGCAGCGTGCTAGGAAATTTTTCAGCATTCTGAGATTGACAAGGACAGTTACAGGGTCCTGGCCCTAACCCTAACAGCAGCACGATGTTTCTAACATAGCTGATCCTTTTCGTCCTCCAACATCCTGCCCATGCACCAGCGAGTACAAGATCGGTCTGCTCGCTTAGAAAAAAAATCGAAGACATACTTGCACAAACATTGTTTCCCCCGCTGGCGGTCACGGACGGGGACCCAAGTCGCGTGATCTCGAGATTTTTTTGAACGTTTTGCTGCCGGCTCAACAAAAGCGGGTGATGTAGTTGTGATTTTAGGTGGGAAAACGAGAGGTCGTTGTGTGACGGCAGGAAAAACAAACACCCCCGGTACAGGTACGTTTCTTTGGTTGGGTTTTTTGTGAGTGCAAAACCCATCACTTTTTACAAAGAGAGAATCCTCGCAACACACCAAGCCTTCCCCCCCTGCCCCGGTCAGTTCTGCCTCTCCCACACACTGGTAAAGATGCACCCGTCCTCCCTTCTGTGACGTATGTTTGCGGTTGATGACAAGGCCTCTTTCTGCCCACAACCCATTGCCACAAAGGGCCCGTTTCTTCCTTCCAGAATCTTTTTCATCGGCAAGCCGAAGCCCGTCACCTAGGCCATTTGATGACGGGCTCTCCAATCATGACGTTGATACTCAACTTTTCTCCTTGGGTTCCGATCTCGTCATGAGGTTCTCCCTGAAGATCTTCGGCCCTCCGATCGCATCGTGACCATTGATGGCTTTTTCAATTTGTGTTAGCGATTCCTTACGAGCCGATCTCTGTTTAGCCCTCCTGTTGTTTTTGAGTCCTTTCGTTTCCTGTATGCCTTTTACCTCTGAACCAAACATCATACCCCCCCCCCCCACTAGCCCTTTTAGCTGGACGTATGCCTGCATCTTTTTTTCATTCTTACCTTGCAGACGAGATCTCACAAACCGGATTACCAACGCGGCATTCATTGTTCCTCTGTAGTCCTCGCCGCTTCATCAAATGTCCCCACCCTTTCTGGTGTTTTCTCGGCTGCAGAACCGCTTTTTTTTCAGCACACGGCCCTTTTGGAAGGTGGCTGTGAATCTGGAGCCTTTTCTCCCTCTCTCCCCTCTGCGTGCACAACTAAACCTAGTTTTTTTCAGTTGTCGACGATTGAGCCTCATCATTTTCTTCCTGATGCCTTGCCCCAGAACGACGGGTTCCCCCTTTTGAATTTTTTTTTTTTTTGGTGGCCTGCCAAAAACCTTCTATTAATTTGATGTTTTCCAGCTCACAGCGCCGCCCAAACTTCAGGAAAAGGAAATGTACTTGTTGTTGTTTTGTCCTTTTTTTTCCCTCCCCTTGAATCATGCGAACCATTTTCCCCTACTCAGTTTCATCCCCTCTGTTACCCTTCCCGTCGCCCCCAAGTGGCCCCTTTATCTTCGATGATTCACGCGACTTGGTTCCGGTTCCGCCGCAAGCGTTGTGGCATTTTGCTTAAAGTATGGCTCTTGGAACCTTTTTATTTCTGAATCAGGGCCGCTTCTTGTGTTTGGCTCTCTGCTGGTTTTTTCGCTGTGGTGGTTTCTACTTGATCTCTCTGTCCCTAAACCATCGTGATGCTGTTCTAGGTTGTAGGACCGATTATGGTTCATCTTTGTCGGTCCGGAAATTGATGGTGCCTTTCCGACAAATCTGCCTCCTTCAGGGTTGGTGTCCCCTTGGTGTACCTCAACTTTTTGCCCTTCCTGTTGTTATGGACCGGTTGGGCGTAGCACTCCCACGTTGACAACTTTGCCCTCCCCCGTGTCCCCCAAGTACTCAATCTATTTTGGGGAAGGCTTTTGCATTAGTTTTGTTTCTGGGGCTGATAAAGTGTGTGAGCCCGGCCAGGCTGTCCAAGCCCTGACGGTATTTCCCCCCCTTCTGCGATGTGAATACACACTTTATCATTGGATGCCGTCACATCTGGGGAGAGAATTTATGGTAAGCGGCTTTTGTTTATAAGGTATCTGTGACAATTTCACGATACCTGACCCCTTCCTTTTCCCAACCGTACCCAACACATTCATCCATAGTTTTTTGATGTGTATTTTTTTGCCTATTAGGCGACCCTTGTGGTCTTTCCCCAAACGCCGGTTTTAGCCTCGCCCCCTTAACTTTTGGAGTCCCATTTTCCCCCGGTTCCTAGCAAGATATCCGCACTGCCTTCGCGTTTTTTTGAAAAACCTGAACTGCCGGCTTGAATTCGTTTGACCCCCCCCTGTGCTGATTTGATTTGGGGTCGGGGAAGAATCGCCACAAACCTTATCCCTTGGCGGGGCGGGAAAAATTCCCCCCCCAGTCCTTTTTGCCCCCCAAACACTTAAGAACAGGCAGGCAGGGAAAAGTCGAATAATTCATTGACAGTCTTTGACTGCATTCATGTTTCACCGCCTTTTTCTGGCTTCCTTCGGAGATTTCAGTTTTTCTGTTCCTATCCTTTCTTGCCCCCCTGTGATGTCGCTACCTTTTCCTTTGGCTCCTTGTGACATTTTAGTCATGACCCCCCTGGACTGCAGATTTCCATAGTTTAATGCTGAACCCTGCCCTTACACATCACCCGGTAGTTCCGTCTGCTTTTATGGACAACGCTACAGAATTGTTTGAAGCCGGTCGCCCATGTTGACTGGCACACTGCCCGTTGCTGACCTGGCCCTTTCCTGCACGCACACACACAATAGTCCCTCACACTCTGGGGCCCGGCCCCCTGGCCCCCCTTGCCCTGTGTAAAATTTTACCTAGAAGCGCGCGACAAAAAAAATTTGTACGCAGCGCCTGTGAACTGTCTCACCCCAATATGGTGGAAGGGTCCGGGGGGAACCTCTTTGCCTGAGCAATGTGCTGACTGTGGGGCCTCTAACACCACTTTTGAGTTAATAGGCAAACCCAGGCCCCAGTTATTTCCGCGATTGAGACGTTGCCCAAATTCCGCTCTACCTGGACGTCATTGCCTGTACTGGTGCTGCCCCAAATTTCCTGAGGCGGATTCAGCTTCTGGACTGTCCCCAAAAACCATAGGATTCCCTCCTCCCATATGCCAAAAACCCCTGCCCACCCTCTAATAAGTATCTATATCCTCACCCCGTGTTGTGGGTGAGAGAGATCAAGTCACTGCCACGGAGTCATCAAGGGTTGGCATATCCCCCTTCTTGGCCCCTTGCATTTTGGGCCGGCAGGATTAGAAGTCTATCCGCCGCCGTGTTTTGCCCTTTTGTGCAAAACATTCATGCACTTCAGTTTCGTTCGTTCAGCGTGAAGTGGGCCACCCTCAAAATACCGACAAGAGACAGTTCAGGAGCCCTTGCCGATCATGTCTCTGTGTCTCATGTGCCCCCCCCCGCACCGCAACCGTGCGTTGTGCCCAGGCTGTTCCCCCCCGGCCCCCGCAAACCCCCAGTTTTTTCATGTACGGATATATGTCGAGGCAAATTTTTCTACGACGTCTCCTGCTTGCTCCGGAAATTTTCCCCCCGGCCATACTCTTTGGCAGGCGGTACTCCCCCGAATTTTTCTTCTCTGGTGTTTTGGTTTTTTTTGTGACGTCCGAGGTCCTCAGCACCTCAGTAAAGTAATGGAGGAACCTTCTTCGCGCCAGTATTGTCGTTTTTCCAGAGCCTCTCCCAGGAGGGGCCAGCTCCCGTTTTCTTTTTCGTTTTTTGTCAGGTTGCCCAACCCATCCTTCTTGAGTCCCAGGTTTCCTGACCGTTTCAATGGTCCCGGATCCCTTTAGGTATACGCATCCTTTTTCCACTTTCGAGTGCGTGTGATTCAGACCGTTGACAGGGAGCCGCCAATTTTTTTCCTTTGACGTGAACGACTTTTTTGCCTTTTTGGATTCGACCTCTCTAGGGCCACCTTTTTGCCTTTCTTTCTTAGCACAAGGTTGTAAAGGCACGGTGAATTTTTCTCCGTTTAGGACAGGGTGTGGCGCTTATGCCCTTCACCAGACCCCACCATTCACTCTCCGGGGGGTCAATTATCCTGAACCTTGGTTTTCCCCAGCCGCCAGTCTCTTGGCTTAGCGGGCTGGCCACGCTCCTTTTCTTTAGTTGCACACTGGCCATCTTTTTTTTTTTTCGGCGCTAAAAACGGGTGCCATCCCCCGCTTTTTTCCTTCCGAATAGGCTCCCCCAAAAGTTTTTAAAAAGCCAACAACAGCTTGGCTCCTGTTTGAATGCAGGTTGTTTGGGGTTTTCAGTCTTCGGGAGTACAGTTCCTCGCACCCCTTATCCCCCCTTCCCGGCCAGGCTACATAAATTAGTCTGTTATGTCCACCCCGATGCACGAACGTTTTTATTGGGCTGTGTAGTCCTAATGGTCGACTTTCTTTTCATGGTCCCCCCTTTCCAGGCCTTGCCGCGCCGTCCCCTCCGCTGCACCCATTTTCTCCATGCCAGTCCGTAACGCCCACAGGATATTGCTTTACTTTTGGCCACGTCTCCCATTTTTCCCGCCATTGGTTCCGCCCCCTTTCCTGGCCTTCGGTCAAGCGACAAACGTGGTGCGCATTTTTCGGTCGGAAAAATGCAACATTTCGGTTCCTTCTTCCTTCCTCCCCAGTTTCACCAGTACATTCCGGGCCGGTTCCAGGCTTCCAGAAACAGACAGATGGTTTACAGATCTTTCTCAAAGGTGATTCTTTTAACCCGATGCCCAAGCACATCCTCCGAGCCCACACCCTCCTTGTCCCTTCTGCATCGCTTACAAACATCCCCAAGTAAGCAACTTCAACTGGGCATTCCAAGGAACAAGTCTTTTGTCCCGTTTTGTCCCGTTGGCCACGTTTTTTTTTGCCGGCTTTGGGTTTTTGACACGGTGTAGTTCCGATTTCTTGGCATTTAGGGGAAAATTTGGGTGCCGGGGAAAAACAACCGCGGTTCCGTTTTATTTTTGGCTCGGGTTGTTTGCGACAAAAACATCCGACACCGAGTCCTGCGCGCCAGCTATTTTTGGATGCCAACATTTTCCCTCCCAGCCTTCCCGGTCGTTACTTCAGCGCCAGGCCATGCTTGAATAGCATGGCCGTAATAGACTTCTGAATTTTTTTCTTGTTGTTCCTCCGCTCGTGTCCCCTCGATTGAAAAGGCTCCGCTCCCCCAACACTTCCCCCCGTTCTTTTTCTTAGAACTCCCAGGTCCTCGGTCCTCCCGAGTCCCGTCCACCATGAGGTGAGAGGCGTAGAGCACAAGAATGTTGCCCTTGCAGTGTATTAATCCGGGTTTTTTTTTTTCTCCTGATTCCGTTAATGATTTTAGCCCTTACGATTTTCATCGGCCTTTATCCTTTGATCATCCGGTTTATGGGTAATGATGTTTGTGCATTATGAACCGCTTTTTCATCTCTCTCTTTCCTCCTCTTTGGTGCGTTTTTTTGTACTACTTGCCTCTTTGAACCAAACATCGACCACCATGTCCTGCCTTTTTTTTAACCTCCTTCGATTTCTCCGCTGGCCATCCCCTGTTCCTAATATGGTAATACCAAAATGTGGGTCGTTTGTGGCTCCTTCGATCTTCCTTCTTTTATTATTTTTCGGACTATTGCTGCCCGATGACTGTTCTTTCTAATGGTTCGCCAATTTTAGTTTTGTTTGCTCTGAGCCTCCCATCGTAACGACCCAACTCTCGCGTTTCATGAATCGCCTTGGCCCTCACGCGGCATTGGTGGCGTCATTCTTTTTTTTTTTTTTTTTCTGTCCCTGTTTACTCGGTTTGCAGGTTTTGGGACTGGGCCCGGGGGTGGCGGCCCCCCTTCTGGCGCTCTTCCTGGTGCTTCTTATGAGATAAACCTCATCAAAGATTGAACCTGTACCTGGTGTTGTTTTTTTACTTCATCTTTTAAATTTTCCCCTACCCTGCCCCCAGCTTGAATTACATCAACCTGCTGTTCCCGCCGTTAAACACGTGGCCACCTTTTCTCGATGCCCCTTCTTCACGTTTACTTTTTTCCGTAATTCAGCTTTTTTGGTGCTCAAGTCGAGTCGCGGGAATTTTTCCGCGATGCATCCGTTTGCGCTTCTTTCTTTTAGATGATTTTGCTTTTCTTGCTGGGTGTTCTCTCCCATTTCTCACGCCCCCTCTTTCTGCTAGCTTTGTACCTTACCCTTCTTTCTGTTTTTTTCCCTTTCCCGGAAATGACCTTGATGGTCCTTACCAGATGACTTAACGTAAGGGGCATCGGTTTTCCCTTTCATGCGTATTTACCCTTGAGCCCTGTTTTCTTTTCCTTTCGTGAAAAACCACTTAGTTGACGTGGATTACGTTTCCCAGTACATCAATATCTCCCATCCCCAATTGGTTCAGACGCCTTGCATGCCAGATTTGTATTTTTTATGATGGTCGGCGGGCTCAGGCCTGTTTTTTAGCCGTCGTGTCAAACAGTACGGTATGCCTCTCGAGGACTCTCACACCGCCCGCTTTCAACCCTGATGCGTTCTTTTTCATTTTTGGGGACGAATTGGGTCGCCGGCCTGGTTTTCCTTCTAGCAATTCCCCGTCTCCGTACCCCTCTTTTTTTGAACAACGTCAACCATGATTTTCCTTTTGGAATCTCGTGTCTTCTTCTTAATCAAATTTTTTTCGTTCCTCGGGGGGATGTCCCCCCCAATGCGGTTTTAGGCATTCGCCTTAACTGTGGATTTTTCCATTGTTCCTTCAACCCCCGTACGGATCAGCTTCTTCCCTGTCCTTGGATGGGCAAAAAGTCCCTTCTTTAATGAGCCCCGCGTTTTTCTTTTTGGGTATGGGGGACCTGTTCCCGCCACCCCCTTTTTCGGTCCTTTTCTTCACTCCACTTAACCCCAAATGAACATTTTTGCTTTTTTTTAGAAATAGGCACCCTTTCTGGTACTCATCAGGTTCCTGACACCCCCTCCCAGTGACCCGTTTCCTGCATTTCACGTCCATCACGATCTGGTTGTTTTTGCATCTCTGGATAAAGATGTACTCGCCCTAGTTCAGCCACAAATTTGCCTTGCCGTACCTTGCCAAGGGTCTTCCGGGGCCCCGTCGTCATTACATTTGCTCCTTTTCCAACTTTTTTTTCCCCCCCCTCATTCCAACTGCCTAGTTTCACTTAGATGGAGCTAATTATTCCTGATGGAAAAAAGATAAGAATATGCGCGAAGATTTACATGGGACTGGGACCTGCCGTGCGTGATGAACTGTTACACCTTCTCCCCCAACCCTCTGATACCTCCTTACTAGCTCAGGACGTTCTGCTTTTGGCCCTTTAGGCATCCCGCCCTTCGCCCCTCCCCCTTTTGAACACCAAATTTTCCGCGCATATCGTCCTTTGACCCCTACCACTGGCTTTTTTTTTGCGTTGCAGGAAAACCTGCCTCAATGTGAGGATGCTGGGCCAATCGACCCTCGTTAATCATCGGGCAAACTGCCCTGGCCTTCTCCTTTTTCCGACCCCTTTTTCGGCTGCCCAAATTACTTTTTTTTAGTTCATGATGTGGTTTTTTCCCCCTTGCACCCCGTTGGCTTCGCTACTTTCGATTTTTGCCTGTCCCTACCCCCACACCTTTGTATATTGTCCCGAGGAAAACTTAGGATAAAAGCTATCAGTGAAGTCTATATTCTTTTCCCCCCTCCACTTTGTTGTTTTCTTGGATCTATCATCCCTTTTTCCCCCCCAAACTCTATTTGCGGAAGAGGTTGTCATAGAGGCAATAATCCGAGCTTTTATGGCAAAGTCCCAGGCCGTCCTCTTTCTCCAGTTGCGGTTTAATTAGGCATTGGGACGTCCCGTAGTTCTCTCTTTTATGTGGTCACTCTCCCCTTATTCCATATGACCCCCAGAGTTAGCCAGGTTCTCCACTGAGACGGGGCCTCTGTTTCCCCCCCAGAACATAAGCCACAGTTCGTTCCTCCCTTTTGCCCCCGGTACGAACAAGGCCAGGGTAAGGTAACGGCTATGAGAGGGCCCCCCTTCTCTTTCTGCACTTTCGCTTCCGCTGGACCTTCTTCCAACGTCCCTAAAGAGTCTGCCCTTTACCTCCCTTGAAAAGATTGGTGTGTGAGCTCCGCCATTGGTAAGTTCCGAAGGGCAGGAGTTAATGGCTTCAACGGCCTTCCGAGCCAGTCTTCTCATTTTTCAAGCGATACGGCGGTTAAATCTCAGGGGTTAGGCTCCGGAGGACTTTTCATTCGTGGACAAACCCATCAGTTATATCTTACTACCTCTTTTCTTACTAGCAATTTTCTCTTGATCTCCCCGGAGTCGATAAGGAACTCTAAAATTTTTCCTCTCTTCGGCTCTTCATCCTACTGACATATCCCCAGTCTAGTTCCAATTTTAATTCTGTGACGTACCTTATTCTGAAGGAAGGCTTTCTCCAATTGGATCTCTTTAAGGGCGGGGTAAGGCTTTATTCCTCAAAAGGTTTGCCCCTTTTTTTCTGATTTTTTCCTCCGCCAGTCAGCAGGTTGTTTCCGCTGCCATTGTCGCCCAGACCCCCCCCATTTCCGCCCCATCCCCGTTTTTTTCCCTCCCAAAGACGTCATTTCCCTTGGTTTTTTTCACCACCTCGCGAATTTATGTTACTCGTTGACGTTGTGAAAAAAACCCCATTTAAGGGCGCGCTCCACCCCCCCCTTCCCTTTCTCCCCGATGTAGTCCGATTTCTACTATTTCCCCCACACAGGAACCCCACGAGAAAACCACAGCCTGGCTTTCCCCCCCGGATGACAGCAAGGTGTGCCTTTTTTCCCTTGTTCACCTTCCCTTGGACACTTTCCCCCGATAAATGATCACCCCGCCCCCTTATACCCCCTTCCTCTGTGAGACGTCCCCCAGAACAGGCCTCCGTTTTTCCATGGGCCTTTGTGATATTCCCTCGAGCTGTCCATTTCACTTTCCTTTTTCCCTCCTCCTTGAATCCCCGCTTTGAAGTAGACGCCAAATAAGAGCAAAATCTTCGGCCCGCAATGGAGTCACCCCTCTCCCCCCAGGAGTGCTTCCTCCGTCCCTTTTGAAGTTTACCCCGTTTTCGACAGTGTTGCTTCCTCCGCCACCCAGCCGGGGCCTCCCCCTTTTCCCGACGTCATTGGACCACTGGATGCCGCTTAAACGTGTTCGGTTGCTTTTCCTTTCCCCGGACCCATGCCCTTTCCTTATCTTCAGCCAATCATGAACAACTTTGTACATTTTCCCTTAAAACTAAAAGCCCTCCCTCGGGTCTCGACTAGTCTGCTCCATTTTAGTTCCCCGGCTCAAACCCCCTGCATGAATCCATTAATCCCTCTTCAAAACCCCCAACCGAGCTTCCCCCTGGTGACATCTCGTCCCACATTCCTGTCAGACCCCTCTTGACATCCAAACTTTCCCCACCCCTATGCTTTTCCCCTTCCCCTCAATTTTGCCGCCTCTCTCTCATTCCTTTTTTTCCGGACTCTTTTCTTTCTTTTTTGCGGTGGTCGTTAAGGGATTTTCATTTCTTTCAAGAAAATTTCGCTGATGAACGTAGGATATTATTTTTTTCCCTTCCCAAAACCCCCCCCGTACAGGTTCCGTTTTTTTGGGATTTTGCCGGCTGTGCTTTTTCCCCTCCGGATTTCTCCAATGACCCACCCAACGTCAACGCCAAACCCAAATATGTCCCCCGGTCATTTTCTTCCGCGCTCCAACCCGGCCCCCCCTCGTCTTCTACCATTGCCC
>Ga0179591_1311746_pt1 | contig 11007 bp, 19 predicted proteins | sample CZOMad2_1_08_16f_FD_182891 | JGI IMG/M metagenome (GOLD analysis project Ga0179591, IMG submission 182891) | Vadose zone soil fungal communities from Angelo Coast Range Reserve, California, USA - CZOMad2_1_08_16fungal (PacBio error correction) | ecosystem: Environmental > Terrestrial > Soil >... | reverse complement strand
AGTTTTTAGACGTTAGTCTTGGCTTTTTCCCCCCCACCGAACGACCTTGTGATTTTTGGTCCCCCACACCCCGCTTTCCCCTCTTATTTCGAAACACCACAGCGATTCTACTCGATCAGGACTCTGTTCCGTATTTCCCTTTTGCGACTTTTTCCCCCTCGAAAATTTTCCCTTTCCTTTCCAAGAATACCTGTCGTGCCTTCAGCCACAACGTCCTTGGGTCGAATAAACCCTTCACTTTTCCCCTTTGTACCCTTTCCGCCTAACGGTCTATTCTTTTCTTTTTCTCGCTCCCACACGAATGAAGGCTAGTGAGATGTCCCGTCGAGCGCCTTGCCCCCCACCTCCCTTGCTTATCGTTTTTTTCCCCCTACTTCATCTCTTCTCTTTTTTTTTTTCCCCCACTTTGTTTTTTTTTTCGAGACCCGTCACGCCCGTTGATATCAATTCGTGATGTCGCTCTCCTCAATTCTCCTCCCCTTTGTCCCTATCTTTGTTCTGTTGATTGAGATATGTCTGTGGTTTTCCCCCTTCTCCTCCTTGTACTTTCTAAAGTTTTTTATTGACACAGTCTAGACCTCTTTTGTCCTTCTCTGTCCGGTCACAAAGGGTCTTAGTGCTGCCTTTGTAGTCCTTTTTTTCCTCTTTTATTCTCTTTTCATCTAGACCACGAGAAGTCCGAAGGCTCTCTCTGATTTTTTTTTCTAGAGACATCATAGTTACACTTTTTCGTCCCCCCCTTTCCAGCGTGGTATTTTTTGCCCCGACCTGTGCCGAAAGGCTGTCCCTCTTTTTCTTCCGGAGAGTTCAAGAAACTTCCCTCCCACGGTTATTCCCCCCCTTATTATATCCTTTTTGTTATTTCCCCCCCACCGAACCTAGATCGTCTCCATGCCTAGACAACCTTTTCCCTGTCCTCCCTGCATCACCCCCTCTTTGCTTTTGAGACACTCTGTTTTGTTTTGTTTCCTGCCCCACCTTTCCTCGTTACATTCCACTACCTACCCTCCTCTTTTTCACTTCATGGTTTTCTAGATTCTAGCCGAACCTTCGTGCACACGGGCATTCTAAGCGTGTTTAGCTCCCCTTCCCCTCTGTCATTCCTCTCCAGGTTTTCTTCAGAGCTCGCTTTTTTTCGGACTTTTTCTTCTCCCGAGCTTTTATTTTGTCTAGCACACAGAAGGCGCTCAAAAATTCTTTGCCTTTCTCCCCTAGTTACGCCCCCCCGCGGTCCTTGTCCCCAGGCCATCCAACGTTTCCCCTTCGGACTTTCCCTTCCCCCTTGAACCTAGTTTTTTTTTAAAGACCCCCTACTTCCTGAGTGTTGTTTTGGCCCAAATTTACCTCCCGGCCATGATTTTTTCTCTAAGTCCAGTCACCCCCCCTTTGATAATCACCGATTTCGCGACTAAGAGAGGAGCCGGCCTCTACCCCTTCCAACGGGCCTATTTTTTCGAGTACTGCTCTCCATTCCAAATGTCTAGCGTAGAGTCCCCTTCCTGACTTTGCTTCAAACAGGTTAATGCCTCCCTAGTACTTCCCCCCTCCTCAGTTCTTTAATGGAAGAGATCGTCCCCACCTTTGATTTCGACCTCCCTCTTTCCTCCTTTTCAGCTTCCCCTCAGTTCCCTAGACAAGCCCTCCCAACAACCCATTTTTCCCCTCTCCCCCCCAAATCCATCGCCCTTTAATTAAGGTTGCACTCACTTTGACCCCGAAGCATACGAAAGCTCCCCTCCCCCACTTTCGAGAACTGCATTATCCTTCATCTTTTTGTTCCCCTTTAACTTTTACGTCTCTAGGGGTGTTCGCCACGTAATTTTCTCGCATTTCTTTTGCTCAGAATCCCCTCCCCCTTCACACCCATATGTATCAAGGAAGGTTCTCCAGCGAGAGACAATCTGACCCCCTCGATTTCATTCAGGATGCTCCCCTTTACTGTCTCTTTTTAATCCCCTCATGTTTTCTCCTTTTTGTAATTTTTCATACCGAAGGCCTTTTTTAGGAATCCCCCCCCCTCCCAGACTTCAATTGTTACAGGTTTTATTTTTCCACAGATGGTCCGCTCCTCCACTGTTTCGATTTCAATCTCGGTTTTCCCATTAGCGCTATCCTTTGGCTTACTTCTGGGTGCTTTCGAACGGCTTAGTCCCTTTTCCTTCTCCTGTTAACCCAAAGAAAGGAAATTTGATACATTTCCCCCCTCCCCCCTTTCTGACGAATACACCCTGCTCCTGGGCCCCCTCCTTTTCCTCCCCGTTTCAGAAATTCTTCTGGTACATATTGCTTCCTTTTTTTTTTCTTTCCCTCTTAAATTGGTTTTGAAGCCCTCCCTATTCCCCTGGACGACCCCTTTCGTTTTGCTCCTGAGTGAGATAGAGTCATTTCTCATCGTAAAAGTTCCCCTTTCCTCTTTTCATTCCTTTTTCCGAAAGAGTTCTCTCCAGTTAGGCCGCTCGACCCAGAGTCCCCCTTCCTCTCTACCTGCTCCCCTCCTCCCGAAATGGTTCACCCAGGAAACCTTTTTTCCCCTTTCCCCAACAAAACTAAGTGCCTCGAGTTATACCTCTCTATGAGCAACATGTAGGATTCGGGAATATGTACGTCTATTCCCCCCCCTCCCCACTTCCTTACCTTTTCCCCTGACGGAATTACCCTTCCCTGACTCCTTCCTCCTTTCACTGCCCCCTTGATCCCGCTTGACATAACCACGAGATTGAATAGCAAAAGTCTTGCCCCCTTTTTGTCTTCCCAAACTTTATTACCCCAAGAGCTTCGGTTTTTTCTTTCTCCCCAGCTTCATGTCCTCCTTGCAGGGATTTTGAATTACACACACCCCCTTTGCCAGATTTGGAATTACCTCCTCAGACCCCCCCTGCGAATTTTCCGATTTTCTCTCCCCGATCCCCTTTTCCCCAGCACCACTCCAATGCCAATGATGTCCCCCCATGGTTGGGACGAATCCTTTAACCCCTCTGGTACCGAATTCTCTCCCCCGGTCCCCTCCCCCCCCTTCTCCCCCTCCCCCCGTTTGGTTGATTTTCTTCCTAACTCCTGATACACTGGATTTTCTTTACCCCCCCCCTTCCCCCACTTTCGGAAATATTTTCCAGAGCTGGTTTCGAGGTAGTCCAGTCAAGTGTGCCTATTCCTCCGCCTTCTTATCTTCTTGTGTTTCCCCCCCTTGTTAAACCACTCTAACAGAGTTGAATACCGCCTTTCCCCTGAAAACCGCCAGACCTCTTTTTGTTATCCAGCCCGTTTGGTTTCCCATGCGTTTCATTCTCAAAATGATTAGGGGCACTTGCGTCCCATCCTCTTCTGAGCTTTAGACTTTTCCCTTTCCTCCTTCTAACTGTGATCTTGCTGTTACTGTCCCTCTTACCCTACAGACTACCTTTTCTCTCTCTGTGTCTCTCTTCAATGATGTTTGTTCTCCTTTTCCAGTGGAACGAGCTGTTTATCGGTTGCAGAGGATGGCGAGACACTCTCCGCCCCCCCTTCCCCCCCTTCACAAGTGCGCTTAGAGTTTTTGAACCCTTTCTCTGATCACCCTGAGAACTTTCCTTCTCCTAGACCCTACTTTTTTTCAATTTTCTTGCCGCCGGAACCCCCGCCTTTTCTTCTACGCCGTTGAATCCGGATCTCAATTCCCTCTTCTTTTGAAGACCCCCATGATTCCCTCCTGATTTATTCCGAAGTCCCGCTTCCTAATCTAGAACCAGCCCCCGGTGCTGCAACCACTGCCGCTGTAAGGCTATTCCCATCCCACCGCCCCTCACCTCGGTCTCCCATAAAACTTACCTTTCTGTTTGGTTCACGTTTATCTCTAAACTTTCCCCCCTTTTACATTGTTTTGAAACCTCCATTGCCTCCTTTTTTCCTTTCCCTATTACGCTGCGACTCGACCGCGCTCCCTTTACCCTCTCTTGACGTTTACCTTTTTTTCTCCTTTCCCCCCCTCAACTCAGCCTTTTGAACGAAGGTAGCCCTCCCCCCACCTCCGCATGACCCCTTAGGAGTTTATGTACTCACCCAATTTTTCTCTCTTCTTCCCTGATCACCTTGCTCCCCCCTCCTGGGGAGCAGTCCGATGAACGTGCTCAGATTTGTTTCTCTTCTCGCATTTTCCTCTTCTCTCTTGTTTACCCGACCTTCCCCCTTCTCTCTGCGCTCGGAGACACACCACGCTCCGCCACTTAATTTTTTCTCCCCCTTCCACTTGAGTTTCTTTGTACCCCTGAAGCTCTTCCCCCTCCTCTCTTGCTACCCGCCCTGTTAGCCACCAGGCTCTTTTCTCTCTTCCTTTTTTCAGGACCTGCCTTTTTCCCTCCCTTCCGTACTCTTTCCTAGACATGGTTTACCCCTTTTTTTTTTTTTTCCAGTTGAGTTTGCCTTTTCATCCAGTGAGGAAACTTTCCGCAAAGCACTATATTGCCGTTCCCTTCCCCTCTCTGATCTTTAATTTCAGCCTTGTAGTGATATTGATTTTACTCTTTCTCCATAGCCTTCCCCTTTTCCCCCCCCCTTGATGTGTCCTTGGCGAAGGTCACCGTTTGAATTCGTCATCTCCCCCCCCCTATTTACTTGGTTTGGTTCCCCTCGCCCTGTCTCCCCCTATCCTATAACGTTTTGTCCCCACCCTTATGGGGGCTCTTCTCAACGTTCACCCTACCCTGACTTCGCGCCCTGTGGACTTTTCCTTTCTTCCAAAACACCCTTATGCGGGGCGCTGATGCAATTCTCAATTACCTCCCCCTCCCTCCCCTCCGGTCTCCCCCCCCTGACCCATGACTTCTCTTCCTCGTTCCGAAAGACTCCCTTGGTAATTATAAGTGGTTGTCTCATAGAGCGTTCCCTCTCCGAATGGCTTTTTCCCTTCCCTTCCCGCGCCCTTTCGACGAGCCTCTCTCACCTCAATGCCTCTGAAGTTCCTTCCCGGGGTGAAGCGGAACACTTTTCGCCCTTGACACCTCCAGTTGTTTTTTTTTCATTGAGTCCTTTCAGTCCCCTCCTCTCCCCCCCCTCCCTGCGCAAAGGTCTTCGGCGGACAAGCACTTTCCAGGTTTCTCCGCCCAATGACCCCCATACTAGCCCCAAGTATTTTTTAGTCTTCCCGCTGGGGCTGGGGGTCATGTCCTCCCTTGTTCTCTACTTGGGGGTCTTTAGGACCCCTCCCCGCCCCCCCTAAGGAAGCTCCATGATCGTTAATGTTCATTTCCCGTTCGCCCCGTCCGACTTTTCTCCTCCCCCTCCCCCTCCGTTTGACTCTTCATGTCTGCGGAAAACACTACCACGCCCTTTGTCATGTTTTCCCCCACCTCTGATACTTCTGAGCCCACCCCCCCCCCTCTGAGGCAAGCCGGAGTTTATCGGGTGCTCGCTCTTTTAGGCCGACCTCTTCCCTTTCCTTCCTGTCATCCCTCCCTTTTCCGCATCTTCCCCCCCTCCAGGGTCTCCCTTAGGTCAACACGAAAGGGAGCGGGAGAATTTAAGAGCAAAGGTCTCTCCCCTCCTCCCTCTTTAGACTACTCTTTACTTCCCTTACCTCTTACCCTTCTCTACCTCGACATCAGACCATTATACTCACCTTTCTTTCATTCTCCTATATATTTCTCTAACGAAGGTTTTTTTGAGCGAGCTTTCTGTATGATCCCCCCCAACTTCCTTTTATCCTCGCTATCGACCCTCTCCATTTTTAGATGGGTATTTTTTTTTTTTTATCCTTCTCTTTCCGCTTTTCGCTTTTCTTTTGCAGTCCTTTCCCTCCCCCAGGCTGAACTTTCCCCTTTTTTTCTTCTTTCGGATACGTCACGCGTTCGCGAACACCTTCCCCCGTTTATTTCTTATTCACTCCGACCCCTGGTCTACTCTTAGCCTCTCTCTTGAGTCGTCTCTTTCTTCTTTTGGTGGGCCGGTTCCTCTCCCTTTTAGTCGTTTTTTTTCCACTTCCCCTCCTTTTCGTTTCCGTTTTTTTTTTATCGTCGTACTGAACTGCCGGCGCGCTAGCGGTCGAGCCTTCCTCTCCACGTTATTTCCCCTTTGAGGGTTCTTCTCTTTGTACCTTCCTTTCACTTCAAACAACGCGATCCTTTTTAACCTTGCGAACCCCCTTCCCACTGATTACCTCACTCCCTCCCCCCCCCACTTTTTTGTTTTCCCTATTGGGATTCCTTCTAACACCTTGGCTTCTTTCCCTCTGAAACCTGAAACTTGTTCCTTCCTAGCTTCTTCCAACTAACAGGCTTTTCATTTCCCTTTCCCTTTTTGTTCCTCGGTTAGACCCTTCTCTCTTAACCTTCCTTTTGTCGAAGCCCCTTGCTAGTAATCATCCAAGTTCCTCTCCGCCCTCTTCCTCTCTCTTCAGTTTGAGACAATCCTCGATTGAACCCTTCCCTTCTCCCTTTACCCCGGATGCAGCAGACTTCCTTTTAAGCCTACGCCTGCTTCCTCTGCTTCGTTTCCTTCAGTTCCCTCTTCCCCTATGTTTTTTGTCCCCACAATCAACTTAGAGTTCCTCCCGTTAGTTCTTTTCAAAGAAAAACCCTAGCTCCGTACAACAGCTCTTTTTCCTTTCTCCCAGGTGAGACACCCAACCGGGAACATTTGATTTTTACCTCAGGTATTTCCCATCCCCACTTTTTCCCTTTTTTTTTCCCCCCTCGCTGTTCGTTAATGGCCTACGTGTTTTGCACCGGTTTTTTTTGCTCCTGAAAGAGCCATCAATAGAACGACAGATGATGAGTACCCCCCTTTCCCTCTACTTTTCCCCGTCTTTACGCTCTCCCCCTACCATAGTTACTATTTCCTTCTCTCCTCCCCTACCATCTTGAAAGCTCCCACAAAAAGTTCCCCCTGCGCAAAAGAGGCTCCCCTTTCCCTAGTCTGAAGGTTTCGACTTCCTTTCCAACTCAGCTCATCTCTGCCCCCCTAGAGAGATGCTGTTATACTTCAACGTTGGTTCCCGTGAAGAACTTTTTTTCGGTTGTTTACCCCCCTTTATTAGAGTTATAACCTCCTCCTGCCCTCCACTTACCTTAGTTTTTTCCCGAAGGGTTTTTCCCCCCCAGACCGACTTGAAAATTATGCAGCACATGCAGGCCTTCCTCCTTTTGCTCCTTATGTGCCTTGCCTTATCCATCCTGATCCATCTTCAGCAATCTCCTTTTCTGAGTAGGACCGTACACTCTAGTCCATCTTTTCTTAGTAACTTTCCGCCACCCCTTTGACTTGTCCTTCCGACAGGTGCTTTCAGAAGAGCTGTTTCCTCTATAGCCATCCTTCCTACTCCCCGAAAAGGCTTAGTTTCCCTTTCCCCCGGGCAAGAGTCAATGTACCCCGTTTCAACCACACCCTACCCCCCTCGGACCTTTTCTCTATGACACCCTTCCCTGTATATCTAGAATCTCCCAGAATTTTTTTCTCGACACCTTAGCTATTCATCGAGATTTCACCCTTCCTTTATTCCCCGATTGCCTGGCGGTGCGGAATTAAATAGCGTGAGCTCCCTCGCCCCCCCTTTTCATTTTCAAAGGTCGTTTAGCCTTAATTAAGTGAGGCATTAAGGAGTTCTTTCCAAAGTAGTGAGCGTTCTCCCTTTGTCCCCCCTCTTTTTCTTGGAGATTGGATTCCTGGAATTTATCCCTGATCCTATTTAACGAGCTGCCCACAGAGTCACAATCTGATAGAATTCAACTGAAACCCCCCACCTTTCTCCCCCTCTCAAAAACCATGCTTTGACAATGGGAATCGTCCCCATATATGAGATGTCTGTCGAATATTTCGAGATTCCAATCCCTTCCTTTTATGATGTTTTTGCCAGGCCCCCTTTCTCTTACCCCCTTCGGGAGTCCCCCAACAGAGAAATAATTTTATTTCCCCCCTCCCCCCTGACTCTTTGAATGTTCTAGCCCCCTATCCCCTTGTTTATTTCCCAACCCATCAGTGCCCCCAACCGATTCGACTTTCTATTTTTTCTCCCCATCTATCATTAAGATATGGTCCATTCTCTCATTTCTACCCCCTCCCCTCTTTGGAATGACTCCCCTCGGGCACTATAAGCCGCTGATCCCTCCCCCCTATCTCCCCCCATGAACCATATTTTTCCCATTAGCATTTGGAATCCTCACTTACCCCCTCGGTCGGACCATTTTTCCTCCCTCATAAGTTGTTTTTTTATGGATATTAGCCCTTTTCCCCTTTCCCGTACACCTGTTCCCAAGGGCTGAGACACATCTCCCAAAGCCTCCTGTTATTTTTTTTTTTTGAGTTACTAGTGGTATGGAGTCTTCTATTTCCGCAGTCCCCTTCCCCGAGGTTGCCCTTTCCATTCCAACTCTCCTGTCCGTCGAAATGACAGTCGCCGAAAGATCCCCCTGCGACGGAGATTGTCCCCGATCCCCTCAATGCGTCGGTTCCCCAGTAAACACCTTTTTGTTGGCTGTGGAACAGTCAAAAAGCGGGCCGTCCTGGGTGGTTCCAACTTTCGCGTGTTGCTTCTGCCCAACAATGAGTTTATTCGGGGCGGAGGGGCCATCTCCCGCCGGGTTTCCCCTCTTCATTTTTTAATTTCACGAGCGAGAGCCGTTTTTTGTTTTGACAATTCCCCGTTTCCCCTTTGCCGACTTATTTCCGATCTTATCAAGATCTTTCCCCTTGCCCCTTTGGGTCTCTTTTGTTCCAGTTTGAAATTTTCGATCCTTTTACCCTCTTCCATTGAAGCTTCCGTTTTGATTTACGGTTCTCCCCTGATCTTCAAAGGCCCCTTCGGCCCCTTTCACGCTTTTTTTTTTTTTATTTTTTTTCCCCGCTGGCTGCCCCTTCTAGGCCCTCCCCCCAACATTTTTCCCCCCTTACGGTTTCTCTCCCCCCCCCAATATGGAAAAGGTTTTGACTTTTCCCTGGTCCCCCTCTTTTAATATATGCGTTTGCCTATTTTGAGGTTTAAACCCCCTGGAGATTCTCCCCCCCCTTTATCCCCATACCAACGCTTTTTCTCCAAGCTTTTCCTTTTCTACCTCACTTTCCCCCCGCTTTCCATCTAGCATTTGCATGCGGAAAATGGACTGTGCCCTCGGCCCTTTTCTCGCTCTTTCCTTACTTTCTTTCATCTTCCTTAGGGCGCAGTTTGGATTCTCTTGTCCTTACCCCTTCCGTCCCTATTTACTTACCGCCTGAAGACCTTTTCCTTCTTCAGCACTAGTCTAGATTTCCCCCTCTGCAGTCAGCCCCTCCCCTCTCTGTGTTTCTTTTAGAATGTATGAACCCCCGAAACTACTTTTCCTCTCAAGTTATTTACTTCAATTATTCACTTCAGAGTCTCTCCCAATCCCCCCTTTCTTTCTGAGGACCTCATTCAAAGGCTTCCCCATCGTTGATTGACTGAATGAAAGTGGATAAGCCCTTTTCCTCTCTGAGAGAAGTTTTCTTGATCAGTAGTCCGTTCTACCTAAGCTGATTCTTTTCTTGGTTTCTCACCCCCCCCCCTCCTAACTTTCCCCCCCAAATATCGGAGGACTTTCTACCCAAGTTGAAGACCTCATTGTGCTCCTTTTTTCTGCCTTTACCCCCCCCCCTTCTCCTTCCTCCGGCGCGATCATCCCTTTTGGCGCGGACAAACTGTGTTTTTCTATTTTCCTCTTCCGCGTGAGTCATTCGTCCAGAGTTTTTTTTTTTCCCCAGCGCGTCTCTTTTTCCCTTCCCCCGGAGTGCTCATGTAGTGTGGTGGTCCAGAAGTATTTAGTGTGCCGTGTTTTTGCTGACGAGTTAGTGTTGTGACTGAGCAGGGTGTTTTACCAAACCCTAGTTTCTCCCCTTTTTTTATACGTCTCCCTCCTCTTAATTTTGAACTTCTTTCAGTCCCATTGCATTGAGGTGGTTGTCACGCCTTGTGCGCCGTCCTCTTCCTTCGTATCTCTGGCGCCCGCCTCAAAATCCCGAACGATCTTCTCTTTTTTTTTCGCCTTTGAGTCCCCCCCCCCCCTCATGCCCCGTATTCTGCTCTAAGTTGAATAACCTCCCGAGTTCCTCCCTTTTAGTGCCTGTTCCCCTTCTACTAGTCCAAATGCTTTCTCCTTCCAGTTTGTTTGTGGGTTCATACTTATCTCGATCCTCGTTCCTGGCATTCGAGTCAATCCCTCTCCCTCTCTATCCTTCGTCATTTAAAAAGAGATAGATTCAAGTTCCTTCCCTTTTCCCTCCGAAACCCGTGTCTAGAACGTGTTTGACACTATGGAGTAGTTTGCCTAAATCGACTCCCACTCCAAGGAAGGAAACTTCACCTTTTTTTCGCGAACCCTCTTTCCCTCCTTCCCCCCAGGTGGCTTTACCCCTCCTTCCCCCACTATCCACACCCACTTTTGTTTCATGTCCCCTACTGGTGATGGGGTTCCCCTCTTTTCTCTCTAGATTTTTTTTTTTATCTTACAAGCCAGTCCTCCCCTTCCTAAATTTCTCCCTTTTCTTTTTTCAGTCTGGCTTCCCTTTCCCTACCTCTATGAGACCGCATTTTCCTCCTTTTCCTCGTTGAGGGACACCCAGACCCTCACCAACGCTTGCCCTTTTGACACCAACCCCGTGCCGACTTATTTCCTTCCCCCCCCCCAATCTTGAGGGAAAGTTCTTTCCTCCTCCTCTTCTTTTCCTTCTGTTTTTTCTGCCTCACGGTGATAAGGTCCCCTAAAGAAGCACCTTTTCACGATTGACCTCCTTTCCCCTCCCCCCCCTTGGTGTCTCTTTTTAATAAAAATTTCTTGGGCTCTGCTACCCCCTCCTCAGAGATACCAGATAAGCGAGATCACCTCTTCTACCGTCCCTTGGAGACTAGTTCCTCTCTTCTCCGGGCTTCCGAATGATGACCCAGGTTTTTTTTCTTCCTTCATACTTTCCCCCCTCCTTTTCCCTTTGTTGTGAGAGACTATGAACTTGAGCTTCAATATGTTGATATAGACCCTTCCCCTTTCCTACTTTCTTTTTTTTTTTAGACTTTCTTGGGGACTCCCCTTTCTT
>Ga0179591_1240101_pt1 | contig 11007 bp, 9 predicted proteins | sample CZOMad2_1_08_16f_FD_182891 | JGI IMG/M metagenome (GOLD analysis project Ga0179591, IMG submission 182891) | Vadose zone soil fungal communities from Angelo Coast Range Reserve, California, USA - CZOMad2_1_08_16fungal (PacBio error correction) | ecosystem: Environmental > Terrestrial > Soil >... | reverse complement strand
GAATCTAATATGTTCCCGCTTAGGTGGATTAGTTCTCCCTTTGAAGACAAAGCGCAGCGGCGTTGAGCTAGGAATAGATTTCATAGAGTCTTACTTCTTTTTTTTTTCAAATACCCCTCTCCTCCCCATCTTCCTTCTTTCCGTTGCAAATAGATATCATGGACAAGAGCGATCCCCCCCCCCTTTGACGCTTAAATCCGGTCGGAACTTTAGCGGAATTTTTACGGGGCGACACTATGACAAGACCAAGAACGGGTAGCGAGAACAGGACACCCTTTCAGGGGTCCAACGTGGAATTGCTCACCCCCCCCACCCCCCCCCCCCCCCCCCAACGGAGAGGTGCCCTAAGACCATTTTTTTAACTCCTTTTTTCAGTTCCGTAGGATGTTTTCCTCTTTTCATCATGTAGTCCCTCCCTCTACCTCCCCAGCTGAGAGACTTCTTAAATACATTACCGTGACGTTCAGGCAAATATTTGAAGCACCCGGGAGTTCTCTTTTTTCTCTACCTTCCACCGGACGCCTCGAATGAGTTAGGGACTAGAATCCCTCCCTCCCCTACCTTGGCTTCCCATTTTCTTTTTCCAAGAATGCCGAATGCGCCATCCTTAACGAAGTCCGTCTTTGAATTTTTATTTTTCCCTGATTTTCCTCCCTTTTGATAGAGGTTTTTTACGGTCAGTTTTCTCCCCTCTTCTCCCTTCCTGAACTTTTTCCCCCTCCTTTTCTTTCCGCAAGGCGTCTCTGACGCTGTAGCAGACTTTCCACTGCCCTCAAGTCTCCCCCCTGATTCCCCCTTCTTTCGTGGCGCCCTCAAAGCACCTGTTATCATTCCTCCCCTAGCCTTTCCGTTTCAACGACCGGTGACCCCTCCCCCTGCTAAGGTAATTTCCCCCATCCAGCGGTCTTTAGGAGAGATTGCCTTCTCGTTCACTACCTCCCTAACCCCCCTTTTCTCTTTCCTTAGTCGCTGGCTTTCATCGGGATTTACTTTATGCTTCCCCAGACCTGTAACTCTCAGGATTTTTGTGCTACCGCAGTTTAGATGTTTGAAAGCCCGTTCTCTTCCCACTTCCCCTTCTCCACAACGCTACGTCGGACCAACGCCGTATCCTGCCCCCCTTTCTTTTTGACTCTTCTCCCCTTTTGCTGCTGCTAAGATCGGCTACACCCGATCTTCTTCCAGTCCTTTAACTCCCTTCCTCTTCAGGAAACGCGAGTCGCCCATCTGTTGAAAACCTCAATGAACCCCCTCTTTTTTCTTTTTTTTTTTTCAGCCAATTCCACGCAGCGACCTTTGAAGTCCTCATTCCCAAGTGTCTTCTGCGTTTCAAGAGTCCTCCCGTGAACATCGGCGCATTCCGGCGCCGGCAACTTCCCTTTTACTAGTCCACCCGTTATCCATTTCGGGTGGTGCCGATGTGCTAATCTTTCCTCCCTATTTATGTCCCCTTTCTCTTCTTCTTGGTTCGCAGCACCGATGGGAGGCAACCAGCTCTCACCCTATCTCCTTTCAGTTGTCCTACCGTACGTACCGGTCACAAGGTGGAACCCCCCAAGATTTTATGTTTTGTGTTGGCTTGGGTTTTTTGTTGTTTCTGGGAGCATCTCCATCTGCAGGCGTCTAGACAATATAGGACTCTTTTTTTTTTCCCTTTGCCACTCGGCACGCGGTAGAACACCTGAAATTTTTTTTCTTCGGGGATTCGCCCCCCCGTCTTAATCGGATGACGGCTTTTTCGATTTGTAGCACCATCTTTATCCCCCTTTTTGCTGAGCCGTTTCTCTCCACAGTGCGGATTATGCCGCCGCTCTTCAGCGCCCCATCACTGCACTTATCTCAATGTTCCCACTTTCCGCTCATGAATCGCATTGATTTTATTTTCTACACGCTGAAGATGCGCACTAGGTCTCCCCCTTTCCCCTTGAAGTATCTTTCTTTGATGACCTTTACAGTTCCCTCAAATGTTTCTTCGCCCGTAGAGACCTTCCTCCATTTCCGAATGCTCGGTATGGTTTACTCTTCTAGACTTCTCTTTCCCCCCCTTAAGAGGAAAAGCCTTCTGCTACGCCTCTTCGCTAGTTTTCCTCAGTGGGACCATACCGATAGTGGATATCTTTGGCGTGGAACCCGAACCTCAAAGAGTGAGTCCCCATCCATTCCCGCAATCATTTTTTTTTATCCCTCACCGTGATCTGGCTTAGTCGTTGAATCTGTGAGCTAGTCCCTCCCCCTTTTTTTTACCGCGATGGGAAATCAATTTGAGTCATGTGAGCTTATCCTATAAGTCCTTTAGTAACTTCTTCCTTTTCCTCCGCCCAGCTACAATAACAATAAAAAGTTCCTTCAATCCCTGATAGTCTGAAACACCACCCCCCCCCCCCCCCCCGAGTTTCTTCCTCATAAATAGCTGAACTCTCCCCCTCCTATAGTCAACGAACCCGCGGTCTACTATTATTTCTTCCGTTTCTTTTTGGCCCCTTAGACGATGAATAGGTGCCCAGGGCTTCCTAGTTTCCTATATTTTGTCACCCAATCCTCTTTTGGACTGAGATCCAGAAATCTTCAGGATCCAGGTCAAGTACAAGATAGCATCGGCTTTAACCTTCGTCCGTTTCCCTTACTGATCCTCTAAGTTTGTTCGACGACAACCTCCGGCTATCGACGAGGTCTCACCTTTCAACTTTTTCCGCCTGGGCCCGTGAAACGTCAAAAGCTTGCGGTCCATCCCTCTCTGTTTCCTTCCCCCACTTGACGAGATTGAGATCTATCTTAGCATACACTTTTGGTTGTTGGCGAGAGATCTCCTCTTCGTACGCGTCACCCTTATAGTCTCCCCCCGATTTTCTTATGTCCCTGGGAATTACTCGAAACGTCTTGGCTCTTTTCCAAAACCAAGGTCGTTTCCGAGAACCCCGTTCTCTACGCCGTAAGGTGTCTTCCCGACAAACCCCCGATCACCCGAGACTATCCTTTCCGAGCCGCCGGTTAGTGCCGCACCGTTTCTTCTCTTTTCCTTCATTGATCTACTCCCCTTTGTTCATCAGGCCCGAAACACTTGGTCAACATATTGTCCTCCTCCTGGATGAAAACATTAATAGAATATGGATCTCAAAAGTGAAGCCCTCAGCTCTGTTTAATTTGATTTAGTTCGATGATATAGAGAGCGCTAATTGCTCTTCTCTTCACCAGCTATGTCTGAGTCAGACAAAGGAGATACATTTCCATGAAATCGTCTGTGGGCTTGTATTTTAGGTTCTCCCTTTTCTGTCAGTCCGGAGACTTAAGAACTCTTTTTCTCTTTGTCTGCAAGACCTGCATTTCACTCGATGAGCTGGCACCCCCTCCAGGCGTACTTCCGGGAGGGCGGGCGAATTCAAGTTCTCTTCATCGACTATAGTCCCAGCTCCCTCCCTTCTACCTGATGGGAATGGCTTCCTATTGAAAGTCTCTTCCTCTTGAGTGCTCATTTATTCGCAACCTCTAAACTTTCAGTACCCGAATATCTCCCGGACATCTCAAGTATTCCTTCGCTATTTTCTTTCCGCCGCCGATAGAAGAGTGCGCCCTCCCGCCTTCCCGGACTCTCTTCCCGGTCGCTCTAATTAAAACTCCTTCCCGGCTTGCTCTTAAGTACTGAGTCCGACATTCATTCCCTTCCCCTGCGTGCGCGATCTCGCGGTCGGAAGGATTCAAGTCCAAGTCGTGTCCTTTGGGCTCGTCCCAAGTTCCCCCATCCTTTGAGACCTTTCTTCTTATTTTATGCCTCTCTTCGCCATAATGCGTATCGTTTCGATTTTTTTGGTCCGAAACTGACCAAAGATACAAATCTCAAGTCCTTTCCCGTATCCCTATTATTTTGAACCTTCGCTCTTTTGAAGAGGAGGGGGTAGAATGCTGTTTTTTTTGATCTCTTCCTTTCCGATATGCGTCCCCTCCCCCCCTCCCTGCCAGATGTTATTTCCCTCCCCCTGATTTGATTCCCTTTTGAATGCGCTTTAACTTCTAACTGTGAGAGACTTTAGATCGTTGACCTCCACTCCTTTGTCCCTCCCCCCCTCTACTCCTACCTTCAACTCCTCATATCGCACATGATGTTAAGCACATCTTGACTCCCACCCGAATGAGGATCCTCCTCCCGGTTTTTGTTTCTTTGGGTTGTCCCGCCATAATTTGAAGGTGAACTGACGCGGATGTTACATGCCATTCCCCCTGCCCACATCGGTGGTTTTTTCCTACATGCACTATTGGATGTCGCCTCACAGGTAAGGTCAGTCATTTCTTAAACCCTTGCTTTCTGGGCAACCCACGCTCTCCGCGAAGGCCCCCTCTCTTTTCCTGACCACCCTCTCCCCCCTCTTTCCCAGACCGGCCGACGATCTTTGTAGCTATCTGAATTCTGTTATAGGAATCCATTATCTTCGTTATTTTCTAAAGAACTCTTTTGTTATCCGGAGTTTTCCTCCAACCTTAGAGTTTTTTCCTCCTTTGTTAGCGCTTGCGGTCGCGTGTCAAAATCTGATGCTTCCCCCCCCCAAAACTCAGTATCATTCCAGAATTGATTATCAGAAAGTTCTATCCCCGCGTCAAATCCCAAGAGACCTTCATGAAGTTTCCCCTTTTCTTTTGATTTCTGTCGCCCCTCTGCTATAAACCCGATTTCGGTCGTAACCTATTAAAGGCTTTGTTACACACAACAAGACTTCCCCCATTCTTACGTCCTTCTCCCAGAGGCCGATTGCTTTCGCCGCGCTACCTGAGATTTCCCCCTCGTTGATATCTCTTTCTGGCGTTTCCTATGTCACAGAGACTTTGCTTCCTGTACCATCTTTCCCTTCTTGAAGTTTTGCGTTTCTCTGACCCCAACGACACCATCGCCCATGACCGATTGTCGAGAACGTCCTTCCAACTCTGAAACCCGACAAAGATCAATCGTGTGGAGGATGTTGACGTTTTCCTCTTTACAGCTTACCATTCCGGTGCCTTCCCTTTTGATGTCTTTTTACTCCTTCCGACACGAGCGGCGACAATTCGCTTTTTTCCCTTGAGGCTCTCACTTCATTGTTGGGACCCCAACCGGTGATGTCTCCAAGAGTCTCCGTAGATCGCTTATAATTAAACCGCCGTTTCCCAAGGAATGAGTTTTTTAGATTTTCCCCTTCTTGCCGTCAGTTATTCTTCCCCCCTCTTTATAGATCCAATTTCGTGCTTGTAATTATACCCCCTTCCACTCTGGTGTTACAAAAGGTTGCGCTTTCTTTAAGACTCTCTTTTCCTTATCATTGGTCCACTCTCTCTTTCCCTGATTAAGGCGATTGACCGAAGCGAATCTTTATGCCCTTTTCTAACCATTTCCTAAGCAAGACTCTTATTTCAATCCATCTTTTCGTCCATTCAGCTGTAGTTTTCTTATCCGGGCTTCAGATCAGATCCCTCCTTTCCTTTCCTTGTTTCTCTTCTTGTAATACTAATGTTTTTTTTTGACGATGATGTCAATTCCTATATGTCGAGGGAGAGGTCGGCAGCTCCTCAATCGCATTTTTTCCTCCCTTTCCTTCCGTCCAAATTCTCCCCCCCCCTCCTTTTTTTTCCTCTCTTTCGGAGCAACTCGCAGACTTAACTACCACATGCGTTTCCGTGGCAATGCTCCTGTGACCGACTCTCTCTCCTTCCCCCCCCAATCTATTTTAGATCAAAGCTTTTTCTCCATTCGCGAGCGCGCCATCTTGGAGCACTCTCTGACCCACGCAAGCCCCTTTGATCGATCGCTGAGGTTACACATTCTTTTCACTGGGGGAACTTTTCCTCAGTCCCCCTCTGCGATTTTTCTCTCTTTGGGAAACGAAGGAACGATATGAGCTCCTTGTTCTTTGTCCGCCCTTAATCAAAGTGCTCGAACTTTGAATTCTTTTCTGATACTCCCCCGCCCCCCTCGCTCCTTTTTCGTAGTGCTCAGTCGACCTTCGCATGTTAAGAACCAACTCCCTCCCATTGCACCTCACCCATTTCCCCCTTGTCCTCAGGAATGCAGACCCCTGCGCCTCCCCTGCGGTCCCACCCCTCTCTTTGATATGTTTCTTTACCTCTTTTTTTCCTCCGTTATCAGTCGGGTATCTTGCGATTGTGATCTTTCTTTGCTTCCCCCTTCTTCGCAATTCGCCCGTGTGACGACTTCGAAAGGTCACGTCCCTTATTCCGATTTCATCCCCAGTAAAGCGAGCCCCTGGTCCCAACCCGCTTCTCCAAGCAACGACTCGGTGAGTCTTTTCAGCCAGATTCTGCGATTGTCACCGTTTACTCGCGTCGCCCTTAATAGACAACTCCCTCTTTTTTTGATCATATTGTGAGTCGATCTTCGGGACCCCTAAAGTCATAACCTGTTAATGTACGTCGCTGGCTTACTATTGTATTATTTTCGCGCCGTTGCGAACACCCACCCATGGAATTGATCCTTTTCCTTTTTGAATTTTCTATCCAGCACACGTGCTCACTCTTCCCCCTTTCAAACCAACGCTACGGTGGCCGTTGAAAAAGCTCTCCCTCTACTCGGAGCTCAGTAATCCGCTTCAATGCTTCCTCTACTAATATTCTACACCCAATTCGCTTTGTTTTAACACTAGATTTGTTGATAAAAAGCGGGTCCTTCCGCCCCCTTTTGGTCACTAATGTGTAAACCATTTCTTCCCCCAATTCGCCTGCTTCCTTTACCGGGCTTTCCTACCAAAAGTGCACGTAGGCTGTTGCCGGTTTAATGACATTTTTCAATCCAGGAGCACTTCCTGCCGACATTCTCAGCTACACCGTAGGTGGTGTGTTTGGGTGTTTCTGTCTTTCCATTTCTCCTCGTTTATTATACTCATGTGTCTTCCCTCCATGTTTATCCTAAATATACTTTCCTGATGAGGTTTTTTCTCCCCCCCCCGAACCTTGATGGCGTGTCACCCACCTTTTCTAACAGCCTTTACGAACACGGAAGGACCCCTTTCCTTCCCTGGAAATCTTAGGCGCTCACATAGCGGTTCTATACCACCGGACTCCCTTTTGGCGGAGGACCCGCGGTCGAAAACAGACACCCCTTTTCCCCCTTTTTTTCAGTAAGTCTCTTCCACCTAATCCTGGACGATGACAACTGTCTTTTAAGCTTTTTTCTCCCTTATTTTTGTATCAATTTCCTTTTCTCCTTTTGGCGACAGATTACGGCATTATTTGGACCTAAGATTGCCCGCGAAACTCACGCACGTATCTAAGCTTTCTTGCCCGACGAGCTCCATTCGATAAGCGACCCCCCGGTATCCGTCCACTAATGATAGGACCTCTCTGGGAGGTCCAGTTTCGATCCGTTTTTCATCAGCGACTTCCTCACGAGTTATGATGAACCGATCTACCGAAGATCTTCTCCTTCTTTTTCCTTGAATCAGGTATGGGTGGCAATCAGAGCTAGTAGGACTTTTTCCACCCACATCCAATATATCAAATAAAGATGGATGTATTCGTCTATAGTTTTTACGCCGTGGGAACATCTTCTCTCCTTTTTTTCTTTCGGAGCTGGAACACCCCCGCACCTTCCTGCTCCCTCTAGCAGAACTGCTCCAAATGTCTTCAGCCCACGAGTATGGACCTTTCTCTCTTATAGTGATTTTCTCCTACCTCACTGAAGTCCGCCGTCAGGCCATAAGGTTTCCTTCTTCTTTAGAGTCCTTACTCTTCGAGTGCTGTTTGTTCGATGAAGTAGAAGCAAGCCTCCCATACCCCTTCACCCCTTTTGGACTGTCCTTACCTCCGGCCTGCAAATTTTGCTGACGGACTCAATCTATTCAATCACGCCCACTTTTATATCACCCTTTTCTCTCTCCTATGCGTTCTTTTTTTCCCTAGACGATGAATAGGGAAGCCTGCGCAGGTTTACTCTCTCCCCCCCTCTCGGGGGAGTTCCCTTCCTTTTCTTTTAATGTCTATTACCGGCTCACCGTCCCTCCCTCTTAATACGGTTCCTTTTGTGCCCCGGGCCCGAACCTTCGAGTTTTTCCTTCTGTATTCACTTGAATGAGCCGATAATTTCGTCGGAATCCCCCCCCCCTTTCCTGATTTACTAGGACCTTTTCTCTAATGAATTTTTCCGTCGACCATCTGGCAGCGTACCTTTTCCCCTCCCAAAATCCTTTCTGGGTCCTCGAGGTTTGAAAAGTTGCCGCGGACGAGATGGAGATTTTTTTCTCTGTTTTTTAGAGATCTTAACCCCCTTTCCCTATCTTTACAACTACCTCTGCTTAAAGCGTTTGCGGTCCCCTTCACCAAGCCTTTTCGGCGCGTACAAAATTTCCCTGGTAGTGCTCTCCCCCCCCTGACAACTCCTTGAAATTCTTTCCCTCCCTAACCCCAACACTCTCTTTCATTCAGGAGCCGACGATTCTCCGGTTAACTCCTCACATTGCTCATCGTTCCTTCCTGCTCATGTAAATTTCACATGTCCCCTTTCCAGCAAATCTCTTCAAATCCCCCTTATCAGTCAACGTTATTCATCTTCGAATACCCTTTACTCCTTTCCCCCCTCTCTTGAGAAAGGTGTCGTGACTATCGGATCTTCTTCTTACAGCTATGGATGAGTTAAAGGCGCCTAATATTCATGACGGTCTATTTTCTTCTGGGCCGTTTCTGTCCCTACCGGCATCCGACATGAGAGACGAAGATGCGTTCCCCCTCCCCAACTAACTAGTTCACCCCTTCTGGATCCCGGTGAGGAAGTGATTAGCCCTCTCCAGACCTTTCTCCCCTCTCTTAACTAGACGTAGGACATTTTTTCCAGTTTCTTTTCCTCCCTCAATGATGGTGTTGAATGGATTACTAGAAATCCGCGCATGAGTTTTTTTCCCTTAATCCGCATCCCCCTTCTCCTGGTCAAACCTTAAGTCCTTTTCACCTACCCTTCCCCTTTTTAACGAGGTCTTTGATTCTGTGGAACCGCCTACTCTCCAGAGGCCCCTGCCCTAGCCGAGGAATCTTGCCTTCCCTTCTTTCTTCCCCACCGCCCTCCCTTTTCTTTTGAGGGGCTACTTCGTTTAAAGGTCTGCCTTTGGCCCCGCTCTCACTTACGATAGCGGAAATTGTTTTTCCCTCTTCCTTCTCGCCTTAACGTCGCCTCCGTGCTCGTCTAAAGTTAACCCTCCATGTTTATCCTATCAGTGTGATTTCTGGATACGAGCGTTGCGGCCATCCTTTTACAGGCCTAGTGTTTCCCCGGCTCGCACGTTTATCTACCCTCTTTTCGAACCCTTCCCCAGCCAGGTTCCCTCTTTTGTTTTTTTCCACCCCGTAGGCTTGGCAGGGAGCCGACTTCTTGTGGTCTTTTTTTTTTTTTCTCGTGGTTCCGCGTTGGAAGGGCTCCGCTCAAAACTGTAATCGATGTACTCTAAGACTCTTATGACGCTAAGGATTGTTTCCCCCTTTCCCTTTAGTCCCTTGTTACCTCTTTCTTCCCCCCCTGTGTTACGCGATTTTTAGTGTTGACCTCCATCAAGGCTTTTGAGAACCCTGAATCGCCGACCTTTACCAGTAATCCGAGGCAACGTTGGTAATGCATCTTTTATAACCCCCCCCCCCCCCCTTAGAAATGGAATCAGAAGATTGTGATCCCTTTCCCTTCCTGCCTGTGCCCGAATTTGCCCCTCTTAAACTTCCCTTTCCCCCCCCCCCCCAGGAGCACCCTACCCAGACACTTCCCATTTTTTTCTGTCCGTTTTAAGGTCAGTCGAATTGCTCATGCTTGTGTTCAATCTTGTTCCACCCGATTGGCCGCCCCGCTCCCATTCCTTTTTCCGTCCTCCCAACCAGATCCTCACGCGGCAAGCCTTCCCCTCCTCATGGGGTAGCCTATTCGGGAGGCGGCAGGTCAGTTTTGGCGCAAGGCTTAGTCCGGCGGATTACAGAACTTTTTCCGTTTCTTACGAGGCTTCCTCCCCCTCAGGTTTGACGTTCTCGTGAGGTGCGTCCGAAAAGTCTTCCCCTCTTTCTTTCTCCTTCACTGATAGGCCATGCGGCAGAGGCGCATCCCCTATTACTCCCCTCTCCTCATGCAGCAATTGTTATTTATTAGCCCTCCCTCCTCCCCCCCAGTTAAAATATCTTTTATCCCAGCTGTAGTTACAGGATCAGCGTTTCATTGAATTTCTTTCACCACTCCCTTCCCCAGATCGTCGGTGATCGAGGGCTTCTTTTCTCCTTCCTGTCGATTGGGCCCTTTTGCTGAAGCGCTCTTCTTCGACTCTTTCACCCTTTCTCTCCCAGTCATTTAGTCTTCCCAAATTCGTTCCCACTTGTTGAAGGTCTCCTAGGTCATGTCCCCGGTCCGACCCAGTCACCATCGCGGATTTACCGACTGAGCTATTCTTCCCCTGTAACCTCCCCCCAGTCTACCTCTCCATTTCCCGTCGGAGAGGCGCACTGGTCGTGCCTTTCTGTCTAGCCCCAATTCTGTTTCTCTTTGTTGTCTGGAGAGGGTGCCTTTGTCTGCTGACCCCCCCCCCCACGTTTTTTGTTCCCAAAACTTCGCTTTTTTCGGGCCTAGTCGGTCTGCAAATCCAGGTTGCGTTCAAACAGATTTCCCCTCAACGTCACGTTTGAAGATGGTTACGGTAAGGATCTCTATGGTTTTGTTTGAGTAAAGTTTGATTAGAAAAGTTCAATCCGTCTTTCTGGTAGACCGTTCACCCTCTCTTCCTATGTTCGTAGTCACCGGAATACCCTCGGTCATTGTTTTCCCTATTTGAAGGAGCGCTTCCGAGTAGTCCACCTTTTTGGCTAGATTTTTTACCAGTATAGTGTGGCCATTCTCATTAATTCCGCTTCGTCCACCGTTTCTCATTTCATTCAGTTATTAGCTTTTCAAATTTGCTCCGAAGACCCATTCCCGATGAAAGCTATTTTGCTTTTGAGACCGTTTCCCCCACTGAACGATTTTCTCTTTTATTCCTCGTTCCCTTTGATCGATACCGCAGGCCGGGATTTCGGTTC
>Ga0179591_1369434_pt1 | contig 11008 bp, 13 predicted proteins | sample CZOMad2_1_08_16f_FD_182891 | JGI IMG/M metagenome (GOLD analysis project Ga0179591, IMG submission 182891) | Vadose zone soil fungal communities from Angelo Coast Range Reserve, California, USA - CZOMad2_1_08_16fungal (PacBio error correction) | ecosystem: Environmental > Terrestrial > Soil >... | reverse complement strand
GTAAAAGTGTCCCTCCTAGGCCTCTGATTTAGTCAACCTTCGGCAGGTCAGCTTATCTTGCGAAAGGGGCGAGTCAGTCGCCTTTCCTTTTTTGGTTCTTTGCGGCGTTTGCTAAGTTTCTGTCTGATCCGGGTATTTTTTTTTGCCTATCGGGTCGCCTGATTGGATATTATCCCTCCCTCTGCTTCCAATCCTTGTCCGCGGAAGCTATTTTCTTTTGGTAGGCTCCTCCTCTTACTCGTGCGTCAGTGCGACTCTCCCATTCTCGTGTCTTTTCCCTCCCACCCCTTCTAGCCTTGTCTTTCGCCGCCCCGTTCCCTGCCGGCCCGTTCCAACACCAAGGCAGCTGTCTTTCTCGGTAGGAGCTCCGAACCCCCTGCTGGAAGCTTTGCTCGATTCCTGCCCTCCTCCTCCTGTTCGGGCTTTTCCCGAAACACTCCGCCAGTACCTTTTGTAAAAACCCCTCGTCCAGTTAAATGCCCTCCCCACCGCAGGCGGTTTCGTCACATGATACGTTCCCCCCCCCCCCTGAGTCTTCTCTGCTTGTCAGTCCCCCCCCCTTCCCCCCTGGGGGGGTTGATGCCAACAGGGCTTCACAGTCCCTTTTTCCATTCCAAACCTCGCATTATGTACAGTCCAACCCCCCTTTCAGCTGTTGTAGTGCTCCGTGTTGATGCCCCCCGAGACCCGCCCTGCCAACCCACCTTCGGTTTTTTGCCACGAGCCAGAGTAGCCTTTTTCTGAGTTAGATCGTGACGTCCACCTCGTCATCCGCCCGCACCACTCGGTCGATCTTGCCCCCTGAATCTCTAAGGGGCCTGCCCCTCCAGCCTCACCACCCCCTCCCTTGGGGTCTCGCCCCTAACCAGACTCAACAGAGCAGATCTCTCATTTTTTAAAGATGGCTCATACCCAACCCAAGAATTCCAACATCCTGGAGTGCGAAACCCCTTTCTGTCTGGCGGGGTTGTTTTTTTTTTTTTTTGGTTTTTTTTTTTTTTTTTTTCTGCTCCTTACATCTCCATTTTCCTTTCCCCCTCCAAGCCCCCCCCTTCACCCTTGAACGGAGGGACCTTTCTTCACTTTTTTCGCGTATCCACACGTACTTCCTACCCCAAGTTTTTTTCAATCCCCTACCTCCCCCTGCTCGTACCATTTTTTCACCCCGTTAGCAATCCCTTTCCTATTAACCCTCGTCCTCCCCTCCAGCACCGTCTGAAACACTCGGTCCTTGTCCCCCCTAGCCATACCCACGACCAAAGCCCCACTCCCCCCTTTTTTTTTGATTAGCGAAAACAGACACTCGAGGCCCCTCTCCCCCCTTTGATTTGGTTTCTTGCTTTTTTCCTCCAGCGTCCAAATATTCCCCCCTGCGCTCAATCACCCCTCGTCCTGGGACAAACCCCCCTGGAGGGTCTTACAAGAAGTCCACCAACGTTTTTTTAGCCTTTTTTCCCGTCCCCCCCAGGACGTTTTTTCCCGCCTTTTAGTTGCTGTAGGTACTTTTTCGCGTGAGAAGAGTTACGATGTCCCTCCTTGACCGGACCCCCCTTGTGGAGGTCCTTGCTCTGTTATTACTTTTCCCCCCCTCCCTGGCCCTGCATCAGTGGTTCCTTTCTGAGCTGTCTAATTCCCCGTTTCGTTTCTAATAGAAAAACCCCCATTTCTGTTGGCAAGTTCCTATAGCTTCTCCTTTTTTGTGTGTTTCCCCTCCTCCCGAGGGCCTTTAGTCCTTTCGCCCTGGCTTCCCTTGGCTTTGTGTCTTCTCTTTAGGGACGGGGATTCTGTTCTTCAAGCGGTGAGGAGCTATCTTTGTCCCCCTCTGGTTTCTTTCTCTTTTCGTGAAGTCTTTTTTTTCTTTTCCCCCCTTCTTGAAGTGCCTTTCGGGTTCCAGGGACCGTTTGTTTTTTTCAGGGGCCCTGAACTGGACTGCTCCTTTCCTTCGCTCTGGATTTTCCTTCCTCGTCGTTAGCCCGACCCCCTGTCGTCCGGGGTATGTTCCTCTTTTTGACAGAACCTCATCAATTATCTTGCTTTACCTTTTCCTATTCTCCCCCTGCCCACGCCCCATTCCGGCGCTTTTCTTGTTTCAGTACCCAGTCCGGTTTCATTGTACATCCCCCAGAGAAGTCCCGCCTTTTGGAACCCCTGTTCTGTAATCTTTTTTCGTACCTCCCCGGCGGGTTTTTTCCCTTTTTCTCCCCCTTTTCCAGGAGGAATTTCCCCTTTGATAGACCCCCATCGAGGCTCGTACTATCCCCCTGAGTCCCTTATTTTTTCTGTTTTTGGGCCTCGTTCACTTGGCCCGCTCTTGTGACAGGTTCCCCTTGATTCCCATTCACCCCCAACGTGTTTCCCTTTCCCCCCCTTTTATTTCCCACACGTGTCAGGTTGGTTTTTCATCATCCTCTGCTCCTCCCCCACCTGTAAGGTGAACGCCTTACCAAGACCCCCTTCCTGTTTTGTTTCCCCCCATGGGCCAGTGAACTTCGTTTTCCCCCCCCGTAGTAGGGCCGGGATTGGTTGGGTTTCCCTGGTGGCCTTTGCCCCCCCCCAAGAAACTCATGACTCTACCCCAAGTTTTCAATAGTCCGTCTTGTTTGCTCACATTGCGGTTTGCCGGGTCCCGTTGCGGCCTTGAACCTCCCTACCCCCCTGGCCTTTTGTAATTATCAATTTCGCTTTCACTTTTCCTATTCTTGAAGTCTCTAAGTGGGGTCCAGTGCACACCTCCTTGGGAGATCCTTCACCCCTTCGCGCCCTTTGTCCTGAGCCCTTTTACTTACCGCATCCTTTTTCTTCCCCCCTCTGTTTGCTTTCCGTCCCCCTGTGACCTCCAGTGCCCGAAGGATCTGAGCCCCTCTCTTTACGGCGGGTTTTCTGTTTCAGTCCTTCCTTTTCCACTCATCCCCTGCCTCCTCCGTTCAAACCATCGTGCCGCCTGACGCGCGCTGCCCCCTTCAAAACCACCCCTCTCCCCCCCATTTCCTGGCTTTTCTTGTTTTTTTGCCCTGTGGCCCCCCTTCTCGGTAACGGTGACGTTTCCCAAGCGATCCGGCCCCATCTTTTTTTTTTTTTTTTCGTTTCACCCTTTCCGAGAACATGTCCCCAGCCTTACGACGGCGCCCTGCCACCCCAGTCCCTCCGACCCCCCTTTCTGGAGGCCATTTTTCCTCCCCTACGACTCTCGACCCACGTTAGCCCCTTTTCTCTGCCTTCTCTTCTCTCTTGTGTTCATAAATACCCTTTTGTGAGGATTTTGTTGCAGCTCACTTTGCAGGGTCCTCCTGACTTTTTTTGTTCGAAACGTCGAGAATTCGGTGTACCCTTCCCAACCATGACGGGGTGGGCCCGTTGGGCGGGGGCTTTTGCTCCGTACTTGGTAGTTACCTTGCTCATATGGTATCTGAGTTCTAGTTCCGTCATGAGTACGACTGTTCTTCTCCAAGATTCCCCTTTCCCGAATGCCCATTAAACCGCTGCCCGGACTGTTTTCGTGTGTGCATTGGTTTTTCACTGTATTTCTTTTGCGGTTCCCGTTTTTTTTTTGGGATTTTGGTCCCTTTTGAATTTTCCCCGTCTTCAGGGTCATACGTCCCCCCTGGATGGCTTTGGGCCCTTGCATGCCCCATGCGACTCTATAGGACCCCTCTCTTGACTATAACTGTTCCTTTCCTTGACGTTCTTCTCCCATTTAACCGGGGGCGGGCTCAGAATTCTTCTCGGCAACTCCCATCCCCAAGTGATGTTCGGTTCGTCCGTTCTCTTCAGTTCGCCTCCTGTTTTTTGAGTCCAAACCCCCCCTCTTTGTTTGTGGTACTCCACCCCTTGTCTTTGGGTACCTGAAACATCCCCTCGTTTGGCTCGACGATACAGCCGTTGCCCGTTCTGCGTATTTTCCGTTTTTTCGAGGGAGTGTTAGAACCGTTCTCTTTATCCACTCCGCTGCTCTTCCCCCGTGGTGTGTCTGGAGACCTTTAGTGTTGGTGAGGTCCCCGGGACCACGGAACACCCAATGTGCTCCACCGGCGTCCCTCTTTTGATTCCTTTTAGGCTTCCCCCTCGGGCTTGCCCCCAGTGCACACTTGAATGGTTTCTCGGTTCTGCTTGTAATTTCCCCTTGGAGTACTGCTAAAGGCTGGTGTCCCCCCCCCGCCTTGTCCACGTTATACTTTGGCCATGGATGTAAACGTTGAGGGTCCGCACCACGTTTATTGTCAAAAGATCCGTTCATCCCCTGCTGTTCCCATTTTCGCCCCCCCCCCCTACGCAGAGCTGATGTACTTAGAAGATAGATTTCTTCCCCTAATTTGTTTGCTGGGTCACCACAGTGGCCCTGCACCTGGTCTCCGTTACAAGTAAGGGCGTTGTTTAACCCCCTCCCCCCCCCTTTTCCTAACGGCGGTTTCCTGCCGCGACTTGAGTGGAATGCTCCTCTGGTTTTTTTTTCTCGCCTCCCCCGGATTTTCGGGGAACTAGTCTGAAGTTGGGCCAGCCCGGCTTTCCTGGAAGAGGACACTGTCTGCGCTGATAGTGGTTCTTTTTTTTATTTAGGCAACCCCCCCTTTCCGTTGCAAGTTTGTGCCCCCGCTTCCTCGCCAAACCTAGTACGAGGAGTTGTACCTTCTCAAGACACCCATGGTTTTGTGCCCCTTGGAACGGCTGATGGAATTCCCTTTTTCGATTAGTTTGCTTTCACGTTTAAACTCGCTCTGAAACTTAGTATTGGACTCCCCAACTCTAGGTTTGTCTGCTTCCAGTTGATGCCATCCCCGCCGTCGCAATTTTCCCCTTGCGAGATTCTCCCCCTTACCCTTTGTCCCTAGTGACCACTAGTGTTTGACCACCCCCCCCAGTTCCCCCAAGTCTGACCCTCGATTTTAATTTTCTTTTCCCGTGGTTTCGGTTCGGTTCCTTTTCCCACAGGTATTCTATCTCACGGAAAAGCGCCCCCCCTTTTTTGTTTCACCACGGGTTTTTTGGGGGGCAACATCTGGTCCGGACGGCCCCATGCCTTGTTTTCGGCGGAGTGTCCCCTTTTCTTCTATGGACGTGGGCCTTTTCCCCTACCCACTCGTGGTTCCCCGTCTGTTTTCCCACCATGTCCCTCCTCCTGTGGAATTTGTCACGACACCTTTGTTTTTATCAGCAAGGTTTTCTTTGCTTGGTTTTTGCGACCTTTTCTCCTGTTTCCTAACAGCTGAGAGAATCCCGTGAAATTTTTTTTGTTTTCCTTTTTCCGGTCCCCCTGCAGCTTCCTTTTGTTTGATGGGGGCGTTAGGCCTTTTCGTTTTTCGATGGTACGATTCGGTCCGGGTTGGAGAAGTTTCCTTGTTTCTTCGCCTACGAGAACTCCTCATTTTATCTACCGGTGAGGAGAGTTTTGTTGAGTCCCCCCTTGTTTACCCCAGGGGTTTGGTGCGTGTTCTTTGGGGGATTTTCCCCCTTTCGTTTGTGTTCCGGGTCGGAAATGCTTCTTTTTTGATCATCGTCGAGTCGGTTTATTCCTTGTTGGTGTGGCTTACTGCCTTTTGCGGTGTGTCGATGGACCTTCGTCGGTTTCCTTTTTAGTTTTCTTATCTACACCCCTGGGTCCCCGTATGAGAGGGTTTGCATTCTTTTTCCTGCCCTCGTTTATGAGACTAGCCTGTAGAGTTCGTCTTTTCCATTTTTTTCAGATCGGCCACGGCATCGCTTATGGTCTTGCCGAGGTGATGAAGTCATGTTATCTGAGGCGGCTCTTGTGAGCTTCTGCCGCTGTTTCCCGCGTCCCATGACTGCTTCCCTCCCGTGTCTAGATTCTTGAGAATAGGACGAAAGTCATTTCTTTTTTTGTGTCTTTTGGCCCCCCTTTTCTTTGTTTGTTGTCGAGCGGCGTTCGTGGTTCGTTCTGTCTCTTAGTAAAGCTTCGACCCCAGTTTCTTTGGCCGAGATTTGAGGGACTGCCCCCTTATTTCGTTCTCAGCGACTTTGGGTCCTGTCGTCCTTCTCGGGGAAATGTGCCTCTGGCCTTTTCTTGTTAAGTTCCTGTTATAGATTCTTGTTTGGGTTTTTTTCCTTCATAGTCACTTTCCTCAAGCCAATCCCTATTGGATGAAACTGCCCGCTTTTTAGGATTTTTGTTTTGCCCGGATGATTTGGGACGGGGCGGTGATGGCCAAAAGTTTTCCTCTTCCCCTTCGACGCGCACCCTAGCTCATCTTTTTTTTGCATTAGGGCCTCCGAAGGGTCCCTCCTTCCTCGGTCTCGTCGGAGGAAACGTTTTCTTGCCTGTGTATCGTTGGCTGTTGTTAGGGGCCCGAGCAGATTCTGGATCGAACTGTCTTCCGGCCTCTTATTTCAAAGGGAGGAGGTTATTCTTTCCTTTCCTTCATAGTGTTGTTGTTTTTGTTTTGAGTCCGTTTTATAACATTTTTTTCCCCCCTCGGGTTACCGCCCGCTTCGCTTCCCGATTTTTCCCCCACCTTTTGTCTTGCCTCTCCTCAAATTCAGCGCCTGATCGACAGCTTCTTTTGCCGCGAACCCCCACCCCCTTGCGTGCGTTCGTTGTCGGCAGCCGGCGTTGAGGGACGTTTTTTTTTGGATTCTCTTGTTTTCCTACGGACTGTCCTGATCCCCTTTTTTGACACCCCCTCCCACGTCCGCCCAAGATAATTTGGTAACCCCCACCCATGAGTCCCCGCCCGACCAGGATTTAACGAGTTTCGTCATTACCGCCTAACAATTTTTTGTGTTTCAGTTTCACTCCCCCTCTAGGCCAAACGTGGACCTAAGCTCCTTGTAATTTCCATGCCCCTTCAGATGTGGCAGTCCATCCAGCCTATCCCCTATCTTGGGCTTGTTTTCGTGTTTTTCCTTTCCCTAGAGAGTTACCCTTTTTAACAACCTTGGCCGGCGTCTTGAAGTTTAACTTGGTCTCCCTTGTTCTCATCCTACCCGTTTTTTAACGTCACCCCCTGCGCCACTTTCCTCCTATACCCCCTAGAGTGTCTTTTTTGTGCTACAGCAACTCCAGACAGACCCAAGAAAAACCCCTTCATTTATCGCCATGAAATCCACTCCTCACCCCTGTCGTCTCCTTCATGCAGTATTCAGGTGTCAAAAAGCTCCCCAAGCCGTACCAGTAATCGGCTGCTCCCAACAATGTGTAGGGGGGGCCTGGCCCCGCGTACAAACCCGCCAATCCCAGTACCACTGGAAAGTCGAGCCGTTCCCCTTTTGACTCGCTTGACTTTTGACCTTCTGGCCTAATAAAATCTAGATGTTCTTCAACGACCCCAATTTTTGTAACCCCAACCCCCAACTTGTCCACTCCCTGTTCCCCCCCGCTTTTCCTCCACACCCGTGTGAAGCCTTTAGACAAGTCTAGGATCCTCCTCCCGAGTCAACCCCCCATCTAAGGAAATATCTTTATTTGCAATCGAAGCCAGTCCGTACCCCCCCTGTGTCCGCCACGGAGATATCAGCAAACTTTCATGCTCCCTGTCAAGGTCTTCTGTTCCCATTAGTTCTTTCCTACTGCGCCCCCCCCCCCACATTACAGGGACAAGATGCCTCAAATTTTTTCCCTTGTCAGACCCAGGAGAACCCCAACCTTTTATCCATTGTCCCTCACACATGTCGTTTCCTTAAAAGGACCTTTTTTGACCTCGATTTTATTGTCAGTGCTAAGAGGTGCCCTGACTCTTTCCAACTTTTTCCTTTTCCCTAGGATTCCGTTTTTTATTTCATAGATGGATTTGCCCCCCCCCGTGTTAGCTGCCTTCCCCCGTTCTTGCAGTCGCGTTTTTTTTTTTTTGATCTTTTGACACCCCTTTCTTCCATAGACGAACCCCCTTTCTCCTTAACTCTGGGTAGACTTGCATTTTTGTTTTCTTTACGTTCCCTATGCCTTCTAGTCACGGATGATCATTCCGGCTCTGTTTTCTCTCTTATTGAATATGCTGTTAACCCGATCCCCCCTTCAGTTGAGGAGTTCCTCTGCAACACCATCTACCTGGCCGTTATAGGTCTCTTTCCTGTATATGAACCTTATTCCTCTTCTAAAGACCGTGTCTTTTGCCCCCCAGGCCCATTGCCCCCAAATTCTGATTGAGCTCCTTTTTGTCGTCTATTGCTCTGAGATTCGGAGTTGGCATCCACTCCCCACTTCTTTTTTTAAGACTTGACCGTGCCCACTTACTCGGTTTACTCTTGCTCTCTCACATCCCGCAAGGCCTTTTTCTCTTTAAGACCTTTTAGGGAGCGCCCCCGAACTTTTATTGCAGTTTAATCGGCGTGTTCTGGGGGAAAACTCCTGTTTCTCCTTTGGGTTTCCACGATGTCTTTTTGTTCCCCCCTCCTGTTCCAGTGAGAAATTTTGGGGTATCCCGTCACACTATTTGAGAGCGGCACTTGTGCCCCCGTCTTTTCTATTTCCTCCTTTTCCTGGGGGGCCCGAACCTTTTTTTTTCTTTGTGACATCCATTTTCTGTCTCCCCCCCTCAAAGGTTCCTCCTTATATCCAGGACACAGGAAGCCTGTTCCTTTGCCCTAAATTCCCTTTCCATGTAACCGAGTCCAACTTCCCCCTTGCCGTTTTTGGTTGTTGTGACCTGGTCAATTTCTTCCACTTCTCCTCCTGTTCGTTGCGGACTTTTACTGTTTTCTGGTGTACCCTCCCTGTGCCCCTTCTCCACCCCGGGGTTGACAACAACCTAAGCCCGGCTTCCTGAAATGTCTTTCCTGTTGGACAGGAGACTTCCACTCGACCCTTTTCCACGTCAATTTTCCCCATCCTTTTCCTCACAAATTTGATGACTATTATGATCTCTTTACGGTTGAGTAGAACCTCCCGTATTGTTCCCCCTGTTGCGCCAACCCCTAAACCCCAGTCCCGGCAGGAGGACTGACGCCTCCTTTTTTTTGAGTCCCCCTCTTCTTTGTCTGCTTTACCTCCACCAACCGTCACTTTATCCCCTCAAGTACTTTTCATTCGAAGAGCTTTTTCGCTTTGTAATGTTCGGGCCTCCCATTAACCGGCCCTGCATGAACTCCTCCGTTTTCGTTCAAAACATTGCCAATCCTCTCGCCCGCCTCCCCACTTGAAAAAATTCCCCTACCTTTCCACAATGAGTCTTTTTGCTCTGAACGATCTTTTTCTTTAGTGTTTCTCGGACAGGCGCTGTCCCATATCTATAACTTACCCGTTGGTTTTTCCTGTTCGGAGTTTTTTAAAAGAAAATGGCCCCCTCTACTGTCTGGTCTCTTTTCCTCTCCCCCCCCCGTGAGGGTTCTTTGAAACCAATAAAACTCCCCCTTCTACTCACTTTCTTCCTCTTTTCGTTTATTCCCCCCCCTCCCTTTTTGGTTTTTAGAAGAACTTGTTTATTCCATCTCTTTCGAACGTTACCTGTCTCTTTGATTCTCTGTTTAGAGCCCCCCCCCCCCCATGGCGTCGCCCCCCTTTAGGAGGGCTTGTCTTCCTTGACTACTTGGTCCCCTTTTTCATAGTTTCTTCTATTACTAAATTGCCCTCCGTTCGGATTTGCTCAAAGGGGTCCCTCCGGGTAACTTTTTTCACTTTTCCAAGAATTTTTTCCCCCAGGCGAACGTTTCTCTAAGGTTTTCCGTAGTTGTCACGTTTGGCCTAGCATCTTCTGTTTTCCTTCTTGCTCCCCTGGGCTGATTTTGCAATTTGCTGTCTTTGACCATTTCTTCTTTTTCACAGTCTTTCGACCCTTGGATATCTTTTTGCCGTTTTTTTTTTTCAATGGTTAAATCCCTTTTCCCCCCTGGTGTGAGTTGAATCATGTCATCTGTTTTTAAACAATAAAGGGATTTTCTCAGTCGAGTTTTCTATTAACCCCCTGATTTTTCTCGCTGTTTGGAGAAAAGTTCAAACTTTGTTCCCGCCCCAAACAATGGGTAGCGGTCCTCAATTGGTCTCCGGTCCTAGACCCCGATACTTGAAGTCCCTGAGCCTTTTTGAGTATTCGGGTGCTGTTCTGAGTTTTTCTGAAGTGCCGACTTCTGTTACCTCCCTCCCCGTTAAGAGATGTTTTCCCCTTTGTTGTTACCTTTTTCTTTTTTTGGGAAACCCGTGAAAAACTTAACCCCCTCATTTTGCCCAGCGATTTTCTAGGAATACCCTTCCTCGGCCCTCCTTGTTGTTCAGGTCCCCTTCAGAACAGGCCATTTTTTTCACCTTTGACTCCCTTCCCTTCTTAGTGATACCGCGGGGGCTTGTCCCCACCCCCACGTTTTCCCCCCTTTAGACTGTTTCCCACACCCTGTAAAGGCTTGGTTCTTCCTCACGACAATGGCGAGAACCAAGCGCCCTCCTTCCCTCGCTGTTCCAAGTGCGAACAACCCTACCGCCCCCCCACCCCCCCCCCCCCCCACCACACCGTAGTACTTTTGTTCATTTTCTTATAGATGGGTTCGTTTCCGCGAAATGGTATCCCTGGATAGACGAAGTCCCCCCGAAGGCCTTTTCTTTTCTGGCCCCAAACGCCCACTGCTTCTCACTTCGTCAAGACCCCCCCCCGTTTTAGGACTCCTTTTCTCTTTTATTTCTGCCACCTTGGATAATAGACGATTTTACAAAGGAAGTTTCTTTGCTAGACCCGTTGAGCCCGCTCCTGAATTGCTTGGTTATTGACTAGTTTAAAACCCACCCCTCGGGTTTCCGTTTAGGGGCTGTGGGCTTCGTCATCGGTTTTGCCCGAGCCCAAGACCTACTGATAAAGCCTCCTGTAATTCTTGCCAGTCCACAACTGGGTTTGGTACCCTGATGATTACCCGATTCTCAGTCCTCCGTCAACTAAAGCTTCACGAGGTCACCCCTCTCTTCCCACCAGCTTCGATGTGTTCCCCCCTCCCTCTCCATTCTTTCAACTTGCGTGTTGCTTGTTACGCCCGAGTCACAGGATGTCTCCAAGAACTTGAAGACGCATGAATCCTTATTTACCTCTCCCCCAGGCCTCCTTTTCCCGCCGTGCACAAACCAATCAAACCTTTATTTTTT
>Ga0179591_1316583_pt1 | contig 11008 bp, 16 predicted proteins | sample CZOMad2_1_08_16f_FD_182891 | JGI IMG/M metagenome (GOLD analysis project Ga0179591, IMG submission 182891) | Vadose zone soil fungal communities from Angelo Coast Range Reserve, California, USA - CZOMad2_1_08_16fungal (PacBio error correction) | ecosystem: Environmental > Terrestrial > Soil >... | reverse complement strand
TCTTTCTTTCTTTCCCGATGTCTACTCGAGCTGGAGTCCTCCCCCTCTTTTTTCCCCGTCTAGATGGGGTGGAGTTTTAAGCTTTTTTTCCCCCCCCCCTTGGTAGGTCTGATAGCGAGGTTGGGTTTGTTTTTCTTTTTTCTTTCCCTCAACAGCGGCCTCGATGTGGCCCGTCCAAAGGGCACTACTTTCTCCCTCTGCGATTGTTCAGTGATCGGGCCGAGAACTGCTTTTTCTCTTTTTTTCCCCCCATGCGTCTAGAACTATCACGGATGAGTTCGCGGCCTTTGTCGCGCGGCCGGACAGGGGACTCAGCTGCTTCCCTTCTCCCCCCTTCACCCCTCACGGACACGCCGCAGGATTGGCCTGCCCCCCTTTTTTTCTGGCGCAGATTGAGCCAGGCCGTTCCTTTACTAAATTGGACGTCCCCCCTGTTTTTTTCTTTGACAAGCGAAACCGCGTCTCCCTTCTTTTTTTTCTTCATGGGAGGGCGGAGCTTTCCCTTTGGTCGGCAGAGGTTGTCGTGCCCGTCTGAAAGATGTAACGATGGTTATCATCTAATCACCCCTTTTTCTCCCCTTTCTCTCCCCCCTTCGGAACCCTTTTCAATTTCCCCTTCTCATGTCTTATTGGAAGATTTGTGAGAAACTTTTTTTTTCTTCCCTTTTTTTTTTTTGGGAGTGTTGAATCCAATTCCCAGTGAATACGTTACTCTCCCCCTCATAAGACAGCATTCGAATCAATTGGGGTCCCCACCTTGCTATGACGGAGGAGTTCCCTTCCCTCAAAAGGGCCCTTTGCGATTTGGTGTTTTTCGCACATCTGATTAAATTATGGAGAGAAATCCCCCTTTCCTTTCCCTTTTTCCCGGTAGAAGTTCGCTCCCCCTTGTATATCTATGCCCTGCTTCCCAAACCCGCCTTCAATTAGGCTCCCCCCCCCTTTTTCCACGCATTGACAAGCGCCAACTTCCTCAGATTGTTTTGGAATCTTCCCTCCCTCCATAGTGTATTGTCTTTCCAAAAACTCCCGTTATCGGTTTTGTGCGGAAATAGTTGATTTATGTACCTTCTCATTTTAGCAAGGAAAGTTCAGACCTTTTCTCTTCCCTTTTGAAATTTATCACCAATAGGATTACATTCCTTCCCCGCTTTTTTGCAGCCTTTATTCTCTCCCTCTACTCACGGAGGATTACTCCCTCTGTCATGACAGGGGAAAACTTCTGCTTTTCTTCCCCCCACCTCGATGACGAAGTCTTCTTTTCTCTTAGGAAGAGGTAGGGTAAACCCCTCTTGTGCAGCCCCCTTTCTCGGCTCTCTTTTTCGATTCCCGATTGGCTCCGAGCTTGGAGTTGTTTTTTTCTTTTTTCTCGCCTAGTGGAGGCTTTTAGGCTTGAATATCCCTCTACTTCTTTCTGATTCTTCTATGGGTCTGGACGAATGATCTCTTCTCCTTTTTCTAAGAAGATTCGAGACAACACCCCTCAAAGCCCGGAATCGACTCTCTCTTTTTTTCCGTTTGCGCCGGCAGGTCATTTGTCCCTTCTTCCTTTCTTTCTTTTTCAAAGTCGCCACCCTTCATGGATAGGGCGATTGCAGCTTTTCAGTGTCCCTGATCTTGCCCGGGAGAAATCCCCCCCCCCCCTTTTTTTTTTTTTCTCGTTCGGATACTAACTCCAACTATTTCGCGCGATCAATGTTCTCTTCCTCTCTTTTACAGACCAGGTTTTCCGCTTTCTTTCTTTTTTCTCCTGGAGACTTCGGATAAAGAGTGCTCGTCCTCCCACCCCCTTTTGATATGGTAACCTTACGACCTTTTCCTCTTCCCCCCCTCCCCCGCTGGATCAAAGGACGATGGCAGCTTCTCGTTCCAACTGTCCCGAACGGGATGTCGGGCCTTCGTTTCAAGCGTATCGGGCGGCCAAATCCTCCTTTTCTTTTCTTTTTTTCCCCGTGGATCAGACCTCTTTCCAGCGACGAAGAGAGGTTCTGGAAGTTCCCCTTCCTTCTGCTGCAGAGGATGGGGTGGAATGCCTCTTGCTAATCTTTTGCCAATTTCCAGACCCCTTTCCTTCCTAAACTCTTAAATCCTTTTCTTCCGATAGTATCTCCCCCCCCCAGGCTGACACGGGTTTTCATTTTACGAAGCCGGATTTGCGCGCCCTCCCTCCTTTTTTTCCTTCCCCCTCTTTCCATATCATCCCTAGGGGCATTCCCTCTGTGCAACGGTATGACTCTGCCTCCCGCGTTGCTCGAGATCACACGGCTCCTTCTCTTTTTTCCTTTCCCGATTGAAGCATTCAGTTTTTTTTTCGGAACGGGACTGGCTCCGTCATTTCCTAGAATTTCTTCCCCCCCCCTTTGTCGCACACCACCCCTCACGGACAGAGGTATGCTTCCCTCCCTGTCCGCGCGCGATTCCAGGCCTCCAGAAATACTTCGATGGAGACCCTTCCTAGCTTTAAGCTGCGCTATCTGGTGAGTTTTTTTCTCAATATTACCCTTGAATCGAAGTCTTCTCCCCCTCCTTTTCTCAGATGTCTGGCCGAAAGACAGTTCTGTTCAGTCCCTTCTTGTGACCAGAATTATACTTTTGGAGAAACGCGATGGAGCACCGGCTCTCCCTTTCCCTGCCCCAAAGCCAAAAGAACGTTTTTCCCCCTCTCTTCCTCTCCCCCCTAATCAGAATGTGGGTTGCGTTCCTTCTTTCGGCGAAGGTGAATAAGACCTGCTTGACTTTTAAAAGATGAGAAAAACGGAATCCTTTTTCTTTTCCCACTGCCCTTGGATCTAGAGGAGGGGTAAGACAGCATCCGTTTTTTTTTCGTCCCAGGTAGTTGTCTTTCCTTCTGAAGGGCGGGGTCTCCTCTCACAAGACAGAAGGTCATGATTCAAATTCTCCCCCCCTCCCCCCTTTAGAACTGCACCACATCGGATTCTGTTCTCCCTTCTTCCCCCTTTATGTTGCTTTTCGCCTTGGGGGCTCCCCCCCCCTTTTCCCCCTTTCCCCCCCCCAAGTTTGTTATAGAGATGTTCATCCTCCCTTCCCTGCTGGCGCACAAAACTTTTTGTCGCCGCCTTCGAATCATCGGTTTCCTCTTTTTCTCTTCTTCTTTTCCCGCACCCGATTAGCGCATTTTCTTTTCCTTCCCTGAAGACCACCGGGGCGTTTGTAAAAAAGCTTTTCTTTTTTAATCTTAGTGATGCAGGCTCGCCTATCTTCCTTCTTTTTTTTCTTCCCCCCTTCTTGGTGTTGCGACACGTTTTCATTGCTCCCTTCGTCTCCTTCTTTCTCGCTGAACAGACATCCTTTTTCCTTCTTCCTTGTTGCCCTTCAAACTCAGCCTCTTTCATCGCTTGCATGTCAGCCTCGCTCCTTTTTTGAATGAAGTTGGCTTCCATGACCCTAGGGATGGCTTTTCCCCTTCCTTTTTCTTTTTTCCAACAGTTTCTTGAATGCGCGCAAATCCTTCGTTTCAGCCTGGACAGTCCTCCCGCCCTCTCTCTCCTCTTGAGAAGTTTGAGGCAGCCTAAATTAGTGTCTTTCTTTCTCCTTCGAGCATATCTGATCCTCATTCTTAATCCGAACCTCCCCCCCTGAAGTATTGCCTCTTTTTCTCCGGGAACCGGAGTCGAGTGTTCTTTTCACCATGATTGGAAGGAAGCAATTTTCCCTCCCTCCTCTGCTTTGGTTGGTGCCACTTTCCCCCCTCATAAAGGAGGACATTCTTTTCCCTTCTTTGCGAAGGCCCGAGAAGAACGCCTCTTTTCTCTCCCCTTGTTGAGTGCTTTTTCTACACTGCGGGGAGGAAGGTGTCCTCCATATCCCACTCTTTTCTGCGAGCAAATCGGTATCCCTCCTTTCCTCCCCCCCTTTCATGAACTAGGACCAGTTTTTTGTCTTGTCGAGAGCTTCATGATCACCTCTCTTTTTTTTTTAGCGCCCCTTCTGAAGTATCGTTATTTTCTTATCAGGTAAATGTATACCCCTTTTTGCCGAACCGTTGGGCAAGTGTAGTCAAGACCGGGCCGCGTCCTTTCCCCCTCTTCTTGCACTTGGGAAAAATCGTTTTCCTTCAAATGAACGCCGGCCCCCGATAAAAGCTCCATCAGAGAGCGATCTTTCTTTTTCCCTCTCCCTTCTCCAAGGTTTGAGCGAATAGGATTCCATTTTCTCCAGACCTCCTCACGGTATTGCTGGAGTACTCCCCCCTCTCCCCCTCCGGCCAATAGGAGGCGCCCCCCTCAAGGAGTAGGAGCCCCTTCTCCTTCTCCCTTTGGCCCAACGCAGACGAATCGACTTTCTCTTCTCCCGCCCAAATAGGGAATACCGCTTCTTTCCTTGGTTGACCCTTCCCCCCGTAGTCCGGGTATTCCTCCCGACGGTCCCTGTGGAAATGACAGCTCTTCCCCTGGTTTTTTTACGCGTCGATGTTGACTTTCCTTTTCTGACAAATTATAGGCATGTCATCCTATTCTTTCCCATTTCCCGTTCAAATTACGAGTTTTTCCCTTCCCCCTCGAGTACATAAATGCAACCTCCCCCCCGATAACTTCAATCAACTTCCCCTTTCTTTTCCTCCGATATTATTACCAAAATAGTGCTTGCCTCTTTTTCCCCCCCCTTCCTCTCCGTTAAGCCACTGGACCAGAAGTTGGCTCTTTTTCGGAGCGAGTGAATTCCTATTTTTTTTTTTAGGCCAGTCGATATCCGGCTGTTCTTCTCCTCTCGCTCTTGTAACAAGTGTGGAACGGGCGCTCGCGGCGCTAACACCCCCCCTGCCCCCTTCTTTCCAGCCCCCCCCACCGGCAGAGACGTTTTCCCTTTTTTTTTTCCTCCTCGTCGGATTAGATTTTGCGTTACTGCCCCTCTTATGCGTCTTGGGAATTTCTTCCCCAACCAAAAACGGGACGGACCAACTTTTCCTTTTTCCCCTCAGACATCAAGATCGCACTTGAATTTTTCTGTCATGAAAGTCAACTTTTCTTCCGCAGTTTTTCTTATCTTCCCCCCCCTTCGGTCATCCCACGAAACGGCGACAAACTCTTTTTTTTACTGATTAAGGGAAAGATCTCCCCCGGCAGATTCCGACTCTTTTTTTTTTCCCTAACCGCGGACATCCTTTTCCTCCGTCCGAGGTAGATCGCCGTACCTATGACTGGCTCAATCTCTCCCCACTGATCTTGGCAGGCAAAGAAGACGGCTTTTTTTCTTCGAGATCGCTTCGCTTTTTTTCACAGCGGAATGCTCTACCACCCCCCCACTGCTTTTCAGAACTCATCTTCTTTTTCTTTCCTTCCCACCAGGCGAGTACGACGCCCCCTTCTTCACGGAACTCGAAAGGTCCCTTGACTCTTGCAAGTACTGCAACCTTTGAGCGGGCCACATCTCTTCCCGCTTTCCTTTTCTCGTACCGAAATTGTACCCCCTTAAAACCCTACCAAGGGAAAAGCTGCTCCCCCCTCCTCAACCCTATCTTCCCGGCTAGGAGGAATCCAGCTCGCCTCTTCCTTTTTTCTTCTTTTTCCTCTTTTTTCTTTTTACGACTCCTAAGTTTGTTTCTAGATGCGGGCTGTAGGAATTATCCCGGGGGCCTCTCGTAGCTTCTTCCCTTCCCTTTCTGATGGTTTGTTGAGTGAAGCGGTTGATAAGCGGTCCCCTTGGTATGTTTACTAGAGATGGTGGTTTTTGCTTGAACATCACTACGAGGCCTCCTTTTCTTTTTTCTTCCTCCGTCCATTGCCCTCTTTATCAAGCCTTGCGTCTCTCCCCTTTTCCTTCCCCTTTTTTTTCTTCTACTCCCGATGGTGAGTCGCAAATCTTTCCGCAGGTCGTTTTGTTTCTCTCCTTTTTCCGCTGAGTTATCATCGAAGGATCGCTCCGATCCTTCCATTTTTTTCTGCTCAAATCGCAGTGATGATTTCCCTTACAGGCCTGGTCTCCTTTCCGCGTTCTTACATCGGAGTCTCCCTTTCTTTTTCTTTTTCCCAAGCGCAAACCGCTTTTCTGAATGGGCGTGCGAGTCTCCTTCCTTGTCGTAAGGGTTGGAGCAGTGTCTGTTTTTTCTCCTCTTTTCTTCTTCTAATATCAAGTTGACTTTATGAAGGCTTCGAGGTCCCCCCCCCTATCTGCCATGGCTTCTTTGAAGCTTTTTTCTCCCTTTTTTTTTTCTTTTGTTTTGGTCGGACCCCCTTCCGGCCTAAGAATCAAGTCACGTCTTTTATCCGCGCTGCGCCCCTAATACCTCCTCCCCCCTTTCTTTCCTTCCCGTTCAGTACAAAGGGCATGTGCGCTTTTCTTTCCCTTGGCGCGCCCGTCACCACCACTTGGTCCGTCCGCTTTTTTTCGACGTTCGTCCAGCGGTCTACGACTGGCCCTCTCTTTCCCCTCCCTCCCACTTCGGATAAGCGTAGGCCCCCATCTTCGTACCTTCTCTCAGATGTGTGGAATCGTCCAGCCCTTTTTCCTCTCATGGTTTTACTGAACATACGTTTCTTTTTCTTCCTTTTTCTCCTGAAATGTTGAACTTCCGAAGTTTAGAAGGAAAGTTCCTGTCCCCACTTTGACACTATAAGATCTGTAACCTCCCTTCTTCTATTTGTCAAGATTCGAGCCCCCAGCGACTGGTAAGAAAAGGCGGATTACTCCCTCCTTTTACTACAGGGGCAAAAGGCTTTCTTTTTTTTCCTCTCACTCGATGAGGACGTTCATTGGAGTAAATGAGGCCCGCGGTCTCCCCAGCTTAGATATATTTTTTTGCTCCCCTTTTCTTCTGATTGAGGAGGACCCACTCTATTGGATACTACCTTGTCTTTTAGTGCTCGGGGCGCCGCATAGTGGCTTTTTTTCTTTTTTTTCCATCTCGAAAGGTCGTCTATTTTTTGGCGAATCTCGGCATTTAAGGGTGATTTTCCCCTTTTCTCGCAAACCTTGTCCCCCGGCATCGAAGAGCCCGTCCTTCTGATAGTTTCTTGATTACGGTGCGCCGGCGTCCCTTTTCCTTTTTTTCTGCTTATTTGCAAAGGTCGCACCGGGATATGGCGTTCGGCCGCGTCTTTCCGCTTTCTCCCCATCAAACCGGTTCTTCCGTACAGTTCTTCTGCCGGTAATTCCCCTCCCAAAAGAATAATTCAGGAAAAGGCTTGGCGCGCCGTCTCCCTTCGCGTTGATCATGGAAGATCTCTCCTCCCCCCCCAAGGGACGACTTTTCATTCCGGCGGAAGTGGCCCCTTCTCCTTTCTTTGCTAGTCGCTTCAAGGTTGTATGCAGAGTGATGCTGGCTCTTTCCCCCCTCCCCTTTTTCCCCCCCTGCGGATCAAAGGCCGATGCCTTTTTCAGCTTTCGTCCCAGAACTGTTAAAGGGATCGTGCCGTGTGGAACCAAACCAAGCCCTCTTTCCCTTCCCTCTTTTTTTTCCCGTAAAAGAATGGGGCGAGTCTCCCGTGTCAGAGCAGCCTCTCCTTCCCAATTTGGCAGGTGACGGATTTTTCTTCCCCTTTGTGGAATGATTTTGCAATATAACGGCCTCCCTCCCCCTTCTGCTTGAACTCTCAATCATATGTTTCTTTCTTCTTCTTCTCCCCTTATGAAAAGAGGAGTTTCAGTCCCCCTTCTTCATTTCCAAGAAACTGTTTGATCTTCCTGGGGCCCAGGGGCGATTCCATCATAATCCCTATTTCCTTTTCCCACCCCCCCCCTTCCGATCAAAGCTTCACCACATTGAAGCGATGATCGCAGATTCCTCCCAGATTGATGGTTTGAAGGGCCGATTTCCTCCTTTTTTTTTTTCCTTTTCTTTGCGGAAAGCGGACGGCCCCTTTTGATCAATGAAAAAAATTTTACGCACCAATAAATTGGTCTCCCTTCTTTTCTTCTATTAGGAGAGAGAATGATCTCTCTACCCGCAGCAATACGCCACGGTTTTCTTTTTTTTTCCTGCCGTCGGGTAATCAGCAGATGCGCTCTTTCTTTTTTTTTCCCCTCCTCCGATGAAGTAGAAGGATGCCTACAACCGTTTTCCGGTTTGGGGCTGCAAGAAGTTCGGCATCGCCCCTTGATTCGTGTGACCAGCTTCTGTCTTTTTCCCCCTCTCCCTCTGGAGACCAACCGCGAGCTAGCTCACGTTTTTTCCTCAACTTCAGATCCGTCCCCACTCTTTGGTTTTTTCTGGTAGCACTTTTTTCTCCTTCCTAAGCCGGTTTTTTCTCCCCCCTTCGAAGTGTATTGAGAGGGGCCCTACCCCCCCCTTTTATCCAGCTTTTACTTCATACGAACGTTGTTGTTTTCTTTTTCGAGATAAGGTAGTGACACCGACCTTTTCGGGGGGCTCATACGGTTACACTGCCTCCCGAATTTTCTGATTCACCTTCGACGACCCCTTCCTCCCCCTCCACCCACATTAGGAGTTTATGGGCTCGGGCTGTCTTTTTTTTTTCGCCGGGAGCTAGCTCGGGTGCTCCATCGCTTGCTCCCCCCCCTTTCGTCGACTGCAGTCACTACTAATATCCTTGAGTCGTGCCCGAAACGTCTCGATTGTCGAGTTCTTGCGTTTGTTTTTTTTCCTTTCTTTACTAGGTATTGAAGGAACGTCCCCCCCCTATTTTACCCCGCTCGCCGTCTCAAACGCAGACCCACGGTTTCCTTTTGGGTACTCCCTTTCATCGCGTTCGCTCAGGATAGACTCCCCTCCTCTTCTAGGAGGCAAATTTATGGTTGCGCCCTTTCTTTTCCTTCTGAGCCCAGGCCCTCCCCCCTCCAACTCGTGACTGCTTCAAATCGGTTCCCTTTTCCCCCCTCTTCTCTCCCTGTGATCTGCCCCATGTCAGCACTCGTCATCCGTTTCCCTTTTGACACCTTCTTTCCCTTCCATGCCCCTAGGGGACTTCTCTTTCCTTTTTTTAAGAATCACAAAACCCTTCGCCCATCCGGCTTCGCCGAAACTCCCGTTTCCCATCCTTTTCTTTACGAGCGCCGAAAAAGCAATAGATTTCTCTCCTTTTTTTTCTTTTTCTTTAGGAGGTATATTGCATCCCCATCCGCGGAATAAGAAAGCCCTTCCCTTCCTTTTCTCCCCCTCGAGGCGGATGACGGACGGGAGTCTCTCTTTTTATCTTGGAAGGATTCCCTTCGTGAGGCTGGGGGTGGGTTTCCCCCTACGTCCCCCTCCCTCCCCGTTCTCGAACGTTAGGGAGGACGGAAAGCTCTCCTTTCTTTTTTTTTTTTTTTCTGATCCGATGTGAGGGAGATGTGGCTGGATTTTCCTCCCCTCTCAATCGCATACAAATGGCTGGCCTCTCCCCCCCGAGGTTAGGGAGGAAGACACTTTCTTTCCATGAACTCTCGACCTGTCTGTCGATGAGCTTCAGGATCAACTCGTCCCCTCCTCCTTCGATCAGCCTTTTCTGAATTCTTTTTTTTTCTCCTTCACGAAATCAGGAGAACAACCCGGTTAGTCTCTTCAGGACCGGACGCTGCTCAGGCCTCCCCCCCTTCCTGCCAGTGCAGACTTGGCAAAATCGGCCTTTTTTCCCTCCCTTTTCAAGAAGGAGAAACCGATAATCCCCTTTATCTTTCGGGCTTTCGATTGACCTTCGCGCAGGCGCCAATTTGCGAATCGGGATTCAATAAAAATTTAACTTCTCTTTCCCCCCCCCTTTTCTCAGAAATACGACGACCCTTTTCCTCCCGCCCTCCCCAGCCGACACTCTGCGGCGCCCCTCTCCCCTCAATAGTATTAGCACAATAGAGTTCGCGCCTTTTTCGTCTCCTCTCTTCTCCCCTTTTCCTCTTCGCACAATAGGGTTGATTCCCCCAGTATAAAGCCTTTTCCGTTCCTCCCCGGCGGCCTCAGCCGCACGCCCCCCCTTTTTGCCCCTGGGAAATGGGACGTATGGTCGTCATCGCCGTGTCTCATTCTCTGTTTTCTTTAATAAACTCGAAAATCGGGACCCCCCCCTCTCTTCCTTTCCTCAGTCCTCTGAGAAGGGCAACGTTCAAATTTCCCCTTTTTTTCCACTTATTATCATCGCTTTCCCTCCTAGGGATCTACAAAACAGCCCCTCCCCCTCATTCTTTCCTTCGAAGAGGGCAGTACAAATATTTTTGGACTAAAGTAACGAACCTGACAAGCCCTTTTCCTGCAATTCGTGGCCGACGGAGAACTCTTTCTTCCCAGGCAAGTAGATATCCTTTTTCTCCGGCTACCGAACCAGCGACTTGACAACGTGTCTTTCCTCCCTTTTTCTAAAGAGAGGGCGCTTTCTTTCTTTCTTCATCTTCCGCCGGAAGAGCCGATGGATCAAAGAGGGCGAAGCGGAGATGCGTCTCTTTTTTTTTTGCTCTTCTTTTTTCCCTTTTCTTCTTTGGATGTCAACACTTTTTTCTTACCAAAGTCCGAAAAGTTTCCCCAACGCTTCCCCTTCCTTTTCAATCGAATTGAATGTGCATCGGAGCTGCAGACCTTCCACCTTTTTTCCCTTTCTTCCAACCATCTATGAAAATAGTTCCTACCCCCTCTTCCCTACCACCGGACAACTTGCCTTTTGTCCTCAGCTCACCATTACCGCGCATTCTCTTCCCTTTTTGTACGACCCCCTCCCCGTCGCCGTAGAGGTAGATTCCTCCTAGTTTCTCCCCCTGGCTCATACAGCCCTCATCAACTGAGATTTGATCCTTCCCCCTCCTTTTTCTATCGGATCCTCTCCTCTCTCACCGAGGCGCCGATCGACCCCGAAACGATCCCGAAACTCATCCGAGCTTATTTTCTCCTCCTTCTCTCGTACGACGCCAGCAGAAGTTCCTTTCTGTCTTTCTCAAGAGATTTCCCGTGGGACGCAACCTTCTGCGCGTTTCCCCTTCCCCCTTCTGAGTTCAAGCGTGCGACCGAACTGTACACCAACCCCCCCCCACCTTCCCTCTTCTGTGAGTGATCAAACCGCTTAACTCCCCTCTTCCCCTGGCTTTTGCTATGAGGACTCCAGCTCCTCTTGGTAGGAATTTAATCATCCGC
>Ga0179591_1282015_pt1 | contig 11008 bp, 12 predicted proteins | sample CZOMad2_1_08_16f_FD_182891 | JGI IMG/M metagenome (GOLD analysis project Ga0179591, IMG submission 182891) | Vadose zone soil fungal communities from Angelo Coast Range Reserve, California, USA - CZOMad2_1_08_16fungal (PacBio error correction) | ecosystem: Environmental > Terrestrial > Soil >... | reverse complement strand
TTCTCTCCTCTAGCGTTCCCCAGTTGACGCACCCCAACCATGCCCAGCTTTTCCCTAATTTTTCCTTCTGTTAAGATATGAGGTCTGCCAGCCCACTCCACCGCTCCTGAACCTTAGTCAGCGTTTCTTTACCTTTGCAGGGGACGTGGTTAGTGAGAATACACGGCTATCTGCTCTCCTCTGTGAGAAGTGGGATGTCTCTTAAGCGGGTTTGGTCTTTACCCTTTCAGCTTCTCACTCTCTTTTCCCACCCCAATGTTTCATTGTGGCACTTTCACCTATCGTCCTTTTCAACTCGAGATGAACAAGTCCCCCTAGAAAAAAATCTTTTGAGCTCGATAGCCAATCCTTCTTTGACGGCGCCAATGAAGAAAGGACCCTTCCTTTTTTTTCGCAACCCCTTTCCCCCACTCTGGGGAAAAATCATTTTCCTTCCCCAAAAGGGCCTTCAGCGGTCCTCTATATTGACTTCGAATTATGATGAGTTTTCCTGCACCGGCGAGAAAGATCTGTCGGGACTTTATTCCCCGCGGCGCGGGTCCTTCCTTCCCCTTCGCACCCGTTGCATCGTTATCGCCCCCCCATTTTTTCTCTTCGAACTTTCGGTTTACGTGTGAAGAGAGGAGCCCCCCTCTACTCAACGGTAAAATTCCGTGCCCCCTTCAACTTCTTTGACAATACGGCTACCGCACACATCGTTTCTTCGACAACCCTTCATCCTAGCTTTTCTGCTTCTCAGGTCTTGTGCACCAACGATTTTCCCCATGAATACCTTGTTTTCTCGAGAATGACTGGCCCTCCAAGGGTCATATGGCCCGATATCCACCGTTCCGATTTAGTTCCGATACCCCGAGCTCTTTTGACAAGGTCTCCCAAAAGTTCCACCCTGTTGATGCGCACCCCGTCGCTCTCCCCTTTACTCCTTCCCTCGGGATTGCTGTCTTTTTTACCTCCTTCCTTTCCTTTCCCAGTTCGTGTGCGGGAAAATTAACGCCTGAAAGGAGACTTTTGTGAAAACTGTCCCGAGGTTCAGACACTGAGTCAATTGGCATATTATCCTCTTTTTTAGTACGTGAAAGGACCTCTCCCTCATTCTCCCCAACAGGCATTCCCCCCTAAATTCTGACATCAAATCCCCCTTTTGACTGCCCTTTGAACTATTTCTCTCTTATTTACCCTTTATTATTCACTGTCAGGTGCGTTTCTTATAGGCGCTTCTCCCTTTCACTGTCATTGTCTCGCTCCGCCCACCCTTTCCCCTTTTTTGACCCCTGGCTCTTCCTCCCCAAGACTTTGCCAAGGTAGCCCCAGGCTCAACTCGTGGAAAAGACCCCCTGTAGCAAATTTACGTAAAAGAGTAAACATGTTCTTTCCCTTTTCCGTCCAAGCGTTTACCCCAGATCTTTCTCTTGCCCTTTCCAGGTATTTTTCCTCTCCCCCCCAAGATTTTTCCAGAAGGATCATATCCTAGTTTTTAAGAGGATAGCCCAAATATCTTGGGGCATCGCTGTTATAAGATTCCAGTCTAGTATTGTATTTTTTTTAGCCCCCTTCTTCAAAATCTCTCCTTTTTCCATTATTACGTTGATTTTTTTTCGAGAATTTTCACCTTCCCCCCTGATAATACTCGGATTCGCGACTTTAATTCCGTTCGAACCACCTCCCCCGATCCCCGTGATATTTGGCGTCTCTCCCCCTTCCGATCCGTCTCTCCCCTTAGACCCCCACCTCCTTTTCCTTGAGCTCACTTCGTACAGGACTGTGCTATATCATGAATATTTTGCCCCCTCTTTGAAAGTAACCCCCCATTTGTAACATGTTCAAATTTTCGTCATGGATAGCTAGACTTCCCCCCCTTTCAGTTGATTGTACTTGAGGGTTAAGACATCTTGGCTATCCCTCCCTTTTTCTAGCTGGTGTCCCCAATTGAACGTTTGGCTTCGCGTCTGTGATTTACGATCGGATCTTCCGGCGTGTCCTCCTCTATGCCCAGATAAAAGTTTCCCAAGATACCGCTAGCGAAATCCGTTCCCCCCAAAGCACTGACTCTCATTGTCCCTATTTTCCTTGATAGGTGTTCTTTCTCTAGTGAGGGCTCCGTCAGGTTTTTTATTCCAGTTAGTCGCTTTTCCCCTTTCCTAGTCCCCGGATCTCGACAGGCCAATGACCATTCTTTTTAATTTATGAACTCTTTTCCCCCCCCGGCGCCTGGTCCTTTCCCTTCTACGATGAGATTCTTTCTATGACTCAGAATCTATAGATCCTCAGCCGTGCCTTCACCTTTCTGCATTTCTAGTAACTTTTTCTTACAGGACCTATTGTCCCGATACCCACCAGCTTTCTTTCTTTTTTTACGTTTCCCCCCAACTAGAGGTATACGGGGGCCCCCAAATCCTCTTGCATAGCCTCTACCTTTCACGTCTAGTTTCCAATGAGTAATTTTCGGTTTTTTTCAACCCTAGCATTTGTGCCCTCTGCACAGTTTATTCTCTCACAGTTTTTTCTACAATTTCTCCCCCTTAGGTAGTCTACAGATTTATGTCTTTCTTTTACAGGTTTTGAGTAGAGCTCTCTCGGAAAGTTTCCCTACCTTTCACCAAACCGAATTTTTAGGACTCGACACGAACCCCAAAAACCTTGCTCCTCTCCTCCCAACGTTTAAAGACTGCCACCCGCAGGACCCCCCTTTTCAAGACGTAAAACTCTTCCTTGATGATTCCGTTTGTCTGCGACAGGAACTCTTTCTGAAATTCTCCTTCCAGCGCCTGATTCCTTTTCCTTCATTTTTCGGGCCCCGAACAAAGGATTGGCTTGTGTTCCTACCTTTATGAGCGTTGTATCATTTGTTGTCCAGAAATTTTGCGCCTTTTTTGCGTTTCCCCTGACTGAGTCTTCCTCAGCTTCCAGCCCGACTTAGAATTTGTGGTCGGTGCTAGTCACTCTTTGCTTTGTTTTTCGAAGCCGATAGTCCCTATTAAAGCCCCACCGCTGTTGTCCCTCTTTTCCCCCTCCCCCTTGTTGACATCTTAATTTAGCTGCATTTTTATGAACCACCTTAGACCCCTAGGTTTTTCAGATCACGGGTTACGTGTCCCCACTCCCTATCACCGGGAATCCACCGCTGGACACTTTTCCCTTTGGTGTCTTGGTTTTTGGGTGGCGTCTACCCCAATCTACATTTCCCACCATGCCTCCCCCTCGCCGCTTCATTGGTTTTCTCCTTGCTTGGACTTTTCATATTCTTTTCCCCTTTCCAATGATGCCGGTAGTCGGGAAATTCATTTCATTTTCGAACCCCTACTGTAAAGGCCCTCCACAGGCGCGTTGTTCAAGTCTGGTTCCTTCCTTCTCCCACTCATGATTAATCGACCTCCACGAGCTTGCTTTTTCAGGCGAGGACGTTTTCCCGGAGGGAAGCTCTTTCACAACCCTGTTCCCCCTTTTAGCTGCATTGTCGTCGTGTCGACCCCCCATGTTTGACTCCTTCGAGAGTTTTTTCCCCTCGATAGCCTCGACTCTCCTTCCTTTGCAACTTTTCTGTCTGTGCGACCCGCTGACATTCTCTTCTTTACCCCGCCCACAAGATTGGGACCGGTCTTGCCTGATAGCTCTTAAAATCTTTCCACGTCGATCTGCTCTCCTTCTTCAATGCACTTCCTTTTTTCCCGCCTCGTACCTGCATTTCTTCAATCTGAGGGCTTGACCTGGTTGTTCCTTTGTAATAAAGAACTTTTTTCCTTTACCCTTTGTTTTCTACGCTCTCGCGTTTCACAACCTTCCACAGGCTCTTTCCCCTTCAAACCCCCCTGAGATTTTCACCCAGTTTGTGGTTTCGAGAACTCAGCTTTCGAGTGTCATTTCCGCCCCCACAGCGACCCGCCGTTTTTTTGCTTGACCCCTCTTGAGAGGATTGGCCTCATTGTTTTTTTATCTCCCCCCCCCCCCACTTGACGCTGAGATTGACGAATATTCTTCTGATGGATAAAGCCCAGAATTTCCAGCCGAAGTTTCGATTCGTCTTTTGTACTGCGCTGGAACTTCGCCGCTGTTGCGACCCCTGAACCCGCGCATACCTTGCACAGATCCCTTTTTTCTCCTTCGCCTTCTGTGTCAGGTTTGCCGGTCGAGCTCTTTTCAACGCTTCTCTGAAGAACAACACTTCTTTTTGATGTTCAAAGCCCAACGGAGGGATTCAAGCTTCTCGCTGTTTAGAAGTCCTTCCTTTCCTCTTCCCTTCAACAGCTCTTCATTCCTTCCGCATCCGACAAGGTTCTTTTTATAACCGAATCGTCCGGTGGGGAGTCGAAGAGAATGCACGCTCTTGCTGCTCACCTCGTTGTCAATCTGCGAAAAATATTCCCTGCACTGTTTTTCTTTTTAACCCAGACTAAGTTTCTAAGAATCGAGTCCACCATTTACATTTCAATTTTTGGCGAATTACTCGACCTCTGCGAACCGCCATGTTTTTCAGCTCAGCTCCAATAGAGACAAAACTGATTCCCCCGACGTTTCCCCTCAAGCTCCTCCTTGCCTTCCCCCCCAAGATTACCTTGTTTATTAAACGCAGTCAAGAAGGTTAGCCCCCCCTGACTATATCGTCTTCGACCACAATGAAATCTGACCTCCCCCATTTCGACTCTTTTATCCCCAAGTGAATATACAGACAACCAGTTGGAACCCAACGCCCTTTTTTTATTGGTCGGTAACATGCTCTTTTAAGTTTTTGTACCCCGGTGAAGAGTCCCCCCACCACTTCGATTGCCCCCTCACGGATGTCCTTTCCTTCCGGTTTCTCTTCTTTGTATTTTCTTCAAAAGCACTTCTAACAGGTTTTAGATTGCGACTGTCGTTCAGGGACTGATTCCCCTAGTATGAAATTTTCATCTTGCCCATCGTCAACAGCTGTTTTCATGATGACGACTTCGTTCCCCCCCCCCTAGATCCGATTCTTTCCCCCTTCACTTTACCCAAAGATTGAAGAAGGAGTATCGCTAGTACTTCCGTTCGGTCGGCGCACCCTCCCCCCTGAAGAAGGGAAACCGCCCTGGACCTTTCGCCCCCCCCCGTCTACCCCCAAAGCTACTTTCTGTTTTCCGAACCCTCCCCCCCCCCCTTGGTCGCCTAAGACCGAGGTTGAATATTTATTCAATTATTTGAAGTCTTTTGATGTATCTCGAAGGTTTTCGCGCAGCACATAATCGTGTTTGTCGGGCTTTTTAGTTAACCCCCCTTCCCCCCTGCGTGTTTCGAGCCTCTTGTTTGTTTCCAATCTCCGCCCTTTTCTGCGACTCCCGACAGCTAGGTTTTGAATCCCTGTTCACTGGCCGACTCGATCTCTACTCAGCGCCTCAACGTTTCAACCCGTGCTAACTTTATCTACCCTTCCTTATCCCCCTAACCCCCTACTTGCGATCTATACAAACTGGATCATCTTGATGAGGCGACGATGAGTTTTTAAACAACCCAATTATGGGTCCCCCAATGATCCCGGCTTTTGCTTGACCCCTTTTGGCTCCTTCTTCCCCTACTGACGCTTTTTTTACATATTCACTGAGGTCCCCCAAGCCATCAAAAGAACTCGTTGTGGATGAAATTTCCAGGTCTGCGCCCTATTTCCCCTCTTTTGGCTTGCTCTCCTCTTCCTATCCTTTCCTCGTCAGAGTAGGAAATGCCCTGAAAGACTAGTCAAGAGACGTGGTTCCCCCACCTTGGGTCTAGACGCCATTTGCTGCCTCTTTGCCTATTCCCTCCCGGTGCATGACCTTCCTCCCTCTCCCCCCCTCTGCAGAACCCCTTCGCCTCCGGTCAATACCAGTCCCCACCTCGGTGACGTGCCATGAGAGCTTTTTTCTTTTTTTATTTGACCTTCGTTCTTTTACGAGCGTTGCACGATCCTTTACTGTTCTTTCTTCGGCGCTCCGTTCTCTCACGTCCTTCTCTCAGTATTACCGAACTTCCGAAACGGTACACATTTTTTTTGAACCCTTCTCGCATGCAATATTCGCAGGAACTGTGGCCGTTTCCCATCTAACCGCAGATCACCTTTGTTGAAACCTCCCCCCCCCCGTAGAGCAGTCAGCATTTTCCCTGACGAATTATTCTCCCGGCAAAGTTTCACGCTAGTTTCAGGTTACCTCACCGCTTCTCTTAGTCGGGAGCCTTATTGCCGTTCGACTTTTTGAAGAAGCGGTTTCCCTCCGTTTATACCTCAAGACCCCGTTTAACCTCTTTTTCCGGTGACAATGATCGTGTTTCCATTAGTCTCCAATTCACCATGATATACTTTCCTCTCCCCCTTTTGTTTCTCGCGCCCCTTACTTGCCCTTGCCTTAAGCCCACGCTATACAGCGGATAGTTCCCCTGACCAACAGAGATGCCCCCCCCCCTCAATGATCTTCGCGGTTTTTATTTCCCTTGAACGCATACCCCTTCCTTCGAACGTCTCCCTTTCAATAAGTTGCGAGTTCCCCCTCTGCTTTAGTACCTTGACCCTTCGCGACTCAGATATGTGCCTAGCCCCCGTCCCCGCCTCCACCCAGGTAGAATTGGATTTGATTTTTCCTTTTCCAGCCTTCTTCTGCATGTTAGATCTGTTCCCCGTATGCCAGTCTTGAAAGTCGCCTTTTTGCTTGTTTTTTGAAGCCAACATTTTCCTTTTTCTGAGCCGGATTTCCTGATGATTTTTAGCGTGTCAAGAACGAGACAGCGCTACGATCACCCGTAAACGATACCCCAGAACCGTCTAGAATAAATCTCAATACCCCCCTCCCTAGCCATTTCTCACTACCCCCATTCTCCCTCTTTTGCTCGTTTTATTGTCCTGGTAGGTTTTTCTAACTTTCGTTTATCCTGAATACTTCCGGATAGGAGTCGTGCCCTCCCCCCCTTCATTTTCCCAATCAAGGTGTTCCTCACTTTAAAACCCTTGCGTTTGAGTCCTTGGATAACATTTAACCCAAGAGTTAATTTGTAATGATCCCCCAGTGCAGCTGCCTACAGAGCCCCCGGTACAGTGAGAGAAATCGGCCCTCTACACCCCCCCCAAGGCAATTCTTTTTTCTGGTAGCTCCAATTCTTTATCTTCAATCGCTTTCGGTCTTTTCCCCCCCCAAGTAGCCTGCTTCCACAAGCCGGGATCTTTTCCCGTATGCGTTTTTTTTTCCCCCACTTCCTGTCTTCCGTTCCGCCCGAGTTTTTCGCCGACATGGTTGTACGCTAGAAAAATTTTGAATAGAATGGTTTTCATTTCCTGTGTTTCCCTTCTAGTGACCCCCTTTTTGCGAGCGCTGCCTTTTATCTCTTCCCCCGCTCTAGTTTATGGTTCACATACTCCCCCCCCCCCTCTTTTCTTCTATCGAACCCCTTTTAGATTACGAGTGTGCACCTTGGTCTTTTTGATTCCCCCGCGCCGAAGTAACTACATTAAGACATTACACCAATTATTGCTGATTTCTTGTTCGTTCCACCCCTTCCCTCCGTTCGACTAAGCCCTCCCGAATGATGAGGCTTTTCTACTCTTACCAAACTTTTTCTGTTACATCATGTTCCTTCTTTCCCCGTTCCATCCTTGTTGCGCAACCTTTCCGCCGTTTTCTCCCCTCTTCCCAATTGCTGTACGTACGTACCAGTGGCCCCCTCTAAGCTGATTTTGAGTACGGCTTTTTCATTCAGTACTAGGATTCCGTTCAGATGCAATCATTGAGTCTTCACGCGTGTGACCTCCCTTTTTCTTCCCCTTCCTTCTTCGAACTAGGCCGATAAGAGCGTAAGCCCAAATTCATTCAGTTTCACTTCCTTTTTTACTTTACCACCCCACCACGTCCCTACTCCCAATTATTTGACCCGCTTACATTTTTCAGTGGTGTTTGTTCAGATGAATCCCCCCTTTTTTCATACCAAGTTCAAAAATCCTCCCTTCTCCCCTAGGCAGTTTTTCTAGTCGACCAACTTCCCCTCGGTACATGTCCTTTTCATCGTCGACTGTGTCTCCTTTTGCCATGGAACATTCAGAACTTCCTAGTAATATCACCGGCATGCCGGTCAATCTTCTTGACTCCCGTTTCCTAACCCCCACTGACTGTTAGGCAGGCCTAATTCCCCCTATTTCCCGTCCGGTATTAATCTTTGTAGACGTCTTGTGCCTCGTAGACCCACGCCCTTTGGTCTGCCGCATTTGTCGCAAACAGTTGTTTGAAATGTGGTTTTTTTTTTATTAATACCCTCTTTGTAATTGTTCCCATCTTTCATTCTTTTTAGATCCTTTTTTTCCGGATTCTCCTTGAGAGGCCGGGCCTCTCTTCCCCCCATTGCCACCCTCCCCCTTGTACAGCCTTCTGATAGCAGACCTCTCGTATCTCGTTGCTTACATTGCACGCTCTTGTTGTCAGGTCTATTCTATCGATTACTTTCCAGGCGAGATCTTGTGAACCCCCCTGTTTTTCCGTTATTTGTCTCTCCCTCCTCCCTTGTGCCCTAAGTCGGATGGACTCTCCAGACTTTTCCCCTCAAAGGCTTTTTATAACCACCTTTCGATTTGCCTTTTCCCTTTTTGCGGCGTTTTCCTGTTTCTCACTTCTTTATTTGTCTTTTGCCGCCTTAGTTCGAAAACACTGAGAACCCTTTAGTCACGCATCCCCCCTGAGAATCTTCTTTCCTCCTCTTTTGTTTTGGTGAGCTCTATGCTCAGCAATCTTTTTGCCGTCTTTTTCCCAAGCCGTTCTCAAGCCTTTGATCCTGCCTCCCCCTGCAAAAATCATGGCGCCGGCTTCGAACAAGGCACAAACGACACAACTTTGAACGCCCCATCCTCACCGGTTGGCTCCCGAACAGAGCCTTGTGGCCGTTAAAAGGCTTCGATCGTCCTGGCCGCACCTCTTTGAGAAGTATCTGATGAGTGTTACTGTATTTCATCTTTTTTCCCCTTTGAATCCTCGTCTTTGACTCTTTCCGGGCACCCCTTGCCCTTCCTGCTGAGCGACTCTTACCAATCTGTTTCCCCGGCGGCTTGCCTCCCCTTTCCGGCTTGTGCGGCAAGAGTGACGGGCGCGGGCTGACTCCCCAGAGGACCCCTCTACAATACTTTCTCAAGGATTTCTCCTTCCACCTCTCCTCTATTGACCCCATCCGACACATGGCCCCCCGGCCCCTTGGTGTGTAGAGACTCCCTCAGGCGCCTCCATTGCGTCAGCGGGAAGATAGGAGAAAACTTCTAAGATCCGGACATCCAATCTATAAATTTACTTATCCCAGTTAAGGAGACTATCACCACGGTCTCCACGTTCCCTTAGCTTCAGCCCGCGCCGGTTTTCTTTTTTTTCGTGTTCCTTTTGCAACACAATACGGACCCATCTGAGACCCCCTGAAGCTTTTTTTTAGACCCGGAAAGGACCAGACTACCCCAGCGGCTTAGATCACACCAAAACATGCCAGCTTCGCCCTTTTTTTGGCTTTTTTTAGTAGTTTTCCTTCGAAGCCCCCACACTTTGCCCGATGGACTCCCCGGGAGGTCCCAGCTGTTTCCTTTACCTTTGGAAGGGACGTTGGAGTCTTTTTCCCACGTACCCCGGCCAGAAGTTGCGGGGGGGTTCTGTTGGGTGTTGCTGAGTTAGGGTGGAGCTGAGTAATACTTCTCTCGTCGCTTCCATTTTTCCGCTTACACCGTCCAACTCTTTCCTTGTCCCTTTCTGGAACGATTCAACCTCCAAGACCCTATATGCACTTTTTTTCTGCAAAAACCTGACCGGAGGCTTTATACGCTGACATGCCCGGCACGACTTCTCCCTTGACCAAGAGGGTTTATTAACAACAAGACAGTCTCACCCCGGTCTGATGTCTAACCCCAGCCAAATATGTTTTTTCGCTCCACCACCTCCTCCCTGCGGACCGAGTCTTTGCTGCCTCTAATCTCAGATGGTCTAAGGTCGTTTAGCAAAAGATTGTGACGTTCCTTTAATCGTTCACGGACCCCCGCGACTTGGCTCTGCCCCACCCTCACCCTTTCAAGCGTCCACATGTTGTTCTGTCCAGATGGCTCACGTCTTTGAAGATGTGAACCTTTCCTCCCCTCGCGAGAGCCCTACCCCATCGCTCGCAACTTTAAAACCTACTCACGGAACACCCTTCTCCCCTACCTGGCTTACTTAGAAAACCTGGATCTTCTCCGATGCGGTAGGTTTGAAAATACCTGAATCCGTTTACCCTGACTCGCTTTTCCTCGAATGCACCTTTCCTTGTTAGAGGGCCCCGGATTTTTTAAAAGATACCCGAGCTTGGAAACCCTCACCTTCCCAAATTCCATTGCTGGTTGTACCGTCATACCGGTTCCTTTCCCTCCCCGTTATGTCCGCGACTTGATCTCCTTTTGCCAAAGTGAATTCAGAGGACTACTCTCTTCGTAGTGAAAGGGCCCCCCCATCCCTTTCCCTGGCTTCTTTGTCACAGATCACGATTGATTTAGTTAAGATTTCTCCAGGTTCAGGAAGTAGAAGCTACCCCACAGAAAGTCTCAAACCCTTTCGTAACCGTTACAAGTCCTATCGCTTTACACCTCGTCTCCTTTTAATCGGGCCCTTGCAGATTGTCAACCCGGGTACCCTTGGAAGGTGCTGGATAGTGCCGTGCCCTCATTAGCATATCGGTCCCCCAGTCTTGAACTTCCCCTCCCCTTTATAAAATTTGAAAGATACCCTGAACCGTCCACGTTTTTTCCATCATGGAGATCCAAGAATTTCCGAATCAAAATTGTTCTCACGCCGACGACCCCCCTTCTACAAAGGGTTGTTTTTAAAACATGATTACCCCTTCCCTCGTATTTACTCCGGGTAAAACGTTGCTAACTTTAACCTCGTTCCCCTTATTCCGCTAAGGTTAGGTACCTCCGCTTGTCTCTTTGCCGTATGCCGCTATTCATTTTTCCGTTACCGTTCGTACAGAAGGCCCCCAAATAATTGCATATCTTTCTTATGAAAGTAGCTTTCTTTTGTGCTCCACTTCGTTACGCTGCAGCTCA
>Ga0179591_1277055_pt1 | contig 11009 bp, 11 predicted proteins | sample CZOMad2_1_08_16f_FD_182891 | JGI IMG/M metagenome (GOLD analysis project Ga0179591, IMG submission 182891) | Vadose zone soil fungal communities from Angelo Coast Range Reserve, California, USA - CZOMad2_1_08_16fungal (PacBio error correction) | ecosystem: Environmental > Terrestrial > Soil >... | reverse complement strand
GATTTTTCCCCTGCTCCTCTCACCGTCCCAATCTCTCGGCAAACTGTTTTTCCACCCTTCCACCGTTTGCATGGCTTCCCCTTTTTTTTTTCGGACCTGAAAGTTCAATCCCCGAGCCTCCCTGTCTCTCTCGGTCCTCAGCCGCCACTCGAACGCGTTTCTGTTAGAATATTTCCTCACTATCCAGGACCATCTCCCCCGAAAAGCCTCTCTGCGTTTGGGGACCGTCTGCCCGCCTCTTTCCGACGACAGCCATCCTCCGAAGAGTCGAGTCACCTCTGCCTTTTTCTTCCCCTTCCCGGAGGAATGTTCCTTCCTTCCACTCACTTTTATCAACTCTGCGTCTATCCTTTGCCGTTCCCGCGATTCCTAAATTGGTACCCGTCTTCCCCGATTTTTCACACACCGCCGCAACCGGTTCACCCCCGGAAACAGCCCATGCCAGATCACCAGCCCTTACCCGATGATTCTCGTCTCTCGATGGCTTGTTTTTGCAGGGTTGTCTGTCTCTCCCTTTTATTTCCCGGAGCATAGAAGGCCTTTGGTCCCTCTGCTGGCTTCCGGATGAACGATTGCCTGGCTCATTTTTTTGGTTCGGGACTTTCCCATTTGGTTCATCCTCCCCCCCCCTTGTGTCTACCCCCCCTCTTTTTTTTCTCGCGTTAGGCAGCGGGACAAGTTTTGCCTACGGACCCGCCAGGTCGTTCCGTTTTTAGTTTCAAGTCTTTCCTCTGTTTTGTCAGAGCCGTGCCCTCTCTTTTCTTTTTTCGCCTTTTGCTCATAGGGGGGTTGAGTGATTGCCTTGTCTCCTGCCTTTTGGGGAGGGTCCACTTAATTTGATCGGTTATTTTTACGTGTCCCTCAGCATTTCGGCCTCCTTCGAAAGAGACCTCCTGCCTTCGAACTTTTACCTCGGACTTCCCCCCCGGAAGGGTGGCAGGAACGAAGTTTTGCACACCAGCCGCTCCTCTCTAGCATCGGGCCGGGTTAGGACAACTCCCAGAGTGATCGTCTTGTGGCATCGCCGCGGGAGTAGTTATGACCTCACTTTTCCTCGTAAAAGACGGTTGCTTTTGGAGTTTGACTTTCGCACTTTCTCCATTCCGAGATAAGGAGGCTGGCCCCTTTCCTCTTGGCTCCTGTTGTTGTAGAACGTCCACTCAATGTCGGCTTCTGCAAGCCAGTGTGCATATCTCCGTAAGGAAAAGGCTTTCCCCCTTTTAGATATAGGGCATGCTTTCCCACAAGGAAGGGCAGACCCCTGCACCCGATCCGTACAACAGTATTTCCGTGACACTTTCCTTGGTTTGTTTTTTTCCCCAGCGTCCCTCCCCCCTCCTTAAGTTTTTTTTTCATTATCTTCCTCGTTCCCTTTCTCCACCCGTATAACATCCACTCAACCCCCGGCGGCCCTCCGCTTCAAAGCCCTGGTCCCCTCCTTCTTCTTTTTTTTGGCCGCCCCCCCCGGAGATCCACCCTCCCCGCCTAGCCGTAAGCGCGCTTTCCGCGCCTTCTCTAAAGAGTACTTTCCCTTTTAATTTTGTCACCAGACACGCCGCCCGCCCCCCTGCTACTTGACCCGGTCACCAGCCAGTATCCATTCCCCTCTTTTCTCTCTCCCCCCCTTTACCAATCCCCTCTTGTTGCTTGTCAAGTAAGACACAACCACTGCTCCTCTACTGCTTTTTTTCCCCCCCGTTCGCGACGGCGGCTAGGACCCTACCTCCTCTCTTGGATATGACGATGACCCAGGCACGCTGTACACCTTGACGTTCTCCGTTCTCCCGTATCTTCCATCCTGTCTCGTCTGTTCTCTCCCCGTGGCCCCGATAGGTCTCCTGAGAGTGTCCCTCCTTCCTGGTTTTTCGCGGGGTCGGCCCTGAGCCAGCCCCTCTTTCATTACAGCCTTAGTCTTGTTTTTTTTCCGCTTTTCTTTGTTACCAAGCCACTATTTTGGCTTTTGAATCATGACTTGGATTTTGGAAGGGGTAATGTGTTTCCTTTGCACCCCCCCCCCCATTGGGCTCCAGGTCCGGCTGGTGCCTTCTTCCACCTTTCCCACCTGGCTTTTGCCTGCGGTTTTCTGCCCTGCAGGCCGTCGAGATTAAGTGATCTGTGTCTTGTGTTCGGCGCCGCCGCCTCCGGTCCCCTCTGGGACGGTTTGTTCTGTTTTCCTGGTCCGGCTTGTTTCTTGGCCTTCGTGGACTTTTTACTCCAGACCGGACGGCCTTCATTTTTCGGGGCGTTTCCTCGACTAACTGTCGGTAAGCGGCGGTGACGTTCGCGTGTTGTGCCTTCCCTTTGTGCTTCCCAGTTTGACGCATTGCAGATAATAGCCTTTCCCCTCCTTCTGCTCGGAGATGCAAAGGTTTCTTGATGATTGGCCATGTCCCGGTTTCGCGTTCCTTCTCGTTTTTTTCATTCCTTGATCTTTTCGGCGCATTGTTGGTCAGGGCTTCACCCGGTTGTTTTTCCCTATCTTTCGTCTGAGGAGTTTGTTTTCACGTTCACCCTTCGCTTTTTTTCTTCCGCCTTTTTTCCGTGTCTGACTAGTTGTCTGTTCCCTCCTTCCTCTCCTGCCACCTTATGGCACGCGGGTTTTCCCTGCTTTGATTCTTTTTGCCCTGATGAGTTGTTCTTCGATTTGTGTGGACCCCTTCCTCGCGTGCTACCTTCCTTCCGTTTTTGACCGCCCGCCGCTGTCCCCCAAGGAAACATCGCCCCTATGTTCCCTTCGCCGCCATCTGATCCCCAGTCTCGTCCGCTTTAGCCAGGCGATTTTTAATTTCTGAGCCAGTAGCCCGGGCTCCGGGCATTGACGTTCGTCCCCTTGTCCCTTTTCACCCGGCTGTGATCAGAAGGGCGGTTCCCGCTCCCTCTTCTTCGGCAGTGTCCTAACCCCCCGTTCCCTTCCTTCTTTCGTCTCCCGAGCCCTTCCCCCCTTTGTCTCAGAACTCTACGCCTGGCTCCTCTTTTCTCCCTCCGATCGCACAAGCATGGCACCTGCCCACTATCGCGTTGATATCCCATTTTTATGGTCTCCCCTTTGTTTCCTTTTGTCATAAGTGTTTGGTAAAGGAGTTCCTCCCGTTTTTTTTGTGAGGAAGATCGCCTTCTTTTAGGTTGTTTTTTCTGGTCGGCATTGTGGATGATATTCTTGGCGATGACTTTTTCGTGCAAGCCTCCGTATAGACGTGCTTTTCATTTATTTTTAAGCCGGGTGAGTGATCCATCCTGCTTATGATAGGATGTCGTTTGTTTTGCAGGGTTAGATGACGGGCGCCAGCTTCCGTGCTTCAGATGGATTTAAGGTAGATGGTTTAGACTTTCGGGACACGGACAGAGGTGGCTTTTTTTTTTCTTAGTTATTAATGCTGGTTGCAGGACAGGGTCCATCATCTGTTGCAACCCGTGCCTTTTCATCTATCGCGTACCGTCAAGGAAAGATCGGTCTCTTTTTGCCCAGCAGTTGAAGAGACTTTCGCGTGCTCTTTTCCTGAATTCGGGATTTCCACTTTCCTTCTGTTTTGTGCTTCAGAGAGGTCTTCTTACTCTTTACAGCCACCAGATGGATATTACGTCTGTTGCACTTGACCATCTTTTTTCCTAGTTCGAGTACTTCTGCCTTCTCTCTTCCATCAGAGTTGAAGAAATGTAGTGACCCTCCCGCCTTTCCGCCCCCCAGAAAAGAACCCCTGCGGTTTTTTTATATCCACTGCTCATCCTACAGGTTTGACCCGCCCTCCTCTTTAGGAACCCTCCACTTCCCGCTCTCACAGCGAAAGGATCCGACCGCTCCACTATTCTTAGTTCCCCTAGCGGGACAGTACAGTTTCTTTCATTTATTCTCCCTACATAGCCTCTTGGTGATTGCCCGGCAATAGTAATACCCCTCTCCTAAAAGGACCCATTTCACCCAGCTAGTCTCCCCCACACCCCGCCGCACCCGCTTTTTTCCAGCGCTAAAACACGCCTTCCCCATTTCCCTAGCACCTCATAAGACACGATCTGGTTCATGCGCTTTCAGGGCTGCGTAATTTGCCCTTGCTTTCCCTGTCAATTTTTTCTATGCTGAATCATCGGTCTAGATTTTGGAAGGCCTGGCGTGGCTGCGTTTCCCCTTAGTTTCGCTCGGATGAGGGGAAAGGCTAGTTTGGCGTTTCTCCCCTTGTTCTCCCCAGAGTTTTTTAATTGGTTTCCTCCTCGGTAGGATCTTCCCCTTTTCTACGGCACCCGGTCGCTAGCTGGTGCGAGTCCGGATTTTTTCTTGCATTCGCACTCTCCCTCAGACGGCGACAGCTGGCCAGCTTTAGCTGCGTTTTTTCCCTTCGGATTGAACTGTGAATCAGCAGCGGGCGGCGGCATTTGGCGGTAGTGACATTGACTGCGGGCCTTTTCCCAGCATGCAACTGTTTCTCACTGTTCTACCTCTTCAATCAGCGCAGCAAGTTCGCCCTCCTATCCACCCTTTTTTTTTGGTTTTCCGGGAACCCCTCCCATCGGCAGAGCCAGGAAGGCTGCATTGAAAGTTATACCGACAGCCCTCCGGTGATCGTTGAGGAAAGCTCCTCTTGCTTTCCTTTTCGCCGCGTCCACTCCTCGGGTTCCACCTCTCAAGTTAAGCGATCCTCTTCCGTCTCCACTAGCGAGCGACGCTTTAAACTCTGGATGTCCCGTAGGGCCTGCTAAAAGCTTTAAGTTCAGACGAGGAACCCCGCTTTAACGCCGAGATAATAGGTCCCTTCCTAGTTTCCCGGCCCAGTCCAGAAGCGCCGCTTGCCTCTTAACTCGGCCTCGGCATTTAGTCCCTTCACAAGTCAAAAGCGCCTCCTGGTAGGGAAGGATCCCCAAGCTATCTCCCGTCGTTCTTCCGTGACTCAACTGCCCGACCCCCGGCCCCCCTTCACGTCCCAGCTTCCAGCGCGCCTGCCCGGGTCTTTGCCTCTAGGAAGTCAACCCTAAAAAGTCCCCTGACGGAAGCTCGCCTTTTGCGCGCGCACGGAACACCTCTTTCTTGTTAACCGTCCCCCGTTTTTTTCCATTGACCATTCCCCCTTTTCGAACACGTCACAGTCCTTTCCCCCCTCCCACTTTCCATGCCACCCCCCCCCTCTTGACCCCGACACCCAAAAGACCACACCCCCTAGTTGCTTGCCCCCTTCCCTGGAAACTTTCTCCCCATAATATGACTGATGAGAGCTTCTTTCCTGAATCGTCTGACTATCGGACCCCTATTTTACGCTGATTTCGTCTCCATTCTTCTTTTCCCTTCTCTTCTTCTTTCCTTTCCCCCTATGTTGTTTGGATCCTTGAAGCCTGATGGAGCCTCCTACCTATTATGGGTCGTCTTCCTCTCGAGCGGGTCGGTCCGCCGTCGCTAGTAATGGGTCGCAGCCTCCTTCTTTGGTCTTTTTTCCGTTTTTTTGTACTCTACCTCTCCTTTTTTTCCTTTGATCATCTCCCCCTCTTGTCCTGGAAGGTTTATGTTTTCCCTATGCGTCGGTCTCCAGTGGTGCGATCAGCTTGGTGTTCCAATAAGGCAACCGGCCGAAGTTTACGCGTTCTCCCGTCTTCTTCTCGCGCCGGACTTACTCTCTAAGGATGGGTGGTTTTACTAAGGGATTCGAGCTCGCAGCAGGCTTGCGCTCTGTGCGGGAAGTTTGGCCGGGCCGTTGGTTGGCTGGCGTTCCTTTCTTCTTTTCTCTTTTTCGTTTTGAGGACGGCTGACTCCGAAGGAGGCACTTCTTTTATTACGTCTCCCTGTACTGTTCTGCCCCCTCGAGGTGCCCCGGCAGGGACCTTTCTTTAAAAAGTGCTCCCTTTCCCTATAGGCCGGGCCGGCACTTTTTTATCTTCTCCTGATCGTGCCTCTTATTTTTACTGGATTTTCTTTACCCTTAACAATCAACTCTCGATTTTTATGCCTTCCTGTTGCCGTCGGGAGCGTTCACTTTTCGTTTACGCGTCCCCCCCCCGGAAGCTTTTTTTTGAATTTTCCTGCCTACGGCCTCCTAAAGTGCTCTAAAAAGGTCTTGAGGTGTTGATCCTTTGTACGCCCGATGGAAATTCGTATGCCCCTTTTTGACCCCTGATGCCATTCCCCTATTGGACTCTTTGCCTGCTCTGATGATTTAAGAGTTAGACCCTCTTCTCTGTGTTGAGGCACCGGCCCCTCCCTCGCTCGCGTCGGAACCCTTAAGGTGTACCCGCCCGCCCGTGAAGTAATCCACTCCCTCTTTCCAGCTGCGGAAGTTGTCCGGTTGAGTACCTCTAGAGCTTGTCCTGCGACCTTTGCCTCCGCTGCTCTCATCACTGGGGCTCGTCTCACCCCTCGCCTATTGTGACCATATTGTTTTGCAGCTCCCAGACGCTTCTGTCGAAACTTTCTCCTCAAAGAACAGAGTTCCCTCAAGGCTCCTCGCACTCCCCCACTCTACTTTTTAAAGGAAAGACCCCTCCTTCTTTCCATTGTCGAAGCTTTTTTTTTACATTTTTTTCCCCTTTCCCAACTCAACTTTTCCAACGAGAGATCAGGATCGCCTCTTGATGCTCTCCATTGTCAGTGATCATGTTTTTTCCGCACCTTTGCCGCTTTGCGTTTTTTAGGATCTCCGTACTCGGGTCTTTTCTTTTGTTGAGCGTTTCTGGAAGGATCTTTTGATGATTTCTAGGCCTGTTCTTTGATTTGTCGGGCGTTCCATGAAGTGGTAGCGAGCAGTAAGTTCCGTTTTTTTAGCAGGGAGATTTCTTCGTCTCGCGTAGTATTATCTGGTCTTTTTTATGTCCTTTCTTTCCTGGGGAATCTGTCTTTTTGAACTTCCGCGCGTCTCTTCTCCCTGCGGTTCCTTTGATGGTGCTGTATGTTCGTAGCAACAGCTTCGAGGTTTTGGTTGTGGTTTTCAATCATGGCGTCTTGCCCCTTCCTGCACGCTATGTCTGGGTCAGTCATTTTCTCGCATATATAACTTAGCTCCACCCTGGTCATTTTGACCCTCCGTTCCGTATTAATTTGTATACTTTCCCTCCGGTTGGACAAATTTGGCCACCCTATTTCCCCCCTCATCTCCGTTTTGTGAGAGATGTTCCTTCTTTTAGACCAGTACCAGATGCTCCTTTAACCCCTTGTTTCGACCTTCCCCCCAATTTTTCTGCGCGTCGCTTATATTTCGAGAACTGCACTTACATTTTACCAGCCAGTAGTTCTCCCTTCTGACCTTTTCCCCTTATCCCGTCCGCCTCAAAGCCCCCTCCCCGAGGGAATTTTCCAATGTCTCACAAGCACTAAAAGGGAAGTCCTCATGACAAGCACCCCTTTTTCCTTCAGCCCGTGACCTCTGGCCTGCCAGTCTCCTCAGCCTCCATTGTACTCACAGAAGCGCTAGGCACATGCCCGTTGCGTACTTCCTTCTCCCGAACGCCTTCCTTGTTCCGCCCGCCAACTCATCGCAAGGCCGTTCTCCTGTTTCAGAGGGAAGTACTATTCCTCGTCTGAACCAGATCTTCCTGATACCCAACCCAACCGCCTCCACCCGGGGAATTTCCTGAAACAATCCATTATAAACGGGAGACTCCACCGATTGCCTTGTTATAGTTTGCATTGTCAGGTTTGCCAGTGCTTTTATGATAGTGGTACCAGTCTTCTCTTCATTCTTCTCTATTTGAGACTTTTTTGCTTTCCCTGGCTTTGGCTGGCGCAGACCGAACCGTAGGAACTGCCCGCCTTCTCGTTGTGGCTTATACACTTGTTTCCTCTTAAGATCGTTTCTTCTTTCCACAGCCCGGATTCCATCTCTCTGTATCGGGTGGTTTGGTGGCTTGTCACTTGACTCCAAAGCTGCCTCTAGCTGGGAGCCCAGCTATTCGTGCAAGAGAAGTCCTGATTCTCTTATGGACAGCTGCGGTTACGTCATTTTTTCTTCTCCTTTTAGATCTCCTACTGGCCTTGGAGGTAACCGTTCCTGGAGTGGGACAAGCTTTGGGGGGGTCCAGCTGCACTAGTCTTAACTTTCATCAGGGTTACCGGTATTATCCTTCTCCCCCAGTCGTTCCCAGCCGAGTACTTACAGCTGTGGCAGTTCGTGTCCAGGCAGGGTCCCCGCCTTACGAGTGAAGCTTCCCGCTGCCCTTGAGAAGCCCTAAGAGATGTTTTACCCTTGCGGCCAGGTCGTTGCGTAGTCTATGACAGATACCTGAGCGCCCAAGGAAGGTGTATGAAAAGATCAATGCTCCTCCGATTTTCTAATTTATTTTTGCGGTACCCCCGCCTAGAGGCTCTGTCTAACGAAGCCATGGCTGCGCTTTGACCGACTGCAGATTCTCCGAATAACCGCGAACTGGCTGAGTCCTTCTCTTCCCTAGGTTTTTTTTTTTTCCCCCACCTTTTCCCCCTTTCCTCATCACCGCTTCTGGCTTTCCCCTGCCGCTTCAGGTTTTAGTCGTTCGCGAACCAAATGCCGCGTCCGGGTTGGTCCGAGCCTCGTCGTTGCTTTTTTTCTTCCCTGTCCCAGTTCCGGCCAGGTCCCTCCCCCGTTGAACACCCGTTCCCTGCCCCGCAGCGGCCCAATCCTAGTACCCCAGCGAGCACCTGGCGTTAGATTGACAGTGCCTCCATCTCTTCAACCTTCCTCGTGTCCAGTTCATTCCGGTCTGACTTCCCACCAGCGGAACCGTACAAATCCGGAGTGTGTTAGTTTATCGTTGACATGGGTTGAACCCATCCCCTCCGAAAATCCCTTCCCTTCTTCCCGTCAATCCAGGACACTTCACCCTTGACCCCCTCCCATCGTTTGCTACATGCCAAAAGTCCAAACCACCATCGATTGGCAGGACACAATTGCGACCCTAATAGCCCTTTGATAGATGATATTCTTTCTGGCTCAGCACCCCTCTCCGAGAGGGTCTTGGCTTCCCCCTCAAGAAACCTCTTACTTTTTCCCATCCGTTCTCCAGTATATAGATATATACGAAGTGTTGTTGAGAGAGATACGTGTCAGATGGATGTCTCCTCCCGCTAATCCCTTTTTCAAGAGTGAGGGGTTTGATTCTAGCTTGTCCCTTCCTGCCCCCGACTCTGTTTTTTGTTTTTTTTCTTTTTCTGGCTGCTGTGGTACCAGAGAGAATTGTTATGCTTAGTTGGCTGAAGTTTGCGTGTTTGTGTTTTTTTTTTTTTCCTTTTTTTTTTTTTTTTTTTTCTTGTGCTGCTCTCTTCTTTCTTCTTCCTCTTTTTTTTTTTTTTTTTTTTAGTTTTGTTTTGTGTGTGGGGGGGTCTTTTTTGTTGTTTTTTTTTTTTTTGTTTTTTGTTTGTGTCTGTTTTTTTCCTTCTACAGACAATGAGTTTGGTTCTCTTGCTTGCTCCTTACCGCTGGGAGGTTTCTTTGAATGCATTGGTTTTCTTGGAGTTCGAATTGTCTTTTTTTCGTGGAGTCTTTTTCACGCTTCACCCGTTTTTCTTAAGGTCGCGGTGCCTCGGTTCATTCTCTGGAGAGATCAGGCCTGAGAGCTCTGCTTGACAGTTGATCTCTTTCCCTTAAGGAGGCCACATTCCTTGTTGTCATCTTTCCGCTGCTGGACTGCAGGGGTAGGTTTTGCTGGGTTTTTTCCCGGGGAGTACTGTGCCCCCTGCCCCTTCGGTTGTCATTCCTAACCGAGAAGTCAGTGTCAGGGCCTTCCTTGTGTATCCTAACCTGCGATTCCCTGTCCCGCTGACTTTTCCCTTCCAGTCTGATCTCTGTGCGTTTTCCCCACACGGTTCCCCCGCATTGCCCTATTGATCTCTTCCTTTCCTTCCGGTACTTCCCTGCTTTCGTTTTTGGTGCAGCCTTACTTTTCCTGGCAGTTTTTTAAACCTTTTCCCCCCCTGTACTCGGCTTTTTTGGAAGACGGGCCTTCTTCGTCCGTTCCTGCTGTTGATACTTTTTTTTTCGTAATTGGCTTTTTAACAAAATTGTATGCGCACGACTACGCCCTTCGGCGGCGGGTCACTTATCTCTATATGGTGATACTTTTCCTCCTTTGATTTTCCCTAGGAGGTGCCCTTCTTTATAAGTGAAAAACTTTTGTTATTACTCTTTATTGGAAATGGCTTGGCGCTGTCTTTCCGGGTAGCTTCTTCTTTTTTCATCGCCGTGTATGTCTAGGCCAGCTCTTACCTCCGCGGACCGAAAGTCCGGTATTTTGACGATCAGATGACTGACCGCTCACAACGGCCCTTCGAAGCCAACCTTTCTCCCTTGTAGCCCCCTTTCTAGCTTTCCATTCTTTCGGAAGTCCCCCTTTTCAAAGGCTTTCCGTCGCATTCTCTCTCCCTACATGGGAATTCAGATTCAACGTGGAACGCTACACATCCCTCTATCTTCCTCCCGCCGTCCTTTAGCACTTCGCGTTTAGGAGGAACATTTTTATCACTCAACTCCTGTTCCCTTCCCCTAGTACTACGCAGCCCCTCCCTTCCTTCGTCCAAGCACTTACTGCTCCTGGCGCCGATGCTCATGTCTCTCTTCCCTCTCTTTCCCATCCTTGTCCTGCAATTGCTTTCGCTCGCGATTGAATACATCGTTTCACTGTTTTCCCCTCAATGTGATCAGTCGAGGTATTGACTCTTTGTCTGCGGTTGTTCTCTCGATCTGTGCAGGTGCCTTTTGTTCCCTCTTTATTGTACTTGACCTTTTGAGGCTCTTCCGTCCGGGCGATTGAGGGTTTTTCCGGGGAATGCGTTTTAGGAGACAGTCAATGGGTCCTTGGGCTAGTTCTCGATGCGTCCGTTTGCTGGTATCTGGAGGCTTCGATTTTTTTCCGGGGTGCGTTCCATTTCTCCGAGGCGTGCTTTACTTGAGTTGAGCCTTGAGGCGAACCTTTTTTTTTTTCTGCCTGCGGCGTTTTCAATTTTCTTGCAGGAAAGGCCCCTTTACATCTCTGTGGTTGTTAAAGTGTCTTTTTCCTACTCATTTAGACGAGCTAAGTGTGGGTCCTGATGACCTTTCCTTAGCAGCGTGACTCTCGTCTCTTTGGCC
>Ga0179591_1498795_pt1 | contig 11010 bp, 9 predicted proteins | sample CZOMad2_1_08_16f_FD_182891 | JGI IMG/M metagenome (GOLD analysis project Ga0179591, IMG submission 182891) | Vadose zone soil fungal communities from Angelo Coast Range Reserve, California, USA - CZOMad2_1_08_16fungal (PacBio error correction) | ecosystem: Environmental > Terrestrial > Soil >... | reverse complement strand
GACTATAAAAAAAACGGGGAACGACGGATGGGGCGGGTGGCGCCATTGCTTCGCTTAAGTCTGCAGCCAGACAACCCGCGTTCAGGGCATGCGTCCGGGGACGAGGTGGAGCCTCCGTTCACTTTGGGCGCATACGCGCCGCGTCGAACAGCGTCGGCGCTTGATCGCGTAAAGTGAGTAGTTCAAAAATCTCTTACTCTTGAGTTGTGTCGCGCGATGCCAGTTACAGATCGCATGGCCAACCGAATAAATCGAACCAAGACTTCGGGCGGGGGGCCGAAATAAAGGCGGAGTGGCGGAAGGTAAGATAAAGGACAGCTGTTTTTTCGCCTGTAGACCACAGTGTCCTTCCGGCGCCCCATATGATCGTGTAAGGCACTACCGGAAAAATTCCGGGTCTTTTCTTCGCCATTTAGCGAAAGGCGTGGTGCCAGGGGGGGAACAGATGGCGCGGTAAGTGTCCTAGAAAGGAGATGCACCCGTAATGTTTTTGGGAGGCGGTTGTCTCCACCCCAGCGCGGGTCTTGTCCCCAGGGTACGAGGGCAGATGGTCAGAGGGGCGAGCATAGTAATCCGCCACCAAGCCGGCATTGCCCCAGGGCTCAGTCGAGGGCGCGACGATCCGGAAGTGATTCCGGCGCAAATCTTTTAGTGCGGTAGGGTTTCTTCCGTCGCCCGGGCGGCGGGGGAGCTCCGGGGGCCCTTTCCCCGCGAGCATCCGCGCCTTGGCGTCACATAAGTATAGACGAGCGGGGCGCGCAGCCGTTTCGCCTGAAGGCCAGCGTCATTCGCAAGGGCCTTTGTCCTTTTTCGAGCTCACGCGTGCGTGATCCAGGTGGCCGCGGCCTGCGGCTGCTGGAAAAATCTGAAAGTTCACCGCTATTGGATGGCACCCAGAGAAGATATGCTAGACTGGCACGCGACTTGCAAGGCTTTTGACTGGTTAAGCATCAGGTCCGCGGACTCATAAGAAGCGATTTGGAAAGCAATATATCCACACCGGGGCGCGATCGTTGGACCATCCACCGCGGGTTCTCCAGAATCAGCTCGAACTAGTCCCACTCCTCAAAAGTAGTCCCAAGATTTGCGATCCAGGCCCGACCAGGTGGATCTGGACTGGCCGCAAATGGCACCCAGAGAACGCAACAAATGCGCCTTTCGATTTCCGTCCTCCTCCGTGCAATTGGTGTTCCGCGAACTCCAATTTCCTTCCCCGACTGGGGCCGAAACTGTTCGGCTTCAAATCGGTTTTGCAAGATGAGCGAGTGGCCAATGAGCAGCGTGGGGCTGTTTTGCTTTGGATCCTCAATCAGGTTTTGAAACACCGGATCGCTTCTGCTCCCAAGGCGTCCGGCCTGGAGGGCAGCGGTGGGGAGTTCCGGTGTGTGGTAGGAAGAGATGCGCGACGCTACTAGTGAAAAAACAACAGCGCTGCCGGCGGGGTCGGACGGTTTTCAGGAAAGTGTGCGCGTCGTATATACGGGCCGTGTTTTGTGGATAGGTGGCGTTGCTCATGGCACCATCCTGATGGTCAGCCCTGGGTCATTTGTTTTTCCAGTTTCCTTTGGCTCTGGGGTTTTAGTCGCAGTGGGCGGAAAGTTTGGACGACATTTCCCCTGAGCGGGCTTGCTGTGTGACGTGGTAATCCGTTTCCTTAGGGAAAGACGTCAAATAAACCACCGATACTCCCAAAAAAAAAAAAAACCAGACAGAGGGCCGAACAGCGGGGCCACCGGCACGGCGCCACTTCGTCGGGCGTCGCCTGACGGATCCGAAATTCAGGCTAGCCCACCCCTTAAGCTCTGGGCAAAGGCGCAGGGAGGGAAGCTCCGAACCCGAGGCATGGCCGGAGGGCCCAATCCCCCGCCGGCTCGTCCGAGTGTACTCGGAGTTTCAGGCGCCTTATAAACCACCCGAGAGGTAGAGGCTGTTGCCCCCCGGCAGTTTCGATAGTCGGTCGAGCTCTCGGGCCCCGCCGCGAAGTGAACGGTACGCCCGTTCACAAACATGCAAAAGGGGGAGACGTAGAACACAGTGCAGAGTTCACAATTCGTAAATTGACTGTGTGAGGGAAAATGCGTTGACAAACCGGGTAGGGGACCCAAAAACTGGGGAAGAGCGCGTATTGATGGAGGATGAACAAGAGGGGGCTTAGGCGCATAAGTGGTGTAAACGCGAGAAGGCGGTTATGCCCGCGGGAATACACACGCCACACTAAGCCCGGCTGTGGCGGGCATTTTGGAGACGCCACCCCGCATATGACAACGGCAGGCTCACCATAAACCGCTCTTATCGCCTAAAGAATCTCCTTGCAGACGGCACGCAATCACGGGCGTTTTCCGCTCAGGGGGCGAGAAAGGGAAACAGTGCTTGCGCCGATTTTCTGCAAACGAAAACATAAGTGCACTGCCGTATGGGGCTCGACTCCACGTCCGACGGCGGATACCCCCGTCCAGGGGTGGCGTATGAGCACCAAATTGGGCTGCGTTGCCTGAAAGCGGCTTGCCATCTGCCGAGTGGGGAACCCGAGACAACGGCCTTCAAAATGTTAGGCCGAGAACGAGCCAGGTTTACTCGGCGCGACCTATTCCGCCTTGATTAAGGAAGTATCGCAAGGAAGGCAGCCATTCTAACAAAGGGTGCCGGCGATAGTCATTATTTTCGAAAAAAACGTTAACTATCGTTTGGGGCAGTGATTATCACCGCGGTAGTTCACCGGGCTTTGAGGGCGGTGCGATGGCAAAACGGCGCTCTCAAGGGCTATGCTCGTATTAACGTGGTTATGCGCTTGGACTGGTGCTGGGGGACCGCTTGATGTAAGACGATGGTATTCTTTCGGTGGTCGCACCTTCTTTTAATCGCGCTTCTTTTGTCCAGTTGCGGCTCCACCGCAGCGAAGGCGGCTGGGAATAGCAAAGTTCCAAGTGGATCGGGCCGTGGAATGGACGGACTTTTTAGAGAAAACGGCCCGGCCAAAAGCGCGATTTTACGCGATGGCTGCTGGCGGTAAAAGTCTATAGCTTGGGACAACCCTTTCGTACCGTCGGCCACGGCGGAACAAAATGATCTGCCACAGCGCCCCAGGTGGTATTGGATTGTGCTCGATCGACGATCACCGAAATCCGATTTTTAAATGAATGAAGGATGAGGAAGATAGGGCCAAATCGGCATCGTTGGGGGTACCTGGTGGGGTCATGAATATATTCAGCCTGAGCACGCGAAATTTGCAGGCGGGAATGATAAACTTATTCATGACATTCCGCTTCTGGCCGATCCGGACGGGCCCGGGGCCGACAACCTGCCGAAGAGCTCCAGCAAAAGATCCGCAAGTTCGCGAGAAGCCAGAAGCCTTCGCTCCTTCAACGAAACAACGAGTCCGGCAGCTTCTTTACCGCGCGTGGTCGAGGCAGATTGGGAATTTCAATCAAACCGGGCGATTCCTCCACCCACAAGCCACGACGGAACAGTAGCGCCTGCGGCCACGGCGGTCCCAGGGATTGATACTTTGCCGCGGCCGAGTCTGGGGCCGCGGCCGCGCGACATGCATGGGGCCATGCGCCCGCAGGAAAGAAATCCCGTTCGGCGATAATGCAGCTTGGTCCGATGCGGCAGGATGAAGACACATCAGCACAGGTGAAATAAGAATGAAGTGACTGTGGGTGTGCTGATATTTGAGGGCGGCTTACAAACTAGCAGCCATCTCGATAGAAGCCCCTTCGCCGATTATATAATTTCACTGGCGGGGACGGGAACGGTTGCGGCTTTTCGGATGATCGAGGGCATCGCTTCGCCGTGTGCTGCCGGGTTTGCGGAACGTCGATCAAGCCCCGGGGGTAAGCGCCGGGTCAAGGGAAGCCGAAATTTTCACTGGAAAAGCGCGGCGATCGGCGGACCATGGGTTGTCGATGAAGAGGTCGCACCTGCGGCGGGGCCTTACGCTCCCTGGAGCTTTGCCCGGTCTCCAATGGAGCCTGACTTCTCCCACCCTGATTCCGGCAAGAATTTGCCCCTGGGTGCGCAGCCCAATCTTTGTCGCACAATTCCCATTTTCGGCTTGTTCCCGTGGCGAGGTCTATGAGCCGGGCGCCAATCGGTTGCTGCGAGTCTGTCGGCGCGCGCTTTTTATAGGTTTGTTCCTGCAGTCTTTTCATTGGTTCTGACTCTCCTCCGGAAGCGCATTTTCACTTTGCGCGGGGAGGGGCATGGTGATGTAAGGGCCACTCGGCTCATTAGAGAAGGCCGGGTGTTTTCGGCCTGGTCGGGGGGGCCGTGGCGGATCATTCTAGCCCCCCGGACTGCGCCGGGCGGAAGCAAATTCTGGCCTTCCTTCACGCAAGCGCTTCGCCTCGCGGGCAAAGGCGTTCTCCGCGGGAGTGAGGGCTGTTTGAAAACGGTTTTTTGCGCGTCGCGGCCATGGCGCTGCTCCATTCCTTTGGGAAGGAGGCGCGCTCCGTTTGCGTTTTTCTCATAACCGCCTGACTGCCATTTAAGGACGGTTGCGGTGAGTGGCAAGAGTGGCGCCTGCCATTCCTTCGATCGCTAGCCATTTATTTAGGCGAGTTTGCGCGAATATCCTTGTGTTCACTTTTGTAACTTTTGAGGCTGAATGGGGAACACCTTTTTGGCCCCGAAACCATTTCGCTCTGACAACCCGTCTTTCACTTGTGTTTGGGGTAGGGCGCCCGTTTTTTTTCGGCGCCGCATGGCGGGCTTTTGCCATTGTGATACAGTCCGCCACAGCGATCACCCATCATCAACCAGATCTTAGAGCTTCTTCGTTCAGCTTGGCTTGAGGCGCGTGCCGGACCCCTGCTTTACCCGAAGGGGCTCGCCCAAGTTGATCGGAGGAAATGGAATAATCTGACCCCCGCGCGCTGCATCTGATGGGGCCTGGCCACTACCCGTTAGGCTTCGATATTGAACCCCGCGGTTTGTGTGGCAACACCGCAGCTTGTGTGCATGCATGGGCCACCGCCGGCCCGGTCCCCAGCCGACAATCGCAATCACCCAATATGGGACGCGGGCGGGGAGATTGCTTCTGCGGGTCACGCCCGTATCGAACATCCCCGGAACGGCTACGGCCACGTTTACCGCCGCCCCCCCCACAAACCGCGGGTTCATATCCGAAGGGCCTGACGTCGTCGCCCCAGCAGGATGCGGGTGCCCCGTCCGCTTTTTTTCCAGTTCCCAACTCTTCAGCACGATCAAATTGGCGGACACCCCTTTCGGTTTACGCAAGTCGGGGGTCCGGCACGCGGTCAGCCCCCTGAACTTGCAGATAATGACTCTTATATCTTGATTCATCGATTCTTGTGCACTTATCAGCCACATGGCACAAATCCGGCATTGTGCGCGCCAAATGCCACCCTCCGCCTCCCATTGAAAGACGTTTTCCTCAAGTAGCGGGAATAAAAACAAATTTTTTCGGGGACCCCCGAAAAGGTCCAATTCACCGCTTGCAAAGTTTTTTAACCCCCTAAAGTTGACACCAGGCCTTCATTGCCGCGCCATATACTCGCATTCTGATATAATAACGCCCCTGGCTCAGTGATTCGAGGAATGCTGGGCGCAACAATCCTCTTGCAAATCACCGCACCGTCTTATGGCATTCATCGGTGATTGAGAACGCCACCGGAGCGCTCCCTGCCTTCCAAAGGATTGGGAGTAGCCAAGGCGGCCAATGCCGTGCGATCTTCAGCGTCAACCGTTAAAACAGCCTTCAAATTTTTTTTTTATTTTCCTGATCTTCGCAGGAATTAAAGCCTTTCTTGGCCAAGAGGCTTGAAGCGCTTTGCTGTGAGGAAATGAGCCAGATCAGGATTTGTTTCCGCCCGGCGGCTGGGCAGTCGCGACTGAATTGATTTCCGCAATGGCCCGGACAGTCCAAACCGGGCTCTCAATATGAGCGACCCGTTGCCTTTTACATCACCCAGGGCCTTTCCCCCGCTTGCACAAACCGCATAAGTAAAAACATTGCAGCGTCTTCCGGCGAGTTGCCCTGTGATGTCGGTGGACCCTGACACGACATGCAGGCACACCTAGAATCAAAGCTTAGCCGGCCGACGCAACAACAGCCGATTGCTTGCCCGGATCAGAGACCTCGCTAAGACGGCCCCCCCCCTCCCCAAAGCGAACAAGAAAGGGGAAATGTTCGACAAGACTTTGGCCCTGCGCACTGGCATTCTTGTCCGATGCAGCGTTGATGGAGCAGTTCTGCTCGCCATTGGTTAACCGGGGCAAAAGCTCAAGGGAGAATAGAGTCAGGCGCCGCCGTGGCAGTTGCCGACTCCTCCCCTTCATCACGAAAACAGTCCCAGGTGTCGCCTGATTCGGCGCGGCGCTTGTTCCAGGAAAATTCGGGTGGCAGGACTGCAGCCACGCTTTTGCGCAAACCCGGCAGACGCAGCGAGTCCTTCGATATCCCCAGCCGCACTCGTCCCGGGCCAGTGATTCGGCTGCAGTGGCTTCGATCGCAATGGGCTGCATTGTAATCCAGCGGCAATAGCCTCAGCAAACCCTCACCGCGCAGCCGAGCGCATTTTTCAGCCGACACTGATCTTTCTGCTGGGCGCATGGGCCCCATGACTTACGCGGCCGGCATCGGGCCGCCGCACCAATTAACGCAATCCCTCCTTGGAGACACGGCCGCTTAAGTGGCGCAAGCGCTACGCTGTTCGTAGTGGTCTGGGGAGGAAAGTAGGAAATCGCCCTGTTTTGACGGACTCCCACTCTGCTTCGACCCAAACTGCGGCGTAAAAGTCGCGATCGTTTTTTCGTGTCGATTTCGATGTGCTTATGGCTCTCGCGGACTGCTGGATCTTCTGGCAGGGTCGGCGGCACCCAGGTTCAGGATCGTGCAGGAAGCGGATGTTCTTCCGGTATCATCAGCTTTGTAAAAAAAAATTGATTGCATCGCGGAAGTCTTTCCTAATGCCCGATTTTGCTGTTATTTCTTCCTCTTCGGCTTTTCGGTGATCGTCGATTCCGCCGAGCATCCATCACACCATCCTCGCCGCTGGCAAGATCAGTTGTCCTTTCCGGCGCCCTGGCCGGAAGGTTCCCGTCTTAGCGTAAGAAGGGTTTCCCCAGCTATAGACTTTTAGACCGCCAGCTAGCCCATTTTTAGGGGAATCGCGCTTTGAGGCGGGGCCGGTTTCTAGGAAACAATATAGGAAAAAAAAAGTCGTCCCCATTTCCGGGGCCGATCCCTGGGACTTTGAGTATCAGGCCGCCTGGCTTGGCGTGCGCCGCAACTGGGACAAAAACGATAGGCGCGATTAATAAAGGAAGGGACCCCCAACCGAAAAGATGGGACCTCGCCCCGCGGCGCGACACCTTGACATTCAGATCGTTTCCCCCAGCACCAGTGTCAAGCCCGCCACCAGCCGGTTATATTACGCTGCAATATAGGCTGAGGCGGTTTGCATCGCCACCGCATCAAAGCCGGTGACTAGCGGGGGAGATAACGGCCAAAACGATCGTTTTACGTTTTCGATTTTATGACTATCGCGCAGGCCTTTGAGAAATGGGCTCCTTGTATTACTTCTTAAGAAGCGGATTTTCCGCGAGAAAAACGGCGTTCGTTTTCGCCCTACAATTGAAGGGGGCCGGGTCTTTCCGAGTCCCTCGGCATTTCTATGGCCAGCGGGGCTTCAGGCCAACGCAGGGCCCGTTGGTCCCACGCCCTCCCCGGGACGGATGCTCGGCCATACCGGCCCTTTTTCGCTAAGATAGCTATCTGCGCAGGCCTGTTCATTCTTTCGCCTTCCTTTGAAGGTGAAACCCGTGAATGCCGTGCCGTCTCTGCATAATGTGGATTTTTAGGCGGGGATAAGAGCGGTGCTGCCCTACGCCGAACGGTGTTGCCTTTGTTCCAAAAAAAAATGGCCCGCACTCGGTTTTTCTTACGTTGTGGCGGGGTGCCCCCCTTGTTCCGTGGCGGACGCTAAACTTGCGCATAGTGTTTAATCCCAATTACGGCGTCCGTTTTCTTTTGGCTACGGTTTGTCAACGCACTTTCTCTCCATTACGAATTGAACTGGCAGGTTCCCGTGTGGGGAAACGGTACGTTTCCCTTCGCTTCGGGGCCGACGATTCGACAACGCTGTGGGGGCCAGTCTTGACTCTCGGTTTTTTTCTTTTAAGGCGCGATCTCGACGAGGGCCGGCGGATTGGCTTGGCCAAATGCTACGGTGATCTTCCTGCGGCCTTTTGCACATGGGCCTAAATTGGATTTTTTTCCCCCTCGTGTCAATTTCGGTCGTCATGGCGCGTACGCGAAGAGTGGGCCGTGCCTGGTTCGGCTGGTGGGGCCCGCGTCTTTTTTGAGTATCGTTTATTGACTTCATCATAATTAAACCGATTTTATCGTAAAAATAAATAAAAGTCAAGCGGCGGGGAAAGGCGTTCAAAGCTTCCGACCGGGCTCGAACCCGAGTCCCAAAAGAACTGGAACACCAAATGGACCCAGGCTGACAGGCGTGCTTAGCACGCCACCCCACAACACGCCGTCACCGTACTACGACGCGGGCAAACACTTCCCTGACCGTCGTCCGCCGGCAGCGCTTGTTGTCTGCCGCGATACCAATCCGCTGCCCTTTTAAATGGGCCGCGACGGCAAATCGATCCGAGGTTGCGTGTTCAACTGATTGAGATTCCACGGGGGGGTGGCAAAGGCCACGATGCTCATTTGGGGCCCTCCAGCTCAATCTGCAAACCGATTTGAGCGAAGTTCGGCATTCGGGGGAAGGAAAATTGTATCGACGGCGGAAAAACCTTGCCACGATGGAGGGAGATGCATTCGTTGCGTTCGTGGGCCGCGCAGCAACGCCAGGCTGGTTTCTGGGGGCCTTATTTCCGCCAGGCTTGTACTACTTTGGGACCCTGTTCGGAGGCGAGTTCCCGCGAATCCGCTACAGCCCCCAGCGTGGATGGTAAAACGATTCGCCCGGATTTTTTTCCCGGGACCTGCTTCAAAGGCTTTGGCAGCGGCCCATCAAAGCATATCTTGGTGCAAATTCCATGAGCTGTTGAGGATCATTCAGTTTTTCCGGCCGCGGGGCGGCCTTTGGGCAATTTCCCCGCCCAGGTGGAAGCCGAAAACAAACAAGGCAGGCCCTGGGGGGAGACCCACCTGAACATAACTATTAACGTTGCAGTGGACTGCCTTCAGCGACCGCCCCGCGGCTCTTCACCGGCCAAAAGGGCAGTGCGCGCGCCTTGTGGGAAGGGGCCGGAGGTCCCCCCGCCGCCGGCGACGGGAAACCGCCAAAAAAATTACCGAATCCTGGACTTTTCTGGCGCGCCGCGACTGGCCTGGTGGCATGACCGGCTGGGTGGCGGACGATAGATTACTGGGCGCGCCCGGCCTTTCGACTGGCGAACGCCGCGTCGTGAGACCGCCACCGCAAAATACGGGGGATTCGGAGTAGACAGCCGCATGCTTTTTCCCGGCAACCCTCCGCCACATACCGGGCGAAGACGGACCGGTTTTTCCGTTCGTGCGCTATAATATATGGGCGCGAGGGCGTGGTCGCGACAAAGTGCTCACCGCCAGGCGCCCGATTCTTGCCCGCGATCAACTGGACGGGCTTGAGCCCGAAAACTCAGAGAGGAGGGAGTAAGATTTTGGACTACCTTCGATCAAGGCCGCCGAGCGGAGGGCGGGCTGATCGCCAATGACGAGGGCGTCGTCCTCGGCCGCCGCATTTCGACGCGTCGGTATCAAAAATAGCGAATAGCCTAAAAAAATGGCGCGTTTTGCAGCCGGTTGTTTCTTCGCGCCCGAGTTTTTAGTAGATTGGGCGATTGGGCAGCGCATTCCTACACAGGGGAAAAAAAAATCGCGGAGGAATTCGGCGCGGACTTTCGCCGAGAGGATCCAAAACGCACGTACCCTGCAGGTCTCAAGCTCGCCGAGGGAGCGGCGGAGTTCTGCAGAAGGTCCACCGACGTGAGCTCCCCAAACTGGCCCCTGCTTTTGCAGGGCTCGGACACCATCTCAAGTAAATACCCTTTGCAGGAGGCTTGTACCGAGCACATGAAAGCGCCGGCGGGCAGAGCCCACAGGAAGCGCGACGTGCGCCCTCAGGCGGGCTGATTGACGCCACCGGGAGGCGGTTTTGGAATTTGTTGAAACAAAACGGTTAAAACCGACATGGGCGGCGGGGCCTTCGGTTTACCGCGGCCGTTCAAAATCGTGAACATCGTCCCCGAAAAAAACAAACATTCTAGGTTGCCCGGCGGACGCCAGCAGCCGGCACGCTACGCTGTGAACAAAAACCAACTACACAGAGAGGGTGAAAGCAATGAATTGACCGCAGCTCGCCGCATTAATGACAAAAGACACCGGCGACGCCAGCGCTTCGCGCTCGCTCGGGAACCGCCGAACCGGGCTGATAGGTTTCTTGCCGCAAATGTGAAACCCAGGCCGCCCTGACGAGCGGAATGGGATCGGCGGATAGCTTTGGCTTGCCTTCAATGACAAGGGGCTGCGTGCAGGATGTTTGGATAGTCTTCACCGAAGCGAGAAGGCGCCTTCTCGCGGAATCGTGCTTCGACATCCACGCGCTATACAGACGCTGATCGGCGAGTTGCCGGGCCCGCCTGTCAAGAGGGCTGCGGTGGTCACAGGGCCCCGTTCACCAATTCAGATGTTCCCCGCTACCCCACGCGACTGGTTTTTATCCTCTGTGTGTGGAGTTTCCGAACCTCCTGCACTCTTTAAAGGCCCCCGGGCGCTGTTGATTCATAGACCGCGGGCGGTTCCGTTTGGATGCCGGGAATAACGATCGCACATGAAGCCCGCAACTCCCGGGCGCGAACCAGGCGGCCTCCTGGGATTGTCACCTGGGGGTAGGGGGGTAAAAACCGGTTTGATTGGCCCGCCGCGAGGGCACATATTCAGGTCTTAGGATGGCAGAAAAACTGGGTTGCGCAAGGGCTGGGTTGGTTTTCGGGTCGAAAACGAATACGGGGGATGGCGGCCGCCGTTGAGGACTTCGTGTATCT